>Ga0307278_10000548_pt1 | contig 19032 bp, 21 predicted proteins | sample ER_DNA_117_FD_194482 | JGI IMG/M metagenome (GOLD analysis project Ga0307278, IMG submission 194482) | Bulk soil microbial communities from the East River watershed near Crested Butte, Colorado, United States - ER_DNA_117 | ecosystem: Environmental > Terrestrial > Soil > Floodplain | place...
GCTCGTCCGTGTACGAGAAGCCCAAGTCGAAGTTGAATTCGTTGTCGCCGCACGAGACCCACGGGAAGCTCCAGCCCATCCGCTCCTCGTAGGTGAGGAGTCTCTCGATCGGCGCTCGTGAGACGTAGAGCATCGTTACGTCCCGCGCGTGGAGGTGTGGCAGGACCGCGTTGACGGCGTCGGCCGACGACGAGCACGTCGGGCAGCCCGCAGCGTAGCTCGGACCGAACATGAAGTGGTAGATCAGGAGCTGCGAGCGGCCGTCGAAGAGCTCCGCCAGGGTTCGGCTACCGTCGCCGGTGTCGAAGCGGTACCCCTTCTCGACCCGAACCCAGGGGAGTTCCCGTCGCATCCGGGCGAGGTCGTCGCCCATGCGGGTGTGCTCCTTCTCGAGCCGAAGCAGCTCGTCACGAGCCGCCTGCCATTCCTGGCGCGTGCCTATGCGGTGTTCGGTCATGGGCCTCCCCCGCGACGTCGAGGTCGACGGGCTCCGTCGCGTTCGAGTCAACCCTCGGGCAGGGCGGACGTCAAACTCGGCTCTCCCGTGGATGGGCACGCGAAGATCCCGCATGCCTACGAGGCAGGGCTGGGATTCGACGAGGCGCGCTCGTCGGCCTCGACGGGATCAACCGGAGAGATCACCGTCTGGCCCAGCACACATACGGCCTCGACGCTGACCTAGACCCGTTGCCGCGAGGACTCCTCGGCGGAGTGGCACCCGATCCGGGCGCGCCCTGGGATGCTGCCCGTGATGATCGACGCGACCGGAGGTGCGCTCGAGCGACCGGTACGGCTCCGCGCGGTGGTCCTCGTGGAAGGCCTCAGTGACCGGATCGCGCTCGAGGCGGTGGCGTCGCGGCGCGGACGGTCCCTGAGCGCCGAGGGAGTGTCGGTCGTCGACTTGGGCGGAGCCAAGAACGTCGGCCGGTTCCTGGAACGGTCCGGCCCGCCTGGACTCGACGTCCCGCTCAGTGGCTTGTACGACGCAGCGGAGGAGCCTAGTTTCCGCCGCGCTCTCGAGCGGGTGGGCCTCGGACCGGAGCTCTCTCGAGCCGACATGGAACGGCTGGGCTTCTTCGCCTGCGTGGAGGATCTCGAGGACGAGCTGATCCGAGCGATCGGCGCCGATGTCGTGTTGGAGGTGATCCGGACCCGCGGCGAGCTCGGAGCGTTCCGAACCCTCAGCAAGCAACCGGAGTGGCGGGAGCGGCCCGCAGAGGAGCGCCTTCGGCGCTTCCTCGGGAACGCGAGCCGCAAGATCACGTACGCGCCTCTGCTCGTCGAGGTGGTGGCTCCCTCGGCTGTCCCGCGCCCGCTCGACCGGGTCCTGAGCCACGTCTGACGTGGTTCGAAGCTCGAGTACGCCGCAGCCGCTCCTTCGATCAGACGCTTCGAAGAAGGTCGACCCGCGATCTGCCGAGCGGCCCTGAGCGAACGAGTGTCGTAGGGTCGTAGCGCCAGCACTTCGTCGGGAGGAAGCTTGGCTGACAGAGCGCGAGACCGAACCCTGCGGGCCACGTAACCGGTGCGGTTCATGATCCTCGTCCGCGCCTCGCCGGCGTCGGAGTCTGGCATGATGCCGACGGAGAAACAGATCGCCGAGCAGCTCGCGTTCCATCAGGCGATCGACGAGGCCGGTGTCCTGATCGACTCCATGGGCTTCCATCCCACAGCCAAAGCGTGGCGGGTGCTGCAGCGGACCGATGGGTCCCGCGAGGTGATCGAAGGACCGTTCCACGACGATCACCTGATCGCCGGCTACACGTTGATCGACGTGGCATCGAGCGAGGAGGCGATGGAGTGGTCGCTCCGCTATGCGAAGACCGCCCTCGAGGACGAGGACGGCGAGATCGAAGTTCGCCAGCTGTTCGATCTCGACGAGTTCGAGCAGGGCCCAGCCGTCCAGGGGTTCCGTGAGCTCGACCTGGTCGGCCGGATCGCCGCCGACGTGCGGCGATCCAGGCCCGACCTGTCACGAGCGGTCTCCGCCGACGGCACCGTGACCGTCCTGTTCACCGACATCGAGGGATCGACACAGATCACCGAGGCGCTCGGCGACGCCGAGTGGATCCACGTGCTCCGCGCCCACAACACGATCGTCAGGGATCAGGTCGCCGCCCACTCGGGCATCGAGGTGAAATCCCAGGGGGATGGGTTCATGCTGGCGTTCGCGACCGCCGAGGACGCCCTGAGTTGCGCGATCGAGATCCAACAGGCGCTCGTGCAGCCTTTCCCGGACGGGCATCGACTCCGCGTGCGGATCGGGCTCCACACGGGCGAGCCGATCCGCGAGGAGGACGACTTCTACGGGAAAGACGTGGTCCTCGCCGCGCGGATCGCGGCGGAGGCACGCGGAGGGGAGATCCTGGTCTCGCGACTCGTCCGAGACCTGACGGAGCGCTCCGGACTGTTCTCGTTCACCGATCCTACCGACGTCGAGCTCAAGGGCCTCTCCGGCATGCACTCCCTGTCGGCGGTTCGTTGGCAGGCCGATCCATGAGCGGAGACGCGGCGGTCCAGGCTGACGAGCGAAGCCCCTCGACACACGAGCGGGAGGAGCGCAAGTGACCCGGGCCCGAAAGCTGCGCTTCGTCGTGGTCGTCGACGACTACGACGTCGCCACTCATCTATTCCGCGACGTCTTCGACCTGAAGGTGCTGATGGACCTGGAAGGACAGGGAGGCAGGGGCGTGATCCTCGAGGTTCCGGCCGCCACGCTCGAGATCGTGGACGCCGACCCACGAGCGCATGGTCGACGTTCGAGTGCGTCGCCCACCAGCTGCACGGGACGGCCGTGAGGCGACATGTCTCCATATGCGCTACAGAATTCCTCAGCACATCGACCGGTCGGGGCACCATCGTGTATGACGGCACCAACAATTGGCCCCGCATTGGCCCCGCGACGTACTGCACGACGACGCAAGAGGACGAGTTGCGAAGAGAGGCAAATCCGCAGCTAGATTGGTATCTCAAGGCTTCGCCGCAGGTGGCGGAATCGGTCCCAGGAACCCTCTCAAGGTGGAGACACGGGTTCGAACCCCGTTGGGACTACACACTTTCCTCCTGACCTGCGGTTTCCGATACTGCCCCCACACGGTCCACACACAGGAGGCAGCCCCGATGCCATGGGTCGAGAAACGCAGGAACGGCTGGATCGTTCGCAGTCAGAAGGACGGCAAGGTCACGTCGCGCTACTTCGACGACGAGAGCGAAGCCCGCTACTACGCCCGCATGGGCAAGCCGTTCCCAATCACGTCAGCCGGGATCATCAACCAACTGCAAGAGTCGACGGGAAAGCCGCGCAAGAAGCGGTCACCGAAGTTGGGCGACTACGCGCTCGAAGTGATCGCGCACGACACCAACATCGGCCAGGGATCGCGGGACGCATACGCGGCGACGATCCGCAACCACGTCGTGGACTCCGTGATTGACGTTCCGATCACCGACGTCGAGCCAGCCATGGTGCGCCGCTTCTACTCGGGCCTCAGGCCGACCAAGAACTACGCGGCCGCCGGAAACGGAATGCGGTCTTCGGTGATCCGCGTCCTGTCGAAGGTCTTCAAGCAGGCCGTCAACGACGGCATCATTCCTTCCTCTCCCCTATCAAGGTCTGGTGTGAAGCGACCTTCAAAGCGGCGTTCCGTCCCGATCCAAGCGATGAGCATCGACGACATCGAGGAACTCGCAGACTGCGCACCTTCGACCCGCAATCGCCTAGCGATACTGTTGGCGGGCCTGTGCGGGCTCAGGGCGGGCGAAGTCGGAGGACTGCGGGTCCGGGGACGTCGATTTTTCGAAGTGTCGTCTCAGCGTCTCTCAGGCCGTTTACCGGGATCGCACGGGACGACACGTCGGTGCGCCGAAGACGGCCGCGTCGCGGAGAACCATCACGATCCCGTGCTCGCTATCGAAGGAACTCGCGAAGTTCGTAAAGGGAAAGCCCAGGGGCGACCTCATCTTCCAGACCGAAGTCGGCGGACTCGTAGATCACGTCGTGCTGGGCAAGTGGGTGAAGCAGGCCGCGAAGGCGTGCGGGATCGAGGTCCACACCCACCTGCTGCGCCACGCCTGCGCCTCGCTGCTGATCGACTCGGGCGCGAACCCGCGCCAGGTGCAGCAGTACCTTGGCCACTCCGACATCGGGACGAGGCTGGGGACGTACGCCCACCTCTTCGACTCGCCGGGACCGACCTGGCCGACCGGATGGAGGCACGGCGGCAGGACTACCAGAAGCGCGTCTCACAGCTTGACATCTAGCCTCATTAGATAAACAAAACTGAACTAGACGGCCGCTTCTACCAGCCCCACACTGATTCCATGAGGGACCTGCGTAGTGCGGCCGTGCTCCTACCTCGCCACAAGTGGCGATGGACAGGAGGATCATTCCACTCAGGCTGAAGGACGCGGATGAGTTCATCCGTACCTGGCACCGCGACCACAAGCACCACAATCCCGACGGGTACCTGGAGTTCGCCGCGACTGTCCCCGAGCGGGTGGCCGTCGGTGATGCTGTACACGTCAGGATCGACTACGTCCCGGCGTCGGGCTGAGTGCGCGGGTCCTCGATCTATACGCCCTTGTACTTGAACGAGTCTCCCAGCGCACGCCTGAGGAAGGATGAATCGGAGTCAGCGTTGGACCTCAGGTTCGAGTCGGGCTTCGGGTCGGCGTTTGAGCGAGACAAGAAGTCAGACGTCACGATTTGCGACCATGAGACGCCCCGACGGCGCTGCCGGATTGCATACGCGACTCCGGCTCCGATCAGAAAAGCCAATCCCCCATAGCATCCGAGCATGAATAGGACGTTGCCTGATGGGCTCTCCTGGCTCGCCTTGAGGATGCCGAAGATAAGAGCCGCGGCAGCGACGGCCGCTACGGGTCACCCGCGCATCCCCGACCGGGGCGGCCTCGCCGCGAGGTACCCTCCCGCCCCACCCGCCGGGATCGGCGACTCGGCAGGCGGGGGTCCATAAGACCTCTAGTTGTGGGGTGTAGTGGCTGGGAACCTGAACTACCTCGGGTTGCCTCGCCGACCCGGCGTCCCCGTTGGGTATCGGCCTTCCCGTAGACGACGATCATGCGAGGATCACCCAGGGGGAACGAAACTATGGACCAGCGTGCACAAGCGTCCAGCCGCGACCGTGTCATCAACGTGTCGCCGGCCCGTGGGCGCGTACGCCGCCCGACCGGAGCCCCACCTCCGCTGCCGAAGAAGATCGGCGCAACCGGTGTCTTCCGGCTGGCCTTGCTCGTACTCGTCGTGATCCCCGGGTGCATCTGGTTGCACGACGACCCTGCGCCGCTGGACCGATTCGACGCGGCGATCACCGACGCCGTGGCCGCGCTACGCGTGGGGTGGCTCGATACCCTGGCCCGCTCCGTCAACACGGTGGCCTCGCGCTACGGGCTCGCGCTCTTCATGCTGCTCACCATCGCGAGCGTCGTGTGGTTCAAGCGGTGGAGACACCTCATCCTGTTCTTGATCAGCGTGGCGCTCTCCGGTCTGGTGGCGGAGGGGCTGTTGCTCGTGGCGTCGCGGCCACGGCCGTTCGACGTCACGATCATCGGTACGTGGGAGGGCTATTCGGCACCCTCGCTGCCGATCGGCGGTCTGGCGGTCGTCATCGCCGGCATCGTGTACATGCTGGTGGTGCCCGGCCGACCCCGGATGTACGCGAAGTACGTCGGCTTCGCCGTGCTGCTCGCGGCAGCCTTGCTGCGCGTCTACCTCGGGATCGACCATTTCACCGACGCGTTGTTCGGTGTGATCATCGGCATCTCCATCCCGGTCGCGATCTTCCGCGCTTGGGCGCCCAACGACGTGTATCCCGTGCAGTACGGACGCCACGCGAAGGCGGCGCACCTCGATGTCACCGGTAGGCGTGGCGAAGCGATCAAGCTCGCCATGAAAGAGCAGCTCGGCTACGACGTGCTGAGCATGAAGCCCGTCGGGCTCGAGGGATCCGGCGGCTCCACACCGCTGAAGATGCGGGTCGTCGACGACCATGGTGTCGAGCGGTCGATCTTCGCGAAGCTGTACGCCAAGAACCATGTGCGGGCGGACCGCTGGTACAAGCTCGGACGCACGATGCTCTACGGTCGCCTCGAGGACGAGACTCCCTTCGGCACGGTACGGCGCTTCGTCGAGTACGAGGACTACACGCTGCGACTCCTCGGCGAGAAAGGCTTCTCGACCCCCGAGCCGCTCGACATCGTCGAGATCACGCCCGAGAGCGAGTACCTGATCGCGATGGAGTTCTTCGAGGACGCAGTCGAGATCAGCGAGGCCGAGGTCGACGACCAGATCATCGACGAGGGCTTGCAGCTGATCCGCCGGATGTGGGACGTTGGGCTGGCGTACCGCGACATCAAGCCGGCGAACCTAATGGTTCAGGATGGGCGGCTGCGTCTGATCGACGTCTTCTTCGTGCAGGTACGGCCATCGCCGTGGCGCCAGGCGGTCGACCTCGGCAACATGATGCTGGTGCTCGCCCTCCGCTCGGATCCGGAGCACGTGTACGAGCGCGCCCTCGCCTACTTCACGCCGGAGGACCTATCCGAGGCGTTCGCCGCCACCCGGGGCGTCGCCAGCCCGACGCAGCTACGGGCATCGATGAAGGCGGATGGCCGCGGTCTGCTGGAGACGTTCCGCGAGCTCGCCCCGCCGCGCAAGCCCATCGGGATCCAACGCTGGAGCATGCGCCGCGTATTGCTGATCATCGCCACCGTGTTCCTGCTATTCCTGACCCTCCTGGCCGGTATCGCGCTGTTCATCCCGTCGCGTGGCGACGTCGGGAACGCGGACTGCGGCACCGGGCGGACCATGCAGCTGATGGCACAGGCGGTCCCGACCGCGACGAAGCTGCCGTGCATCGAGGAACTGCCGCTCGGGTGGGGCACGGAGCAGGCGTCGGTCGTCCGGGGCCGCGCGAGCTTCACCCTCCGGATCGGGTTGGTGGAAATGGTGAGCCCGGTCACCGTGACGTTGACCGAGACCTGCCCGGCGGACACCGCTCTCCAAACGATCCCTGTCGATGGTGGCTGCGTCACCTACCAGGTGCCGCCCGGAACCGAGGCCGGGTCGGTGCCGTCCTTCGACGAAGGTGGTGGCCTCGCGTTCACCGACCGGGTTGAGCTGGTCGCCTCGGTCGACCGCGATGAGGATCTAGTCCTGTGCGGCACCGAGGCTCCCGCTTGCGACCCGGCGCCTGAAGCCTGACCGAAATAAGTGAACGCTGCGGCCAGGGCGCTCGAGGCGCTCCCGCTCACGAGCGCCTCGTCGAGCGGGGGGACCTCGGAATCGACAAAGTCGTGGAGCTGGCCTGAATGCGACAGCGCCTGCTATGGCTCGCGAAAGGTCGGGAACTCCTGCGGCTCGCTGATCGCCCGCGGTTTCACCTGCATCGCATCCGCGAGGACCAGGCGATGAGCGCGGCGGACAACCGCGAGTTCGATGAGATCGTGCGCGGATCCGAGATTGAACTTGGGGCGAGTAGGATCATCGCGGCATGCCGACAGTCGAAGTGACGCCGAAGGACGAATCGGGGAACCGGTTCTCGGTCGAGGTTCGAGACGAGGACGGCTCGGCGACCACCCACGAGGTCACCGTCGATAACTCCGATTGGGAGCGGCTCGGAAGCGGCTACGCCAGCCGCGCGGAGCTGGTCGAGGCGAGCTTCAAGTTCCTCCTGGAGTGGGAGCCCAAGGAAGACATCCTTGCCTCGTTCGACCTCGGCATGATCAGCCAGTACTTCCCGCAGTACGGCGAAACGATCTCGAAGCGCGACTGACGTGCGCGCCGCCCGTCACCTTCCTCCCAGGCGTCGATCAGTTCGTCGCACCGGTTCGCCTCCAGTGCAGCGCCGAGGCGTTCGAAAGACTCCTTGGCGACCCGCAGCTCCATGCCGGCGGACGCCTCGTCCCCGGAGAACCGATGCGCGAGCGCGAGCAACCGACGCGTCTTCGCGGATTCGAACGGCGCGTCCATCTCGGTCCACGCCCGGACGGCCTTCCGTAGCTCGACGATCGCGGGCGTCGGCTCGTCTTCGTACGTCAGCGTCGCGCCGTTCGTCTGGTGCGCCATCGCGTGCAACATCGGCGAGTCGTATCTCGATGCGATCTCCCCCAGCTCGCCGGCCGCCGCCCGGGCATCCGCGATGTCGTGACCGGCAAGTGCGATCTCAACCCTGGCGGCCAGCAGCCGGGCGCGATGCAGCGGATCGAACGCGTCGGCCAGCGCCGTCGCGATCGATGACCGAGCAGCTTTGGTCCGACCTCGCGCGAGATACACGAGCGCGAGGCCCGGGTGAGGTTCGTGACCGAGCTGATGCGCGGCTCCGAACGCCTTCTCGGCGCCGTCCAGATCGCCGAGGCGCAGCCGCACCTCGCCGATCTCATAGGCGCCGGCTCCGGCCTGCGGCAACCTTCCAAATGCGGTGAGCTCTGTCTGGGCTCGGCGAGCCTCGTCCTCTGCTTGGGAGAACTCGCCTCGAAGCCGCATGATCTCCGCGCGCTGCACCCGACAAACGCCGGGAAAGCCGGTGATCGCTTGGCGTTCGCACCAGGCCGCCGCCGCGACCGTCCACTCGGCGGCCCGGCGGTAGTCGGCGACGGAGCGGCACACGCCGAGGGTGATGCAGTAGGATGCAGTAGATGGACCCGGCCACGTACGGCGTGAGCTCCCCGCCGACAGCCGCGAGAGCCCCTTCGTCCACGAGACCGAGACCCCTGTCGACCTCGCCCGTCGTGACGAGCGCCCCGCCGTGCAGCACGAGTCCCAACGCGGCGAGATCCCGGTCCCCGAATCGCGCTCCCAACTCCTGGGCGCGATTCGCGTGCTCGATCGCCTCATCGATGGCGCCGCGGTCGAAACTCGATCGGACGAGTGCAAGTTCCAGGTATCCGCGCTCGACGCAATCGGGCTCGTCCGTCATCAATCGGATGGCTCGCTGGAGCCACCCGTTCCAAAGGGCCGGCTCCGACCTGTCCGCGTGTTCAAAGGCGAGACGCAGCGCGACGTACGCGGCGCGCCGCGTATTTCCCTCCGAGGAGTACGTCCCGTAGGCGCGCTCGAACGCGTCGAGGCTTTCGTTGGGGTGGGCACTCCACCATCCCGCCTCGGCGAAACCCGCCCAGTCCTCCCCCGTCAGCTCTTCGTGGTCGCGGAGCGAAATGTACGCCTCGTAGGCGTCTTGCCACGCATGATCTTCGAGGGCCTTGCGGGCGTTCTCACGGATCTCGGGCTCGGACACGGCCACCTCGCGGGCATCATGGCACGTCGGGTTCGAGGGCTTGTCCCCCGACGAGGTGGACCTGATGGTCGCCACGGCGCTCCGCTACGCGCAGCGGGGCGTGGCGCTCCCGGAGGCCGCAGAAAAGGCCAGGGCAGACGTGCTCAGGATGTCGTAGCGGTCCACACACATCCCCACACGCCTAATCGACCGTTCCCGCAGGTCAGGCCCCGGGTATGGTTCCCCCGTTGGGACTACCAGGGGAAACGTCTGACGACGAACAGGCTCATCCGCCGGATATCCACCTTCAGCGGCTTCAGCATTTCCGAGAGCGCCTGCGGGGTGACACGGAGGGCCTTAGCCCGACAGCCGGTGCGCCGGGGGGACTCGAACAGTTAGCGGGTGCTCAGGGAGGCCTAGCCTCCGAGGTTCGACTTCCACCGAGCTAGGCGACATCATTGGGCGATGGTGACGGACGCTCATCGACGCCGCGGGCGAGGCTCCAGCGTCGGTTACGTGATCGTGCTCCTGGGCGCGGCAATGTTCGTGACGAGTTGTTTCCTGCCGTACTACGGGTTCCCGGGAGGGCACTCGGTTTCGCTCTACGACCAGCTGTTGGTGGCGCAGGACGGCGGCTTGGAGTTGGGAGCGAAGCTGTTCCTGTTCGGTGGGGTTGCTGCGGTCGTGGTCGTCGCCCTGGTCGGTCTTACGCGAGGCGAGCGCCAATCGGGGCGCGGCTTCCTCGCAGGCGCGGTCTCAGCGTGGTCACTAACCTGGATCGGTTCGCTGCTTCAGAGCGCCGGCCTGCGCGAGGGCGCGACGATCCCCGGAGGGCTCTCATTGGAGACCGGCTTCTGGCTGCAGGCCGTGAGTATCGGCGCAGCGGTCATCGGAACCATCCTGGTCGTGAGCAAACGGACGAGAGCACACGAACACGGTGCGCCGGGCATCGAATCGAGGGATGGCACCGGCATCGGACGCGAAGACGATGGTTCGACCGCGTAGGTTCCGCCGCCCGGAGAAGTCCGACGAGCTCGAGCGCCGACTCCGGGAACGCCTCGACACCCTCGGCCCCGCTCCACGCGCCGAGCTGCTCCACGTCCTCATGCTCCCCGACTTCGAGCGAACCGACCGGATCGGAGAGTTCTGGGGCTACCCAGAGAGCCGCGTGGAGCGAGGCGAGGCCCAGTGCTTGCGGCTACCGAGGCGATCCTTTCAGGACGAAGTAGATGATCGCGAGCGCAGCGATTATTACGGCGACGATGATGATGATCCCGATGCTGATGGCAGCGATCATCCGACCACCCTCCCACCATAAGCCCCCGACTCGCCTGTGCGAAACCCTGACAAGGAGCTGGGCTGGAGTTGCTCACGGCACGCCTCCGCGACCTGAGCGCGAGACGCACCTTCGCCGAACTCCTGATCGACTGCGAGGTGGACCGGACGCTCCGGGCGGTGCTCGTCGGGATGTTGCGGGAGGCCGATCACTAGGCCCTCAACCCGATTCCGTATGTGGTGCCTGATGTCGTCCCGTCCCGTCCAGAACGTCTGACCTGCGAAGACACGTTGCCCTAGTGGCGCTCGTGGTGGCTAGATCCGGCGGCTACGTCACGTCGTGGGGGAATTTGTGGGGGAATCAGCCCTAGGGCAGGCGCGGCACCACGTACCAAGCGAGGAACGCGAGGATCGACAGCACGATGATGACGATCGCCGTGTACTTGATTGCCGCGTACCCCACTAGGGAGTTCGACTCTGGCTCTTGGATCGGATCCTGTTGGTCGGTCAATTCGTCAGCACCTCCTTCAGTTTTCAGTCATAACGCCGACTGGAAACAACTTATCGGCTCCGACGTGATCGAACCGAAGGCCTCGGGTGCAGGGTAGCGTGTCTCGCCCTGGGGGCGGCTTCCGCCATTCTGATGTCGAAGAGGGCCGGGGCCGGTGTCGCCGAGGACCTCGCCGGCATCAAGCAGGCGATCGACGAGCAGTTCGGCGTGATCTCCGATCGGGTCGCCGACCTGACCGCGAAGTACCGGGGGGAGCAGGCGGCCGCCAAGGAGCTCGCGGTCCTCGGCCAGACGCCGAACGCGACCGGGGGCGGCGCGCTGCAGGTCTGTCCGGTCGCCGGGCTGAACTCGTTCGTCGACTCGTTCGGATGGCCGAGGGTGGGGCACACGCACCAGGGGATCGACTTGATCTCGCCCGCGGGCACGCCGGTCGTGGCCGCACACGCGGGGACCGTCTCCCACTCCTCGAGCACCTCGGGCGGTATCCAGGCTACGTCCACGGATCGGCCGGGTACTCGTTCTACGCGCACCTGTCCGGCTACAGCTCGGCGAGCGGGAGCGTCTCGGCCGGCATAGTGATCGGATACGTCGGTAGCACCGGCAACAGCGGGGTCAACCATCTCCACTTCGAGTGGCATCCGGGAGGCGGCGCCGCCGTGAACCCGTACCAGATGCTGCTAGCCGTCTGCTAGCGGGCTGCGCCGTGCCGGGCGCGTTGCGATGCCTTCTCATGAGACTCATGAGCGAGCAGGGCGGCAACCAGCGCATCGACAGGATCCGGAGGCCCGCCGGCAGCTTGACGATGATCATCGTCGTGGGCCTAAGAGCCGAGGGGCCGCGGCCGGCTTGAGCGTGGTCATCGCTGCTTGGGTGTCACGACGCTGATCGAGGGTCTCTCTACGCCGTTCGAAGGGCTTCGGTCGGCGACATTCGTGACCACATCCCCACGTCCGGCCGGATCTTCTGGGAGCGTTGGCCAGCATCCACCCCGGCAAGAACGAAAACTACGTGAACTACCAGAACGAGAGTCGTTCACGGGCTGCCCCGCCTTGCGAGGACCTTCCCTCGGGCGTAGCGTGAGGGAGACGCACTCACGGGAGGGAGCCATGACGACACCGGAAGAGAACGCGGCGACGGTCCGCGAGCTGATCGAGCGTGTCATGAACGAAGGTGACATCGGATTCGCCGAGAAGACCCTCTCGGAGGACTATGTCGAGCGCTCGCCCATGCCAGGTGGCACGGCCGACAAGGCGGGCGCGATCGCGATGTTCAACATGATGCGGTCGCAGACCCCGGACATGCACATCGAGGTCGAGGAGGTCATCGCCTCCGACGACAAGGTGGCGGTCCACAGCACGATGACCGGCACCGACACGATGGGGTTCATGCCGGGGATGTCCCCGACCGGAAAGCCGTTCCGGATGGACGCGATCGACGTCTTCACGTTCAACGACGCGGGGCTGAACTCCGAGCATTACGGCGTCTACGACATGATGGGCACTATGGCGCAGCTCGGCCTGATGGAAATGCCCGCGCCACCGACCGAGGGTTAGGCCAGGTTGTCAGGTCTCGCTCGGCACGGAGGGGGGCACGCGTATCACGCCGAGCACCACATCCGGTCGGGCTTAGGTGGTCGACAATACCCCGTCAGGTCTTCGACGTCAGTAGCCGCACCTTGACCGTCACGGGCCCCTGCGTCACGGGACGATGCGGCAAGCTCGACGAGCGAGCCATCTGCTCGAGGCGCGTCCTGTCGTTGTCGGTGACTACGAGTGGAGCTGCGATCGTCGCCACACCGCGACGCTAGCAGCACTCAGGTTATTTCAACGACGCACCACTAGGTACTCTGCAAAGCCCAGCGGAGCGAGTCCTCCACGTCCTCCCAGGGGAACAGACGGCCCGGCCGGACCCGAACCCAGCCTGCCTCGAGGATGGCCTCGGCCACCCCGGGGACGCGGAACAGAGCCGCGAGGGTTGCATCGGAAGCGGCCATCTCCGGGCTCTCGGCCACGATCCTGGGTCCTTCGTAGGCGACCTCGAACCCACGTGGCGGAGGCTCGCTGGGAAGGGGACCGGGAGCCCCCCACGCTGCCTCCATGACCCGCGCCACTCCATCCCACGCCGCCTCGGCGTTGCAGCCGGGACTCAGGTTCAGCCGCGCCCGGTACCGGTGCAGGTCGACGGAGCGGACCCCGTCCACTGCGAGCAAGGAGCCGAGCCCTTCGGGTGGGCTCGCCGGCGGGCACTTCTCGATGGTGGCCTGGGTGAGCTCGACAGTCGTGTGGACACGGATCACCCGGGGGTTAGGCGCTCTTTCCAGGGCCCACGTCATGGCCGGCCGAACCTCGGGCTGAGGCTGCCCTATCCCTCCCGGTCCAAGACCTCGTTGATCCAGCCGTAGGCAGCCATCGCGGTCGGGTAGCCGCCGGTCGAGATAGCGAGCAGCGCAACATGCCGCGGGATCGTTCGGGCCGGGTCGACGACCTCTTCGCCCAACGTCGCGATCCGCGCGTACCCTGCGAAGGCGAAGAAAAGGAACCCCGCCGACCGCAGGATCCCTAGCGCGCCGGCACCCGAGAGATCCCCGAGGTTCGCGGATCGCACGCCTCCACCGGAGAGCGACGCCACTACCACCGCGGCAAGCGCCGCGAGCACAACGGCGAGGATGATCCTGGTCACGAGCGCGGTCTTCTCGACGCCTCGATAGTTGACCGCCGTCATCGCAACCACCGCGGCGACGGCGAGAGGACGCGCGAGGTCAGGCCAGGCGTACTCGCCGAACGTCAAGGCGATCGCCGACAGGCTCGCGGTCTTGCCGATGACGAACCCCCAGCCGGCGAGGAAGCCCCAGAACGGGCCCAGACGCTCTCGCCCGTAGACGTACGTTCCGCCTGATTCGGGATAGACCGCGGCGAGCTGCGCCGACGACGTCGCGTTACAGAAGGCGACGGCAGCGGCGATCGCGAGCCCGACGAGCAGGGCCGTCCCCGCAGCCTCAGCCGCGGGACCGAGCGCCACGAAGATCCCCGCGCCGATCATGGATCCCATCCCGATCACGACGGCGTCGATCGTCGTGAGCCGTCGCGCGAGTCGATCTGGAGGCGATTGCTCCTCTTCGGGTGCCACCTCGGCACCTTAGCGGGAGGCGATCCGAGAGCCGCTGGGTGACGCTGGATAGTCGTTCAACTCTTCCAAAGCCACCACCGAGCTTATCGCTCAGCGTGGTCGGCTCCGATGACGGGCCTGAGTGCCAGCCGCTCACCCAGCCCTTAACGGCGATCTTCAGATTGCGGGAACACGATCACCGATCCGGAGCCACCGCAGGCCTTGAACCGGGATCGCGGGAGCGGACCGATGCCCAACCCCTCGTGTCGGTCTCGTCCCGCATTCGTCCCGCGAACGACCGGAAAACGTCAAGAAATGAAGGAACGCCTGGAGCATCGAGTCCGCAGGTCAGGAGCAGGATTCGGCCATCACCGCAGGTAGCGAAATCGGCCAGAAAACTCTCAAGGGTGGAAACACGGGTTTCGCCTCTACCAGCGACGAGGCTTCCACCTGGCGGAACTGCACCCATCCCGGGCCTTCCCACAGCTCCGCTTCCTGCTCGAGATCGATCTTTGGGTAGAACGGCGCGGTCCGGCAGGTCGCCTTCCTATCGAGCGCCGACTACCTGGCGGAGGCCGGTGCCGTCCAGCCTCACGCTCCGGATGTTCTGAGCCGTCGATCCGCGTTATGCGCAAGCTCGGCTTTGTCGTCGAGGACATCGTGCGGCTTCTCCTAACGGCGAGTCGCGGGTTCGATTCCTGCCGGCCCACGCGGAGAAATCGTGGAGTCCTCCAGTGGTGCCCGTGACCTCCGGTTGGGCGGCGGGTGGAAGCCTCCCCGTTGCTCCCTCAGTGGTCAACCCCCCGTGGCCTCGGCCCTTCGTCCTCCGCGGACGGACGGAGGCGGCGGAACTGCCCGGACGTAAGTCCGACCCGTCTCTTGAAGATTCGGCGGAAGTAGCCCACGTCGCCGAACCCGACTGCCGCGGCGACGCGGTCTGCCGGCAGTCCGGTCGAGCGGAACAGCGCCCGAGCACGGTCGACGCGCAGCCCATGGATGTGCTCCGTGAGCGTCTCGTCGAATGCCGCGCGGAACACGCGTCCCAGGTAGTCGGGGCTGCAGGCCAGAGCCCTCGCGATGCGGGCAGTGCTTAGTCCCGGCTCGCTCAGATGCTCGGCGATGAAAGCCGACGCCCGCCCGGCGAGAGTCGGGGCGGCCTCGTCGCGACCCTCGGCCTTCGCCGGGAGCCGCATCTCGGCCAAGAGGAGCTGCAGGTGGCTGCGAGCGACGGCTGGCGACAGGATCGCGCGGTGCTGGTCCTCGAGGAGATGCTCGAAGTGGGCACGCACCCGGCCGGGCCGGGCCACCGTGCCGGTCCGGCGACCCGGGACGATCGTGGCCTCGTCGATCCCCGCATCTGGGGGAGTGTCGCCGAAGCAGACCCAGTAGAACCAGGTCTCCCGGTCCAGATCGTCGTAACCGAAGTGCCGTCGGCCCGCTCGGAGCAGGACCCACTTATCCCGGCGGACCTCGAATCGCCGGTCCTCCTCCCTGATGGGCAGCATCCCCGCCTGCACCACGATGAGCTCGTGCACGGGGAGAACACGGTCGGAATGTCGCCGCATCAGTCCCGGCCGATGCACGCCCGCCTCCAGCACCGTGGGCGACGCGCCACTTCGCGCTCCGGCCATGAGGACGGAATCGTACCTCTTGAGGTCGGAACCGGCCCTAGCCTCAGGTAACGGGGCCGAATAGCCTCGCGACGAGATCGGAATCGGGGGACGGGGATGGTTACCGACGAGCAGATCGGCCAGTTCCATCGCGACGGGGTACTGACCCTGCGCGGCGTCTTCGACCGGGAACAGGTCCGAGCGCTGCAGCGGGCGGCTGACGAGGTGACGGCGGAGGCGGTCGCCGGCCGCGGGGTCGGCCATGGCTACCGAGAGGTCGACGGTCGCCGGCAGTACTACCGCACCGACGGCGTGCTGTGGGACCGGCACGCCGCGTTCCGGATAGCCACGGTGAACCCCCTCCTGCTCTCGGCGGTCGGCCAGTGCCTCGGTCACCCGTTCATGCCTATCAACGATTCACTGGTCGTGAAGCTGCCTCGTTCCGGCGTGGCGATCCGCTGGCACCAGGATCCCCCCTACGAGGGACCGGAGGGCCTGTCGGACACGTTCGGGATCCCCAACTTCGACTGTGACATCTACCTCGACGAGGCCACGATCGAGAACGGCTGCCTGTTCGGGCTCGCCGGCTACCACCTGGCCGGTCACGTCGAGGTGGAGCGGTTCGCGGAGGAGGAGCTGTACGAGCGGCCGGACGCCGTCCCGCTTCCCATGCAGCCGGGTGACGTCCTCCTGCACGCCATCAGCGCGCCCCACGGGTCGAGAGCCAACGATTCGGAGACGCTGCGACGGGTGTTCTACGTGCACTTCATGGCGCGAGAGACGCTCGAGAAGCTGCATCCGGAGTGGATCGGGAACAAGCCCGGCTTCGGGAAGCAGGACGTCGACCGCGTCCGGTCCATGATCCAGGAGCGCGCCCGGGCTGGCCTTGCCGAACCCGGCACTGAGAAGACGGAGCTCACGCCGGACGGGCTCGTTTTCTCCGGCGACCCGGTCACGCCGCCCCGACATTGGGAGAGTCTCGCCGCGAGCATGACGTCGGAGCAGCGGCAGCGAGCGAAGACGCTGGCCTGAGTGGGGACAGCGCGGCGGGCGTCGCCACGATGGGCCTAGCCCCGCGTCGATAGAGATCTACGAACTCGAGGCGCTTCTGCTTCAATGCCTGGACGCGCTCGGTCCCGCTCCCCGCGCCGAGTTGCTCCACGTCCTCATGCTGCCCGACTTCGACCGCGCCGACCGGATCGGAGAGTTCTGGGCTACCCGGAGAGTCGCACCTTCGCCGAGCTCCTGATCGACTGCGAGGAGGATCGGACGATCCGGGCGGTGCTCGTGGGGATGCTCCGAGAAAGTGAGGCAGGTAGATGAGCAGTCGCAAGGATGGAGACACAATGAACAGGTTGATGCGCGTGACTCTCCTGACGTTCGTGGTCTCGCTCGTGGTGTGGGGACTAATCGCCGTGTGGGACGCAGATCCGCGTGCTTTAACGAGCTGGATGCTGACGTGGCAAAGAATCGCGGTTTACGTAGCTACTGTCTCGGGGCTGGTGATGCTCGCGCTGCTCGTGTATGCGGCTTGGGAGCGGCTCAGACGCTAGTGCAGACTTGTGCCCTGCCCGTCGGCACGGGAATCGGCGACCCGCACCTTCGCCGAGCTCCTGATCGACTGCGAGGAGGATCGGACGATCCGGGCGGTGCTCGTCGGCATGCTGCGGGAGGCCGACCGGAACGCCTAGGCGCATACTCGTCACGAGGATGAAGGCGTTTGTCTTGCTCGTGCTAGTGGTCGGGCTCACAGCCTCCTGTGATGCCTTCGCCGAGCCGGAGTCGTTCGCGTATCAATACGCTGTCCGCGGGAATGGTGAGAACGTGAGGGTCACCTACCTCACGCAGCCCGCGGGCCTCGTCGACGAAACCGTCACGCTCCCGTGGAGGAGTGGCGAGTTCGAGGGACCTGACGAGTTCATCCGTATCGAGGCGGACGGCCCCCCAGGGACAAGGGTCAAATGCGTTGTTCGTTACCGTCCGATCGAAGGAACGCACGGCGGGGGCGGGGTCGGGTTCGGCTTCTCAGCAAAACAGCCGGGACGACCCGACACGATGCGCCCTCGATCACGTCACGATCCCATGATAGGGAGACACAAGAAGCACCGTCTCAGGATGCGTCGCCCCACCCGTTGCCCTCGCACCTTCGCGGAACTCCTGATCGACTGTGAGGAGGATCGGACGCTGCGGCGAGCGGTCACCGTGGGAGGCGGTGGTCAAGGCGGGTTGAGCCACCCGTTGGAGCAGGCCGACGGATCCGAGGTGTCGTTGCGTCCCTCCATCGCGTAGCTGGGATCTTGGTCGAAGCAGGCGGAATAGACGTCGCCCGACGGGGTCTTCGTCGCGAGCACCATCGAGTTCTTGTCGGCCACCCGGAGGCTCACCTCGCCGACGGCGGCTGTGGAAGAGGTGTTGTACGTGACGGCATCCGAGATCGCAGACGCGGCCGCCGGGTCGAAACGGGCCCACGAGTCGTGCTTGAAGAAGTAGCGCTGAGCGACCGCGCCGGCGAGCCGAAGCGCCTTCATGGCGTCCACGGCGTCGGGCGGCGACTGCTCCACAGCCTTGGGGAACAGCGCCACAGGGGTGTAGTCGGCATACTGCCGACCCAGGACCTGTCCGTTCTCGTCGTACGCGACCAGATCGCCTGCCTGCACTAACACGTCGTACGCGATGAACAGGACGAACGCGCTCGCGCCGCCGCCGAACGCTGCGTCGGGGAGCGGATAGACGGAGGCCGGTAGCGAGCCGCCGTCCACGAGCTGGAGCTCGACGCGGTTGGCCCTGGACTTCACCACGCCCGCGACCTCCCTCGGCCCCGTGCTCCAGCCCGAGTGGATGTTCCAGGATGGTCCGCCGCTCATCGTTGAGCCGAACACCTTGTCGCCCAGGTCCGATCCGCCGCCGCCCCCGCCGCCCTCGCCTTCCCACATGAAGCTGAGCCCCCAGCCAATGTTGTCGTTCGTGAGCGAGAGAGTCCACGGCTTGCCCGCCTCGGTCCCCGTGGCGATCGTCTGATCGCCACCCACGGGGTAGACGGGGTTCCCTATCGGGTCGCCGTTGCCGTCGTATCCGACGACGGTCGAGCGGTCGCCGGCGCCAGGGACGAGGGCCCAGACGTATCGGTCATTCCCGAGGCTCGCCGGGAGCTGATCGACATGCATCGGCACCGCATCGCCCGACTCTGTGCGCACCTCCACGCGGCTCACCTCGGGCGAGATGACCCCGTCAAGCAGCGCCGCGTCCTCGCCGATGATCGACAAGCTCGCCTGCACGGGCTCGTCCGGGTCGCTGCCCGTGT
>Ga0307278_10000549_pt1 | contig 19004 bp, 17 predicted proteins | sample ER_DNA_117_FD_194482 | JGI IMG/M metagenome (GOLD analysis project Ga0307278, IMG submission 194482) | Bulk soil microbial communities from the East River watershed near Crested Butte, Colorado, United States - ER_DNA_117 | ecosystem: Environmental > Terrestrial > Soil > Floodplain | place...
TCGCGCGCGAGGCGGAAGAACTCCTCCGTCGCGAGGTAGAACGGGATGTAGGGCTGGCGGTAGGCGTCCACGAGGATGACGTCGTACCGCTCGTCCGTCAGTTGGAGAAATGGACGCCCGTCGTCGGTGATCACGTGGAGATTGGGGTTGTCGCCCAGCCCGAAAAACCGGCGACCGACCTCGGTGACCTTCGGGTCGATCTCGACGCCGTCAATCTGGACGCCCGGATAGAGCCTCCCGTACGCGCGCGCGGTCGTCCCGCCCGCGTTCCCGATCACGAGCATCCGCTCCACCGGCCTGTCGAGGAGCGGCGGCACGACGAGGAACATGTCCCACTCCCCGCCGGTGAGAACGGACCGCGGGTACCACACCGAATGCACCGCGACCCCTTCGTTCAGCTTGAGCACGCGCGACCCGTCGGACTTCTGCAGCACCTGGATGTATTGGTAGGGCGACTCCGTCTCGTAGAGGAGACCGGACGAAGCCTTGATCGTCCCGGCGGGAATGAAGAGTAGGGCCGCGACCGCGAGTGTGACGAGCTGCCACCGCATCCCGAGGACGAGCGCGCCCGCGAGGACGAGGAGCGCCGCCGACCCCAGCATCGTCCGCTGTGTCCCCACGAGCGGGATCGTCAGCAGCGCGGACGCGAACGTCCCGACGATACTGCCGACCGTCGAGAGCGCGTAGAGACGCCCCGCAACGGTTCCCGCCTCGCCGACATCGTCGAGCGCCAGGCGGATGGCGAACGGGGACACCGCCCCAAGAAGCGTGACAGGGACGGCGAAGAGAGCGAGGGCGGCGAAGAAGGAACCGACGACCGCTCCGACGGAGAAGGCGTCGAGGGCACGCACGGACACGTCGAGGATCGGCCGCGAGACAAACGGGAGGACGGCGATGAAGAGAGCTGCGACGAGGACGATCGAGCCGAGGAGCCGCGGCTCGGGACGGCGGTCGGCGAGCTTCCCTCCGAACCAGTAGCCGAGGGAGAGGTAGACGAGGATGAGGCCGATGATGTTCGCCCACACGATCGTCGAGCTCCCGAAGTAGGGCGCAAGCAGTCGCGACGCGGCTATCTCGGTTGCCAGTGTCCCGGCGCCGGCCGTGAAGACGAGCACGCCGAGGCGGGCCCGGCTGACCGCCTGCGCAGCGGGGGCGGAGGCGGATGTCGCTGCCTCAGCCAGCTTGCGAGAGACGTAGACAGACGAGCGCGCAGTCGTCGCCGAGCTCGCCGCCGGCGAAGCTCCGGCAGTCGGCGAGGATCGCCTCCGCCAGCTCCTGCGGGCCGAGTGAGGCACGACGGCGGAGCAGCTCGTCCAGCCGCTCCTCGCCGTACATCTCCCCGTCCCGCCGCGCCTCGGGCACGCCGTCCGTGTAGAGGACGACCGAGACGCCGGGCTTGAGCTCGGCCTCCTCGGTCTCGTACTCCTGGTCGGGCTCGATCCCGAGCGCGAGACCGCGGCCCGCGAGGGGAGTGACGTTCCCTTCGGGGTCGACGAGCCTCGCCGCCGGATGGCCCGCGCTCGCGCAGGAGATCGTGCCGGCCGTCGGGTCGACCAGCACGTAGAGCATGGTGATGAACTTCCCCGCGGCGATCTCGTCGACGATGACCTCATTCGCGCGGGCGAGGAAGTCGGCGGGCTCCGGGTGCGTGCGCGCGAGCGCGCGGAAGCTGAACTTCGCCATAGCCATGTCGGCGGCGGCCTGGATGCCCTTGCCGGTGACGTCGCCAAGAATGATCGCCAGGCGGCCGTCATCGAGCGTGAGGAAGTCGTAGACGTCCCCGCCGACGTCCACACGAGCCGACGATTCGTACACGTGGCCCACGTCGAGCCCTGGCACAGCCGGGAGCTCACGCGGCAGCAGCGAGTGCTGCATCATCTCTGCGAAGTCCTTCTGCTGCTGGTACAGACGGGCGTTGTCGATCGCGAGGGCCGCATGCCCGCTCACGGTCATCGCGGTGTCCAGCGTGTCGCGGTCGATGGGCTTGGCGGGATCGAGGGAGAGGAGCGTCAGCGTCCCGAGGATCTCCCCCGGCGTGGCGAGCGGGAGCACGGCAGCCGTCGAGCCCTGGGCGAGAAAAGGCTCGAGGAACCGGTGCGCATCGTCGCCGGCGGCCATGCCCGGCTTGAGCAAGATCGGCTGCCCGGAGCGCAGCAGGCGCCGCGCGGTGGGCGCGCTCATGGGCTGCGGCTGGCCGAGGAGCTTGGGCGCCGTGCCCGCGAGCTTGGCGTCGGCAACGTGCACCGCTCGGAGGTCGAGCGACTCACCACGCTCGTCCGGCATGCGGATGGCGGCTGCATCCACGCCGAAGAGCTCGACCATGCTCCGGGCGACAGCGTCCAGCGTCGCCTGGAGCGAGAGGCTCTCCGCGAACGAGTGCGAGATCTCGTACAGCCCGCGCAGCTGGCGCGCGGCGCGGCGCTCGGAGTCGAGCGTCCGCTCGAGCCGCTCACCGAGCTCCTTCGCCCGCTCGTGCAGGCGCGCGTTCTGGACCGCGACCGCGAGCTGGCTCGAGAGCGCGATGAGGAGACCTTCTTCGCCCTCGCGGTACGGCCGCGCACGCGTCTTGAACACGCCCAACGCGCCGATCACCTCGTCGTGGACGATCAGCGGAATGAAGAGGACACGGCGGATGCCCGTCTGCTCCCATGTCGTCTCGAGTCCGCGCAGGCGCGAGTCGCGTCGCATGTCTTCGATGAAGACGTAGCCGCGCCCGCGAAAAGGCCCGAGCGCGAGCTCGAGCAGTCGCTCCGCAAGGTCGGCCTCCGCACCCTGCAGGCCGCGCGAGGCGGCAGCGGTCAGCCCCTCTCCCTCCCGGAGATAGATGGCGACGTGCCCACTGCCGGTCAGCTCGGCAATGCGCTCGACGGCGGTTTCGAGCGTATGGGTCAACGAGAGCTGGGCGATCGCCTGGCTGACGACCCCGATCACGGTCTGCGACCGCTGGAGAGCCCGGGCGATCAACCCCACACGCCGACTACGTCGCAGGGCGAGCGCCGCGCGGGCCGCGAAGGGTGAGAGCAGCTCGAGCTCCTCCGCAGCAGGGCCGCCGTTCTCGAAATAGAGCTGGAGCGCGCCGACGGGAGGCTCGCCGAGGGGAAGAGTTGCGGTCCGGAGGCCATTGCCGCCGTCTGCGGTGGTTGCAACGCTGTCGCGCGGGCGGTCGAGGAAGGCTGCCAGGGCCTGCTCCACCGCCTCACCCGAGGCCAGGCGCTCGCCGGAGCCGTAGGAGGCCAGGAAGGTCGGCGGCGCATCGCTCTCGATTCGCCAGAGGGCGGCCGCCCCGGCGCCGGTCGCCTCGGCCGCCAGCCGAACGACATGCTCGGCCGTCGCCGTCTCGTCGGCGCCGGCCGCGAGAGCCTCGCCGAAGAGCTCGAGAGAGGACACGCCTGCGTCGCGGACGTTGTTGCCGACGACAGCCTGGCGCTCGAGCCGAACCGCGACGCCGACATGAGCGGCCGCGAGGCGACCCAGCAGCTCTTCCCGTGCGGACAGCTCTCCTCCGGCGCGATAGAGCTCGAGGGTTGCCGCCGGATGGGCGTGGAGGAAAACCGGGTAGATGCGCGCAACGGCGGCGCCGACGCGCTCCGCCGCTCGGCGCAAGGCGTCCGGGAGCTGGTCCGCGGGGATGTCTCCCTCCTCGCTGGGGACGTCCGTCGCAGGAAGGCGGGTGCCTTCGACTTCGGCCGCGAGCGCGGGCGATGCGGCCTCGACGGCTCTCGCCACGAGCTCGCCCCCTGGCGGCGAGGCTGTCCGGACAATCGCGATGTCAGCTCCGGTCGCCGCCGCGACCGCTTCGACCAGCGCTACGAGCGCCTGGTCGGTCGCTCCCTCGTCGAGGAGCCTCTCCGCCGCGGCGGCAAGGGCTTCGACAGCCTCCGGCTCGAACTCGTGCGCGACCCCCGTCATAGACCGAATTATGGCTTCGCCCCGGTCACAAGGTTGTCCCGCACCCGCTTGCGGTCATCCGCCAGAGCGGCAAGAATCGGCTTTCATCGGCTCCCCGGCCCCCACGCGTCCCCCAGTCGAAGACCCGCCGATCGACCCATCGGCGATTCCGCGTGCGTTCGCGCACGCCCGGGCTCGCCGCCGCGCGCGGATCGAGCACGGGCGCGAGCTTCGCCGCGCGCGCGTTCGCTTCCTCGTTCTCCTCGGCGTCCTCCTCTTCATCACGATCTTCCTCGCCCTGTCGATCTGGGAAAAGGTCCAGACGGCGTTCGGGATCTAGGTTGGAACGTCCGAGACCTGGCCTTCCGCCCGGAACGCTGCGCCTCCCGGGAGAAGGACTTGCCTGGATCGGCGGCCTCGTGCTGGCGCTCAGCTCCTTCATGAGCTGGTACACCGTCTCGAACGAGGGGTTCACGGTCTCGGTCACCGGCTGGCACACCGGAGCCCTCGGCAAGCTCGTCTTCTTCGTCGGTCTCGCCGCGCTCGGCTTCCTCGTCCTCCGCGCCACCGGATTCGAGCTGCCCCCGAACGTGCCCGTCGGAATCGTCATCGCAGGGCTGGGCGCTCTCGGAACCGTCTTCGTGCTCGTCCGGCTCATCTCCATCCCGGACGACTTCGCGCCCGCGGGAAGGAGCATCGGCATCTGGATCAGCCTGCTCTCGGCGCTCCTTCTGATCGCCGCCGGTCTCCTGAAGTCCGCCGAAGAAGCCTGAGCAGCCCCACGCCGGCGAGGCCCACCGCTGCGCCGAGCGCGGCGCCGGCCACGACGTCGGACGGATAGTGCACCCCGACGTAGATCCGTGAGAACGCGATCGCGACGGCAAGCAGAAACACGTACGGAGCGGAGCGGGGCAAGAAGTACGTGAGTGCGACCGCGCCCGCGAAGCTCGTGGCCGCGTGGCCGGACGGCATGGACTGGCCAACCGTGGCCCCGATGAGGGGGTCGGCCTGCGGAATCGTCTCGAAGGGGCGCGGGCGGCCCGTAGCCGCCTTGAGCCCGAGCGCGATCAGGTCCGCCGACCAGACACATGCGGCCGTGAAGGCCGTCGCGAAGATGGCGTTCCGTCTCGCGAGGCGCGCGACGAGCGGAGCCAAAGCGATCCAGACGAGCCCAAAGTAGCCCACGACCGACAAGGCGACAAAGACGGGATCGAGCCAGCCCGCCCGATGCCCGACGACCCAGAGGAAGATGCCTCGGTCTACGCTCTCGATACCGGTTCTACGCTGTCGAAGCGCGTATCAGCTGCTTCGTCGCGTCGATCAGCGTTTGCGGATCGACCGGCTTCCCGAGGAACGCCTGGGCCCCGCGCTCCGCCGCGCGCTCGGGAGACTCGTCGGCCTGGCCGCTGAACATGATCACGGGGATGGTCCCCACCCCGTGCTGGTCCTGGACCCGCTGCAGCATCTCGTAGCCGCTCATGCCGGGCATCATCACGTCGAGGAGGATGAGATCGGGCGGCTCGTCCACGAGCGCGGCGAGGCCTTCCTCCGCGTTCGCCGCTTCGCGCACCGAGTAGCCGTCCATCTCGAGGTTCACGCGCACGAACTCGCGCAGGCGGGCGTCGTCGTCAACGACGAGCACGAGCGGCGTGCCGCGTAGGGGAGTGCTGCGCGACCCGGACAGGAAGTCGTCGAGGTCGCCGCGCCGGAAGCGCCTATGGCCGCCGGGCGTATAGAACGCTGCCAGTCGACCGCCGTCCGACCACTTCCGAACCGTGCTCTGCGCGACACCCAGATACGTGGCCGCCTGGCCGAGCGTCAGCCAATCGGGGCCACCCCCCGCCTGTCGCTCGCGTGTCGCGCTGCGCCGTAGTCCGTCGGCCATGTGGAAGAACGCAAAATCTACCAAACCTGCACTTTCTTCCCAAGTCACGGTTTTGAAACCGTAACTGTGACCGTTTCGCGGGGCGTGAGGGTGGTCGGAAGCAAGGTGCGGACGAGTTTCTGGTCCCTCTTCGGCCCGGTGTCCTCGAGGGCCTTCCCGACCGCCAGTCCGGCGAAGAAGACGAACGCGAGGACGAGCAAGCCGCCGCCCCACCGCAGCGCTCGCCGGCTGCGGCGGGCGCTGCGCTCGCGGGTGCGCTCGCGGGCGAGGGAGGACGTGGGGCGGCCGGAGCTCGCCACTCAGGGGCTGTAGTCGCTTGCGCCCTGCGCGTAGCGCGCGAACGCAGCGTCCTGGACGATGGCCGCATCACGGATACCGGCGCGCGAGCGGGGCGTCGAGGAGCTCGCGATCACGTCGCGCACCCAGTCGTCCGCGCCCTCGTAGGCTCCGGCGAGCTCGCCGAGCGTGAACGTCTGCCCGACGCGCTTGCGCAGGCCCTCGACGACCGCCTCGACGAGGAGATCCAAGTGACGCGAGCGCGCGGTGCTCTCACCCTCGGCTGCGAGGCGCCGCTTGCCCTCCTCCCACTGGTGGCGGACAGCCGTGAGGCGAGTCATTCGCCGTTCCTACCCGTCGGAGCGTCCGCGCAACGTGCGTCGGGGCACCAGGGTTCCGCGACTTCGGCGACGATCCGGTCGCCGAGCTCGTAGCCGGGCCGCGCCAGGGCGAAAGCGGCGTGTGCGTGCAAGCATTTGAGGTTCCCGGGCTTTCGCGTCCCCGCGATGCCGACGTCGAGGTCAGGGCGGATGCGCCGCTGCTCCGCGTCGGCCTTCTCGAGGCTTTGCCGCAGCGCGGGATCTGCGGCAGCCGCACGGGAGAAGCGCTCGACCCCACCCGAGGCCTCGACGCGGGCGAGGCCGGCCACGAGCCAGGGGCAGGTCAGGTAGTAGGTTGTCGGGAACGGCGTCCCGTCGTCCCCGTACGGAGCCTGCTCGGTAACCGCTGGAAAGCCGTGCGGGCAGCGAACCGCAACCCGGCGAAAGGCGCGGGCGGGGCGGCCGAGCTGCCAGGAGACGACCCTTTTGTCGTCCACCAGATCATCGTACCGAGGCCCTCCTCCAGTTCTCGACGCCCTTCACGATGAAGAGACGCTCGCCGGGCCGTACCAGCCCGAGACGCCGAGCCTCTCGCTCGACGAAGGAATCCTCGCTCGAGAGCGCCAGACGGTGCGTCAGACGGGCATTTTCGCGTTCGAGTGCTGCGAGCTCCGCCTGCCGCTCCCCTACACGCGCGCGAGCCGACTGGTAGGTCCGGAACGGATGGACGTACGAGAGCGCGATCGCGACGAGCGCTGCGACACCGAGCCAGCGCAATGCGAGCGAGGAGCGCGAAGGTCGTTTGCGGCGCGGCATGGACCCGCGGCATTCGACCGCGTCACGCTTGCTCCTGCCTCCCGACCCGGTAGAGCGAGTAGCGCTCGTCCCCGTACTCGAGCGTCAGGCCCGGCGGCAGGCTCGGGCGGCCACGAGTCGTGTCCACAACCACCCAGCCGACGCGGTAACGCCTCAGGATGGCGGCCCGCTCCAAGGGCGTGGTCGACGGCTCGAGGAAGAAGAGGCGCGCGGCGCGAAGGCGCTCACGGTAGTCGTCCCCCGTGTTGAAGGCGACGTGGCCGGGCGGCGCCACCACGATCCGCACGGGGGCATAGGCGGCGATCCTGTACGAGGTCACGCTCGGCGCGAGCACGGTCGCAAGCGGCCGGACGTCCTCGTCGAGGGCGCGGGTGAGGCCGGGTGTGAGCCCATAGGGATCGGGCTTGTCCCAGCGCTCGTAGCCGCCGAAGCCGGTGACTGCCACCGGGACCGTGAATGCAGCGGCGGCGATGGCGGTCCACCTGCCCGGGGTGGCGTCGAGGGAGAGAGGGCGCAGAGCGACGAAGAGGGCGAGCCCGCCCGTGGCGGCGAGGGCCGCCAGCCAGGCCGCCCACGCGGCTCCTGTCACCGGCTGTCGGTAGGCGAGCTCGAACCCGATCCCGGCGGCAAAGGCCGCAGCGGCCCCGAGGGCTCGAGCTCTCCCGGCGAGCGCCGCCGCGCCGGCGAGTGCAAAGGGGAGCGGCAGGAAGCTCGCGAGCCGCACAGCCTGGGACAGCGAGACGGCGTCGGCGAAGCGTTCGAAGACCGGCGGGACGAGGGCGGTGACGGCGAGGGCCGCGGTTCCTCCGAGCACGTAGGCCGCCCAGCGCCGACCGCTCGCGAGGAGGGCCAGCGGGACCGCAACGAGCGCAGCGACCTTGACGCCTCCACCCCATGCGATCTGCTCGGGACGCAGCTGTAGCCCGGAGCCGATCTCCTCCACCTGTTGCGTGAAGCGCACCGGAGGACGGCTTCCTGTGTCGCCCAGGAACTGGACGAGCCAGGCGAGGAAGAGCCCCGCCGGAACGAGCACGGCCCCGAGCCCAGCCATGAGCGGGCGGCTGTCGGAACCGTCGCTCAGGATCGCGCGTGCGAGGAGGAAGCCGCAGACCGGCAACGCGACAAAGACGACGTAGGTCGGATGGACGACGGCGAGCGCAAACCCCGACGCCGCCGCGGCTCCCAGGAGCGACGGCCCTCCTTCGGCCACGTACGCGAAGACGAGCGCCAGCAATCCGGGGATGAGGAGCAGGCGGGCCGCACCGCCGGGCTGGGCCAGGAACTGCAGCCACCCCGTTCCGTCTCGTGCGAACGCGACGAGCGCGAGTTGGCCGAGGGCGACCGCCACCCCGCCTGCCCAGGAGCGAAAAAGCGCCGTGCCCGCCGCGTAGGCGAGCAGGACCGCGAGGGGCGCGAGGATCGCCGGCAGGTAGAGGGCGACGAGCGTGGGATCGATGCCGGCGAGGCGGGCCACGAGCGCAAGCGCACCGTGCCAGAGCGGGAAGGCGTAGCCCGGATGGACGTGCTCCCCCGAGATCTCGTTCACGACCGCGATCGAGCCGAGCGAGCCGCCTTCGTCGAGCTTGCGCACGCGCGCGAGGTGGAAGAGCGCGTCGCTGACGCTTGGCCCGAGGCTCCCGCCGATCGTCCCGGTCGCCCACCAGAGAGCGCCGGCCAGAGCGGCACCGGCGACGAAGAGCGCGAGCACGGCCCGGATGTCGCCGCGGTCGAGCGCAGGCGCTGCCGTCCGAAGCGACAGCGCGAAGGCAGCGACCATCGTTCCTCCCAGGAGCCCCACCGCCAGGCCGAGCGTCCCGGAAACAGCAAAGACGACCGCAAAGACGGCGAAAAGGAGGGCGAGACTCCAGGCCAGGGCGCCGGCGAGAGCGACGCCGACGGAGCGCGGAGCTCCGAGAGCGCGCACGACGAGCGCGCCCGGAAGAACGAGAACGCACGCGGCGGCGCCCGCCAACCGAAGGGCAAGCCCCGGCCCTTCCGGCGGCAGCAGTCGACCGACGAGGAGAAGAAGCGGCGGGGCTCCGCAGAGAGCGAGCCAGAGCCTGGGCCAGCCCTGCACCCGAGCCAGCCTATGTCAGGCCGTCTCGACCTTGATGACGTTGGTCGTGCCGGGAACGTTGACCGCCGTTCCGGCCGTGATCACGACGCGGTCGCCCGGCTGGACGAGACCCGTCGCCCGGGACGCCTCGAGCGTGCGCGCCCAGAGGTCCTCCACGTCCTTGCACTCCTCGATCTCCGCGGAGATCACGCCCCATTCGAGCGCCAGCTGCTGCACGGCGTAGCGCTTATGCGTGACGGCGATGATCGGGCGCTGCGGTCGATGGCACGCGACGGCGGATGCTGTCCTCCCGCTGTAGGTGGGCACGAGGATCGCCACCGCGCCGAGGACTTCGGCGATGTCGCAGGCCGCGTTCGACATCGCCTCCCCGACCGTCGGGAAGGCGGAGTCGGCCGCACTGGCGAGCTCGTGACGGGGGCCGAGGCTGGGCTCGACCGCCCGCACGATCAGATCCATGTACGCGACGCTCTCGACCGGATAGTTCCCGACAGCGGTCTCGCCCGAGAGCATGAGCGCGGAACTGCCGTCGAGGACGGCGTTGGCGACGTCGCTCGCCTCGGCTCTGGTGGGCTCCGGGTGGCGTATCATCGATTCGAGCATCTGAGTCGCCGTTATGGCGGCCTTCCCGTGCTCGAGCGCGCAAAGGATGATCCGCTTCTGGACCAGGGGGACCGCTGCGGGGCCGATCTCGACCCCGAGGTCGCCACGGGCAACCATGACGGCATCCGAGGCGCTCACGATCTGATCGAGGTCTTCGAGCGCTTCCGCCTTCTCGATCTTGGCGATGATGAGCGCCGTCGAGTCGGCGGACTGGAGCAGCTCGCGCAAGCCTCGGCAATCCTCCGCCGAGCGCACGAACGAGAGCGCGATGTAGTCAACGCCAAGCGCAAGGGCGAACTCGAGATCCCGCAAGTCCTTCTCGGTCAGGGAAGGGACGGGGATCGGGACGCCCGGCAGGTTGACGCCCTTGTGCGACTCCACGGAGCCGCCCACGACGACGGTAACGCGGGCGCGAACGGCGTCGACCTCGTCCACGCGGAGGCGCACGCGGCCGTCGTCGATCAGGATGTCGTGTCCGGGTTGGAGAACCTCCTGCAAGACCGGAGGACTGATCGGCAGCGTGCGCTCCCGGCCGTCCTCCTGACCCGTGACGTCGATCTGGTCGCCCTCGACGAGCATGAGCGGGCTCGGCAGCTTGCCGACCCGGAGCTTCGGGCCCTGCAGGTCGGCGATGAGCGCGAGCGGGCGGCCGGCGCGCTCCTGCGCTTCTCGAATGAGCGTCGCCCGCTCGGCGTGCTCTTCGTGCGAGCCGTGGGAGAAGTTGAAGCGCGCGGCATCCATGCCTGCGGCGACGAGGCTGTCGATCCGGTCGGGCGTGGAAGAAGCAGGCCCGATCGTGCAGACGATCTTCGTGCGACGCGGAGTCACATGCTCACGTTAGCGCGCCCGAAGGAGCACACAATCTCACGCGAGCCGTCGGGGCCACCCCGTGCCTCCACCCGCTATCGAGCGTAACGGCGAAAGACTCGCGCGGGCCGCGCGGAGCGAGCCGAAAGAATCACGGCTTGCGCGGAAAGCGAGGAAACGCTTCCCAGGCGGGATAGGACGCCCGCTCGCCGAGCTCCTCCTCGATGCGAAGGAGCTGGTTGTACTTCGCCACCCGGTCGGTGCGGGAAGGGGCGCCGGCCTTGATCTGACCCGCGCCGGTGGCGACCGCGAGGTCGGCGATCGTCGTGTCCTCGGTCTCGCCCGACCGGTGCGAGATGACCGCGGCATACCCGGCCGAGCGGGCAAGCTCGATCGCCTCGAGGGTCTCGGTCAGCGTTCCGATCTGGTTCACCTTGATGAGGATGGCGTTCGCCACGCCCTGTTCGATCCCCCGCTGCAAGCGCTCGGCGTTCGTCACGAACAGGTCGTCGCCAATCAGCTGGACTTCTTCCCCGAGGCGCTCGGTCAGCGCGCGCCAGTCGCTCCACTCGTCTTCGGCGAGCGGGTCCTCGATCGACACGATCGGGAACCGCTGCGAGAGGTCTTCCCAGTAGTCGATGAGGCCGGCTGGGGGGAGCGAGCGCCCTTCGAACGTATAGGCGCCGTCCGCGAAGATCTCGGTCGCCGCCGGATCGAGCGCAATTGCCACCCGGTCGCGATGACCCGCCCGCTCGGCCGCGTCGAGAATCGCCTCGATCGCCTCTTCACTCGACCCAAGGTCGGGCGCGAATCCGCCCTCGTCGCCGACGGCAGTCCCGAGGCCGCGCTCATGCAAGAGCGCCTTGAGGGAGTGGAAGACGTCAGCGCCGATGCGAAGCGCAGCCGAGAACGTCTCCGCCCCCGCCGGGACGACCATGAACTCCTGGAGATCGAGGGAGTTTTGAGCGTGCGCTCCGCCGTTGACGACGTTCATGAGCGGAACCGGCAGGACATTCGCGTCGTCACCGCCGATCCATTCGTAGAGCGGCTTCCCGGCGTCCGCCGCCGCCGCCTTCGCGACCGCGAGGGAGCAGCCCAGGATCGCGTTCGCTCCGAGACGCCCTTTGTTGGGCGTTCCGTCCAGGTCGACGAGCGCGCGATCGATGCCCGCCTGGTCAGCCGCGTCCAATCCGCGAAGCCTCGCAGCGAGCTCGCCGTTGACGTTGGCGACGGCCCGCGAGACGCCCTTCCCGTCGGGGTCGCGCAGCTCGACCGCTTCGAAGCGCCCCGTCGAGGCGCCCGACGGAACGGCGGCCCGGCCGAAGGCGCCGGACTCCAGCCGCACGTCGACCTCGACAGTCGGGTTGCCGCGCGAGTCGCGGATCTCGCGCCCGTGGACGTGGGCTATCCGGCCGATCGCTCTCGCTCCTTGGCGGCGTCGAACCAGCGGTCCTGCTCCTCGAGAGGAAGCCTGGCAAACTCCTGGCCCTCCTCGGCGGCTAGCTCGGCCGCCCGCTCGACGCGGGCAACGAAGCGGCGGCTTGTCTCACGCAGCTCGAGCTCCGGATCGACGCCGAGGTGGCGGGCCGCGTTCACGCACGCGAAGAGGACGTCGCCGAGCTCGTCCCCGCTCGGCTCCGCGCGCAGCTCCTCCACCTCGTCGTCGAGATCGGCGAAGGCGCCGGCGAGGTTCGGGTACTCGAAGCCGATCGTCGCCGCGCGGCGCTGGACCTTCTGCGCGAGGAGAAGCGCAGGCAGCGTCTCGGGCACGTGGTGGAAGATGCCTTCGCGGCCCTCCTGCTCGGTCTTCAGCTCTTCCCAGCGCTTCTTGACGGCGCCGGCAGAGTCGACTTGCGCCTCGCCGAAGACGTGCGGGTGGCGGCGGACGAGCTTTTCCTGGATCCCTCGGGCAACAGCGGCGAGATCGCCGAGGCCACGTTCCTCGAGCAGCAAGGAGAGAAAGAACACCTGGAAGAGAAGATCGCCCAGCTCGTCGAGGAGCTTCGCATCGTCGCCGGCGAGCGCTGCGTCGGCAACCTCGTAGGCCTCTTCCACCGTGTGGGGGACGATCGTGCGCGCGGTCTGCTCGCGATCCCAGGGGCAGTCGCGGCGCAACCGCTCGGCGAGCTCCTGGAGGTCGACGAGGGCCCGCGCCAGCCCGTCCCGCGTGGTCACGCTAGCCGGTGGACGTGCCTGATCCGGTCGTGCCGGTCGACGCGGGCGCGTAGCCGGGCGCGTAGGTGACGTCGTACTTGGACTCGGCGTCCTTCACCCACGCCTTCAGCGCCTGGTTCTGCTGTTGCTGGAGCAGCGTGGCGCTGATCGCGTCCTTCGCCTCGGCGAGCGGTTGAGCAGCCGCCGGCTTGACGTCGGAGAGCACTTCGATCACGTGCCAGCCGAACTCCGTCTTGATCGGCTTCGAGAGGTCGCCCGTCTTCGCGGCGAAGACGAACTTGTCGAAGGGCGCGACCGTCTTCCCCTTGTAGCTGGTGAACTTCCCGCCGTCGGCTTTCGAAGCCGTGTCCTGGGTGTACTTCCGGGCGAGCGCCGCGAAGTCGGCGCCGTTCTTGAGCTTCGCGTAGATCTCGTCGGCGAGCGACTTCTTCTTCACGAGGATGTGCCGTACCTCACGCGATTCCGGCTGCAAGTACTGGGCCTTGTGGTTGTCGTAATACGCCTTGATCTTGGAGTCGGTGACCTTGACCTTCTTGATCACGGCGCCGTAGATCTTGTCCGAGAGGACGCGCGCGCGGAGCTGGTCGCGCAACTGCTCGACGGTCAGTCCCTGCTTGTCGAGCTCAGCCTTGAACTTGTCCTCGTCGCCCTTGAAGTACTGCTGCTTGAGGGCATCCAGGCGTGTATCGATCTCCTTCTCGGACACGCGGATTCCCATCGCGGCACCGGCCTGCTCCCACTGGGCCTGCTGGACGAGTCCCTTGAGCAGCGTGCTCTTGAGGGTCTCGTACTCGGGCGTCCCGACTTCCGGAAAGTCCTGCTTCTGCGCCTCGTAGTTCGTCTTCGTCTGGCTGAGGAGCCGGTCGAGGTCGGCCTTCTCGATCGCCTTGTCGCCGACCAGGGCGACGGCTCCAGGTGGAACCGTCTTCGCGCTGTCGGAGCTGCCGCACGCCGCGACGAGCGTCGCAGCAAGGGCGAGCAGAAGCAGGGGAAGAAGCTTGCGTAGCGAGGAAGCCATAGATCGAGGCTAGGCGGCGAGCCGCAGGTCGAGGATAGCATCGACCAGCGCGAGCGCTCGGTCGAACCCGTCGCCGCGGAGCGTCACCTCGCTCTGCGCCGAAGAGTAGACAGCCGTGTCGGCGAGGCGACGGAGCTCGCGGAGCTCGGCCGATCCCAGGACGAGCGGCCCGACGACGGTGCGCCCGCCCCGGAAGACGAGGTAGTCCGCGCCCAGGCGCGCGAGCTTGAGCTTCACCTCCTGAATGGCGAAGAGGTTCTCGACGGGCTCGGGCGGCGGGCCGAAGCGATCTTCTGCCGCAGCATGAAGCTCCCGGAGCTCGTCCTCGGACTCGGCGAGCGCGAGCCGGCGGTGGAGGTCGATCTTCTGTGCCTCGCCAGGCACGTAGTCTGAGGGGATGTAGGCGTCGATCTGCGCTTCCACGCGGACGGGGCGGGCGACGGCGCGCCGGGTGCCTTCGAGCTCCGCGACAGCTTCGCCGAGCAGCTCGACGTAGAGCTCGAAGCCGATTGCGGCGACGTGCCCGGACTGCTCGGCGCCGAGTAAGTCACCGGCGCCGCGGATCTCCAGGTCGCGCATCGCGATAGCGAAGCCGGCACCGAGCTCGGTGTGATCGGCGAGGGTCGCGAGGCGGGCCCGCGCCTCCGCGGTCAGCTCGTGCCCGTCCGGATAGAAGAGGTAGGCGTGCGCGGGGACGTCGCTCCGGCCCACCCGCCCGCGGATCTGGTAGAGCTGGGCGAGGCCGAGCGCATCGGCCCTCTCGACGACCAGCGTGTTCGCCTGAGGGATGTCGAGGCCCGACTCGATGATCGTCGTCGAGACGAGCACGTCCGCGTCGCCGGCGAGAAAGGAGAGCATGTGCTCTTCGAGCTCCCGCTCCCGCATCTGTCCGTGCACGACGAGGAAGCGCAGGTCGGGCAGGAGCTGCCGCAGCTTCTCCGCCGCCTCCTCGATTGTCTCCACCCGGTTGTGCAGGTAGAACGCCTGGCCTTCACGCTCGTGCTCGCGCGCGAGGGCGAGCTGCACGAGCTCCTCCTCGTACTCGCCGACATGCGTGCGGATCGGCCGGCGTCCGACCGGCGGCGTCTCGATGACACTGATGTCCCGCAGGCCGGACAACGACATGTGCAGCGTGCGCGGAATCGGGGTCGCGGTGAGCGCGAGCACGTCCACCTCGAGGCGGAGCTGGCGCAGGAGCTCCTTCTGCGCCACCCCGAAGCGGTGCTCCTCGTCGACCACCACGAGGCCGAGGTTCTTCGGCACGACGTCCCGAGAGAGCACGCGATGCGTCCCGATCAGAATGTCGACCTTCCCGTCAGTGAAGTCCCGGAGGACCGCCTTCACCTCGGACGGTTTCCTGAACCGAGAAACCACCTCGACCCGCACGGGGAGGTCACGGTAGCGCTCACGGAAGGTGTTCCAGTGCTGCTGCGCGAGGATCGTCGTGGGGGCAAGGACGAGGGTCTGCTTTCCCTCCACGGCGACGGCGAAGGCGGCGCGTACTGCGACCTCTGTCTTGCCGAAGCCGACGTCGCCGCAAACGAGCCGGTCCATCGGACGAGGCGTCTCCAGGTCTTCCTTCACGGCCTCGATGGCGCGCCGCTGATCGGGCGTCTCCTCGTAGGGGAAGCTCGCCTCCAGGTGCTCCATGAGGTCGTTGTCCACCTCGTACGCGACACCTTCCGCGCGCTGCCGGCGGGCGTAGAGCGCGATCAGCTCGCCCGCGAGCTCGCGCGCGCCTGCGCGCGCCCGCGACTTGATCGTCTCCCACGCCTTGCCCCCGAGCTTCGAGAGCGCCGGGGCGTGTCCGTCGGCCCCGACGTACCGGGAGACCTTGCCGATCTGCTCGTGCGGGACGTAGAGGCGATCGTCGCCGCGGAAGGCGAGAAAGAGGTAGTCGCGAGTAACCCCGGCGACCGTCTTGGTCTCGAAGCCCAGCAACCGGCCGACGCCGTGATCTTCGTGGACGACGTGGTCGCCGGTCCGCAGGTCGGCGAAGCTCTGGAGCGCTCGCCCGACGCGAACGTCGGCGCGCGGCGGACGCTTGCGGAAGACCTGCGTGTCGGGCAGGAGCACAAGGCCGAGGTCACGGAGGACGAAGCCACGGCGCGCCGGTGCGACCGCGAACAGCAGTGCGGGCTCCTCCGGAAGATCGTCCCCCGGCTCGAGAACCACGGCGTCGATTCGACGGAGGAGAGCCTTCGTGCGCAGCGCCTCTCCGCGGTGGGCGAACGTGACCACGACTCGGTTGCCCCCGCGCACGAACGCGGTGAGGTCGCGCTCGGCTTCGGAAAGCCCGCGCGCCGCAACAGCGGGCCTCTGCGCCTCGAAGGCGTACGGCTGCCCGGCTGGGAGCTGTGAGAGCTCGAGGGCGCCTTTCAGGGCGGGCGGCTCCCCGAGCTCCTCGCGGGCCACCCGTTTGACTTCGTCGGCGTCCCAAACGAGGTCGATTTGGGGAAGCGGCCGGACGAGATCGCCGGGCGCCGGCCTCGGCCCGTCCTCGAGCCAGGGCTCCATGAGGTCCAGGCGACGCTCTGCCGCCGGGTAGACGACGGCCTCGTCGACGGGGTGGAGCGTGCGCTGCGTGAAGGCGGAGAAGGCGCGGACCGATTCGACCTCGTCCCCGAAGAATTCGAGGCGGACCGGTTCTCGCCCCGTTGAGGGGAAGATGTCCACGATTCCCCCGCGGACGGCGAATTGGCCGCGCTCCTGAGCCTGCTCGACCCGCTCGTAACCCGCGAGCGCGAGGCGTTCAGCCAGGGCCTCGATGCCCGGCTCGTCTCCGACTCGGAGGCGGATCGTCTCGGGACGGGCGACCGCCGCCGGAATTCCCTCTCCGGCCCCGATCGCGGATGCGCAGACGAGCCCGCCCGCGGCAAGCACCTCAAGGGCGCGCGCGCGTTCGCCGACAAGGTGCGGCGGGGCCTCCAACCCGCTGCCCCAGCGGACGCCCCGAGAGGCGAACAACCCGACGTTGCGCTCGCCCAGAAACCAGCCGGCCGCCTCGGCCGCGTCGCGCGCCTCGGTGTCCTCGGGGAGAACGCACACGACCGGGCCCCCGCGCTCGAGCCAGACGGCCGCGAGGAAGAGCGGGAGCAACGGCTCCGAGACGCGGGCCGCCTTCGGGTCGGCCACGAACGCGCGCAGGCGGTCGCTCTCGGCGAAGCGGCGGGCGAGGACGTGAAGTGCCGGCTGGTCCATGACGAACGACGGAACCTGGGGTTCCGCGGGGGTCATGGTAGCGGCCGGTCTAGAGTTGCCCCGTGGCCGGAGAGCTGCTCGACATCGGGTTTCGCCCCAAGCTCGTCGCGTCGTTCGATCCGCCGGACGCGGAACTGCGGTTTCGCGACTGGCAGGCTGCGAATACCAAGGCGCTGGCGGAGGTTCCGGCGGAGGCGACCCGGGTCGAGTACGGCCGGACCGGAGAGGGCCTGTACGTCCGCGTCCGGATCGACGAGTCGCAGCTCCCGGAGGGGCTCAAAACGCCGTGACCCCGGGGCCACCCCGAGCCACCACCCGCTTTCGAGCGTAGCCGGGACGGACGGACACGTGGAGCGCGGGAGGCGCCGAGAGTGTGGCGACGCGCCTACACCCGCTCGTTGAAGCGGTTCTGCGCTTCCTCGAGCCCCTCGCGCGCGATCGTCTCCACGGCGTCGGCCGCTCGCGCGACGAGCCCCTCGACATCCACGTCGGGAGCGAAAGGCGAGAGGACGAAGTCCGCCACCGGACGCGGATCGCCCCGCTCCGGCCGCCCCACTCCGATTCGCAGGCGCGCGAAGTCTCCCGTCCCGAGCAGTTGCGCCACTGAGCGCAGGCCGTTGTGCCCGGCAAACCCTCCGCCGAGGCGTACCTGCAGGCGCCCCGGCTCCAGGTCGACCTCGTCGTGTACCACGAGGAGGGTTTCGGGATCGACCTTGAAGAACCGAACGGCGGACCCGACCGACCGCCCCGACTCGTTCATGTACGTCTGCGGCTTCAGGAGCGCGAGCCTGAGGCCGTCCAGCCGCATTTCGGCGAGGTCACCGGAGAACTTCGCCCGCCAAGAGCCTCCATGCCGGCGCGCGAGCTCGTCCGCGACCATGAAGCCGACGTTGTGGCGTGTGTCCGCGTACTCGCGCCCCGGATTGCCCAGACCTGCGACGAGAAGGTCGAGCGTCGAGGCCGACTCGCCCCGACGGAAAAGCCGCACGCGGTGCTAGCCCTCGGAGTTCTGCTCTTCGCCGGCCGCGTCGCCCTCCGGCTCGGCAGGCTGGTCGGCCGCCCCTTCGGGCTGCTCCCCCTCCGGAACCTCGCCCTCCGGCAGCTCGCCTTCCTCGAGTTCCTCCTCGACGACCTCGGGCTCCTCGATCTTCGTCGGAGGACTCACCGTGGCGAGGACCGTCTCGGGATCGTCGAGCAGCTTGACCCCCTCGGGCACGCGGAGGTCGGAAAGGCGCATCGAATCGCCGATCACCATCCGAGAGACGTCGAGCTCCAGCCGGTCGGGAACCTCCATGGGCAGCGCCTCGACGTTCACCTCGCGATTGATCTGGGAGAGGACCCCGCCTTCCTTGACGCCGGCGGACTCACCGACGAGCTCGACGACGACCTGCGTATGGATCGCCTGGTCGAGCCGCACTTCCTGCAAATCGATGTGGAGCAGCCGCGGCCGCGTTGGATCGAGCTGGTACTCCTTGAGCACGGCGTGGTGTTCCTTCTGCGACCCGTCCAGGACGACGTCCAGGATGGCGTGCAGGCCGTGCTCGCCGGTGATCGCCTTCCGCAGCTCGCGCTCCTCGATGCAGAAGGGGTGGGCCTGGCCGCCGTTCCCGTACAGAACGCCGGGAATGAGTCCCTTCGCACGCAGGCGCCGCGAGGCCGCGCTTCCGCGCGACTCCCGCGCCTGAACCTTGAGCTTGACGCGTTCGCCGGCCATGTCCGGCCGCGAAGTGTAGCGAAGGCGTCCTTGACTTCTGCCTCCCGGAGTGCTTGAACCGCGGGGCCGTCGAATCCGATCCGGGGAGACCTTTATGAAGAAGCTGCTCGTCCTTGCAGCGCTGCTCGCGCTCGTGACCGTCCTCGTCCCCGCCAGGGCAGACGCCCTCACCCTGGGCCAGCGCGTCACCCGGCTGGAGGGGAAGCTCAGGTGCCTACGGAGAGTCC
>Ga0307278_10000550_pt1 | contig 18996 bp, 18 predicted proteins | sample ER_DNA_117_FD_194482 | JGI IMG/M metagenome (GOLD analysis project Ga0307278, IMG submission 194482) | Bulk soil microbial communities from the East River watershed near Crested Butte, Colorado, United States - ER_DNA_117 | ecosystem: Environmental > Terrestrial > Soil > Floodplain | place...
ACCGCTCGCGGGTCAGCTTGAGGTAACAGTAGCGCTCCGGGTCGCGGCTGCGCCGGTTGTACCGGGGCCGGTGGTGCTGGATGAGCCGGACCTCGCGCACGCTGGCCTCGAACTCGGTGGCGCAGGCCACGTGGTCGATCGTTGCCAGCTCGCGCAGCAGGTTGACGACCTTGGCCCGGCTGTCGCCGGAGAAGTACGAGCGGACCCGGGTGCGCAGGTCCTTGGCCTTGCCGACGTAGAGCACCCGGCCGGCGGCGTCGCGGAACAGGTAGACGCCGGGGGTGTGGGGCAGGCGGTCGGCGAGATGGACCTTCTTGAAGGTGACGTCGGCCCGGGCCGAGGGGAACTCCAGCAGGTCCTCGAGCGCCAGCACCCCGAACGACCCGGCCCGCTCGAGCAGGGCGTGCAGCACGTCCACGGTCGCCCTGGCATCGGTCAGCGCGCGGTGGCACGGCGCCACCGAGGCGCCGAGGTAGCCGGCGAGCGTGGCCAGCCGGACGTTGGGCACCTCGTCCCGGGAGAGCAGCTTGCGGGCCAGCCGGGCCGTGCACACGACCTGGTTGCCGGCCCGCCGGTAGCCGTGCCGCTCCAGGTTGGCCTGGAGGAAGCGCCAGTCGAAGGTGGCGTTGTGGGCCACGAACACCGCACTGCCGAGGAACTCGAGCAGGCAGGGGAGCACCACCTCGATGGGCTCGGCCCCCGCCACCATGGGGTCGGTGATCCCGGTGAGCGCGGTGATCATCGGGGGGATGGGGATCCCCGGGTGGACCAGGGTGTGGAAGCTGCCGATGACCTCGCCGCCGCGCACCTTGACCGCGCCGACCTCGGTGATGCGGTCGTGGACGGGGGAGCCGCCGGTGGTCTCGAGGTCGAGCACCACGAACTCGACGTCGACGAGCGGCGTGCCCAGGTCTTCGAGGCTCTGCTGGATCGCCCGCACCATGTCCCTCCCGTCCGGTTCCCAGGACGGAAGCTATGGGAACGTGTGTTCGAGATCAAGCGCTGGGCGGAATTGGGGACGCCGCCACCCCCCGGATTCCGGGTGCGGCGCCTACGCGCTCCACCCCCGGATTCCGGGTGCGCCGCCTACGCGCTCCACCCCGGGAGTCTGGGTGCGCCGCCTACGCGCTCCAGAGCCGCAGCGAGGCACAGGCCGCCGCCAGCATCCAGACCAGCCCGGCCGCTGCCGAGCCGAAGCGCTGGTCGGTGACGTCGGCTCGGACCGCCAGGCCGGTGAGCGCGAGCAGCCCACCAAGCGACAGCTCGGCCAGGGCCCGACTCGGCCCGGCGAGCGCGAGCACCAGGGCCGTGAGCAGCACGCCCACGTACAGCACCGGCGGCACGGCCCGGATCAGGACGTAGCCGGGGCCGGGGGCGCGCAGGCCGGCCAGCCGCATCGCCCGCCGGGCAGCCAGCGCCTCGCGGACCCAGCCGTTCGCCGACGCCTCCACGACAAGGCGGTGCCAGAACACGCCAGGGCCCGCCGCCTGCTCGACCCGGGCGAGCAGGCGGTCGACCCCGGCCCGGTCACCCAGGCGGAGCCGGGCCGTGGCCAGGATGGGCACCGCCCCCTCGCTATGGACGGTGACCGCGACGACCCGGCCGGCCAGTTGCTCCGCGAACACGGGGTCGCCGGCGGACAGGGCGACCGCCGCGCACCGGGTGAGGTGCTCCGGGCCGACGGCCGGGTGGCGGGCGGCCCGGTGCGCGCTGGCCAGCGCGAGCTCGGGAGCCAGGGCGCCGGGCAGGAGGTAGGCGGCGGCCAGCAGGCTGAGCGCCTCGGCGCCCTGCTCGGGATCGTCCGCGGCGCGGGTGAAGCAGGCCATGGCCTCGCCGACGCGGCCGAAGGCGACGTGGTTGCGTCCCGCCTCGACAAGGTCGCCTGCACTCACGGAAGCCTCCACTGCGCGACACTGCCGGGGGATGGTGGGTTCAGGTGACCCGGTAGGCGTTGGTCAGGTGCGACCGCCCGAAGCCAGGGCCCGTACCTCTTCGGGGGTGGAGGCGATCATCACGACCGCCCGCGGGTCGATGCGGCGGATCAGCCCCTCGAGCACCTTGCCCGGCCCGAGCTCCACGTACCTGGTGGTCCCCATCGCCCTGAGCCGCTCGACGCAGCCGGTCCAGTCGACCGGAGAGGTGAGCTGCCTGGCCAGCAGCCGGCCGGCCCGACGACCGCTGCGCACGACCTTGGCCTTGGCGTTGGACACCAGGGGGACCTCGAGCCGGGGGAGCTGGATGCGGTCGACCGCCTCGCGGAAGGGGCGGCGGGCCGCCTTCATCAGCGGCGTGTGGAAGCCGCCGCCGATCGGCAGCGGGAGCACCCGCTTGGCCCCGGCCAGCAGCGCCAGGCGCCCGGCCTCCTCGACCGCGCCGGGCTCGCCGGAGATGACGACCTGGCCGGGGGCGTTGGAGTTGGCCAGGAAGACCTTGCCGACCTGGTGGCGCACGCTGCGGCAGAGGCGGCGCACGGCCTGGTCGGGCAGGCCGAGCACGACCCGCATGGCCCCGGTCCCGCCCGCCTCGTGGGCCAGCTCGGCCCTGCGCACGACCAGGTCGAGGCCCTGGTCGAAGGTGAGCCCGCCGGCGGCGAGCAGCGCGGCGTACTCGCCGAGCGAGTGTCCGGCCACGAGGTCGGGCCGCAACCCCTCCTTCCTGGCGAGCAGGTAGCAGGCGGCCGAGTGGGTGTAGATGGCCGGCTGGGCCCGGCGCGTGTCGGCCAGGGCGGCGTCGCCAGCGTCGATGGCCGCGAGCACGTCCCAGCCGAGCCGCTCCGAGGCGCGCTCGAACGGCCAGCCCGCGGGGTCCTCGGCCCAGGGCTTGCCGCTGCCCTTGGCCACCCGTCCCTGGCCCGGGAAGGTGAATGCAGTCTTGTCAGCCACGGCACAGATCGTACCCGCTCGGCCGCGGCCAGAAAAACAATGGCGCGAACCTCTCGAACAGTACCGACGGCTGAACCGCGCCCACAGCTCGCCCGGCCCGGTTACCCTGGTTACGACAGCCCGACCGGCCTGGGGAGGTAGCGTGCCCGAGCATCCCGACCAACGGTTCGCCCTTCCCTGCGAGGGGGAGCGGCTGCGCTGCGCCGCCTGCGGCAACCTCACCCGTTTCGACGTGGTGTCGAGCAGGCGGACGGCCGCGTTCTGGCACTACACGGTGGCGGGCGAGCTGACCGTGGAGGAGGAGCGCGACCTCTCGGCCGTGGCCGAGACGGTGCGCTGCCGCTGGTGCGGCTCGGCGACCCAGGTCGAGGTGGTCCCGGCCTTCGGTCGCAACGGCCTAGAGCCGGCTGGCCCATGAGCACGGCCGGCGCATCCGAGAACGGCCCAGCGGAGGAGTCCCCGAGCCTGGCCGGCGGCAGCGCCCCGGCCGCCGTGCCCGGGAGCAACGGGAACCCGCGGGTGGACGCCCTGGAGGAACCGGCGGCCGCGGACCTAGCGGCGGCCGCGGCCCTGCCCGACGTGCCTGAGCCGCTGCTTGCCGGCTACCTGGACGCCGCCCTGGCCGCGCTGCGGGCGGCCTCACCCACCGACCTGCCCGGGGCGTTGCGGCAGTACCAGGCCTGGACGCCGCGGCGGCTCAGGCACCCGCGGGTGCTCGCGCTGGTGAGGCGGAGCCTCGAGGTCGACCCCGGGTTCCGGACGGCGGTGGACCGGCGCGTCCTCGACGAGGAGGAGACCCTCGCCCGCCTGGTGCGGTCGGGCCGGCACGCCGACGCGCTCGCCAGCGGGGAGCCGCCGGAGGCGGTGGCCAGGGTCGGCATCGCCCTGGGGCGTGATGGTGCGGCCGCCGTGCAGGCCGCCGCCGAGGCGGCAGTCACCGACCAGGCCAGGGCCGAGGCGGCCCGAGCCGAGGCGGCCCTGGCCGAGGCCGAGAGCGAGCTGGACGCGGCGCGGACCCGGGCCGAGGCGGAGGCGGCCGCGGCCCGGGCCGCCCGCGACGACGCCAGGACCGCCCGTGAGGAGCTTCGCCGCGCCGAGCGGCAGGTGCAGTCGCTCGCCGAACGGACCCAGACGCTCGAGCAGGAGCTGTTCCGGGCCCAGGCCGCCGTGCAGGCTGTCAGGGCCGAGGCCGCGTCCGAGCAGCGCCGCCTGAACGGCCGGCTCGCCGAGGTGCAGGCGCGGCTGGCCGAGAGCCAGCGGCAGTACCGTGCCCTGCGACGGTCCTCGACCCGGGTCGACCCGGTGGTGGCCGAGGCGGTTGGCGTGCTCGAGCGCGACCTGGCCGCGCTGCGCCGGGCGACCGGGCTTGCCGAGGAGGGCTCGCCTGGTGCCGGCCGGCCCGTCCAGCGTCCGGCCCGCCGCGAGCCACTGCCGGTGCCAGCAGGGCGCGACGCCGACCACCCCGAGACGCTGCTCGCCTGGATGGCCACGCCGGACGTGCTCGTGCTGGTCGACGGCTACAACGTGACCAAGCACGAGCGAGGGTTCCCCGACCGGAGCCTCGAGGATCAGCGCACCCTGCTGCTGGACCTGTGCCGCCGCCTGGCCAGGCGCTGGGGCGCCCAGATCACGGTGGTGTTCGACGGCGCCGATGTTGGCCCGATGCACAACACCAAGGTCGGCATGGGCGCGGTCAGGGTGGTGTTCACCGAGGCGGAGCGGATCGCCGACGACGAGATCGTGGCCATGGTCAACGCCGAGCAGCCCGATCGGCCGGTGGTGGTGGTGTCGTCCGACAACGAGTTGCGGGAGCGGGCCGCCGCGCTCGGCGCGAGCGTGACACGCTCACCGGCGCTGCTCGGCCTCGGCGCCCGCTAGGACGCGCGCTGGATGTCGCCGGAGCGCCGGACGGCCAGCAGCTCGGGCTGCAGCCCGGCGCCGATCAGGGTGTTCAGGGCATGCTCAAGCTCCGGCTCCAGGGCGCCGAGGGTCCGGCTGCCGCCCTCCGTGCCGGCCCGCAGCTGGACGACCAGGGCGTCGCGCTCGGCCAGGATGAAGTCGACCAGGCAGTCCTGGCACGCGGCGCCGCCAGGGCAGCCGTCGCAGCTGATGCGGAGCAGCTCGTCGTTGTGTGCCATCGTCGCGTCCTTCCTGCCTCCGTCGGATGTGCCCTGCGCCGGACCAGACCATAGCCAGGGGGTGTGACAGCATCCCTCGAGGCCCGCGACCAGCAGACGCCCAGGCGTAGACTCTCGAACATGCGTTCGAGAGTCTACGCCTGGGGTGGCCCGATGGGAAGTGGCGACGGCCGTACGGGCGGCTCTCGATGACGCCCGCCGACAGGAGCGTCGGTTCCGGCGGACTTGCATGGTCGCTTGTCGGCTCGTTAGCGTTCTGCCGCCGCGCGGTCTACGGCAGGCAAATGGAAGCGACCGCGATGCCTCGTCGGCGCGGCGCTCGAGAGCGAGGAGTTCTCACCCATCCGGCCCCCACGGAAGGGAGATCACGTCGACGTGTCCGCCCCCCAGCGGCCTGGAGCGCTGCGAGCAGCCGTCCGGCGGCTCGTCCCCCTCGCCCTCGCCGCGGGCGTCGTTGCCCTCGCGGTCCCCGCCACCGCCAACCCCACCCCGACCCGCGCCGACGTTGAGCGGCTCGGCAACCAGGTCTCCCAGCTGGACGAGCAGCTGAACGAGGCCCGCATCGAGCTCGCACGGCTCACCGCCGCGCTCGCCCAGGCCGAGCGCGGTGCAGCCTTGCACCAGCAGGCGATGACCGCGACCAGCCAGCGCATCGCCGCACGGGCGGCCGCCGAGTACAAGGGCGGCGGCCTCAGTTCGGTGTCGGCCCTGCTGTCGGGCGGCGACTCGGCCACCGTAGTGGACCGGGTCGAGACGCTCGACCTGCTCGCCCAGTCCGACGGTGACCTGCTCGCCACCGCTGGCGTGCAGCGCCGGGCGCTGGTCAGCGCCATGGCCCAGGTGCGCAGGGCCAGGGCCGCGGCCGCCGCCGAGGTCGCCGGCATCAATGCCCGCAAGCTCGCCCTCGTGCGCAAGCTGCAGGGCCTCGAGCGCGTCCGGGCGCAGGTCGGCGAGCCGGCGCCGGTCGCGCTCCCAGGCAACCTGCCGCCAGCTCGGGGGTCGGCCGCGGTCGCCGTCCGGGTGGCCCTCGCCCAGGTCGGCGAGCCCTACCACTGGGGGTCGGCCGGCCCGAGCTCGTTCGACTGCTCGGGGCTGACCATGTACGCCTGGGGCAAGGCCGGGGTGAGCCTGCCGCACTCCTCGCGCCAGCAGTACGCCGCGCTGCCGCACGTGGCCCGCGCCGCGCTGCAACCCGGCGACCTCGTGTTCTTCGGCAGCCCCATCCACCACGTCGGCATCTACGTCGGTGCCGGCCGCATGGTCGACGCCCCCTCCTCGGGCCGGACCGTGCGGGTGTCGGGCATCGACCGCCGCGACTACGTGGGGGCGGGACGCCCCTGACGAAGCCCGCCCGCCTCGAGCAGACCGGTCCGCTCGTCCGGCGCATCCCAGCTCCGGGGTCGAGCAGCGACGGGATCGCCTCCGCCCGACCCTTCCACCGGTCCCAGGCTGGCCGCAGCCCTCGCTTCCCCCGGGCGGGGGCTGCGGCCACCCATCCACAGGCGGTCACCAAGTGGGGCCCGCCGGTTACGATTGATCTGTCATGAAGCCATCCGACGGCGCCCCGAGCGCTTCCGTCCCGGAGCCCTCGTCCCAGCCTCCGGCGGCCCCCGCCACGACCGAGCGGGCCCCCACGGCCGGGAAGGACGCCGCAGCCGGCCCGCACCCGCCCGGCCCGCCACCGGCCGGCCCGGATCCGCCCGGCCCGCCACCGGCCGGCCCGGATCCGCCCGGCTCGCATCCGCCCGGCCCGCCACCGTGGGTCGTGCCCCTCGCACCGCGGCCCGGGGAGGCGCCACGGCCCGCTCGCACGGCCACGCCGCCGCTCACGCGGCCACCCGGCGCCCCGCCGCCTGCGGCGTGGGGCCTGCCTCCGCCTCCGTCCCACCCCGGGCCGCCGCCCCCGCCCCGCCCCGGGCCGCCGCCCGCGCCCGGGTGGGGCCCGCCCCCGCCCGGCTCGGTACCGGCTGCGGGATGGGGAGCGCCGCCCGCGCCCGGGTGGGGGACGCCGCCGGCACCGGCCCGGCCGCGCCGGGCCTGGTGGGTGCTCGCGGCCCTGGCCGCCATGGTCGTCCTGCTGCTGGTCGCGGTCTCCCTGGTGGCCCGGCCCGCGCGGGAGCCGGTGGCCCAGCGGCCACTCCCCGGCCAGGCCAACGCGCCCGCCCGCGCCCACCCCGGCGCGGAGGTCTCCCGGCTCCTCCAGACCCGGGCCCGGGCCATCCTCGGCCGTGACAAGGCCGCGTTCCTCAGCGTCGTCGACCGGCGCCGGACCAGCTACTACGCAGCCCAGAGCCGCCTGTTCGACCGCATGGCGACCGCGCCCTTCGCGGGCTTCACCTTCCGGATCGTCAAGCCGTCCGACGACCTGGCCACGGCGTCGGTCAGGCGCCGCTACGCCCCCGCGCGCGTCTACCTTCCCGAGGTCCAGGCCCGCTACAAGTTCGTCGGGCAGGACGCCAGCCCGGTGCTCGCGCACGTCTACTACACCTTCGTGGAGACCCCCGACGGCTGGCGGATCGGCGGGCAGGGCGACGCCAGGCCCTTCGGCGCCGACGACACCGAGATCTGGGACGGCGGGCCCCTGCGGACGGTCAGGAGCCAGCGCACCCTGGTGGTCTACCACCCAGGGGACCAGACGCTGGCGACGCGGCTGCTGGCCGCGGCCGACGACGCCTATGCGCAGATCGCCCGGAGCTGGTCGCAGCCGTGGGAGCGCAAGGTGGTGGTCCTGGTCCCCCGCGACCAGGACGAGGCCGAGCGGATGGTCGGCGCGAACGACCTCTCGCGGGTCGCGGCAGTGTCCTCCTCCTCGATCGAGTCGGCCCGCGCCGGCGCCGAGCGTGTCCAGGGCAACCGGATCATCGTCAACACCTCCAACGTCAGGCTCTACGACCGGCTCAACCTGCAGGTGGTCGCCACCCACGAGATGACCCACGTGGCCACCCGCAGGCTCGGTGGCGGCGTGCCCTTGTACCTCGTGGAGGGCTTCGCCGACTACGTCGCCTTGCGGGGGGTCAGCGCGCCGCTCTCGGTCACGCGGCCGGCGCTCACCAAGCAGGTCCGCGCCGGCGGCTTCGACGGCCTCCTCCCCGCCGACGACCTCTTCCGCGGCAGCAACGACGTGGCCGTCGCCTACGACGAGGGCTCCTCGTTCTGCCTCTGGGTGGCCAGGACCTACGGCAACGCCAAGCTGCAGGCGCTCTACCAGTCGTTCGCCGGCGACGACAGGCCCACCCCGTTCGAGCAGGACGCCAGCTTCCGCCGGGTTCTCGGGATCGGCCTCGAGGTGGCCGAGGCGCGCTGGGCAGCCTGGGTCCGGCGCCAGCTGTGACCCGTGTGCCCCGCCCTCCGGCGGGCGACCCGCTCGAGGCGTTCACCGCGGAGGAGATCCGCGCCTGCGTCGGCTACGCCAAGCCGCGGCAGCGGTGGGCCCTGGCCACGCTCGCCGTGCAGCTGCTGGTCCTGGCGGTCCTCGCCCTGACAGGCACCGGACGCTCGGCGGTGAGCCGGTTCGCCGGACTCGCGGGCGACTGGGTGCCCGGTCGGGCCGCCCTGGCCGCGGCCGCGGTGGTCGTCGCCCAGGCAATCGCCACGCTGCCGTTCTCGGTCCGGGCCTGGCGCCAGGACGTGCGCGCCGGCTTGTCGGCCCAGCGCCTGCCCGCGTGGGCGGCCGACTGGCTCAAGGCTCGGGCCGTCGGCCTGGTGCTCGCCGCGCTGCCGGTGGCCGCGCTCGTCCTGGCCGCCCGCGGGCGGCCGCCCGGGTACCCGTGGACGGCCGCGCTGGTCGCCGCCGCGCTGGTCGTCGCCCTCAGCCTGCTCGGGCCGGTCGTGCTCGAGCCCCTGTTCAACCGCTTCTCGCCCCTGCCAGCGGGCCCGCTCCGGGAGCGCGTGCTCGCCATGGCGGCCGGCATGGGGGTGCCGGTCTCCGACGTGCTGGTGGCCGACGCGAGCCGGCGCACGACCAAGGTGAACGCGTACGTGTCCGGGCTCGGCCGCACCCGGCGGGTGGTCGTCTACGACACCCTGGTCGAGCGGGCCGGCGAGGACGAGGTCACCCTGGTGCTGGCCCATGAGCTGGCCCACGTGCGCCATCGCGACGTGTTCTGGGGCACGGCGGCCGCTGCCGCCGCCGCCGCGGTCGGGGTGCTCGGGGCCGATCTGCTCCTCGGCCTGCCCGCCGTGCGGGACGCCTTCGGCGTCGCCGGCCTCGGCGACCCGCTGGCCGCCCCCGCCGTGCTGCTCATGGCGACGCTCGCGGGCCTCGCGGCCGCTCCGGTCGCGGGCCTGGTGAGCCGGTGGTCAGAGGCGAGGGCCGACTGGACCGCCCTCGAGGTGTCGGGCGACGCGGCCACCGCGGTCGCCGTGGAGCGCCGCCTCGCCCTCGAGAACCGGGCCGACCTCCGCCCGAACCGCCTGCTGGTCGCCTGGTTCTCGAGCCACCCGCCGACCATGGCGAGGATCGCCCAGGCGAGGCTCTGGGCGGCCGGCCACGCTGCGCCGTCCGGTCCCGGCGGCTCGGGCCCGGGGCCCCGGCCCCACTTCTCCTAGAATGCGGCGCCGATGCGCACGCTCATGATCACCAACGACTTCCCGCCCCGGGCCGGTGGGATCCAGCAGTACTGCCGCAACCTGGTCGCCGGGCTCCCGCCCGACCAGGTGAGCGTCTACGCCCCGGCCTGGCCGGGCGCTGCCGAGTTCGACGCGGCCCAGCCCTTCCGGGTCGTCCGCCACCAGACCCGCCGGATGCTGCCCGGCCGCGCCGTCGGGGACCGCGCCGTCCGCCTGGTCCGCGAGCTGCGGCCCGACGTCGTGGTGTTCGGGGCGGCGTTCCCGCTCGGCCTGCTCGCCGGGCGCATCACCAGGGAGACCGGAGTGCCCTGCATGGGATTCACCCACGGCGTGGAGGTGGCGGTCGGCCGGGTGCCGCTGCTGCGCCGCCTGATGACCCGGGTGGCCGGCGACCTGCGGCTGGTCACCGCCGTGAGCCGGTGGTCGGCGCGGCGGGTCGAGCGGGCCGTCCGCGGCCGCTGCCCGGTCGAGCTGCTCGTCTCCGGGGTGGCCGTCGACGAGTACCATCCGGGCGTCGACGGCGGCGCCGTGCGCGCCCGCCACGGGCTCGGGGACGCGCCGGTGTGCGTCTGCATCTCACGGCTCGTGCCCCGCAAGGGCCAGGACCGCCTCATCCAGGCCTGGGCCTCGGTGGTGGCCAGGGTGCCGGACGCGCGCCTGCTCGTGGTCGGTGGCGGCCCCTACGCGGGCCGGCTGCGCAAGCTGGCAGCGGCCAGCCCGGTGGCCGGCCAGATCGTCTTCACCGGCGAGGTGCCCTGGGCCGAGCTGCCCGCCCACTACGCCGCGGGCGACGTCTACGCGATGCCGTGCCGTACCCGCTGGCTCGGCCTGGACCTCGAGGCCCTCGGCGTCGTCTTCCTCGAGGCGGCCGCGACCGGCCTGCCGGTCGTGGCCGGCCGGTCCGGCGGAGCCCCCGAGACCGTCGAGCACGGGGTGACCGGCCTGGTCGTGGACGGCCGCCGACCCGAGCCGGTCGGCCGTGCCGTCGCCGAGCTGCTGGCCGACCCCGAACGGGCGCGCGCGATGGGGGAGGCCGGGCGGCGCCGGGCCGAGGCCGAGTTCTCCTGGGAGGCGGTCGTGGCCCAGCTTGAGAAGCTGCTCGCCCGGGCCGCGGCGGCATGACCGGGGTCCGGGCCAGCGCGCCCCTGCGCCTCAGCTTCGCCGGGGGCGGGACCGACGTCCCCCCCTACCCGTCCACCCACGGCGGGGCGGTGCTGTCGGCCACCATCAGGCGCTACGCAACCGCGCAGGTGCGGGTCCGCCCGGACCGCGAGTACCACGTCGAGTCCCTCGACCTGATGGCCCGGGCCGCCTTCACCGCACGCGAGGACCTCGCCTTCAACGGCCACCTCGACCTGGTCAAGGCGGTCCTCCGCGGCCTCGCCCCGGGTGTCGGGCTGGACCTCGTGCTGGCCACCGACGCCCCTCCGGGCTCCGGGCTCGGCTCGTCCTCGGCGCTGGTGGTGGCGATGCTCGCCGCGGTCGGGGCGGCCTCCGGGCAGTCGTGGTCGCCGGCCGAGCTGGCCTGGCGTGCCTACGAGGTCGAGCGCATCGACCTCAAGATCGAGGGCGGCATGCAAGACCAGTACGCGACCGCCCACGGCGGGCTGAACTTCATCGAGTTCCACGGCGACGACCAGGTCGACGTGCGGCCCCTTGCCGTCCGCTCCGGGACGGTGGAGGAGCTGGAGCGGTCCCTGCTGCTGGCCTGGTCCGGGCAGGGTCGCACCGACGCCGGCATCCTGCGCCGCCAGGTCGACGGCGTGCTCGGGGGGTCGGCCGAGAGCCTCGCCAGCCTCGGCGCGATGAAGGCGCTGGCAGAAGCCATGCGGGACGCGCTCCTGGACGGGGACCTGGCCGCCTTCGCCGAGGGGCTGCACGAGGGGTGGGAGCAGAAGCGCCGCCTGGCCACCGGCATCGCGACCCCGCGCCTGGACGAGTTGTACGGGGTCGGCCGGTCCGCTGGCGCGGCCGGTGGCAAGGTGGTGGGCGCCGGCGGCGGCGGGTTCCTGGCATTCTGCTGCCAGCCCGACCGGAGGGACCGGGTGGCGGCGGCGCTCGAGGTGGCCGGGGCGCCCTGCTCGCCGGTTGCCTTCGACCCGAGAGGAGTGCGCTGGTGACCGACATCGCGGGCTACCTGTCGGCCTCGGCCGCCGCCGCGGCCGCCCTGGTGGTGCGGCCGGGTGCCGGCGCCGTCGAGCGGGCGGCCCGCATGGTCGCCGACGCCCTGACCGACGGTGGGCAGGTGCTGTTCTGCGGCAACGGCGGCAGCGCGGGCGACGCCCAGCACCTCGCAGCCGAGCTGGTGGGCCGCCTGGCCCGGGAGCGTCCCGCCTACCGGGCGGTGGCGCTCACCACCGACACCTCCGTCCTGACCGCCGTCGGCAACGACTACGGCTACGCGGAGGTGTTCGCGCGCCAGGTCCAGGGCCTGGGCCGGCGCGGCGACGTCCTGGTCGTGATCACCACCAGCGGCCGCTCCGAGAACGTGCTCCGGGCGGCGGCGGCCGCCCGGGAGGCGGGGCTCGTCGTGATCGCCTTCCTGGGACCGGCCCGCTCGCCCCTCGACGACATGGCCGCCGTCGCGCTGCACGTCGACGGCGACCGCCCGAGCCTGGTCCAGCAGGGCCACATCACCATCGGTCATGCCCTCTGCGCCTGGGTGGAGTCCCGTCTGGCCGGCCCGCGGTGACGCCGGCCGCGGCGCTCGCCGCCGGCGTGGCCCCGCTGCTCGTCGCCACCGGAGACGGCGCCCCCCGGACGCCGCCGCCGGGCAGGCCACTCCTGTCGAGCCTGGCCGCCGCGGCCGGGGCGGTGCTCGGGCTCGGAGGCGGACAGGCAAGAAACCAGGCCCGCCTCGGCCGTGACGAGGCGGGCCTGGTGGGATGCTGGCTGGGTGCGGCGGATCAACCCCCGCGAGGGCCAGCACCACCAGCGGTCGTCCGAGCGGCCCCCCCGTTCGCCGACCTTGCCGCTGCAACCTTCTCCTTGGGCTCGGCGCATCCGGTCGTCCGAGCCCAAGGGGAGGCGCCCGCAAGCTAATTCGCCACCCTCGGAAGGGTCAGTGACGCGCGTCACAGCTTTTCTGTGATCTACGTCACAGCCTCGATGTGACCTGGGTCCTTGCGGGAATTCGGTGGTTCAGAACAGCCGCCGGAGCGCGTCCGGGTCGAGCAGCCGGATCGCCTCGGCGTCGTACTCCACGAACCCGCGCCGGCGGAAGCCCGCCAGGGCCCGGCTGACGTTCTCCCGGCTGGCGCCGACCATCCCGGCCAGGTCGCGGTGAGTCAGGCGCACCGGGATGGTGACCTGGACCTGGCCCTCACGGCGGCCGTGACGGTCGGCCAGGGTCAGCAGCGCCTTGGCCAGCCGGCCACGCACGTCGAGCGAGAGCAGGTCGTCGATCATCGCCTCGCGGTCGGCGAGCAGGGACACGACCAGGCGGAGCAGGGCCGCCTGGGCGGCCGGGGTGGCGTCCAGGAAGGCCCAGAACGCATCCCGCTCGACGGCCCAGACCGTCGAGGCCGAGGTCGCCCGCGCGCCCGCGGTCCGCCTGCCCCTGCTGAGCAGCGCCAGCTCGCCGAACAACTGGCCGGACCCGATGATCCGGTGGACCTGCTCGCTGCCGCCCCGGGCCGGCGACACGATCGCGACCTCGCCGGCGGTCACGATGTAGACGTGGGCGGCGGGCTCGCCCTGGTGGAACAGGAAGCTGCCCTGCGGGTAGACGATCGGCGCCGCCCGCTCCACGAGCTCGACCAGGGTCTGCTCGCTGCCGTGCTCGAACACGCCCATGCGCCGCAGCATGTCGAACAGGAACCGCTGATCGGTCGGCTCCGGGGTCACGGGCGCCCCTCTCCTTCGCGCGCCTTGTGGGTGGCGCCACCTCTCGTTCGTGCGGCGCGGTCCGACAGGGCCTCTGTCGCGGTGAGTCTACTGGGGCGGCAAGTCGCCTTGAACGCCTTTGACCGGAACAGCACCAACGAGACAAAATTGCGACGACTTCTTCTGTGGTTCCGCCGGCAACCGCCCTGGCAGCCTGCTCGCTGGGAGTCGGCTCCATCTTCTGGGCGGCGGTGCCGATGGTGTCAGGTAGCCCCGGTCGCCGTCCGGCTGGGGCTCCGTGGCGAGCGTGGGGGCGTGGAGTGGGTGACGGCGCGCGCCGGCCCGATGGGCCGGCCAGAGGTGGATCGTGAGGTGCCCGCGCTGCGGGGCGACCAACCCCGCGGCGGCGGACTGGTGTGGCCAGTGCCTGATGCGCTTCGGCGCCCCCATCCCGGCCGTGCCGCCACCAGCCGGCGTGGCGTCGCCGGCTCGGCCGGCGGCCGGCCGCTCAGGGGGGGACGGGGACGCCCCGGCCCCGTCCAGGCCGCCCGACCTGGCCCAGACCGTCGCGGTGCGCTTCCTCGCGTCGCAGGCAGGTCCCATCCGCAAGGCGGGTGGCCGGCTCGAGTGGACCTGCCAGGCCTGCGGCACGGTGAACCCGATCGACGAGATGGCCTGCCGGGTCTGCGGCAGCTCGATGATCGAGCTGTTCCGCCCTCCGGAGGCGGCGCGTCCGGCCAGGGATCCGGCCGCCGCCGCCTGGCTCTCGGCCGTCCCCGGCCTCGGCACCTGGTATGCCGGCCAGCCCGCCCAGGGGGTGGCCCGCTTCGTGCTCTGGCTGTGGTGGCTGTCGACCACGGTGGCCTTCTGGTCCCGGCCCGAGCTCGCCTTCGTGCTCGTCAAGGTCTCGTTCCTGCTGGCAACGGCCGCGGTGTGGGCGCTGTCGGCGGTCGACGCCCACCGCCTGGCCGCCCGCCGCCGCCCCCTTCTCGGGCCCCGGACCTTGGCCGTGGCCGCAGCCGGGCTCTGCCTCGCCCTGGTGGTCGGGCTGGTGGCCACGCTGGGACTGGCCCGGGGGTCTTGACCTCGCCAGGACGTGAGCGGCAGGCAACGACCCAGGGCGCGATCCACTCCGGCTGAACTGAAGGCCGGGACCCTCTCACCGATTCCGGGACCCTCTCACCGATTCTCGGTAGCATGGGCGGGCACGCCGCGCGTGCAGCAGCGAAGAGCCGGCTGTGAGCGGGGAGGACCCGGCCCACGCGCCGCGCCGCCAGGAGCGAGCCATCCGCATCAAGGTCGTGTCCGACATCCACGGTGCCGCCGACGACCTCCGCAGGGAGGCGGCCGACGCCGACGCCCTGCTCGTCTGCGGGGACCTGGTCAACCTGCTCGACTACCGGACCATGGAGGGCGTGGTGGTCGACGTGTACGGCCTCGAGGCCACCCGGCGCTTCGTCGAGCTGCGCACGGCCAGCCGCTTCGAGGAGGCGGGCCGGGTGCTCCGCCACGCCGCCGCCGGGCGCGAGGACCAGGTCCGCGGCCGTATCCGTGCCGCCTGCCGGGCCCAGCTCGAGGCGGTGTTCGGCGCGTTCCCCGACCGTACCTACCTGACCCACGGCAACGTCGACACTCCGGAGCAGTTCGCCGACCTCCTGCGGCCGGGCGTCAGGCACCTGGACGGGGAGGCGGTCGAGCTGGACGGGCTCCGGGTCGGCTTCGTAGGCGGCGGGCTGCCGCGGGGAGCCCGGCCCCAGCTGGCCGAGGTGACCGAGGCCCAGTTCGCCGCCAAGGTCGCCCGCCTGCCCCGGGTCGACGTGCTCTGCAGCCACATGCCGCCCGCCGTCGACGACCTCCGGTTCGACGTCCTGGCCGGCCGGTTCGAGCCCGGCAGCCAGGCCCTGCTCGACTACGTCGAGGAGCAGCAGCCCGACTACATGTACTTCGGGCACGTGCACCAGCCGCGGACGAGCAGCATGCGCATCGGCCGCACCCGGCTCCTCAACGTCGGCCACTTCCGGGCCACCGGCCGGATGCTCGTGCATGGGGCGGACGCCTGGCCGTGACGACCCGCGGCGGGGTGGCTGGCCTTAGGGCCTGCGGGCCAGGAACCTGGTCGTTCCAGCGCCGGCACACCGAGGCAAGCGGGACTCGACCTGGCCAGGTTACTGGGCGGCGAGCCCTTAGGATTGCCCGGCAGTCCAGCCAAGACGTGAGAGGAAGCGGCGATGGCCGAGCGTGCTGACGGGTCCACGGACATCTACGGGACTCCCGGGGAGATCATGGGGGTCATCTCGGACTTCGACGCCTACCCGGAGTGGGTCGGGCAGCTCGAGGAGGTCCGGGTGCTCGAACAGGACCAGGAGGGCCGCGGCACGGTCGTGTCGTTCCAGGTGAGCACGCCGATGTTCCCGGCCTCGTACACGCTCCGCTACACCTACGCCCCGGAGGACGGGGGCATGTCGTGGACCTACGTGGAGGGGACCCTCGACGACCTGTCCGGGTCGTACACCCTCGACCCGGTCGACGACCAGCTCACCCGCGTGACCTACCGGCTCGAGGTCGGGCTCGATGCGCCGATCCCCGGCCTGCTCAAGCGCCAGGCGGCCAAGCAGATCGTCAGGTCGGCCCTGTCCGACCTGAAACGGCGGGTGGAGTCCGGCTGACCCGGCGGCTCCCGACCCTCGGGTCAGGGAGCCGCCCGCGGCCCGCGAGCTCGTTCAGGTTGGCCTCCGGGGCGCGGGCATGCCGCCGTGCTCAGGGCTCGCCGCTCGGCAACATTGGCATTCCAGAAGGAGTCCCCAGGCGAGAGGACCGAGCTTGCACAAGTTGTCGGGCGGAAGGCCCTTAGCAGGCCTGGCGGACCGGCGGTAGGCTGCCGGCGCTGGCATGACACCGACCCCGGGAGCGCGCGTGCGGATCCTGCTGTTCACCGGCAAGGGCGGCGTCGGCAAGACGACCGTGGCGGCTGCGACCGCGGCCAGGGCGGCCGAGCGCGGCCACCGGACGCTGGTGATGTCCACCGACCCGGCCCACTCGCTGGCCGACTCCTTCGACGCCGAGCTTGCTGCCGAGCCGCGCCAGCTCGCGCGGAACCTTTGGGCGGAGCAGATCGACAGCCAGGCCCGCCTCGAGGCGAACTGGCGCGAGATCCAGGACTACGTCGTCAACCTGCTCAACTGGGGTGGGGTGGACGCGGTCGAGGCCGAGGAGCTGTCGGTCATCCCTGGCCTGGACGAGCTGTTCAGCCTCATCGACATCAACCGCTACCAGCAGCAGGGCGACTACGACGTGCTGGTGGTGGACTGCGCCCCCACCGCCGAGACGCTCCGCCTGCTCTCGCTCCCCGAGGCCCTCGGCTGGTACATCGACCGGCTGTTCCCGTCCTCCCGCAGGATCGCCACGGTCGCCCGGCCGCTGCTCGGCCGGCTCGGCAACCTGCCCCCGATCGCCTCGGACGCGGTCTTCGGGGCGGTCGAGCGCCTCTACCGGAACCTCGAGCGGGTCCGGGTGCTGCTCGCCGAGCCCGAGTCGTCCACCGTCCGCCTGGTCGTCAACCCCGAGAAGATGGTGGTCGCCGAGGCCCGCCGCACCTTCACCTACCTCTCGCTGTTCGGCTACCGGGTCGACGCGGTGGTGGTCAACCGCCTGCTCCCTGACGACGTCACCGACCCGTACTTCGGCAAGTGGAAGGAGATCCAGGCCGACCACTTCCGGACCATCACCGAGTCGTTCTCGCCGCTGCCCATCCTGACCTGCCGGCTGTTCGACGACGAGATGGTCGGCCTCGAGCGCCTGGCCGAGGTGGCCGGGGCGGTGTACGGCGAGCGCGACCCGGCCGCGGTGCTCGCCGAGTCGCAGCCCCTGCGGGTCACCAAGGAGCGCGGTGGGGGGTACGCGCTCCGGCTCGACCTCCCGTTCGCCGAGCGTGGCCATCTCGACGTGCTCCGCAAGGGCGACGAGCTGCTCGTCAAGGTCGGCCAGTACAAGCGCAACGTGCTGCTGCCCCAGGCCCTCCGGCCCCTCGACGTGGTCGCCGCCAACCTGCGCGGCGGGACGCTGGTGGTCCGGTTCGGCGGCCCCGGCCACACGCCGGCGGCCGGCGTGCGGGGAGCATGACACCGGTGCCCGCCATGGCCCGTGAGGAGGACCGGCGCCCGCCGTGCCCGCCACGACCCTGAGGAGGACCGGCGCCCGCCGTGTTCGGCACGACCCGTGAGGAGGAATGGATGACACACGACGAGGCCGCCCGCGGCGCCAGCGCGCTCGAGTGCCAGGTCTGCCCGGTCTGCATGGGATTGGCGGCGCTCCGCCAGGCTCGTCCGGAGGTGATGGAGCACCTGATGAAGGCGGGCGCCGAGCTGCTCCTGGCCGCCCGGGCCCTGCTCGACGTCCAGCAACCAGCCGCCGTGCGGCCCGCTGGCGTGCAGCGCATCAACGTCGGCTAGCGATGGGCGCCGCCACGCTGGCCCCGCGGTCGGGAGGCTGACTTGGCCTCCCGCCTCCTGCCCGCGCTGGCCGTCACGCTGCCCCAGTTCCGCGACGGGCCCGGGCCGGCCCTGGAGGCGCTGGCCGAGAGCTGGCGGCTCGGCTTCGCCGGCGGGTTCCTGTTCGACCACCTGTGGCCGCTCGGGCAGCGGGACCGCCCGGCCCTGGAGTGCTGGACCCTGCTTGCCGGCCTGGCCGCCCGCGTCCGCGATCTCGCCGAGGGCGGGGCTGGCCTGCCGGTGGCCCCTCTGGGGGGCGAGCCCGACCACGGCCTGGTCATTCCGGACGGTTTCCGGGGCGGTGCCGGCAACGGCAGCCGCGACGGCCGGTTCCGGCTGGGCACGCTCGTCACCCGGGCCGGTCTGCGCCCGCCGGCGCTGCTCGCCCGCATGGCGGCGACCGCCACCCAGGTGGCCGGTTCGCCCCTGGTCGTGGGCATCGGCTCCGGCGACCGCCTCAACCGGGACGAGAACGAGGCCTTCGGCCTGCCCTACCGCGACGCCACCGGCCGGGCGGCCGACCTCGAGCGCGCCGCCCTGGCCCTGCGCGGGCCGCTGGCCGGCCAGCCAGGGCCGGAGGTGTGGATCGGTGGGGCCGGGCCGCGGTCGCGGGCGGTCGCCGGCAGGATGGCTGACGCCTGGAACGGCTGGGGCCTGACCCCCGACGAGATGGCCGCCGGCCTGGCCGACGTGCGCCGGCACGCCGAACGCGCCGGCCGCGACCCCAGGTCGGTGACGGCGACCTGGGGCGGACAGGTGCTCGTCGGCGAGGACGCCGCCGCCGCCCGCGCCATGCTCGCGAGCTGGGGGGTCGGGCGCTCCGCGGCGGAGCTGGCCCGGACCGTGGCCGGGGACCCCGGGACGGTGGCCTCACGCCTGGCCGAGCTGGGTGAGGCCGGCGCCACGTGGTGCGTCGTGTCCCTGGTCGGGGGGCCCGGGCCGGAGCTGCGGCGCCGCCTGGCCCGTTGCCTCGGATCCGACACGGGATCGTTATGATTCGCCGTTGCGCACTGCCGGTGGGCTAGTGCGTAGGCCAGGCGCTCAGATTCCTGCTGGTCAGAGCCTCACCTGGGCAGGCCGCGACCTGGGCAAACC
>Ga0307278_10000551_pt1 | contig 18950 bp, 20 predicted proteins | sample ER_DNA_117_FD_194482 | JGI IMG/M metagenome (GOLD analysis project Ga0307278, IMG submission 194482) | Bulk soil microbial communities from the East River watershed near Crested Butte, Colorado, United States - ER_DNA_117 | ecosystem: Environmental > Terrestrial > Soil > Floodplain | place...
AACGTCCCGAGGCAGGACATCTAGACGGCGGCGCGCCGAAACAGCCCGGTGTGGTGCCGGCCTTGAAGCGTCTTCGTGAGAGGCGTAACCTGGAACCTACGTCCTGGCGAACTGCGGCGGGGAGATGTCGTCAGCAAGGCAATGCAGCCCTTTGTGCCCTCTTGCGGTCGGCACCTTGGCCGTCGCGAGTTGCTCCCCGGCAACAAGCGACCGTCGGTGATACGTGCCAGGGCTCCGCAGTAAGGGGCCGCGCGTCTCTTGTCTCTCCCCCGACGCGCGGCCCTCCACCCCCGCGTACCCATGCTTCGTTAGAGGTCTGTTAACAGGTCTTTAGGATTTCCTAAGCCTCGGCGAAGCCTGTCTGCCCTCCGGACGAACCGCGCGTTTTCAGCCTGCGTCGGCCGTGACGGCGACGATGCTGAAGGCTGAGACCGGCTTGACGAATCCCTTGAGCGTGAGCTCACCAGCCGGCTCCGCCTCGACGAGATCCTCAACCTCCGCGAGCACTCGCTTGCTCACCAGGATCTGGCTCGGCTCGGCCTCGTCGGATAGGCGCGAAGCCAGGTTCATCACGCTGCCCACCGCCCCATAGTCGTACCGACCATCGAATCCGATTCTTCCGAGCGTGGCGTAGCCGAGGGCGATCCCCACGGAAAAATCGAGCTCGTGGCCCCGCCTAAGCCATTTCGCACTTAGCTCAGCCATTGCGGCGCGCATCGCGACCGCAAGCCTCACCGCCCGAGCCGCCGGATCGGGACAGGGAATGGGATCGTTGAACCAGACCATCAGGCCGTCGCCCGCAAACCACCCCACCGTGGCCTCGGACTGCATGATCAGATTGCCCATCGTCTCGTGGAAATCGCGGATCACGGCCATGACTTCCTCGGGCTCGGTCATCGCGCTGAAGCTGGTCCATCCGCGCAGATCCGCAAACATGACCGCGATCTCCCGCCGGTGGCTTTCGAGGATGCTCTCGCCTTCGGAGAGGATCACCTCGGCAAGCGTTGGCGAGAGGAAGCGCCTGAGCCGGCTCATCTTCTCGAGCTCCTTGACCTGTTCGTCCACGCGGGCCTCGAGGCTCCGGTTCCAATCCGCCAACTCAGCCGACTGCGACTGGATCGTGTCGTGGTACTGCTTGATCCGCACGAGCGATCGCACTCGGGCCAAAAGTTCCTGCTGATTGAACGGCTTCGTAATGAAGTCGTCCGCACCGACCTCAATGGCGTCGACCCGAACCTCCGTGTCGCTCGAGGTGATCATGACGACGGGGAGAAAGGCCGTGGTCGGGTCCTCGCGAATCCGCCGGCACACCTCGTATCCGTTCATCTCGGGCATCTGGATGTCGAGCAACAGGAGGTCCGGAAGTTCAGCCGCCACTCGTTCCAAGGCCTCCCGGCCTGAGGAGGCCGACGTAACCGTGTATCCGTTCGACGTCAAGACGGCCTCGAGCAGGCGCACGTTCTGCGGCACGTCGTCGACTACGAGGATTTTCGGCCGATCGGCCATCGTCAGCTCTCGCCCTCTTGGCGGCAAAAGCTCTGAATCTGGTCCGGGAAGTCTCGAACGCTGATCGGCTTCTCGAGGTAACCGTCGAAGCGCCCCGCCAGGAAACGCTCACGGTCTCCCTTCATGGCGAATGAGGTCACGGCGACCACCGGGATGCCCGCGGTTCGTGGGTCGTCTTTCAGCTTTCGGACGGCGGTCATCCCGTCCATGTCCGGAAGGCGAATGTCCATCAGGATCACGTCGGGGAGGTGCTCGGCGGCGAGAGAGATGCCGTCCCCAGCGGTTCCTGCCTCGAGCGTTCGGAATCCGGCGAAGCGCAGCACGTCTCTCGCGAGTTTCACGTTCTTCTCGTTGTCGTCGACGATAAGCACGAGCTCGTTCGGCATGGTCACACCCGCTACTGGACCGGCAATGTGAAGCGGAAGGTGCTGCCCCTCCCTGGGACGCTCTCCGCCCAGAGACGCCCGCCGTGGAGCTCGACGAACCTCCGCGAGAGCGGCAGACCGAGACCGGTCCCCTCCGTGCGCTTCCCGGAGTCCCCCGCCTGCTGGAACTCCTCGAAGACGAGCTCCAGGTCTTCCGGGGCGATGCCGGATCCGGTGTCGGCGACCGCCACTTCCACGAACCCGTCGGCCGGCTCGGCAGAGACGTCGATCCGCCCACCCTGCGGGGTGAACTTGACGGCGTTCGAGAGCAGGTTGAAGACGACCTGACGCAGCTTTCGCTCGTCCGCGCGGATCGTGACGATGCGGGGATCGACGCTCAGCTCGAGCTCGATTCCCGCGCGGGTCGCTCGCTCGGCGTGCATGGTCACACCGCTCCGAAGGGCGTCACCCAGGACCACGTCGGCGAGCTCGAGCTCCATTCGGCCGGCCTCGACCTTCGCGAGGTCGAGGATGTCGTTGATCAGAGAGAGCAGGTGGCGGCCCGCCTCCAGCACATCGCTGACGTACCCGAGCTGCTGCTCGTTCAGCTCTCCGAACATCTGCTCGCGCAGGACCTCGGAGAATCCGATGATCGCGTTCAGAGGGGTCCGAAGCTCGTGCGACATATTCGCCAGGAACTCCGACTTGTGCCGGCTGACCGTCTCGAGCTCGTCGTACAGCCGTTCGAGCTCGTCGTTCATCCGATTCAAGTTGTCTGCCAGCACCCCGAGCTCGTCCCGATTCGGGACCTCAACGTGAGTCGAGAAATCGCCGGAGGCGATCTCGGACACGCGGGCTTCCATTCGCTGGATCGGCCCGCTGAGCGACAACGAGAGGACAAAACCGAGGAGTAAAGCGAGCGCAATGCTTCCGACGCCGACGCCGATGAAGAGGTTGCGCGAAGTCGTGAACGAGCTTCGGTTCCGCGCGATCAGCGCATTGGTCTGCGCCTGAGTCGTGCTCGCGAGGCTGGTCGTGAGGCGCTGAAGGTCATTGGCGAGGGGCTCGCCCCTGAGGCGAGTGAGCCGCTCCGCACGAGCTCGATTTCCGGCCTCGTCGGCGGCGACGATCTTGGTCATCACATCGGAGAATTGCCGCTGGTCGCGCCGGATCTGCTTCAGGACAACCTCGTCGTCCGCTGGAGGCGTGAAACCGAGCTGCCTCACGCCGGCGGCTTGTCCGAGCTGCGCGAGAGTAGTCGCGAGCGGCTGGGCGACGGAGCTCAGGCTCGCCGAGGGCGCGCTGCCCGTGTACTTCCTGAGGTCGGTCCCACCTGCGCGTAGACCGAGCAGCAGTCGGATCTGCGCCGAGCCGGTCTGGAGCCCGCGGTACGCCGCAGCCCGTTGTTGCAACGCTCCGAGCCTCTCGACGCGCGCGTTCGACTGACCGAGGACCCGGAGACCGAGCGCGCCGACGACGACGAAGAGGGCGACGATGCCGACGAGGGCGACGAGCAGCTTTGTCCGGACCCTCGCCGGGAGCCGACCGACGGCCCGCACGAGAGGATTTTCGGCCCCACGCGAGGTGCGTGGGCGCTCCGCGCTTAACGCGAGGGGGTCCGACTTCGCCGTCACTGGCAGCGTCATCCTGTTTCTGTCGACAACTCAGGGGCTGAGCTCGACCGTGGCCGCGACGGCATTGGTGATCAGCCAGTCGCCGTCGATGCGAGCGACGTCCTGATCGGCGCCGACCGCTGCAACCACCTTTCCGGTCTTCACGTCGACGTAGTGACATTCGAAGTAGAGAGTGCCCTTGTCGCCGTCGACGGTGGTTCGAATCTTGTAGGCGGGAGTCTCGGATACCCAGTCGTTCCCCGGCTGGAACGGCGCGGCCTCCTTGGAGAAGAACTCGCGGATCTTGGCCTTCCCGGCGTACGTCTTCGGGCCGAGTGTGAGCGTCGCGTCCGGAGCCCAGATGGACATCATCAGGTCGACGTCTTTCTTCGAGGACGCTTGGTGCCACTTCACCTCGATCTGGTCGATCGCGTATGTATCCGCCTGCTTCTGCTGGGCGTCATTTGAACCGGAGTCGTCACTCGAACCACACGCGGTCAGCAACATGACTAGCGCGACGCCAAGAATCAGCACTCTTTTCATCTGCCGCAATCCTTCCCTTGTCAGATTTTCATCCGGCTGAACATGGACCGGCGGTGATCGCACCCATGTTCGCTCACACGAGCAAAGGCGTCTAGAGGCTCCACAGAAAAAGGCCCGCAGTTACGGGTATTTCCCAAGACGAACGCCTGGGTGCGATCCTGGCTGCATTGTGCCTCAGCGATGAGTTTCGCAATCGATTCCGGTCTCCTGTAGAGACACCGAACAGAAGGGAGGGACACGTGAGCTCGGCAAAACTCAAGCTTGACATCTCGATGTCGCTCGACGGTTTCGTCGCTGGGCCGAACCAGACCCTCGAGGAGCCGCTGGGCGAAGGCGGCGAGCAGCTGCACGAATGGGCCTTTCGGCTCGCAAGCTGGCGCGAGCCCCACGGGCTCTCGGGCGGTGACGCCGAGGCGGTCGACAACGAGGTTGTTGCAGAAGGGCTCCGCGCGACCGGTGCCGTCGTCATGGGCCGGCGAATGTTCAGCGGCGGGGAGGGACCGTGGGCAGACGACGCCAACGCAGACGGCTGGTGGGGAGACGACCCGCCATTCCACGTGCCGGTGTTCGTTCTTACCCATCACGCCCGGGAGACGGTGGTCAAGGAAGGTGGGACTTCGTTCACCTTCGTCACCGACGGCGTCGAGGCCGGACTCGAGCAGGCGCGTGCGGCCGCAGGCGACAAGGACGTGTCCCTGGCCGGCGGCGCGAACGTCGCTCAGGAGTACCTGCAGAGAGGATTGCTCGATGAGCTGCAAATTCACCTCGTGCCCGTGTTCCTCGGTGGCGGCGTGCGCCTCTTCGACGGGCTCGGGCCAGGGCTGACCGAGCTGGAGATCATGAGGGTGATCGGGTCAGGCACGGTCACGCACCTCAAGTTCCGCGTCGTGAAATGACACCGCTGCCACCGGCTCGGCACCTGCTTCGCGCGAAGGACCTGATCGACGCGCGCTATCGCGAGCCGCTCGACGTGCCGACGCTGGCCCGCGCCGCCCACCTCTCTCCCGCACACTTCAGCCGCGAGTTCCGCCGCGCCTTCGGCGAGACGCCTCATAAGTACTTGCTCACTCGCAGATTGGAGCGAGCGGCGGCCCTGCTTCGCAACACCGACCGTACGGTCGCGGACATCTGTCTTGTCGTCGGATTGCGCAGTGTCGGGTCGTTCACGACAAGCTTCAGCCGGACGTTCGGCCTCTCCCCGACGGCATATCGAGCGATCTACCCGCCGCCGCTCGCGCGCGTGCGAATACCCACCTGCGTGCAGCTCGCGTGGGCGCGTCCGCAGTCCAGCAGTTTTCGAGAAGACAGCCGCGCGCGGCCCGGCTAACGTCGCCGCCGACCCTGCGACCAAGGAGGATGAAGAAGATGCTGAAGCAACTGACCAACGTCCAGGTCTGGGTCCACGACCAGGACGAGGCGCTCGCCTTCTACACCGAGAAGCTCGGGCTCGAGCTTCGCGAGGATGTGACGGTGCCCGAGATGGGCAACTTCCGCTGGCTCTCGGTCGGCGTGCCGGGACAGCCGGACGTCGCCATCACCTTGATGGCCGTGCCCGGCCCGCCGGTGTTCGACGCTGAGACGCGCGAGAAGATCATGGAGTTGATGGCCAAGGGCGCTGCCAGCGGGCTCTTCTTCTCCAGCGACGATGTCCAGGGCACATACGAGAACCTGAAGAGTCGCGGCGTCGAGTTCCAGCAGGAGCCGACCGAGCAGCCCTACGGGATCGACGCGGGCTTTCGCGACCCTTCCGGCAACCAGATGCGCGTCGCGGAGAGGAAGTAACTCACGCGCGGCCGCGAGGTGGGCGAACGCCTAGTCGCGCTTCCCGTCAGGCAAGGGCGATGTGCAGCATGAGCGACCTCGGCTCGAAGCCCGCACGCTCGTAGACCCGGCCCGCTCCGTCGTCGCCCGGGGTGAGGAACGCCGTGGTCACGCCTGCCGCAAAAGCCTGCTGGGCGAGTCGCGCCGTGAGCGCTCCGGCGATCCCGCGCCGGCGGTACGCAGCCTGCACGCCGATGCCGGCGAGCTCCGTGACCCCGTCGGCCGGCGGTGTGCACACGCCCGCGCCGACGATCGTCCCCGTCGCGAGCTCGCGCGCCGCGACGGCGATCCCGCCCGAGGCAATCGTCGCGCGCAAGCGCTCCGCGTCCGAGGCTGAGGTCGGCGGGCCGCCGAATGCTTCGGACTGCGCGGCCGTCGCGCCCAGGAGCTCCTCGTCCGAACACGGCGTCAGGAGCTCGATGCCGTTGGGGCGGGGCGGGTCGACGATCCGGTCACTCGGACGGGTCATGAGTGGCAGACGGCCTTCGGCCTCGAAGCCGCCTGCGCGGAGGGCGTCCTCCACGCCCGGTGCCGTGCTGGGCAGGTACTCGAGCCGCGGCCGGAGGCCGCGCCGCGCATACGCCTCCGTGAGCGCTTGCACATCCGGGGCAGACGGTTGCGCGCCGTCGTCGGGGATCGCGTAGTTCAGGAACGGGTTGTCGCTTGCGCTGTCGAAGGTCGCGAGGAAGGGGCCGATGCGCTCGGTCTCGCGGCCGCGCGCGGCGGCACCGCGGAGGTAGGCCTGGATGCGTCCGTCCACCCGTCAAGCCTACGTGCCCTCAGGTTGGGCTTGGCAGACGTACGGGGCAGAATGAGGCCAACTGAATCGATTGAGATTGACTCGCTCTTTCCGCGTGGGGCTTGCGGTCGCCGCCGCGGTGCTACTCGCCGTCGCCGCGGCAATCGTCGTGCGTAACGCCGATACAACCGGTGCTGATTCACGCGGAAGGCAAGAGGGGGCCTGTGTAGCGCGCCTCCGATTCCGCGGTGTCCTCTATTCCGGTCAAGGGCTCGACCCCAACGTGTCACTGAAGCACGGGCAGGTGCTTGGCGAAGGCACTCTCCCAGGCTGCAACGACACTCAGCCGCCTCCCGGGACCACGGATGTACAAGACGGCGAGCAAGTAGCCCTCGTTGCGCTGGAAGGCATCGCGCCATCGATCGCTCTCGCCCGCGTCGACGAGGAGCAAGCGATCTTCGTGGCAGCGGGCCGATGTGCGGGCTATGACCCTTGGATGGCCCAGCTGCGTTGCCTGCGGGAACCTTTGATGTTCGACGGCCGCGTGTACATCGCGACGCGGCTGCGGGCTACCCCTATCGAAATCGGCGCGGCGATCGGATCAGGGCAACTTCGCGCCGAAGAGGTGCTCGTCCGGCGCATCACCTCGATCAGCCCGCGTGATGCTGTCGCAACGGCAGGCGATGGATCCGTGATCTATCTCTCTGATGAAGGCTGCTTCTTTTCGCCAGGTAGGCGGTCGTTCGAACAAGATCTCGTCGCGTGCCTGACCGCCGACGGCGATTAGAGCTGCCGCTACGTCTGAGGGAGCACGGCCCGCCACGTCGCGAGCTTCGTAGCGCGGGCCTGCTGGCGTTCGGATGTGCGGTCGACGACGACGTATGCGAGCACGCCTGAGAGGACGCCGAGGAGATCTCCGCCGACCTGAACCAGTGCGGCGAGCTCGAGCTGTGAGAACGTCTCCGCGCCGTCCCACAGCCGCGAACCGCCACCGACGAGTAAGCCCGACCCGATGAACGCGAGCCACCAGAGACCGAAGAAGCTGGGAACCCTTCCCCGGCGCCAGCCGTCAGATTGGTCGGGCTCCAGCGACGGGTCGCTCCCCCGCCAGATCTCGTCCGCGATCTGCTTGGGCCAGAAGAGCGACGCGATCGGGACGAATCAGGCGCCGATCGCCCAGCCCGTCCGACGGCCGAGTCCCTCGATGCCGACCGCGGGCAGGTTCGCGTAGGCGCGATAGAACCAGCGGATGAAGACGACGCCGGCGATTACGTAGACGGCCATCTGGCTCAGGACCACGAGGTCGTGGCGATCCTGGGCGGCCTGGAACTGCTCCGACGTCACCGTGCCCGACGACGCCCTGTCGGCAAGTCGGTAGAGCGCGAAGCCCGTCAGCACCGCGACGATGTCAACCGCGCCCGCGAGCAGGAGGAGACCCTTCGCCCACGAGGCGCGGGACGCGAGCGGAATGTAGCGGGAGTCGCGGTGAGCTTCCACGGCAGCGGGCCTTCGATCGGCGGCGGATCGACCCGGCCGAACCCTCGTTCAGGTGACGCAGCGAGCCGACGCCGCCGCCGGGCCTCAACGTCGCCATCACTTTGGGCCTGAAGAACAAGAGCCCGGCGCGCCTTGCGGCTCGGCGCACCAGGCTCGACCGGGAGTGTTCGATACCAGGTCGCTCATCCCTTTACGACGGGTACGGAGCGAGGCTCCAGGCGGCGGTCGCGTACCACAGCCCAAAGGCGAGGCTCGCGGCGCCGAGCGACGGGGCGATGGCTCCGAACGCCGCCTGCGCGGGCCGCGCGACGAGCAGCAAGCCGAAGCCGGTCGACAGGACGCTCATCGAGACCGCGGTGAAGACGGCGAGGAGCACAAGGGCACCGATCGCCACCACGGGCGATTGGATGGAAGCGAGCAACAGCACCCCCACGCCGGCGCTTCCGCCCGCACCGTGCACGAGTCCGATCGCAAACGCTCCCGCGCGCGTACGCGCACCGTGTGCCTGCGGGTGCGGGTGAACCCAAAGTCAGGCGCGGTGGCCGTTCATGGCGCAGCAGCACCCGCCTCAGGGACCTCGCTCAGAACGGGTGCGGCAGGAGCGAGCTCGGCGTCCCGCGTGGCGAGCGCCGTGTAGCGGCCGCCGGCGAGGATCAGGTCTTCGTGCCGGCCCGACTCGACGATGCGGCCGTGGTCGAGCACGATGATCTGGTCGGCGTCGCGCACGGTCGAGAGCCGGTGCGCGATCGCGATCGTCGTCCGCCCTTCGGAGAGCCGGTCGAGCGCCTCCTGGACGAGCCGTTCGGTCTCCGTGTCGAGCGAGCTCGTCGCCTCGTCGAGGACGAGGATCGGCGGGTTGCGCAGGATCGTGCGTGCGATCGCGATCCGCTGCTTCTCGCCGCCGGAGAACCGATAGCCGCGCTCGCCGACGACGGTGTCGTAGCCCTCGGGAAGCGCCGCGATCACGTGGTGGATGCGCGCGGCCTCGGCGGCCAACTCGATCTCCCGATCGGTCGCTTCCGGCTTGGCGAAGCGCAGATTCTCGCGCACCGACTCGTGGAAGAGGTACGTCTCCTGGGAGACGACGCCGACGAGGTCGGACAGCGCCTGGAAGCTCAGGTCGCGGATGTCGATACCGCCGATTGTGATCCGGCCGCGGCTCGTGTCATAAAGCCGCGCCGCGAGGTAGCCGAGCGTCGTCTTGCCGGAGCCGGTCTCCCCGACGAGCGCAGTCGTCGTGCCCGCCGGAACCGTGAACGAGACGTCCTGGAGCGTCCAGTCGTCGTCGTAGCGAAACCAGACCCGATCGAAGACGACGTCGCCGGCCCGGCCCACGCCGAGGGCATCTGGTTTCTCCTCGATGTCGATCGGCTGGTCGAGGTATTCGAAGATCCGGTCGAACAGAGCAAGCGAAGTCTGCACGTCGAGGCCGACCCCCAAGAGCGACCCGACCGGAAAGAAGAGCCGCGTCTGCAGCGTCGTAAAGGCCACGAGCATCGGGATCGACACCGCAGTCGATCCGTGCGCGAGCGCGAGCCCGCCGAACCAGTAGACGGCGGCCGGCATGATCGCGAAGCTCGTCTGGATCGACGCCATCACCCAGCGGCCCGCCATTCGCTGACGCACCTCGAGGCCGGCAAGGCGTAGCGAGTCGGCCTCGAAGCGGTCGGCGAGCTCGTCGCCGCGGCCCATCGTCTTGCCGAGCATGATCCCCGAGACCGAAAGCGACTCCTGCACGAGGCTGGAGATGTCGGCGAGCGTCTCTTGCGTCGTCTTCGCAATCCGGCGCCGCTCGTTGCCGACGCGACGCGTGAGCAATACGAACAAGGGGAGCAGCGCAAAGGCGAACAGCGCCAGCTTCCAGTTGAGGAAGAGCATGCCCACCATCGTTGCGGCGACGGTCGTCACGTTCGAAGCGATCGACGTCGCCGTGTTCGTGACGACGTTCTGCACGCCGCCGATGTCGTTCGAGATCCTCGACTGCACGTCCCCCGTGCGCGTGCGCGTGAAGAACGCGAGCGACAAGCGCTGCAGATGCCGGAAGACGGCGGCGCGCAGATCGTGCATCACACGCTGCCCGACTTGGTTCGAGAGCAGCGTCTGGATCACGCCGAGAATCCCGGTGACGACCGCGATTGCGATCATCCCGCCGGCGTTGAAGGAGAGCGAGGTCGTGTCGTTCTGCTGAATCGCCTCCAGGAGCCGTTTGAGCAGGAAAGCGGGGACGACGCCGAGCGCCGCCGATGCGACGATCAGCAGGAGCACTCCCCCGAGCCGCACCTTGTAGGGCGCGAAGAGGGGGCCGATCCGCTTCAGGTTCGCGCGGCGCACCTCCGGATCGGCAGCGCGTTCCGCCGGTGCGTCAGAGGAATGAAAGAACATGCCCATGGACGATCACAGTAACTAGACCCGAGCCCGCCACTGCGTAACTTCATCTCTTGAAGCTACTATTTAGTTTGTAGCTACGACGGAAAGGTGATGAAGCTTGACCACGCTGCCGCTTGTCCCGCTTGACGACATCGTCGTCTTCCCGAACATGAATGTAACGATCTCCGCCGACGTGGGCGACGAGGAGCACGTTCTGCTCGTTCCACGGCACGACGGGGAGTACGCAAACGTCGGCACGGTCGCCGAGGTCGTCGAACGCGTGCGCCTGCCCGGTGGCGTTGGAGCCGTCAATCTCGTCGGTTTGCACCGCGGGATCGCCGGAGCCGCCCACACCGACGCCCAGGGCCGGCTTCGAGTGGAGGTGCAGGAGCAGCCGGACGAACAGCCGCCCGGCGTGAAGACCCGCGAGCTCGAGCGCGAGTACCGCGCCGTGGTCGAGGAGATCCTGGAGCTGCGCGGTGACGACGGGCGCATATCGTCCTTCGTGCGCTCGATCGGTGATGTCGGCACTCTCGCCGACACGGCCGCCTACGCTCCGGAGGCCACCTTCGAGCAGCGGATCGAGCTGCTCGAGGCGGTGGACGTGGTCGATCGGCTGGAGCTCGCTCTGCGCCTTCAGCGTGAGCGCCTGGCCGAGCTGCAGATCCGTCATCGGATCCGCGAGGACGTGGAGGAGGGCGCCCAGCGCCAGCAGCGTGAGTACATCCTGCGCCGCCAGCTGGAATCGATTCGCAAGGAGCTCGGTGAGGATGAGGCCTCGGTCTCGGAGGACTACCGCCGCAAGATCGCCGAGGCAGATCTTCCCGACGAGGTTCGCGAGCAGGCCGAGCGCGAGGCCGGCCGGCTGGAGCGGATGGGCGACCAGAGTGGAGAGTCATCGATGATCCGCACCTACCTGGACTGGCTGCTCGCCGTGCCGTGGGGGAAGCGCTCGGAGGAGCGGCTCGAGCCCGTGCACGCGCGAGAGGTCCTGGACAACGACCACGCCGGTCTCGAAGACGTCAAGGAGCGGATCGTGGAGTACCTGGCTGTGCGCAAACTGCGCGAAGAGCGCGGGATCGCCGAGGACAAGCGCTCCGGCGCCATCCTGACGCTGATCGGCCCGCCCGGAACGGGCAAGACCTCGGTCGGCGAGTCGATCGCTCGTGCGCTCAACCGCGAGTTCGTGCGCATGTCGCTCGGCGGTATTCGCGACGAAGCCGAGATCCGGGGCCATCGGCGCACCTACATCGGTGCGCTCCCCGGCCGGCTGGTGCGAGCGCTTCGAGACGCGGGGACGATGAACCCGGTGATCCTCCTGGACGAGGTCGACAAGGTCGGCGCCGACTGGCGAGGCGACCCCTCGGCCGCCTTGCTCGAGGTACTCGACCCGGCTCAGAATCACTCCTTCCGCGACCACTACCTGGACGTTGAGCTCGATCTCTCGGAGGTCGTCTTCATCGCGACGGCAAACGTGGCGGAGACGATCCCCGGCCCCCTGCTCGATCGCATGGAGGTGATCCGCTTCGACGGCTACACGGTCGACGAGAAGGTCGCGATCGCACGCGGCTATCTCTGGCCACGCCAGCGCGAGCGGGCAGGCCTGCGCGAAGACGAGGTGTCGATCGACGACATCACGCTCGAGCTGATCGTCAGCCAGTACACGCGCGAAGCCGGCGTCCGCCAGCTCGAACGGGAGCTGGGCAAGCTTCTGCGCAAGACGGCGACGACCGTGGCCTCGGGCACCGCGCAGCCGCCGATCTCGATCGGCGAGCAAGCTGTCCGCGATGCACTCGGACGACAGCGCTTCTATCAGGAATCGGCCGAGCGAACCGCGGTGCCCGGCGTAGCGACCGGCCTGGCGGTCACCGGCACGGGCGGCGACGTGCTCTTCGTCGAGGCGACCAAGATGCCTGGCGAGGATGGCCTCGTCCTGACCGGCCAGCTGGGCGACGTGATGAAGGAATCGGCCCGAATCGCGCTCTCATACGTGCGCTCGCACGCAGAGGAGCTCGGTCTCGAGGAGAATGTCTTCGAAGACGCGAGCTTCCACGTGCACGTGCCCGCGGGTGCAATCCCGAAGGACGGCCCCAGCGCCGGGATCACGATGACGACGGCGCTCGCATCCCTGCTCACGGGACGGCCGGTGAAGCACACTGTCGGCATGACCGGCGAGGTCACGCTGCAGGGTCGCGTGCTTCCGATCGGTGGACTGAAGCAGAAGGCGCTCGCTGCCCACGCTGCCGGCCTGACGGACGTGATCATCCCCGAGCGGAACCGGGCCGACCTCGATGACGTCCCCGAGGACGTGCGGAACGAGATCAGCTTCCACCCCGTGATGAGCCTCGACGAGGTGCTCGAGCTCTCGCTCGAGCCACATTCGGCGCATGCGCTGTCGTAGCTGCCCGCCGCTGCCCGAGGAGGTCCGCCGCGCCGCGAACCTCCTCGAGCGGCGCTGGTCGGTCTCGATCCTTTGCGTCTCGCACGAGGGCGCCGTCCGCTTCAACGAGTTTCTGCAGGCGCTCGGCAGCATTCCGCCGGCGACCCTGGCGCAACGGCTGGCCGACCTAGAGGAGGCCGGCGTGTTCGAGCGAGCGGTGATCGACGCCCGGCCGCCCCACGTCGAATACCGCCTCACGTCGCGCGGCCGTCAACTGCGCTCGGTTGTGAACGCACTCGCGCGCTTCGCCGAGACCAGCGCAGGCGACCGCCGAGTGCGCCGACACCCTCTTCAATAGCCTGCGAGCGGCAATGAAATGGGATCGTCTGGATCTCGCTCGAGTCGGCATAGCGACGGTCGTCGCTGCCGGGCTCGGCCTGGGTCTTGCCGTTGCCTTCCTGCGCCACGCGCAATCAACTCCGGACGTCGGCCCAACCTCCGCAACACTCGACGAGGCTTTCAGCTCGCTCCTCGGAGTTGGAATCGGCCTCGCGTTGGGGAGCGCGCTGTGTGCGGTCTCGGTCCGGCGTGGATCTCCCGCCCTCTCAGGACTGATAGCCGGGCTACTCGCCTTTGTCGTTGTCCTCGGCCCGGTTTTCATTTACACGGACGACGTGAGCCTCGACGAAGATCTCAGTCCTGGTGGTCTCGGTTTTCTTGCGCCTGGCGATTCCCCTCGGAGCTTTCGCTCTCGTCGGCGCAACCGCTGGAGGTCGATTGCGCGAATACTGGCCGGGGCGCAGGCAACGGCGGGAGCGGTAACTCGGTGGCGCGGCGCCGAGTTAGGCCGCGACCGCGGCTCGGGCACGGGCGGTGCGCACAGCGTCCGTGAGCGTGCCGATGTCGTAGGCCCCGTAGTGGTGGCGGCCGTTGATGAGGAAGGTGGGTGTGCCGGAGACGGTGCTCAGGTCGGCGCTGTCGACGTCTTCGGCGAACCGGCCGACGCTCGCCGTGGTAGCGCTTGACCATGTCAGCCGCCAGCCGACAGCCCGAAGGCGGCCCGCCGCTCGGGGGGCACGAGATCGAGGTACTCGGGGTGGCGCGAGATGTACGAGCGCACGAAGGGGCAGAAGGGCAGCACCTGGGCGCCTTCACGGCGCACCTCGTCCAACGCTGCGGAGACGAGGATGCCGCCCAGGCCCGCGCCCTCGTGCCCTGGATCGATCTCTGTGTGCACGAATGCGATCGTCCCGGGACGCCGCCGGTACTGGACGAAGCCTACGAGCACGCCGTCGATCTCGACTTCGAAGCGGTCGCGCTCGGGTACGTCGTGTACAGCGGTCACGGCGGTGGTCATGCCGTTATTCACCGGTGAGCCCGATGCTCAGCTCTGATTTCCATGAAGACCGAAACGTCCTTTTGGCCGATGCTATAGGCGCGATGTCGTTCAACGCCGTCGCCGAGACGACCTTCGATAACGTGGCGTGATGGATCCGGCCCGGGCGCGCGAACTCTTGGCCGCCGAGCGCGCGCGAATCGAGCGGGCACTGGCACGCCTCGGGCACGAGGACACCGGCGAGCCGGCGGACGAGGAGGACCCGGCGAATCTGGCGTCTGAGCTCTATGAAGACGAGCTCGACGAGGGTCTGGCAGACGAGCTACGCGAGGAACTCGCTGCGGTCGAGCGGGCGGAGGCGCGCCTTGCCGAGGGGACGTATGGCCTCTCGATCGAAAGCGGCAAACCGATACCGGACGAGCGTCTCGAAGCCGTCCCGACCGCCGAAAGGACGGTCGAAGAGGAAGGCCACTAATCGTTTCGGGAAGCGGAAGCGGAGATCGGTGATCTGTCGCACGTCCGCATCAGCAGTGAGCAACTGGGCCGCCAGCGCCTGCACATGACCACCCAACTCGGCAGCAGCGCTCGCAATAGCGGCGGCTGAGCGCTACTCTCGAAGGCGGCGATCAGCGGCTCGCCGAAATGAAGCGTCTGAGGCCCCTCGAGAGGCTCGAATCCTCCCCTTCCGCCTTCGAGGGTTTGTCAGAGATCACCTCAGGACGAAGAGCGCAAATGCCGAAGGGTAGAGAGCGACTCGACAACAAGCCGCATCCCGCCGGACATCGGAGTCCTGATCAAGAACCCCCACCGTCTCTTCCCCGCCGCCGCCGCGCTGACGATCGCGCTGCTCGCCGTCGCCTTCATGCCCGAGCTGCTCGGTTCGGAGGTGCGCCGCGCGCTCGACGGGCTCTCGAGTGCGCGCCCGATCTGGCTCTGGCTCGCCGGCTTCTGCTTCCTTGGCTCGCTCGTCGGCTCGGCCGGCGCCTGGCGATCGGCGATCGGGCTCGTCGGCGGCCGCATCGGCTGGCTCGATGCGGGCGCCCGCTACGGGATCGGGTCGCTGATCAACTCGTTCGCGCCGGCAAGGCTCGGCGACGTCGCGAGGTTGGCGCTGTTCTCGCGTGCGCTCGACAGTGACGAACGGCTTTGGCGGGCAGGCGGCTCGTTTGCGGTGATCGGCGCCGCGCGCGCGTTCGTGCTCGCGCTACTGATTGTCGCCAGTTCGATCGTCGGCGCGCTTCCGCTCTGGCCGGTGCTCGTGCTGATCGGACTGACCGGCCTGGCCGCACTCGCCGCCATGACGACGCGCAACCGCACCGCCCGCACGCATGTCGCGCACCTGCTGGACGCGTTCCGCGCGCTAGGGCAGGAGCCAAAGCGCGGCCTGTGCCTCGCCGCATGGATCGCCTTCGGCACGATGGCGCGGCTCGGGGCCGCAGCATCGATAGCCGCTGCGCTCGGGATCCGCTCCCCCTTTATGGCCGCACTCCTCGTCGTGCCCGCGCTCGAGCTGAGCGGGGCGATGCCCCTCACGCCCGGCAATGTGGGCTTGACGAGCGGCGCAGTAGCGATGGCGCTCCGTGCACATGGCGTCGGCCTGACGACCGCGCTCACGACGGGGATCGCGTTCCACGCCGTGGAGACCGTGGCTGGGATCGTGTTTGGGCTTGCGAGCGTGCTCTTCCTGGCGCCGTTCTCGTCCACCGGCGCCCGGCGGCGCGCGATGCTTGCCGCGGGAACGGCCAGCTGTGCCGTCCTGGTGGGCGCATTCGGCGCGACCGTCGTCCTCGACCTCGTCTAGCCGACCGGACAGCCGGCCGGACTAGTCACCCGCGCGGGCAAGGCTCGCCAGCACGGCGAGCACCAGTGCGGCCACGGCCGCGCTGAAGGCGATCCCCGCGGTACGGAGACCGAGCGAGCTGGCGGCGATCCCGGTCCCGATCACCGGCACCGAGAGTCCCACGTACAGGACGACGAAGAAGCTGGACGCCGTCTCGCCGCGCTGCTCAACCGGGGCCCGCTGGTTGATCGCCGCGAGTCCTGCACCGATCACGAGCCCCTGGCCGAGGCCGAGCACGACCGAGCTCCCGAGCAACGTCGCGAGCGATTCGATCGCGAGCGCAAGCGCGAGCAGACCGGCTCCTGCGACCAAGAGCGAGCAACCCGCTACGAGTGCCCGGCGATCGGATAGCCGTGGAACCGCAAGCTGCCCGACAATCGAACCGGCGAAGAGGACAAACACGACCAGGCCCGCGAGGGTGTGGCTCGTACGGCCCAGCACCTCACCGAGGAACGCCGGCGCGACGGCGCTGAAGACGCCCGCGACGGCAAAGCTTCCAAAGCCGGCCGCCGCGCCGCGGACGAAGACGGCGTGCACTTCCTCCGGCACGCTCAGACGCTGCATGCGCAGGCGGAATCGCCGGCGCCGGACGCTCTCCGGCGCCAGAAGCACTCCGACGATTGCCGGCGCAAGCAGGCCGAGATTGACGATGAACGGGAGTCGCAGCGGCGACCCGAAGTGGTCGGCGAGCAGGCCGGCGAGCAGCGTGCCGAGGCCGAGCCCGCCGAGGTTGACGACCACAGCAACGAAGCTCGCGAGCCTGCGGCGGTCACCAGGAACGAGATCGACAAGGGTCGCGGTCGCGGTCCCGGTGAAGAGTCCGGCCGACAACCCCGAGGCGACACGGCCAGCGAAGATCGGCGCCAGCGAGTCGGCAAAGAGAAAGAGGAAGGCGCTCACCGCAGAGAGGACGAGCCCAGCCAGCAGGACGGGCTTGCGGCCGATCACGTCCGAGAGCTCGCCGAAAGCGAGCAGCCCTGCGATCACGCCGAATGCGTAGACGGCGAAGATCACCGTCACCATCAGCTCTCCGAACGAGTAGCGCTGCGCGAAGAGTGGATAGAGCGGCGTCGGAAGCGTCGCCCCCAGCATCGTCACGAGGAAGGCATAGGCGATCAGGACGAAGCCGATCGTCCGACTCACCGGGGCGGCCACAGCTACGAACCTAACGCAGTGCGGCCATGATCACAGCGCGGATTCGCCCCGTCAGAAGCTCTCTGCAGTCCGCCCTCAGGCCCGCGCGAGCCGCGCTTCCGCCACCGCCTGGCCTGTCGCATGCGCGACGGAGTGTCCTGTGACGGCTGCCAGGAAGTCGTCACGCTGCAGCGCGAACAGGTGTGAGTCGACGGCCGCCGCCACACTCGCCGTCCGCGGCACGTCCCGAAGCAGCGCGATCTCGCCGAAATAATCTGCCCGGTGGGCGGTCGAGTGGAAACCGCCGGCGTCGATGTCGAACTCGCCGTCATCCACGATGTAGAAACGGTCGCCGACATCTCCGGCCCGGATGACCAGCTCGCCCGAGGGGACGGAGACTCGGACGAGGCTTGCCGCTACGCGTTCCTTCGCCGCGATCGAGAGCGGAGAGAACATCGGTACCTCCTCGAGCAGGTCGAGCTCCGGAGCCGGGGCGACTGTCTTGTCGATCTCCACAAGCCGCCGGTAGGCCGCGATCGTGAGCAGCGGCAGGATCGAGCCGACGACGATCAACGCCAGACGCGGCCCCACCGCCGCGACGACGGCCGGAGCAGCGATCGAGCCGACTGCGACGGCACCCATCGCGAGCCCCCACAACAGTCCCAAAACGCGGGTGAGGAGCGCGTCAGGCACGATCCGCTGGAGGAGCGTGAAAACGGCAACGTCCTCGACGCTGTTGGCCGCACCGACGATCGCCAGCAGAACAAGTGCGGCCGCGAAGTACGGCCGTGGCGCCATCAGCGCGATCGGCAAACCCCAGAAGACGAGCGCCAGCCCGAAGGGGACCGCGAGCCGTCTCCCCCCGAGCGTCATCGCTCCGATGGCACCAATCAGCCCGCCGACGCCAATCGCGGCGGTCAGGTAGCCGACGTCGGCGGCGCTTCCGTGGAGGACGCGGAAAACCGCCACCACGATCAGGACGTTGAGGCAGCCGCGGACGAAAGCCTGGGCGGTGACGAGAGCGACGACCAGCCGGGCGTTCGGGTCCTTCTTGACGGCGCGAAACCCGGCGATGGCCATTCGCCGCGGGCTCGCCTCATCGGCCGAAGCCGTGAGCGCGATCCGGCCTTCAACGGTTACTCGCGCGAGGCACCCGGCAGCGACGAGCAGCGCTGCCGAGCCCACGACGAAGACGACGCCGGTGCTCGCGACCGCAACGAGCACGCCGGCGACGAGCGGCCCGACGAGCGTGCCGATGCTCTCGATCGTCGAGGTCGCCCCGTTGGAGGCGATGAGCTCCTCAGGCGTCCGGGCAAGCGATGGAAGAAGCGCCTGTAGAGCCGGCCTGATCAGCGTGGACGACAGTCCGACCAGCGCCGCGAACGCAAAAACCAGAACCCGTTCACCGGCGAACGCCGCGACAGCGGATCCGGCGAGGGCTGCCGATCCGAGGAGCGACATCGCCAGCAGGAGACGCTCGCGGCGGAAGCGATCGCCGAGCGACGCAGCGAATGGAGCCACGCCCGCGGCAGGTAGCAGCCGCACGAGCCCGGCAAGACCGACGGCCGAGGCACCGCCCTGCTCGTACGCGTAGACCCCCAGCGCCACGAAGTGGGCCCATTCGGCGCCGATCGCGGCGCCCCAGGCGAGCTCGACGCGTCGGATGTTCTCGTTCCGAGCCACCGCACCGAGAGCCGAGACCGCTTGGGCCGCGCGGGCCATGTCGGAATTGAATTCCTTTCCGCGCTGCGGAACAAGGGCGTCCGACTCCTCGAGTCGCTACGGCTTAGCTGCGCGCTAAAGGCGCTG
>Ga0307278_10000552_pt1 | contig 18896 bp, 19 predicted proteins | sample ER_DNA_117_FD_194482 | JGI IMG/M metagenome (GOLD analysis project Ga0307278, IMG submission 194482) | Bulk soil microbial communities from the East River watershed near Crested Butte, Colorado, United States - ER_DNA_117 | ecosystem: Environmental > Terrestrial > Soil > Floodplain | place...
CGTCAGCGAATGGGCTGTAACCATGAAAAGCATGTTTGACGCAGCGATGCTGCGTAATCGCGTACTGGTCTTGTTAGAAGAGGCAACTCTGCAGAGCGATTCCGACGCACGCCGGCGGATACTTACCTTTGTCACTGCGGGCGGTGGTTTTGCCGGCGCGGAAACCACCGGCGCAATCAACGACTTTGTGCGGGAAATTGTGCGCTACTATCCAGACTTAAGCGAAGAACTGGTTCGAGTCGTTATCGTTCATCCAGGTGATTTTCTGCTGCCGGAATTGGGCCAAGAACTGGGTGATTACGCCGAACGCAAGTTGCGCGAACGGAAGGTCGAGGTCATCAAGGGTGTGCGCGTGGCGAACTACGATGGTTCGCTCGTCACTTTGACTGACGGCAAATCTATTCCTGCTTCGACGCTTATCTGGACGGCTGGGGTGAAACCAAGTCCGGTCATTGCACCGTTGCCTTGTCAAAAAGAACACGGCCGACTCTTGGTAAGTGAGTTCCTGGCGGTGACCGGAGTCCCCGGCTTATGGGCGGCGGGCGACTGCGCGGCCGTGCCGGTTTCAAACACGGAAAAGTTCCATCCGCCAACCGCCCAGCATGGTTTACGTGAGGGCCTCGTCGCAGCGAAGAACATCGAAGCCGTGGTTTTAGACCGGCCACTGAAGGCCTTCACGTTTACAACATTGGGGCAACTTGCGACCATCGGGCGCCGCACGGGCGTAGCAATGGTGTTTGGAATAAAATTTTCCGGGTTTATCGCGTGGATGCTTTGGCGGACGGTCTATCTGATGAAACTGCCGCGGCTTCCGAAGAAGTTACGGGTGATGGTAGGCTGGACGCTCGATCTTTTGTTCGCCAAAGACATCGAGCAGATGCTCACTTTGCGCGACGTCGAAGCCTTAAGCGACATGGCGGTTCGAATTCGCACACGCGCGACGCAGCAAACTTCCACGACTGCCCCATCTGCGCTCGACACTTCAGTTCACGATCAGTCATAATGAAGTTAATGAAACAGCTTGTTGCTCTCAGCGCGCTCCTGATTTGCGGGTTATTCATTGCTTCGTGTTCTAAGAAACCGGCGCAAACGGGTCCTCCTCCGCCCGAAGTGCTCGTAACAACGGTGACGCCGCAGGATGTGCCGCGTGTACTGGAACGCGTGGCCACGCTCGATGGCTTCATCAACGCCAACATCAACGCGCAGGTCCAGGGCTACATCATCTCGCGCGATTATCAGGAAGGCAGCGTCGTCAAAAAAGGCGATCTCCTTTTCCAGATCGACCCGCGTCCGTTCGAAGCTGCATTAGCACAAGCCAGGGGGACTCTGGCAAAAGATAAAGCCAACCAGGTAAAAGCAGACGCAGACGAAAAGCGCGCGATGGATTTGTTTAACAAGAAAGTCATCAGTGACCAGGAGCGAGATACAGCCACTGCAGCCGCCGACTCAACCAGAGCAAATGTGGAAGCAGACGAAGCGGCGGTGAAACAGGCTGAGATCAATCTCGGCTACACGAAAATTACCGCCCCTATTGATGGTGTCACTGGATTTGCCAACAATCAGGTCGGCGATCTGGTCGGGCCGAGTACGGGACCACTCACAACCATGTCGCAGATTGATCCGATCAAAGCTGTCGTGACTGCGGGCGAAGGGCCGTTCACCGATTTCGTTTCGCGCCATCCTGACGCAACTGAGCGCAATGCTTACATAAAAAGCCTCGAGTTCGACTTGATCCTCGGCAACGGCGAGGTGTATCCGAAAAAAGGAAAATTCTACGCGCTCGATCGCAACCTTGATACGAAGACTGGGTCGATCCGATATTACGTGACGTTTCCGAATCCGGGAAATATTTTGCGGCCTGGGCAGTTCGGAAAAGTCCGCTTCGTCGCCGATATAAAGAAAGGCGCGATGGTAATTCCGCAAGAAGCTGTCAACGAGTTGCAGGGCGGCTATCAGGTCGCAGTCGTAGGCAATGACAATAAAGTAAGTATTCGTCCGGTAAAAATGGGCGAACGGATCGGGGCAATGTGGGAAGTAACCGAGGGACTGAAACCCGGCGACAAAGTGGTTGTTCAGGGGGGGCAAAAAGTCCGCGAAGGCGCGCCAGTCACGGTGAAAGACTGGACCCCTCCCGCCGACGCGTTGGTTTCAAAGGCGGACCAGCAAAAGAAGCCCTAAGAAATGTCCGAGTTTTTCGTCCGGCGGCCCATTGTCGCGATCGTCATCGCGATTCTGATGACGCTCATCGGCGGCGTGTGCATTCTGGCGTTGCCAATCGCGCAATATCCGCAAATCGCACCGCCGGAGATTCAAGTGCAAACGCACTACACCGGCGCGGACGCGCTCACGATCGAGCAAGCGGTCGCGGCGCCGATCGAGCAACAGATGAGCGGCGTCGACAACATGAACTACATGTACTCGATCAACGCCAATAGCGGCGACATTCGATTGATCGTCAATTTCGACGTCGCAACCGACCCGAACATCGATCAAGTCCTGACGCAGATCCGGGTGTCGCAAGCCCAATCGCAACTGCCCGCCGACGTTAACAACTACGGCCTGACCGTTAAAAAATCGACGACGGCGCCGCTGATGCTGATCTCGGTGTATTCGCCCAAAGGCAGCTACGACGGAACCTTTCTCGCCAATTACGGCTACATCAATCTCTTCGATCCACTGACACGCGTGCCGGGAATTGGGAATGTGCAGATTTTCGGCGCTGGCCAATACGCTATGCGCCTGTGGGTCAAGCCGGATCAGCTCGCGAAGCTCGGCATCACTGTGCCGGACATCATCACCGCAGTGCAAAAGCAGAACACGGTGAATCCCGCCGGCCAGGTCGGCAGCGAACCAATTCCAAGCGGACAAAAATTCACTTATACCGTGCGCGCTCAGGGACGACTGCAAACGCCGGAGGAATTTGGCGAGATAGTCGTTAGGGCGAACGCGGACGGTTCGTTTGTGCGGGTGAAAGACATCGCGCGCATTGATCTCGGCGCGCAAACTTACAACTTAAAAGGCAGGCTCAACGGACAACCCGCGGCGATTCTCGCTGTGTATCAGCTGCCCGGAACCAACGCCGTTAAAGCCGCGCAAGGCGTGCGCAAGCTAATGGCGGAAGCAAAGCAGCGGTTTCCCGCCGACATGGACTACGTCGTCTCGCTCGACCAGACGCTCTCCGTCACCGAGGGTATGCGCGAAATTCTGAAGACGTTGTTCGAAGCGCTCGCACTCGTGGTGCTCGTTGTTTTCATTTTTCTCCAGGGTTGGCGCGCGACGCTGATTCCTTTGTGCGCGGTGCCGGTGTCGTTGATCGGCACGTTTGTAGTGTTCCCGTTGTTCGGATTCTCGATCAACACGCTTTCGCTTTTCGGACTTGTGCTCGCCATCGGGCTTGTGGTTGACGACGCGATTGTTGTTGTCGAAGCAGTTGAGCGTCACATTGAAGAAGGAATGTCCCCGCGTGACGCGACACTTCAGGCGATGCGCGAGGTCTCAGGAGTGGTAATCGGCGTCGCACTCGTACTTTCGGCCGTGTTTATTCCTACCGCATTTCTTCCTGGCATCACCGGTAGGTTGTATCAACAGTTCGCGCTCACGATTGCTATCTCCGTCATTTTCTCCGCGTTCAACGCGCTCTCGCTGAGCCCGGCGCTTTCAGCCATGCTGCTCCGGCCGCGAAAGAAAACGCGCGGACCGGTTGGCTGGTTTTTCGATCGATTCAATCGTGTCTTTGGCAAGGCAACACACGGCTATGTGAACTGGTCACGTCTCGCGATCCGAAAAAGTTTCCTCAGTTTCGGTTTGCTTGCTGCCCTCGCGGTCGGCGCCGGTCTTTTCGGATCGCGATTACCGAGCGGCTTTCTACCCGAGGAAGATCAGGGCTACATCTATCTTGCGCTGCAATTGCCTGATGCTGCGTCGCTGGAACGAACCGACCAGGCGTGTCGCAAGATCGAAGACTTTTTGAGCAAGACGCCCGGTGTGCAATACACCACCAGCGTAATCGGGTTCAGTCTCCTGAGTCTGGTGCAAAATACCTACAGCGCGTTTTTCTTCGTTACATTCAAACCGTGGAGCGAGCGCACAAAACCGGAAGAACAATATCCGGCAATCAAGGCGCGCCTGAATAAGTACCTCTCAACTCTTAGTGAAGGTATCGCCTTCGCGTTTCCGCCACCGGCGATCCCCGGCGTCGGCACGTCTGGTGGATTCACGTTTATGCTCGAAGATCGCGCGGGCAAAGATGTCGGGTTCCTGGCGCAAAACCTGAAGATATTTTTAGATGCAGCAAGCAAGCGGCCCGAGCTCGGTACGCTGATCCCAACCTTTTTGCCGAATGTTCCGCAGGTTTTCGTCAAGGTCGATCGCGACAAAGTCATCAAGCAGGGGATCGATCTTGGCCAGGTCTATCAGACACTCCAGACGTTCATGGGCGGTTTTTTTGTGAACTACTTCAATCGGTTCGGGCGAACATGGCAGGTATATATAGAGGCCGAAGGCGATTATCGCACCGACGCGAAAAACGTTGGCCAGTTCTTCGTGCGCAACGCCAACGGCGACCCAGTCCCGCTCGATGCCATTTCAACTATCCAGAACATCGCCGGTCCGGAATTCACGTTGCGTTACAACGAATACCGCGCGGCTCAAATCAACGGTTCTGCCGCGCCTGGTTATAGCTCGTACCAGGCGATGAACGCACTCGAGGAAACTTTTCGCCAAACAATGCCTAACGAGATGGGCTACGACTATCTTGGCCTCTCATTTCAGGAAAAGAAAGCGCAGCAGGGCGTATCCCCGACTGTCGTGTTCGGAATGTCGCTCATTTTCGTGTTCCTGATCCTCGCTGCACTTTATGAGAGCTGGTCGTTGCCATTCAGTGTGCTGCTCGGAACACCGGTCGCAGTGTTCGGCGCGTTTGCAACGCTCTGGTTGCGCGGAATGCAAAACAATATTTACGCGCAAATTGGTCTGATCATGCTAATCGGCCTGGCAGCGAAGAACGCGATCCTTATCGTCGAATTTGCCAAGGACGAACACGAGAAAGGCAAACCACTCCTCGACGCCGCCCTCGAAGGCGCGCGCCTCCGTCTTCGCCCGATCCTGATGACGTCCTTTGCTTTTATCTTCGGCCTTCTACCGCTTTGGTTTGCCAGTGGATCAGGCGCTGTTGCGCGTCGCGTGCTCGGCTCGACCGTGATCGGAGGAATGATCGCCGCATCGGGTATCGCGATCTTCCTTATCCCAGTCACGTTTTACGTGATCGAGCGACTGTTTGCGCAGCGAAAAGAGAAAACACCGGCACCGCGAGTTGGCGGGGAGCAGCCGAAGCCTCAACCTGCGCTTCATTAGCGGCGTGGACGCGAATCTCATCACAGCATTAGCCGGGATACTTGGCTCAGTAACTGGCGCCTCTGCCGCAATCGCTACGACCTGGATTTCGCAAAGAAGCCAGACGCGTCGCGAGCGGGCGAAATGGGAAACGCGCAGACGCGAGATGCTCTACGGCGACTTCATCAATGAAGCGTCGCGCCTGGTCGCCGATGCTTTCGATCACACCCTGGATAAGCCGGAAACGCTCGTAAATCTTTATGCCATTCTTGGCCGGATCCGGCTTGTTTCCTCCGAGGCCGTTCTGGTCGCGGCAGAAGAAGTTTCCGATCGCATTGTTAAGTTGTACGCAGAACCCAATCGGCAAATAGATGAGCTCTTCACAACGTTACACAGTGGCGAGATGGAAGTGTTCAAGCGCTTCAGCGACGCTTGTCGCGTCGAGCTCCGAAGATATTCCGTTTATTAGAACAGGCTTCGCGCTCAGCCGGCTTAGCAACGGTCAACCCTACTATTCAAATCTGAACAGAACTGTAAGTAAAAGGCTGACCGATTGGTTGGGAAGGCGATGAGTAGAAAAGTTCAGTTGATTCTCAACGGCAAGGTGGCCGGTAATGAGACGCTCCAGACAGCGATCGCTCGACAACGAGCGGTCGAGCATACCATCGACGTAAGAGTAACTTCGGAAAAGGGAGATGCGCGGCGGTTTGTGGCAGAAGCGGGCGAAATGGATTTGCTGATTGCCGCTGGCGGGGATGGTACATTGAACGAAGTGGTTCATGGCTTGATGGATCTTTCCGAGGCCGCGCGGCCTGTTTTGGGAGTGGTGCCTCTAGGGACCGCGAATGACTTTGCTACCGGATGTGGCATTCCGCGCGATCCGGAGCAGGCGCTGGCTCTGTGCATAGAAGGGAAACAGGTACCAATCGACGTCGGCAAAGCTGATGAACATTGGTTCCTAAACGCAGCGAGCATTGGCTTCGGCGCCGAGATCACGGCGACCACTCCACCGGAGCTTAAACATCTGCTTGGCCCTGCCGCGTACGCTGTGATGGGTGCGATTCTGGCAATGAACGTTCATCATTATCGAGGGAGGCTCACCTTGCCGGACCGCGAAATCGCTGGCAGCGGACCGGTGGCGATCGTCGGCAATGGTCGCCAGACGGGCGGCGGCGTTCAAGTCGCTCCCCGCGCACGCATCGACGACGGTTTGCTCGACATCCTTGCCGTTCGCGAGATCCCGGCGCTGGCGTTGCTCACCGCAGCGCGTGAATTGCAAGAGCTTTCACCGGATGGCGAATTCATTTCCTATTGGCAAACACCTTGGGCCGAGGTCCACACCGAAGAAGCGATTCCGGTCAACCTTGATGGCGAGCCGATGCAGTTTTCAAGCGTCCGATATGAGGTCGTCCCGAGAGCGATTCGCCTCATTGTTTCCCCGAATTGTCCATTACTATCGGCAACCGTGAAGTAAGGCGTGCCGCTGCACTCGATGAAGTCGCCCAGAATGTGATCGACCTCGACCGACGCGGCCTTGTACAAATCGCGATGTGCAGGCATAAATGAATGAAATCGAAAGAGCATGATACTTCAGATCTACACAATCATTCATACGCTGATCAGTCTTGTCGCGATTTTCACCGGCTTCGTGGTTCTATTTGGACTGCTTGCCGGAAAACGTCTTAGCGGTTGGACGAAGTGGTTTCTTATCGCCGCGGTGGCGACGACCGTGACCGGGTTCTTCTTTCCGTTTCATGGTCTCACCCCAGCTTTCAAGCTCGGCATTATTTCCTCGTTTGTTCTCGTGATTACCATCATCGCTCGCTATCCCAAACACCTTATCGGCGCGTGGCGCTGGATCTATACGATCGGCGCCGTGATCAGTTTGTATTTCAATCTTTTCGTTTTGGTTGTGCAGGCGTTTGAAAAGGTGTCGTCCCTGCATGCGATGGCTCCAACGCAAACCGAACAGCCATTCAAACTCACGCAGCTCGTCGTGCTGGCGCTTTTCGTCACCCTTGGTATAGCTGCGGTGATCAGATTCCGCCCCGAAACTGGCTCGCGCGGTTTGAGTTTCCATGCCTGAAGAAGCGCACCGGTAGGCGCTGTACAGCTTTTATGCTGCCCAATAACGGCAAAGGACTGATCGACATACCGAGCAATCACTCGGTGGATGAAACAGTCGAGAGGTTCAAAGGAATTCTCCAAGCGAAAGGGATTACTCTGTTCGCGCTGGTCGATCACAGCGGAGAAGCGGCCAAGGCGGGAATGAAAATGCGTCCGACCAAGCTGTTCATTTTCGGGAACCCAAAGGGAGGCACTCCGGTGATGTTGGCGGAGCCCAGCAGCGCGATCGATCTTCCTCTCAAGATTTTGGTCTGGGAAGATGTTCAGGGAAAAGTTTGGATTACTTACAACAGCCCAAGTTATTTGCAGGAGCGACACAACATCCCGCCGGACTTACTGCCAAACATCGCGGTCATCGAAACAGTGGCGACGAAGGCGGCGGAATAATGCGCTTAGTAAGATTCCTTGGCGCTCGTGCCGATACGATGGCTGTCGTGGTGAACAGTCCAAACGCGGCTCCGACCGAAGAAGCGAGTAAGAAATCGCCTGATGTTTCCAGTTGTCCAGGAACCGTGTGACGAGAGCATAATTCGCTCGCGTCCGGCTACCGCGCCTTGTTCGAAACTCGCCGGGCACTGGGTGCTCGTGGCCACGACTCTCGCGTCCAGCATGGCCTTCATCGACGGAACAGTCGTGAACGTGGCGTTGCCCGCGCTGCAAACGAACCTGAACGCGACAATCGTGGACGTGCAGTGGGTCATCGAGGCTTACTCGCTTCTCCTTGCGGCATTTCTCCTTGTCGGCGGATCTCTCGGAGATCACTACGGACGCCGTCGCGTTTTCATGGCTGGTGTGGCGCTTTTTGCTTTCGCGTCAGCTTGGTGCGGTCTCGCTCCAGATATCCATCAGCTGATTGTCGCGCGCGCAGCGCAGGGGCTTGGCGCCGCGCTGCTTGTCCCGGGCAGTCTCGCAATCATCAGCAGTTCGTTTCCGGAAAACGAACGTGGACGCGCGATTGGCACCTGGTCGGGTTTTAGTGCGATCACAACTGCGATCGGACCAGTGATCGGCGGCTGGCTGATCGAACACGTTTCATGGCGCGCCGTATTCTTCATCAATATCCCAATCGCGCTTTTGATAATCCTAATGTCACTGTGGCGCGTTCCGGAGAGTTCCGACAAGAAGAGCCTGGGACTCGATTGGTGGGGCGCGATTTTGGGCGCGTTAGGTTTGGGCGCGCTGGTTTATGGATTGATCGAATCCTCACGGCTCGGCTTCGGCGATCGATCAGTGCTCGCAGCGCTCATTGCAGCAGCCATTCTACTAGCTGCTTTCCTGATAATCGAGACGCGGCTTCCCAATCCAATGCTGCCGCTCGCTCTATTTCGATCGCGTACATTTACCGGAGCGAATCTGCTGACGTTTTTGCTTTACGGTGCGCTCGGCGGCTCCCTGTTCTTTCTTCCGCTCAATCTGATTCAAGTCCAGCATTACTCGGCCACTGCAGCTGGCGCGGCTTTCCTCCCGTTTATCTTGATCATCTTTCTTCTTTCTCGCTGGGCAGGCGGGCTCGTCGAAAAGTATGGGTCGAAGATCCCGCTGGTTATCGGCCCGCTAATTGCAGCTCTTGGCTTTGCGCTCTTTATGTTGCCCGGTTTGAACGGCGGTTACTGGCAAACATTTTTCCCTGCAGTTGTTGTGCTCGGAACAGGCATGGCCGTAAGTGTCGCGCCTCTTACAACGACGGTGATGAATTCCGTCACGCCGAATCGTGTCGGCATTGCATCCGGCGTGAACAACGCCGTTGCGCGAGGCGCAGGACTGCTCGCAATCGCAGTCCTTGGAATCATTATGCTTCATGCCTTCAACCATGCGCTTGATCAGCGATCGGCTGGCTGGAACCTGCCGGCCACCGCTCTGCAATCATTACAGGCTCAGCGAAGTAAGCTCGCAGCCGCCTCCCTCCCTGAAGAGTTGGACCAGTCAACCCAACAGATGATTGGGCTCGCGATCGCTGAATCTTTTGTGCATGCTTTTAGACTCATCATGGCGATTGGAGCAACGCTCGCCCTCGCCGGCGCACTCATTGCGTTGATCTTCATTGGCACAGCAAGGCAAAAAGAATATTCCCGACCTCCGAAAGCTTTCGCGGGTTAAAGCGGCCTGGTTACGATGTAATCCTATGGAGAAGAAAATCGCCGGACTTCACCATGTGACTGCGATTGCAAGCGATCCGCAGCGGAATCTAGATTTTTATGTTGGGCTGCTCGGGCTTCGGTTCGTCAAACGCACTGTCAATTTCGATGATCCGGGAACTTATCATTTGTATTTTGGCGACGAACGCGGCACACCGGGAACAATCCTGACATTTTTTCCGTGGCCGGGCGCGCGACGCGGAATTCGCGGCACCGGTCAGATCGAAGCGACGGCATTTGCGATTTCACCCGACTCGATCGGTTATTGGTTGGAACGTTTCAAGCAGCAGCATGTCACAGCAGAGAAAGCGTCTCCACGATTTGGCCAGGACGTAATTCGATTTACTGATCCGGACGGACTCTTGCTCGAGCTGATCGCTTCGAGTTCTCCGGCACGAGTTGAGCCGTGGCCGGATAGCCCCGTTCCGGCAGGGCATGCGCTTCAAGGTTTTCACAGCGTGTCCGCAGCATTGGAAGGTTACGAAAAGACCGCGCGATTACTCACCGAGAATTTCGGCTATCGCTTGATCCAGCAATCGGGAAACCGGTTTCGCTTTGCGTCCCCGGATGACACTGCGCCGGGCAGAATCATCGATCTGCTTTGTTTACCCGACACGGGAATGGGCCGAGTCGCTGCGGGTTCGGTCCATCACATTGCCTTTCGCGCGAAGGACGAGGCCGAGCAACTGAAGTGGCGCGAACATCTCGTCGATCTTGGCTACAACGTGACGCCAGTAATTGATCGGACTTATTTTCATTCCATTTATTTCCGCGAACCCGGCGGCGTGCTTTTTGAGATCGCGACTGAGCCACCTGGTTTTACTTTAGACGAAAAGCTGGAAGAACTCGGCACGCATCTCCGCCTTCCGCCGTGGATGGAATCGGCGCGCTCACAGATCGAAAAAATTCTCCCACCGATCCAGGTGCCGAGTAAATTATGAGGCCGCAGCCCGATTTCATTCACGAATTCGTTCCTGACAGTTCGAATCGAACCTTGCTGCTGTTGCATGGCACGGGTGGAAACGAGCGCGATCTCATCCCGCTCGGACGCGAGCTTGATCCGAGCGCTGCATTGCTTAGCCCACGCGGCAAAATCCTCGAAAATGGGATGCCGCGATTCTTTCGTCGCCTCGCCGAAGGTGTATTCGATTTGGAAGATTTAAGAAAGCGCACGAACGAACTGGCGGACTTTGTCGCAACGGCCGCTCAACATTACGAGTTTGCCAGTGATAACGTCATCGCCGTCGGTTATTCAAACGGCGCCAATATTGCTGCGAGTATCTTGTTGCTTCGGCCAGAAATATTGCGTGGTGCAGTTCTATTTCGTGCCATGGTTCCGCTGGTTCCTGAAAATCTCCCGGACCTTTCATCGGTGCATGTTTGGATCGGTGCCGGGAGTGAGGATCCAATCATTCCAACATCCGAGACTCAACGCCTTGTCGAACTTCTTCGCAGTGCGGGCGCGGATGTTACACTTCGTTTTTTCAATGCTGGCCACGGCCTGACGAACAGTGAAGTTGAGACAGCAGGCCGATGGCTCAAAGATCTTAAGCCGTGAGCCGCGCGAAGATGAAAACAACCCGGCTCGAAGCGTTCAGTGACGGAGTCCTTGCCATCATCATCACCATTATGGTGCTGGAATTGAAGGTGCCGCATGCGGTTGAACTCGCCGGGTTGAAACCCGTGTTGCCGGTATTGTTGAGCTACGTACTAAGTTTTATCTACCTCGGCATCTACTGGAACAACCATCATCATTTGTTCCAGGCCACGGAGGAGGTCAGCGGCGGGATTCTCTGGGCCAACCTTCATCTTCTGTTCTGGCTGTCGCTCTTTCCGTTCACGACAGGCTGGATGGGTGAAAACCACCTCGCTGCAATCCCAACCGCCATCTACGGCTTCGTGCTGCTGATGGCGGCAATCGCTTATTATATTCTGCAGCGCACCATCATCGCCAACCAAGGTCGTAAATCGCTTCTCGCCAAGGCTGTTGGCGACGACTGGAAAGGGAAACTCTCTCCGGTGCTCTACCTCGCCGCGATCCCGCTCGCGTTTGTGAGCGCCTGGATCGCCGGCGGATTGTACGTTTTCGTCGCACTTCTCTGGTTGATTCCTGATCCGCGAATTGAGCGCGAACTGGAAAAGCGCGAGGAGTGAGCAGCGCCAATGCGGCTCGGTATTGCAGCGATGCTCGCATCAAAATCGAAACGGGCCTTCGCGGATGTTCTCTAACAAATTTTGCGACGGTCGTTAGGGCTCTCTTTTGTTCGAAGTTTTTCTGGCAGCGTTGATTTAAGCACCCCGACTTTCCGCAGGGAAATGCGATGGTTTGACAAGGATGGTTAAGTTCACAAGGATGGCTAATCAATCTAACCAACTGATCGAAAGGAAAGATTATGGCGAAACAAGCTGGATCTGCGGAGTCAATCTATAAAGTAGTGGAGGTAATCGGCACGAGCACGAAGTCCTGGGACGATGCCGCGAGGAATGCTGTGGAGACCGCAGCCAGTACGCTGCGTGATTTGCGCGTTGCCGAGGTTGTGAAGTTGGACATGAAGGTCGAGGACGGCAAGGTGCAGGCGTACCGTGCGCGCGTGATGCTATCTTTCAAGTACGAAAGCTGAAACGCGACCAGGCGGAAGCTTTCCGAGAGCGTTTTCGAGGGACAATTCGGATCTCAATAGGAATTCAGCCTAACGAGCAAACGATTTGAGCGCGATAACAACGGTTACTCACAACACCACGGTGCCGCGCAGTATTTCCACGGCGTAGCCGCCGACGCGGACGTCGCTAACGCGCTCGCCTTCGCGGGTTGCTCGCACATACATCTCACTTGGACGACGGCACTCGATGCCCTGGCGAATCAGCACCTGCTCATCAGTTTTCGCGACTTCGTGTTGGACCATCCAACTGGCAGCGCAGCCGGCCGCCGATCCTGTGGCAGGGTCTTCGCCACCGTAAAAGAACATTCGAGCTCGAGCTTCGAGCCGTCCTTCGCGCCGTTCAGGACACAGAAAGTAAAGAAAGTTAGCGCCAGTATTCTTCAGGAATTCCGCTGCCTGTGCATAACTAAACTTCAGATCGGACAGTGTCTTTTGATTGCGGAATGGCACAATCGTAAAGGTCAATCCTGTTGAGACGGGCTGGATGGGCCATTCCGACGAAATCTCGTCAACAGCGATTCCAATGACGCGAGCAACCTCTTCTCGCGAAAACGTAGTTCTGAATTCCGGATCGCGTTGGCGCATTTCACCGAACACCTGACCGTCCACTCGATTACGGCCGGCATTCTCCGAATCCGCAGTGAAGCGCACGGGAATTTTCCCGGCTTTCAAATCAAGCGTGATCTGGGCAGGTCTCTTTGAATTAGCCTCCGACGCATACAAGTACAGCGCTGTGCCGAGTGTGGGATGTCCGGCAAAAGGCAACTCCTGCTCGACCGTGAAGATGCGGACTTTTTTTCCTTCCTTAGCTTCAGTGGCGGTATCGCGCGGCAGAATGAAAGTGGTTTCGGAAAGATTCATCTCCCGCGCTAAAGCTTGCATCTCAACGTCATTCAACCTTCGAGCGTCGGTGAAGATAGCCAGCGGGTTACCCGCGAGCGGCGTCTGCGTGAATACGTCAAGCTGGATAAATTCATAACTACGGCCCGGCATAAAGAAAGCTTATCAATTTGCGCCTAAGAACCTGCAAGACGAACATTAATTTCTCGCGGCGTGAACATCAGGTGCTGCGAGAATAATATCATGTCCGACCGAGGCTGCTCTCATCTCGATTCAATTGGGTCAGTGAAACAGCCGCAGCGCCGTGAATGCGAAGAATGCATAAAGCTCGGTGCATCCTGGGTTCATCTGCGGACGTGTCAGACATGCGGCGTCACGCTGTGTTGCGACAGCTCGCCGAACCGCCACGCAAGCAAACACGCACACGCCACGGGACACCCGGTCATCGCTTCCGCACAACCGGGCGAGCGTTGGTTGTATTGTTATCCTGACGACGCTTTTACCGAATACTAAAAGCGTGCGGGGTGCTTGTTTATTTTCGCTGCCCTTGTTCGATAAATCTTCGAATCTGCGGCGCGGGCATTGCTCCCGCCTGGCGCGCCACTTCCAGGCCGTTTTGGAACAACGTCATCGTGGGGATCGCAGTAACACCGAAGCGGTGACCGAGACTTGGCACTTCTTCTGTATTCACCTTCGCCACGAGTGAGCGGCCTGCAGTTTCCTTCGCGACCTTGCGCACTTCAGGCGCCACCATTTTGCACGGGCCGCACCATGGCGCCCAAAAATCTACCAGCACCGGCACTGCCGAGTGGCTTATGAGCGCGTCAAAAGCGAGGTCATTGTGAACATCGACCGGTTCATCAACAGGTTGGAGTTCAGACTGGCATTGTCCGCATCGGAAAACTTTGCCCAGACCTTCGTATCGCATCCGATTACGCCGCCCGCACTTTGGGCAATTCAATAAAATCCCGCGATCATCGAGCTCGTTCATTCTAATTAGATAACGCATCCGGCTCCCGACGAGGCTGTCTGCCAACCTTGGCTAGACGAGTCGAGGTCTTCGGCGATTGTTGATTCGAGTTATAAAACTCACTTACCAGCATGAGCGGTTTCTTTGAGGAGTTGCAGCGCCGAAAGGTCTATCGGGTCGCGGCCGCTTATATCATTGCCGCGGGGTTCATCATTCAGATTGGTTCGGCGGTGTTTCCGGCGTGGGAATTGCCAAACTGGACGCTGCGTCTTGTGGTCGTACTTTTGCTGGCCGGTTTTCCGGTCGCCCTGATTCTGGCTTGGGCTTACGACGTGACGCCGCAAGGGATTCAGGCCACACCCGCTCCGCCCGGAACGCACCGACGACGAAATATTATTGCTCTTACTGCAATTGGGCTTGCGATTTCTGCGGTCGCCGGATTTTTCCTGTTCCCTCGCGCTTCCGGGCGCGGCGTCGACAAGTCGATTGCCGTCCTGCCATTTCAAAGCCTGAGCGATGAAAAGGAGAACGCCTACTTCGCCGACGGCATGCAAGACGATATCCTGACCAATCTTTCAAAGATCGGCGATCTGAAGGTCATCTCGCGCATGTCGGTGATGTCGTACCGGGGCGATGCTGTGCGCAACGCCCGCGAAATAGGCAAAGCGCTGGGCGTGGCCACGCTTCTGGAAGGCAGCGTCCGTCGGGTCGGCAACCGCGTCCGAGTGAATGTGCAGTTGATCAACGCGACCAATGACGAGCACATTTGGGCAGAAGATTACGACCGTGATTTGACCGATGTGTTTGCCATTCAAACCGATCTCGCGCAAAAAATTGTCTCGGCGCTACAGGCAAAACTTTCTCCGAACGAAAAAGCACGACTCGATAATCGGCCAACCCAAAATCCTGACGCCTATCTGCTCTTCGTTCAGGCGCACGATTACGCCAGTCGAACGGACATGTTTCGCGACACAACGCTGAAGGCCGAGCCGCTTTTCGAACAAGCCATCAAGCTCGATCCAAACTTCGCCGCCGCTTTCGCTGGCCTCTCCATGGTCGAAAGCTGGGCATATCACAGCTTCGACCCGCTGCCAGCACGGCGTGAAAAAGCGCGGACCGCCGCCAACGAAGCTTTGCGATTGCAACCGGATCTTCCGGAAGCGCATCTGGCTCTCGGTTTTTCTTATTACTACGGCGATCGCGATTACGAACGTGCCCTGGCCGAATTCGAGATCGCGAAACGCGGTCTACCAAATGAAGCCCAGGCCTACATGGCGATCGGCGCGATCCAGCGGCGCCAAGGCAGGTGGGTGGAATCAACGGCGAACTTGGAAAAGGCGACTGAGCTTGACCCAAAGAACAGCTCGGTCCTCTTGAATCTCGGCTATAACTATATGGCCGCACGAAATTTTGAAGCTGCCGATAAGATCTTTGATCGCGGAATCGAGGCGGCGCCGGAGTCGTTCGGCTCGCGTGCATTAAAATCGGAGTTGGCGATCAGATGGAAAGGAGACATTAGCGTCGCCGAAAAAGAACTGGCTTCCGTGCCACCGGGAATCGATCCGCAAGGCCTGGTCACGTTGGGCCGGGCTGGCGTGTTGACATTGCAACGAAAATTCCCGGAGGCGCTTCAGGTGATCCAACAATTTCGCGAAGAGACATTGACCGTCCGCGCCGGTGCGTCCTGCCCGAAAGCTTCTCTCGAAGGTACGCTGTACTTGTTTCTGGATGACAAAGTGAACGCGCATTCGGCGTTCGAGCGCGCACGGATCGTCGCCGAGCGTTTGGTGCGCGAAAGCCCCGAAGACGCTGCTCGCCATGGGCAGCTTGGTCTGATTCTAGCCGGACTCGGTCAAAAGGATGCGGCGATCGCGGAGGGCAAGCGCGCGGTTGAGTTGTTGCCGGAGTCGCAAGACGCTTTCGATGGGCCAGAGGTTACTGCTGAGCTCGCGCAAATTTACGCGTGGACCGGCGAACTTGATGAAGCATTTCGTCTGCTCGATCATTTGCTCACCGTCCCAAACGGCGTCGCCGTTCCAATACTCAAGCTCGATCCAGCCTGGGATCCGTTGCGCAAAGATCCTCGCTTCCAAGCGTTGATCGAGAAGTACGCGGCAAATCGCTAACGCCACGTTTTAGAATAGCTATGAAGAGAGTCTACGGCCTGAGCATACCGGAAACGCTGGAAGAGGTGTGCGATCCCCAGCGAATCGCCTTACTCGTTTACGATATGCAGGTTGGAATTTTAAATCAGATCAAGAATGCCAACCAAATCACGCAACAGGTTCTCAAAGTGCTCACCGCCGCTCGCGAGGCTCGCGTGCGTGTGTTCTTTTCACGTCACCTTTCGCTACCGAAAGAACTGATGGGCGTGTTTCAGTTTCGCATGGCCATGGCCTGGCAACGTGTTGATTCGCCTGACCAGGTGAATCCGTGGTTCTTACGCGATGCTCCTGGATTTCAGATCACGCCGGAATTGCTGCCGCTTCCCAGCGAAGGCGTCTTCGACAAACTGACGATGTCGGCTTTCGAAGGGACGTGGCTCGACTTCGCTTTGCGAGATTGCGGTATCAACGCCTTTATCATTGTCGGCGTAGCGACCGAGATCGGAATCGAACCGACCGCGCGCCACGGGGCGGATCTCGGTTACATTCCTGTGGTCGTTACCGACGCTTGCGCCGGCGGCAACGAAGAGGCCGCGAAGCGATCGATCGACAGCTTAAAATTTGCTGGCGACGCCTTGATTACAGATACGGAAACGATTTGTGACGTCCTCCGAAAAGGATCCGGCGTTCGCAACGCGTAAATTTCAATCGGCGCGCGGCAGGAACTCTTCGCGCACGATCTTTCCGTCCTTGACTGTGTAAACGCCGACTTCGGACAATTTTCGTCGCTGTTTCGAATTCTTGTCGGTAACATCGGCGTCGTATTGCACTACGAATCGATCGTGCGCAACGAACGGTCCGTTGGCGGTGAAGCTATGCACTTCAGTTGCGTTCACCCACCAATCAATTTTGCCCGCGGACTCCTTCTTTCCCGCGCGTTTCCGGCGAGCCACCGCTCATGCTGAAGGCTTCTACGCTCACGATGTTGTCGTCGTAAAGCGTGTCGAGCGCTTCGTACCACGCCTGTTTGCGAACCAACTCCACCACTTTTTTTGCAACTTGTTCAGTATTCATTTTTTCCTCTCTTGTTTGGATCGACAATTACTTGCTCAAGAATTTCTCCAATTTATCGAACGTGCTGTTCCAACCCTGTGTGTGCCCGTCGCGCGACTCCTCGTTTGGCAGTTGCTCGTGGGTCAAGCGCAGTTCAGTCTCACCGTTGGCGTCATCGAGTTCCACCGTCACGATGCTGATATGGTTTTTCCAATCCTCGTCGTCTTGCCATTGCCAGGTGAAGACGATCTTTTTATCCGGCTGCAACTCGCGATATTCGCCCCGCATCGTCACATTTTCGCCTTCCGAATTGACGAGGTCCCAGCGAAACTCTCCGCCTACGCGCGCGTCAGCGATTAGATTGCGCGTTTGGACATTTTCCGGGCCGAACCATTGCTTCATTTGTGCGGGATCGGTCCAGGCGGCGTAAACGCGATCGCGCGGAGCCTTGATGAGACGTTTGATTTCGAGCGATAGCTTTTCTGTTTGGGCCATAGGTTTTCTTTTGTCAGAAGGAGGTATCGGCGTGGTGAACTTAACCCCGATCGGCATCATCGCTCTCGACAAACTCTTTGAGCTCTGAGCCGATAATCTGCGTCCAGCCCGTCTCGAAGTTTTTCCGCGCGTAGGCCGGCGTTTTCGGAAAAGTGTCGATTCCGCTGTGTGTTAATTTCACCCGCGTTTTGTCGCCTTCGGCGAACAACTCAAAAGTCACGAGCGAATCGCCCGGTTCGCCCTTGTAGCGCCAGGTGTAAGCAATTTTCTTTTGCGGAATCACTTCCGTGACCCAGCAAAGATGGTGGTAGGTGTTGCCTTCGTGCTCGACCACGAATTCGAATTCAAAACCGACTTCCGGTTTGAATTCCTTCAGATCGAAATACCACTGCCGCATTTCTTCCACATCGATGAGCGCTCTCCAAACTTTCGCGACCGGCGCGTTGAACGTCCGCTCGATCACAACTGCTTCCGCGACATTATTCCCGGTAGTCATATTAGTAGTCGTCATTCTGTTTGCGGCGGATACTTTTCAAACTTTGGCAACACGGGATTCATTTGGTCCCACTGGTGCGCGTCTGATGTCCACACATCTACTTGCGGGTCGAACCAGCTCGGATCATCCAGGCTCGCGGTTCTGATCGCGACAATGTGAGGATTCAAGTCGGGCTTGACCGCAATCGGCGAGCCGCATTCAGAGCAAAAGCCCCGATGAGTCTTGCCACCGCGCTCACTGGGCGAGGCATGGAAACGCAGTGAGCCTTGCAAGAGCTTGAAAGCTTCCGCTGGCACGATAACGAAAGACGAAAACGGACCTCCGCTGGATCGCTGGCAATCTCGACAGTGACAGTGAAGCATCATCACCGGTTCTGCTGTGGATTCGTAGCGAATCGCGCCGCAAGCGCATCCGCCTAAGACGGGTGTTGTTATTGCGGTCATATGACGGGCTCCGCTTCTACGAGCGGTGTGGTTCGTCGTGCCAGATCCACCACTCGTACGGTGGGGTCTGGGGGTAGCCCTCCGGCGAATCCTCCCATTCCTCCTGGCGCCCGATCGCAGTGATATCGAGGTAGTTCCAGGTGCTCCCCATCTGCTCGTCGCCGCGGTTGTTGATGAAGTAGGTGCGGAACAAGCTGTCGCCGTCGCGGATGAACGCGTTCGTGCCATGCCACTCGTCCAC
>Ga0307278_10000553_pt1 | contig 18839 bp, 15 predicted proteins | sample ER_DNA_117_FD_194482 | JGI IMG/M metagenome (GOLD analysis project Ga0307278, IMG submission 194482) | Bulk soil microbial communities from the East River watershed near Crested Butte, Colorado, United States - ER_DNA_117 | ecosystem: Environmental > Terrestrial > Soil > Floodplain | place...
AGATCCTTTCGTCGTGGTCGTCGGTTTGGCGCGTGCTAGCGCTCGGTGCCGAGGTAGGTGCTGAGTTGGTCGAGGATTCCGCGGGTCCCTTGCTCGCGGCCTTCGGCGCTGTCCAGGCCGTCGAAGTGCACGCCCTGCTCCGTGTAGGTCAGGCCGGTGCGGTCGCCGTTGGCTTCGACGGCGATCGTGGTGAGAGAGGTCGACAGGTGCTGGTCATCGACCCACATGTCGTAGGTGAAGACGATCCGCTGCTGGACGACGATGTCGGTATAGGTGGACTCGAACCGCGATCGCGGGCCGCCGTGCCACTGTCCCTCCTCGACTGCACGTCCGCCGACGCGGAAGGCATGCGACTTCGCGTGTATGTCGAACGTCGGTCCGCCGCCAAACCATTGGTCGCGAGCATCGTTGTCCGAGAGCGCGTGCCAGACGCGGTCGACTGGTGCGTCGAGGTCGCGTTCGATCACGAACGTGGCATGGATCTGACTGCGTTCGCTGATCTCGTTCATGGGCATTCTCCTTGTCGAGGTGAGGTGTCGGAACCGGCGAGGAGGGACTCCAGCCGGTCGAGCCGTTGTTCGGCGGGCAGTTGCTGCCGGCTGATCCACTGCGTCGCCGGCGCTAGGGCGGACGGCACGAGTTGGACGGTGCGCACGCGGCCGACTTTCGTTGAGGTCACGATGCCGGCCGTCTCGAGCACGCCGATGTGCTGAGCCGCGCTCTGCAGGGCCATCGAGAACGGTTCGGCCAGTTGGCTGACCGAGGCGGGGCCACGAGTCAGGCGCTCCACCATCGCCCGGCGGGTGCCATCGGCCAGAGCGTGGAAGACGAGATTCATGTCATCGGAATACTCAGGCATCTGCCTGAGTATTGCTGGAGAGGTCACCGCCTGTCAAGCCGCCCGCGTCTACGCGCTCTAGACGGCAGACCCGGTAGAGGGAGCGCGGAGGGCGAAGGCAAAGCGGTGGAACGTCCGCCGCCGGACGATCGCCGCAAATCAGCGGTGCTTTGGCGGGTTGATCGTCAGCGGCGCGTTGAAGGGGGCCGTAGCGGTGCTGCATGAACAGCCCCGCTGCGAGCACGCGGAGCTCGAGGGTTCAAGTCGCAGGCAGCTTGACGCGCGGCGTCGTCGGAGCATCGCCGCAAGCCAGTAACCAAGATTCCCGGTAGCCGCCATTTGCATTTTGGCGCACGCACCGATGCCGAGTTGCGCGACGACGGTCATCTTGGTCCGGCAGGCAAAGACCTCCAGAAGGACTCAACGCAAACGAAGAGGAGCGACGAGATGATTCGGAACAGATCGAGAACCCTTCTCGCCAGTGTGGCAGCGTTACCGCTCGTCGTGCTGGCCGTTGCAGGCTGTGGAAGTACAAGCAGCTCGGTGTCGCCGCCAACGACGAAGGACGGACGGGTTGCCACGATTGGCGCCGCGAAAGAAAGCCTCGGCAAAATCCTCGTGAACTCGCGAGGCCACACCCTCTACCTGTTCCAGAAGGACTCCGGGACGACGAGTGAGTGCACGGGCGCATGCGCGGTTAACTGGCCGCCCCTTCGGGCGAGCGGCTCGCCCGCGATCGGTAGCGGAGCGAACGCATCGCTGCTCGCAAGCACAATGCGTTCGGACGGCAGCCGCCAGATCACCTACAACAACCACCCGCTGTATACCTTCCTGAAAGACACCAAGGCCGGTGACACGAATGGCGAGGCTCTAACGGCGTTCGGCGGTACGTGGTACGCGATCTCTCCGGCAGGGAACCAGGTCGTGGCTAAGCCGGCGAGCACGGGCGGCTACGGTTACTAGCGGAGGGATTGGCGAAAGGCGTCCGCCGGCAAGCAACTCCAAAGGCCGGAGCGTAAGCCAGGCGAAGCCGGCTTATGCGGAGGCGAACTGATGCGAGGCGGCGACGCGAAGCATCGCCGCGCCGCACGGTTGACAATCTTCGCCGACCCTTCCTGGAGCGCGCGGGCTTGGCCCGCGCGCGTTTAGCGCGAAGCCCAGTCCCCAAAACCCGAGCGAAAGCGAAGCTTTCGCGCGAAGCTTTCGTGCTGCGGCACGTTCCTCGGCGGATCGTGTTGCACGGCGCCAACGATGTTGCCTGGCGTAGCCCTCGTCTTCGCTACCAGCACCCAACTGCACTACCCGCCAGCAGGGATCCCGGGATTGCCGTAAGCGGCAAGGCGTGAGGGCCGCTACCGGCGATGCCGCGCCGAAGTGCTGCGGCAAAGCTGTACCGGTCACGCTCAGACGCGATCGAAAGGACGGCTGGCCCGATGAAACGTCTTAGAACCACCTCAGTCACGGCTTTCCTCGTCATTGCAGGCGTCGTGCTCGCGGCCGGTTGTGGTGGCGGCGGCAACAGCAGCAGTTCCAGCGCTGCTCCGGCCTTTTCTTCGGGCGATCTCGCCAGCTTACCGACGAAGAACTGGATCACGAACGGCGGCACGATCTCGAACCAGCGCTACTCCCCGCTGACGCAGCTCAACGCGGGGAACGTCGGTCGCCTCAAGGGGATCTGGCACATCCATCTGCGCTCCGGCACCGCGGGCAAGTACTCGGGCGAGGCGCAGCCGATCGTCTTCAACAACGTGATGTACGTCGTCACGGGCGCCGACGACGTCTTCGCGATCGACGCGAAGACCGGGGCGAAGAAGTGGATCTACCGCGCACACCTCAATCAGCAGATCAAGACGGTCTGCTGCGGCTGGACGAACCGTGGCGTTGCTCTCGGCGACGGCAAGGTTTACCTCGGCCAGCTCAACGGGAAGCTCGTCGCGCTCGACCAGCAGACGGGCCGGATCGTGTGGTCGACGCAGGTGGCGCGCTACCAGCAGGGCTACACGATCACGAACGCTCCCCTCTACTACAACGGACGCGTGTACACGGGCGTCTCCGGCGGAGAGTTCGGGATCCGCGGGCGCCTGACAGCCTTCAATGCCAAGACGGGCAAGGAGGTCTGGCGCTTCTACACGATCCCGGGCCCCGGCCAGGTCGGACACAACACGTGGCCGGCCGACAACAACGCGTGGAAGCATGGCGGCGCACCCGTCTGGCAGACGCCGGCAGTCGACCCCAAGCTCGGGCTGCTCTATCTCTCCACCGGGAACGCTGCACCCGACCTGTTCGCCGCCCAGCGTGCCGGCGACAACCTCTTCTCAGCGTCGATCATCGCGCTCGACGCGAAGACGGGCAAATACCGCTGGCACTTCCAGGAGGTCCACCATGACATCTGGGACTACGACTCCACGAGCCCTGTGGTGCTCTTCGACGTTTCCGTCAAGGGTCGCATGCGCCAGGCAATCGCAGAGACCGGGAAGACAGGTTGGGTGTACATCCTCGATCGAAAGACGGGCAAGCCGCTGATCGGGATCGACGAGCGCCCAGTGCCGCAGGCACCGGGCCAGAAGACCGCGGCGACGCAGCCGTTCCCCCGCGGCGATGCGACCGTGCCCCAATCGGTCCCGGCTGCGGCCTTCCGCCAGTTCGCCACGCAGCTGCCGAAGGGCACGAAGCTCGTCAACGACGGGCGCATCTTCACACCGTTCAGCCCGGGCGGGAGCATCCTGGCGACGCCGAGCTCGCTCGGCGGCACGAATTGGTGGCCAATGAGTTTCAACCCCAAGACAGGAAACCTGTACGTCTGCGGGTTCAACCAGCCGCAGCTCTTCGCCGGCGGCAAGTCGGCCGCGTACGAGGCCGGCCAGAGCTACGAGGGCAGCACGTTCGCACCGCAAGGGGCGCCCACCGGCACCTTCACGGCAATCGACGGCGCGACCAACCGAATCGTGTGGCAGAAGCAGTTCTCAGACTCGTGTTACAGCGGCTCGACGACGACGGCGGGGAACATCGTTTTCGTCGGTCGTAACAAAGGACAGCTGCAGGCCTACAACGCGACGAACGGGAAGCTCGCCTGGAGCTTCCAGACCGGTGCCGGCGCGAACAACACCGCGAGCGTCTTCTCGCTCGACGGCAAGGAGGTCGTCGCTTTCTACGCTGCAGGCAGCGCTCTCGGCGGTACCCCGCACGGCGACGACGTCTGGTTGTTCGGGCTCGACGGAAAGCTAGGGCCGGCTCCAGCGCCCTCCTCGGGCAGCGCGCAGGCGCATACAGGCGAGCAGAAGCCGGCGAAGAAGCCGGCGAAGGCGAAGGCCGCAAGCGCGTCGACGGTGAACGTGGGCGCGACCGAGTTCCGTTTCACACTCTCGGCGACGACCGTCCAACACGGCACCGTCACGTTCAAGGTCACGAACAACGGCGGCATTCCCCACAACCTGCGCATCAACAATCAGCAGACTCCCAACATCGACCCCGGCTCCACAGCCACGCTGAAGGTCACGTTCGCGAAGCCCGGCAACTACCCGTACCTGTGCACGATCCCGGGGCATGCCGAGGCCGGAATGAAAGGCGTGCTGAAGGTCACGTGAAGCTCTGCGGGAAGGTTTGCCATAAAGGCGAGCGCGGCCATAGTCACGGCCGCGCTCGTCATCGGTTCCATCGCATGAAAGGAGAACCCCTGACGTCCTCACCAACCACGGGCCAAGTGGCCGCGGCGTGACTGCAGCGCGCCTCGTTGTGATTGCGTGCCTGGCGCTTGGCGCCGCACTCGTCGGCGACGGCGCGAGCGCGACGACGTTGACATTCGCTCCGCGCGTCGGCGCTGACACGTCGCCGCAGGCGAGCGTGAACTGGTCCGGCTATGCGGCAGTCCCCCCTACGAGCGCAGCAGCCCCGTCGGCGGACTCGGCGTTGACCTTCAGCGACGTGACGGGAAGCTGGACACAACCGAAGGCCCGCTGCGTCAAAGGTCGTTCCGACGCCGCCGCCTTCTGGGTTGGGATCGGTGGCTTCAACGAAGACTCGTCGACACTCCAGCAGCTCGGCACTACGGCGCAGTGCAGCAGCCGAGGTGTCGCGACCTACTTCGTCTGGTGGGAGATCGTCCCGGCTGCGGAGGTTCGAGTGCCGATGAAGGTTCGGCCTGGGGATCGAGTCACCGCAGCTGTGCTCGTCAACGGATCGAAGGTGACCATGAGCATCAAGAACACGACCAGGAGGACGCGGTTCTCGACGACGGTGACCGTCTCACAGCCTCTCGACGTCTCTTCGGCCGAGTGGATCGCCGAGGCTCCGACAGCCTGCACTCCGAACGGCGTCTGCGAGGTCGTCCCGCTTACCAACTTCGGCAGCGTCACGTTCAGTAAGGCCGCTGCAACCGCGAACCAGGTGTCCGGCACGATCATCGACCCCGCCTGGCTCGCGACTCCGCTGCAGCTGATCCCGGATACGTCGGCCGGCGGCGCCGGCGCCTCTCCAGGCGCGCTCTCCGCCGACGGGCGCTTGTTCAGGGTCGCGTGGCAGCGAGTGGCGTCGCGGACGCGCACGGTAGTAACAGCGGCTCGGTCCCAAGCAGACAGCATGCGGTAGCGCAGCTGAATGCGAGGGGACCTGGCCTAACGCAAGCTACTGCGAGCCCGAGTCTTTCCTACGGTCGCTCGAACGTGAAGTGCCCGAACTCGCGTCGCGCAGCTAGTAGGCCTCTTCAGCCCTGCAAGCCGGCCTCCCTCGCCGACTCAGGCGCGTCTGGAGGGCTGCAGTTCATGCCGGTACGGCGTTATCGCACCCAGGAGGTCGCCGGTTCGAGTCCGGCTAGCTCCATCGACGACGCCGCTGCCGACCGCAGCACGATTCACATCACGCGCCCGGTACTACCTCTGGCGGCCGGACCGGCTCCGAATGGGCGCGGGGTTGGCCGGTGGGATCGGCTCGGCGACCAACGAGGTACCAGGCCTCTACCTCGCCTTTGCCCTTGACCGGGATCGTCCCCCTGGGCTCGCAGACGAACTCGTCCGCGAGCAGCTCTTTGGTCGCTCGGGTGATCTGGATCCTGCCAGAGGTCCCGTGCGACTCCATCCGGCTCGCGGTGTTCACCGCATCGCCCCAGAGGTCGTACAGGAATCGCTTCCTGCCGATGACGCCGGCCACAACCGGTCCTGAGTTGATCCCGACGCGCAGCTCGAGCCCCAGATGCCCGATCTCGTCGAGCGAGCGCATCGCCGCCTGCATGTCCAGCGCCATCAGCGCGAGCGCTCGGGCATGGTCGGGTCGAGGTGAGGGGACGCCCGCAGCGACCATGTAACAGTCGCCGATCGTCTTGATTTTCTCGACCCCGTAGCGCTCAGCAAGCACATCGAAGTGGCTGAACAGGTGATCGAGCAGGGTGACGACCTTGGTCGGCGGGAGGCCTTCCGCGAGCGGGGTGAAGTCGACAACGTCGGCGAACAGGATCGACGCCGAGCTGAACTGGTCCGCGATCGTCCGCGTCTCGTCCTTGAGCCGCTCGGCGATTGAGCGGGGCAGGATGTTGAGCAGCAGGCTCTCCGCCTTCGCCTGCTCAACTCGCAGGGCCGCGACAGCGTCACGGCGCTGGCGCGCGAACACGGCGAGCAGCGTGAACACGATCGTGCCGCCTACCACCACGTTGAGGGCGAGCATCGTGCTGGTAAACCACCGGGGGACCGCGGGCGACACGCCACCGAGCAGCTCCCCAGCGATGCCCGAGCCGAGGAACACGACGACGTAGGCGACGTACCAGCGACGCGCGCTTCGGACGTCGCTGAACACGAGCGCCGCGAGCGGGGCAAGAATCCCCCACAGACCGACGCCGCCGGCGTCGAGGAAGCCCCCCAACGGGACCATCGACAGCGTGGGAGCCAATAGGATCGCCACCTGGCCGACACGCAGGAACTGGTCGAAGTTCCGTGTGCGCGAGAAGACGACGATGGTCGCCAAGAGGACCGCGAAGTACACGAGCGGCACCCAGCCCACGGGCGAACCGAACGCCAGATAAAGGGCCGCCCAGATCAGCGCGACCGGCAGGATCAGCACCGAGATCAGGACGAGCAGCGCCTTGCCGGCGCGCGTGTCCTCGTCGTCCTGCGGGTCCGCGCCGATCCCTGCGAGATACGCAAGCAGGCGATCGCGGAAGCTCCGGTTTCGGCTCACCCCGCTCACCACGGAGACCGTACTAGTCGGTGCAGCTAGGCTTCGCCGCCGTGGAGGCATCGACAGCCAACTACGTCGAGGCGCTGGCACGGCTGAGCCTCTTCGCCGACGTCCCGCATCCGCAGCTCGAGGCGCTCGCGCACTCGTTCGAGGAGGAGGTCTTCGCCGAGGGACAGCGCATCATCCGCCAGGACGTCACCGGGGGCGGCTTCTATGTGATCCTCGACGGCGACGCGAAGATCGTCATTGACGGGCAGGAGCGTGCGCGTCTCAGCCGGGGCGACTTCTTCGGCGAGATCTCGATCTTGACGGACGAGGCGCCCACTGCCGACGTGATCGCGACGTCCCTCCTGCGCTGCCTGATCATCCCCGACAACGAGCTGAAGGCGTTTCTGCTCAAGCAGCCGAGCGTGATGTATCGAATGCTCCAGATCGAAGCGCGGCGGTTGCGAGCCGCGAACGTTTGGAACGGCTAGACGAGCGTCCGTTCCCGCCGGGCGAGTACGACGTCGTGGTGGTGGGAAGCGGGCCCGGCGGACTGCAGACGGCGTACAGCCTCGCCCGCACGAGGATTCCCCGGTGCGCGGTGATCTCGCGCGACTCGGCGCCGGGCGGCATGTTCCGGCGCTTCCCGGTCTACCAACGCCTGATCAGCTGGACGAAGCCGGAGGCGCCGTTCGAGCGAGGCACGCGCGAGTACGAGTGGTACGACCACAACAGTCTCGTCGGCGACGAGCGTGAGCATCAAGCGCTCGTACCGGAGTTCATGGATCGCACGTTCGACGTTCCGGCCCGCCACGAGATGGAGGCGGCGCTCGTCGAGTTCGCCATGCGCGGCGGCGTTCGCGTTCGCTACGGCTGCGAGTGGCTGTCGACGCGGCGCGACGATGCAGGTTTCGTGCTCGGGACGTCGGACGGCGAGTACCGCTGCCGGGTCTGCGTGTTTGCGATCGGTGTGACCGAGCCGTGGGTCGCTCCGATTCCCGGTCTCGAGGCGGCGCCGCACTACGTGGCGGCGAACGCACCCGAGCGCTATCAGGGCAAGAGCGTCTTCATCGTCGGCAAGCGGAACTCAGGGTTCGAGCTCGCACAGGGTCTCCTGCCCTGGGCGCGACGTATCGTGCTCGGTTCGCCGCGCCCGGTCGACACCGCGATGCTCGCCTTCTCGCCGCTCAGCATCCGGTACCTGTCGCCGTATACCGAGCACATCCGCGGCGGCACTGGGAGCTATGTCGTCGACGCGGCGATCGAGCGCGTGGAACGCCACGCGGACGGATACCGCATCCGTGCGAGCGGGACGACATGGGAGGGGGAGCTCGAGCTCGAAATCGACGAGGTCATCGCGGCCACGGGCTTCCGGGCGCCGGTACGCGACCTGCTGAGCGTCGGCGTAGCGATGGTCAACGACGGCCGCATGCCGGCGCAGACGCCGTACTGGGAGAGCATCTCGGTCCCCGGGATCTACTTCGCCGGAAACGTGACCCAGGCTTCGCCCGGCCTGCGGAAGCACGGTGCGACGAGCAGCTCCGGATCCGTCAACGGGTACCGCTACAACGCCCGCGTCCTCGCGCAGCACATCGCGGAGAAGCATTTCGGGATCCGGCCTGACCGGCGGCCGCTCGACGTCGACCAGGTCGTACCGTTTCTGCTCGGGGAGCTCGCGCACGCGCCCGAGCTCTGGACACAGAAGGGCTACCTCGCGCGGGTGGTCTGCATCGACGGGGCCGACGGGTTTCGCAACGAAGGCATCGTGCCGCTCGCGGACTTCGTCGACCGTGAGGCGGGTGACGCGTGTGCGGTCGCGGTTGAGTATGACACCGACGGGACGATCATCCCGGTCGTGTACCTCCGGCTGGGCGGGCGTCTGGTGGAGCACCCGTTGGGTCGACATCCCCTGCACACGTTCGGTACCGACGAGCATCGTCACCAGGTCGCGGCGTGCCTGGCGCCGCTCCTGCCCCGGGAGGCGAGCGCGTCGTCGGTCTGACGTCGTTCGTCCCTGAAGGCCGGCGAGCCGCTGCTAACGCGTCGTTATGCGGGCTGCCGGCCCTGCGCGTGTCGGTGTGGCGGTATACGGCCCGCTAACCCCGGCGCAAGTCCCCTGTTCGTGCCGTACAGCGCGTGCGACAGTTGCAGGAACGACGGATGGACTTGCTCGAGCGATCGACACACCTGGCGGCGCTGGATGGAGCGCTCGCAGACGTCTGCAGCTCCGGCCGCGGCTCACTCGTACTCGTCGCCGGGGAGGCGGGGATCGGGAAGACGGCGCTCCTCGACGCCTTCTGTGACGGCAACCGAAATGTGCCGACCCTGCGAGGGGGGTGCGACGCATTGTTCACGCCCCGGCCCCTCGGTCCGGTGCTCGAGATCGCGGCGGAGTTGGATGCGGTCGGGGAAACGCCGCACGAGCTGGTGCAGGCCATGGCACGGGAGCTCCGCCGGCGCCGTCCGACGTTCATCTTGCTCGAGGACCTGCACTGGGCCGACGAGGCCACCCTGGACGTCGTTCGGATGCTGGCGCGCCGCCTCGAGTCGTTGCCCGTGCTACTAGCTGCGACACACCGAGACGACTCGCTCGACCGCCAGCATCCCCTGCGCCTCCTGCTCGGCGAGCTGCCGTCGAGTCGTCGCGTCATCCGCCTGACGCTCGCCCCGCTTTCGGCCGAGGCGGTCGCCACGCTCGCCGGGCACACGGACGGCGCCGTGCTTCACCGGCAGACGGGCGGCAACCCGTTCTTTGTCACGGAAGTGCTCGCGGCCGGGGGCGATGAACTGCCGACGACCGTTCGCAACGCCGTCCTCGCACGGACAGCGCGCCTCGAGGACGCGGCTCGGCGTCTACTCGACGCCGTCGCAGTCGTGCCGCCGCGCGCCGAACTCGACCTGCTGCAAACCCTCGTCGACGGATACCCGAACGGTCTTGATGAATGTCTGAGCTCGGGAATGCTCGTCTCCACGGACAATGCCGTCGCGTTTCGGCACGAGATCGCACGCCTCGCGGTCGAGGAGTGGTTGTCGCCGCAGGACCGGCTCGCGCTGCACCGGCGCGTGCTCGTCGCGCTCGCGTCGGCGCAGAGGCCGGACCTCGCGCGTCTCGTGCACCACGCCGAAGCGGCTGGAGATCGCGCGGCGCTGCTCGACTACGCGCCGGCTGCCGGCGAGCGCGCGGCGAAGCTCGGTGCGCACAGGGAGGCGGCTGCGCACTTCGAGCGGGCCTTGCGGTTCGCCGACGACCTCGACAGTGAACGCCGCATCGACCTCCTGGAGCGGCGCTCGTACGAGTGCTACATCACCGACCAGATCGACGCCGCGATCGAGGCGCGAAAGCGCGCCCTCGAAGAGCATCGCCGCCAGGCTGACCCGTTGCGCGAGGGAGACGCGCATCGGTGGCTCTCGCGTCTTGCGTGGTTCGCGGGCGACAGGAAGACCGCGGAGCGCGAGGCGCAGCTCGCGATCGAGTTGCTCGAGCCGCTCGAGCCCGGGCCCGAGCTGGCGATGGCCTACAGCAACGTCGCGCAGCTCAAGATGCTGGAATACGCCCACGCCGAGGCCATGGACTGGGGAGAGCGCGCAGTCGAGCTCGCCGAGCGGCTAGGCGATGACGAGATCCTTGCGCACGCCCTCAACAACGTGGGCAGCGCAGAGCTTCAGGCTGGGATCGCTAGTGGCGCAGCGAAGATCGAGCGCAGTCTCGATCTGGCTCTCATCGCCGGCTTGCATGAGCACGCCGCGCGGGCGTTTACGAATCTCGCCACAATCTCCGTGATTCGTCGCGACTTCGAGGTTGCCGCCCGCTATCTTGAAGCGGGAATCGACTTCTGCCGCGAGCGTGACCTCGACTCATGGTGGCTTTACATGACCGGCTGGCTGGCGCGGGCGAAGCTCGAGATCGGAGAGTGGGACGCCGCAGCGGATGCCGCGGACACCGTGCTTCGCCATCCGCGGGTCGCCGTGCCAAGCAGGATCACGCCGCTCACTGTGCTCGGGCGTCTGCGTGCGCGACGCGGCGACTCCGAGGTGTGGAGCGTCCTCGACGAAGCGCTCCAACTGTCGACTGGAACCGGCGAGGTCCAGAGGCTGGCGCCCGTCGCTGCTGCACGCGCAGAGGCGCGCTGGCTGGGCGGCGAGAACGAACGCGTCGAGGAGGAAACCAAGGTCGCCCTGGAACTTGCGCTCGCCTACGCGGACAAGTGGTCGGCCGGCGAGCTCTGCGCCTGGCGCCGGCGAGGAGGCATCGAGGACACGGTCTCCCTCGACGCGCTTGCCGAGCCGTTCGCGCTCGAGCTCGCAGGCGAAGCGGCGCAAGCAGCGGGGCGCTGGCGGTCAATGGGCTGCCCATACGAGGCCGCTCTTGCGCTTGCGTCGGCTGACGACGAAGAGTCGCTACGCCGTAGCGTGACCGAGCTCCAGGGGCTCGGCGCACCACGGGCGAGCGCGCGCGTCGCGCGGGTACTGCGCGAACGCGGCATCCGCGGCGTGAGTGTGGGACCGCGAGTCTCGACCCGTGAAAACCCTGCCGGCCTGACCGCCCGCGAGCTCGAGGTTCTGTCCCTCGTCATCGAGGGCTTGCGCAACCGTGAGATCGCGACTCAGCTCAGTCTCTCCGAGAAGACCGTCGACCACCACGTTTCCGCGATCCTCCGCAAGCTCGGCGTCGAAACGCGAGGGCAGGCCGTTGCCGAGGCGGCGCGGCTGGGTATCGACGGAAGATAGGGAATCCTCCCGATGTCGCGGCGGCGGCCTCGGGCTAGCCTCCGGCGAGATGAATGTCTACGCAATCCTTCGCCGCAAGCAGGCAAACTGTGCGGCCGCACCCGTCCGCCCGGTCGTGAAGCCGGCGGTCGCCTGTGAGCGCGTGATGCTTGAAGCGCAGCGAGTCGCGCAGCAAGTGGCTCGTTCCCGAGCCGCCAGCTGACGAGCACCGCCGCGCATCCTCCCAACGGCGTTCCTGTCGGGTGTTGGGGAGTGCAGGATCGCTGGCGCCGCCTTGGGCTATCTGAAGCCCAGCTACACATTTGCCCCTTATCGCACCGAGGGGGTCGCCGGTTCGAGTCCGGCTAGCTCTATCCCGCGGAAGTGCTCCTGGTGATCGGTTGCTCGCTGAGGGTCGGCACTAGGCTCGCAAGCCAACCTGAGACGGCTGCCGCGATCGTGGCGCTGCTCCTTAGCGAGTGGGTTCCAGGGACGCGAACGATGGTGCGGTTCGAACCCGGCGGCGGAGTTCCGAACGGGTCGCTCTCGCCCTGGACGACGAGGGTCGGAACTCTAAGGCCGTCGAGCTCGGGGAGGCGGCTCTTCTCGGGACGACCGGGTGTGTGCAGCGGGAACGCGAGGCACAGGACGGCGACCGAGTTGGTCTCGGCTGCGGTGCGGCACGCAACCCGCGCACCTGATGAGCGGCCACCAGTTAGGAGGTCGAGGCCGCTGAGCGGGCCGTCGCGAAGCTGGGAGACGACTGCGATCCAGGCTGCGTCAAGTTGGCTCGGGGGAGCCGGGCTGCGCCGTCCCGCTACTCGGTAAGGCTGCTCGACGAGCGCGACGCTGAGCCCTGCAGAGCGCGCTGCCTCGGTCGCACCGACAAGGTCGGGCGACTGGACCCCGCCACCTGCCCCGTGTCCGAGCACCAGCGCACCCGAGGGGGAATCCACCGGATGAAGGTGCACTCGCGCTGGTCCGTGAGGAGTATCGAGCTCGACGATTCCAGCCTAACCTTCGGCGTAGGTTCGTCGGCTGAGCTTGGGCTATCACACGGCAACCCGAAAGGGACTCACCATGAAGATCGTGGTTATAGGCGGAACCGGACTCGTCGGCTCAAAGCTCGTCAGCAAGCTTCGAGAGCACGGCCACGAAGCGGTACCGGCGTCACCGAACACGGGCGTCAACACACTCACCGGCGAGGGCCTGGCCGAAGCCCTCGACGGATCCGCTGTCGTCGTCGACGTGTCGAACTCCCCGTCGTTCGAGGACGCCGCAGTGATGCAGTTCTTCCAAACATCGACTGGCAACCTCCTCGACGCTGAAGCCCTCGCCGGCGTTGGCCACCACGTCGCGTTGTCGGTGGTCGGAGCCGAACGCCTCGCGGAAAGCGGCTACTTTCGCGCAAAGATCGCCCAGGAGAAACTGATCAAGGAATCGCCGATCCCGTACTCGATCGTCCATGCGACGCAGTTCTTCGAATTCATCGAGGGCATCGCCAACGCCGCGACCGACGGCAACACGGTTCGACTCGCACCCGTTCTGATCCAACCGATCGCGGCTGATGATGTCGCGACTGTGGTTTGGATGGTCTCGGCGGCGCCGCCGGTGAATGGCACCGTTGAAGTAGCGGGGCCAGAACGGTTCCGTCTCGACGAACTGATCCGACGCAGCCTCATGGAGCGCGACGATCCACGCGAAGTGATCACCGATCCCCACGCCCGCTACTTCGGCGCGGAGCTGACCGAGCGCACGTTGGTCCCCGGGGATAACCCTTGGGTTGCCCAGACTCGCTTCGAAGACTGGCTCAGCGGCTCCACGACCCAGCGGCAACGAGCTTCGAGCCTGACGGGAACCTGACAGTGATCGCAGCGACCCTCATCCTGCTACTTGAGGGCGTCGACTTCGACGTACCAACGGGTGCCTGCGTACGAACGGATCGCCAGCCTGTAGCTGCCCGCGCCGTCGGAGCTGACGTAGGTGCGAAGCGCTCCAGCGCTGTTCGCTAAGAAGCTGTGGCCGCTGAATTCGTCCGTGCCAACCCAGCCGAACCGGGCGAGTGCGAGGCCGAAGTCGTTTGCCGCCACTCGGTAACGGATCCGCCAGCGGTCCGGGACGGTGAACACGTCGCTTTCGTAATCGTCACTCCCTGAGAACCCGAAGAGCTTCACCCAGCGCAACGTCCGCGCGACCGTTAGCCGTATCTGCGTGCCCTGGTAGACGGACGTGCCGCCCGCAGGGATCTGGTCGAGCACTTGGCCCGGCTGCGTGGCGTCGGTGAGACGCCAGACAAGCCGATACTGCAGGCCGCTCGCTGCAAGCTGTTGCTGAGCCGACGCGAGGACGACGTTGCGTACGTCCGGGACGACCGAGCGGGGATAGCCGCTGGCGACGACGATGGTCACCCGCGCCGGCCGGTGCAGGCGGGTGCCGGCGTGCGGCTGCAGCCCGACGACGGATCCTTTGCGGACCGTCCATGAGGGCGTGTACATGTACCGGCTCGCGAACCCTTGGCGGGCGAGTGATGCTTTGGCGGTTGCGGCCGGTTTGCCGGCGAGCCCAGGAACAGGCGCGAACGGTGTGCCCTTGCTGACGACGAGCTGCACTTGCGTGCCGACTGCGAGCGGCGTCCGCGGCTGGGGTCGCTGGCGAATCACACGGCCGGCGCCGACATGGGTGCTGTAGATGCGCTGCACTGTCACCGTGGCTGTCGGCAGCGAACGCTGGATCTGTGCCCGCGCGATGTCTTCCCGCAAGGTGACAACATTCGGCACTCGCAGGAGTGGATTGCGCACCCCGCCGGCGAGGACGAGCGCTCCAACGATCACGGCTGCCGACGCGCCGACTGCTGCGAGCACCCGGCGCCGAGCCCACCGCCCGCCCGAGTGCGAGGTTGGTGGGGCTGGTTCCGGTAGCGCGAGCGGAACGGTCGCTGGCGGTGCAGGCAGCTGCGTGGTCGGCTTCTCAGACGGGAGTGCGATCGTCTGCAAGTCCGTCTCCCGGACGGGGTCGAAGCCGGCCGGTTGCGCACTCGAGCCGTCCGCGAGTTCGCCGAGCCCGGCTGCTACGACAGACGCATCCGGCCGCCGTTCCGGGTCGCGCGCGAGCAGCGAATCGACGAGCGAGACCAGAGGCTCAGGCGCATCCGACAGGAGTGCCCGCAGTGAAGGAGCGTCTTCGTGTGCGCGTCGCAGACCGACGGCCAGCCGGTCGTCCCCTTCGAAGGGCAGCCGGCCGCTCAAGAGCAGGAAGAGAATGCAGCCGAGCGCGTAGAGGTCGGCGGCCGCGCCGCTTTCACGCCCGAGCGCTAGCTCCGGCGACCAATACTCCGGTGTCCCGAGCAGAACACCGGTCGCCGTCAGCGAGCCGGTGCTGCGCGTGATCCGCGCGAGGCCGAAGTCGGTCGTGACGACGCGTCCACTTTGGCGCTCGATCAGGATGTTCGACGGAGTGAGGTCACGGTGGGTGACACCTCTTGCGTGCGCGTATGCGAGCGCTCGCGCGACAGGCTTCATATAGGTGGCGGCCTCGCCGATCGTGAGCGGTAGCCGTCCGCGCGTCACCTGGGCGAGGTTTCCGCCGGCGACGTACTCCATCACGAGAAACGACTGCTCATCGCTCCCCACGTAGTCGTAGATGCGGACAATGTGTTCGTGCGCGAGCGCCGCGAGCGCGCGGGCCTCCCGGTGGAACCGCCGCGACTGCGTCGTGTCGTCCGCGACGAACGAGCGCAGCAGCTTGATCGCCACGTCTCGCTCGAGTTTGCGGTCGCGGGCGAGCCAGACGACGCTCATCCCGCCCTCGCCGATCTTGTCGAGCAGCTGGTAGCGGGACTCCAAGACCGTCATGAGCGGTCGAGCTCTCCGCCGCAGCTTTCGGCAGGTTCAGGCACGGCAACACCCCCGCTTCTCGCTGGCGTCACTCTATCGCCGGGCCCAGGAGCGGAAGCGGGACCTCGTTGTACTGTGTAAGAGTTCCGGGGTAGGCGCGAGCCGAAAGCCGGCTGATCCCGAGGCACGGCAATCCAGGAGGGCCTCGTCGTGGCATCAGACATCTTCGCGAAGCTCGGCGACATCAAGGGCGAGTCGCTGGACAACAAGCACAAGGACGAGATCGAGGTTCTGAGCTGGTCCTGGGGTGTGACAAATTCGGTCACCCTCGCAGGAAGCGGAGCTGGGCAGGGGAGGGCGAGCTTCCGTGACCTCTCGTTCACTCACAAGATCGACAAGGCGTCACCCGTATTGATGCAAGCGTGCGCGACGGGGGTGCATCTGAAGGAAGCGACGATCACACATCGCAAGGCAGGGAAGGGCCAACAGGAGTTCCTCGTCATCAAGATGAACGATGTGATCGTCACCGCGATCATGGACGCCGACAACAGAGAAGGCGAGAGTGCGGAGACTGTGAGCTTGGCGTTTGCGAAGATCGATGTCGCATACAGACCGCAAAAGGCCGACGGCTCGCTCGATGCCGGAATTCACTTCAAGTACGACCTCAAGGCCAACAAGGAGGCGTAGGCCGAGCGGCTGCGCTCGGCTGCGCCCTTCGACGGACCGTCGATGAATGGAGCAGCGGCCTAGCAGCGACCGCGCACTCACGCTGGACGAAGCGGTATCGGTCGCGCTCGCGCTGCAGCAGGCAGCGCAGTGGGCAGCCGCGGAGGACATCTACCGCACGATCCTCGAAGCCGCGCCGAACCACGCCGACGCGTTGCACTTCTCAGGCGTGCTCGCACATCAGCGGGGGCGGACGGACGACGCGGTCGCGCTGATCGAGCGGAGTCTCGAGCTCGAGCCCGAGCGCGCGGACTGGTACAGCAACCTAGGAATTGTGCTGCAGGATCAGCTCCGACTGGACGACGCGATCGCCGCATATCGGAACGCGATTGCACTCGATCCCACGCACGCGAATGCGCACAGCAATCTCGGTGTGGTGCTCCGGGCAAAAGGCGAGATCGCTGACGCCGAAACGGCGTATCGCGTCGCGATCCGTCTCAATCCCGAACACTCGGACGCGTACCACAACCTCGGCGTGCTGCTGAACGCGCAGAAGCGGCCACGCGAGGCTGCTCTCTGTTTTTCAAAGGTCATCACGCTGAGGCCGAAGGATCCGGAGGCTCGGAGGCTGCTCGCGCTCGCGCACTGCACGCTCGGTGAAGTCGAGCAGGCTGTGGGGATCTTCGAGGAGTGGCTTGAGGATGACCCGGACGATCCCGTTGCTCGGCACATGCTCGCGGCGTGCTCCGGTCGGAATGTGCCACGGCGTGCGTCGGACGCATTCATCGAGACGACCTTCGACAGCTTCGCCGCCAGCTTCGATTCCAAGCTCGCCAAGCTGTTGTATCGGGCGCCCGCGGTCGTGGCGGGGTTGCTGAAACGATCAGGCGTCGCTCCGTCGAAGAGTCTCGACGTCCTGGATGCCGGATGCGGTACCGGGCTGTGCGGCCTCCTCGTCGCACCATATGCGCGCCGTCTGGTCGGAGTCGACCTCTCCGAGCGCATGCTTGATCAGGCCGGCGAACGGAATGTCTACGACGAGCTCGTCAAGGGTGAGTTGACCGCCTACTTGGCCGGCTGCACCGAGACCTTTGACGTGATCGTGTCAGCGGACACTCTCGTCTACTTCGGACCGCTCGAGGCGGTCGTCGGGGCTTCCGAGAACGCGTTGCGTCTGGATGGGCGGCTCATCTTCACGGTCGAGGAATTGGTCGGTGCCGGGCATGTTGACGGGTATTCGATCGGGACCAGCGGTCGCTACCGGCATGCGCGCGCGTACGTCCAGGGCGTGTTGGAGGCCGCGAGCCTCCGTCCGGAGATAGCGTCGGCGGACCTCCGTCTCGAGGCCGGCGAACCGGTCGCGGGGTTGGTGGTACAGGGGACGAAACCGACGTCAGACTGACAGCGGCGGTGCATTTGAGGCTGGATTTCTGACCGACGCTTGCTTCCGGCTTATGCCGGATCGCGCTACGCTCCACGCGATGGTCAGCTCGCGCGCCGACGGGCGGCTGGCCGGTGTCGTGTGTGCGTTTGCGGCCGCAGTGCTCGCGCTGGCCGCCGCAGCCTGGACTGAGCCCGACATGTCGAGTCGCGTGTCCCGTCTCGTCAAGGGCTCGAACGGAAACGACCTCATCCGTGGAACCAGGAACGGCGACATCCTGGAGGGCCTCGGCGGCAACGACCGGCTCTATGGCCGGGCGGGCGCCGACCGCTTGTACGGCGGTGCCGGCGACGATCGCCTCTTCGGGGGTCCCGGCGATGACAAGCTCGCCGGCGGTCCAGGAACCGATCGTTTCAGCTGTGGGATCGGGCGTGACATCGTCTACACCACTCCTGCCGGCGGAGTGAGTCGTGACTGCGAGATCGTGCACCGCGGGGCGACTCCCGCGCCCGTCCTTGCCGGCGGCACGTACCGCGGCGACAGCGTCAGCTTCCAGCTCGCTCGCGGCCTCAAAACGATCTCGCGCCTCGCGATCGACTTCAACGGACAGTGTCCTGCGGGAACGACGACCCGGATCCAGATTGCGAGATCTGGTCCATTCGCAGTGCAGACAGACAGAACATTTAGCGTCGACGAGCAGGAGGGCGACGGGGACAAGGTCAGGCTGAGCGGTGTAATCCAGAACGACGGGCAAGCGACCGGGACGTTCGAGCTGCAGGCCGGAGCCTGTGACACGGGAAGCGTCACCTGGACTGCCACTCGCCGCGGATAACGCCGCGACTATCCGCAGCGCCGCCGCCGCACCGGCGCCGAGGCCTGGGTACGGTCCGCGCATGGCGGACCGCGACGTGCAGGGGTGGATCCGCGCCAACGCCGAACCGCTGTACTCGTTTCTCTGCGACCTGTTGACGTGTCCGGCGCCGGCGTGGCCGGCTGCCGACGGGGCAGACGCGCAGAACCGTGTCGCCGACGAGCTGGAAGCGCTCGGGTTCGAGACCGAGCTGCTCGTGCCCGACGCCGACGGGCTGGAGAAGAAGTACGCCTCCTTCCGGATGGGCGACGCCCACTCGCAGATCGTGCCCCGGCCGGTCGTTCTGACGCGCGCTGCCGGCCGCGGCAGCGGGCGTTCTCTCCTCCTCGCCGGGCACGCGGACGTCGTCGGGCCGGGTGACGCGGCGCGCTGGACGCGACCGCCGTTCGGGGGCGC
>Ga0307278_10000554_pt1 | contig 18788 bp, 16 predicted proteins | sample ER_DNA_117_FD_194482 | JGI IMG/M metagenome (GOLD analysis project Ga0307278, IMG submission 194482) | Bulk soil microbial communities from the East River watershed near Crested Butte, Colorado, United States - ER_DNA_117 | ecosystem: Environmental > Terrestrial > Soil > Floodplain | place...
TGGTTGGCCGGCATCTGCACGGCCAGCTGCCCGGCCGGCCGCATGCCGGCCACCAGCCGCCCCAGTAGCGCCTCGTGGCCGCCCACCCAGTGCAGGGCGGCGTTGGAGAAGACCACATCCCAGCCGCCCTCGGTGAACCGGCCGATGTCGCCGGCCTCGAACCGGAGGCCGCCGCCGGCCACGGCCGCCGCCCGCTCCAGCATGGCCGGCGAGCTGTCCAGGCCGAGGGTCTCGGCCGCCTCCAGCCGCCGGTGCAGCTGGGCGGTCAGTTCGCCGCTGCCGCAGCCCAGGTCGACCACCCGGCCGCCCGGGACGGGCCGGACCAGCGCCAGCAGATCGTGGAAGGGGGCGGCCCGCTCGGCCGCGAACCGCTGGTACTGGCCGGGGTCCCAGGTGTCCACGGGATCCATCCAACCCGCCGCCGGGAAACCCGTCAACGCCGCCCGGCGGCTCAACCGGCCCCGCCACCACCCGATACCTTGAGAAATGGTCCGAGCCGGGAGCTGGACGTGCGGATGACGGTCCGGGGCTACCTCGCCCTGCTGGTGGTCGTGTTCGTGGTCGCCCTGCTGGCCGTCGCGATGGCCGAGCGGAGGGTGGCCGGCGACCTCGGCGACGCCGCCCAGCAGGTGGTCGCCTCCCAGCGGCCCAGGGCCATGGCGGCCGGCGAGCTGCGGGCGGCGTACCTGGCCGAGCAGGGCGCCCTGGCGCGGTACCTGGCCGTCGCAAACCCATCCGACGCCACCGGGGTCGAGCAGGCGCGCGACGGCCTCCGGCGCTGGCGGGCCGAGCTGGCCGGGGCCGGGCTGGCCCCGCCCGAGCAGGCCGCCCTGGCCGAGGTCGACCGGCTGCTGAGCACCGAGCAGGCCGCCGCCGACCGGGCCATGGCGCTGCGCCGTTCCGGCGGCACGGCCGCGGCCCGGGAGGTCGTTGGGCGGGAGCTCGACGCCACCAGCCCGCGGCTGGAGGAGCTGCTCGGCGATCTGGCGGCGGGGGCGCTGGAGGGCGACGCCGGCGCCGCTGCGGCGGCGGCCCGCCGGGCCGCGGCGGCCGCGGGGCGGCGGGCGCTGCTGCCGCCGCTGGTCGCCGGCGTGGTCGCGGTGGCGCTGGCGGTGCTGCTCGTCCGGCTCGTCCTGCGGGACATCGCCCGGCCGTTCCACGCCGCCGGGGCCAACATCCGGAGCAACGCCGACCAGCTCTCGACCGCCGTCCAGCAGCTGGCCGCCACCACCGCCGAGCAGTCCAGCGGGGTGGCGCAGACCTCGGCGACGATGGAGGAGCTGGCCCGGGCGGCGGCCTCGATCGCCGAGACGGTCGACCACGTCGCCGGCCAGGCGGGCACCACCAGGGACAACCTGGAGCAGGCGCAGTTCGACATCCGGGCCTCGGGCGAGCGAACCCTCGCCCTGGCCGACCGGGTGGGCGAGGTCGGCGTCACCGTCGCCCTGATCAACGAGATCGCCGACCAGACCAACCTCTTGGCCCTCAACGCCGCCATCGAGGCGGCCCGGGCGGGCGACGGCGGTCGCGGGTTCGCGGTGGTGGCCGACGAGGTGCGCCGCCTGGCCGAGCGCTCCAAGGCGTCGGCGGCCGACATCGCCAAGGTGATCGACGGCGCCCAGGCGGAGTCGAACGCCACCGTGGTCAACATGGAGCGCAGCGCCCGCCAGATGGAGGAGGGCCTGAGCCTGCTCGGCGAGGTGGCCGACGTCACCGCCCGGGTCCGGCTCACCACCCAGCAGCAGCGCTCGGCCACCGAGCAGGTGGTGGTGACGATGGCACAGATCTCGAGCTCGAGCGGGCAGGTCACGGACACCGCCCGGCAGATCGCGACCTCCGCCGACCAGCTGGCCTCGCTGGCGGCCGACCTCGAACAGGTCGCCGTGCCCGGCGGCGAGCCGCGCTGAGGCGGCCATGACCCGGGCTATCCTGCTGCCGGTGGGCCGGAACTGGTTCGCGCTCCCGCCGGTCGCCCTCCGGGAGGTCGTGGCCGGCCCGGAGGTGACCGAGGTGCCGGCGGCCCCGGCGACCGTCCGCGGGCTCTGCAACGTGCGCGGGCAGATCATCCCCCTGCTGGACACCGGCGCCCTGCTCGGCCTGGACTCGCCGCCCGACTGCCCGTTCGCGGTGGTGGTGCAGACCGCCCACGGCCCGGCCGCCCTGACCGTCACCGCCATGCCCGAGCCGGCCGAGCTGACCTGGCTGGTCGGGCCGACCCGGGCCAGGGGCACGGTCGGCGCCTATGCCGCCGGGGAGCGGATCGCGGTGATGCTGGACCCGCTGGCCCTGACGGCCCAGCTCCACCGGCCGGGCGGGGGCTGAGGTGGAGGTCACCGGCCAGGAGGCGCGCTTCCGGGTGATGTTCGCCGAGGAGGCCGAGGGGCGGCTGGCCACCCTGAGCGAGCTGCTGCTGGAGCTGGAGCGCAACGGCGGCGACCAGGAGCTGCTCGCGTCGGTGTTCCGTGAGGCCCACACCCTGAAGGGCGCCGCCGCCGTGGTCGGCCTGGCCGACGTCCTGCGGGTCGCCCACGCCATGGAGGAGGTCCTTGAGGGCCTGCGCCGCGGCGACGCCGCCACCCCGGCGACCGTCGACGCCCTGCTGGGCGCCGTCGACGGCATGCGCGAGATGGTCCCGGCCGTCCTCGCCGGCGCCGACCGCGGCAACCACGCCGACCGCCTGGTCGCCACCCTCCACGACCCCCCGCCCGACCCCGCGCCGCCGGACCCACCGCCGCCCGACCCACCGCCGCCCGACCCGGCGCCCGCTCCCGGGCTCGCACCGCCCCCCGGGCCCGCGCCGCTCCCTGGGGCCGTGCCGTCCGACCCACCGCCGCCTCCGGCCACCGCGGGGCGGCGGGGGCGGCGGCGGACCATCCGGCTGCCGGTGGAACGGCTGGACGACATGGTCCGGCTGGTCGGCGAGGCGTCCGCGGCCGCGCTGCGGGTCGGGCGGCTGGTCACCGACCAGCTGGGGGCCGACCCGGGCGGCGTCCCCGAGCTGCACGACCTGACCCGGGTGCTGGAACGGCTCCAGGAGCGCACCCTCCAGGCCCGCATGGTCGCCTTCGGCACCATCGCCGAGCCGCTGCGCCGGGCCGGCCGCGACCTGGCCCGCTCGCTCGGCAAGGCGGTCGAGCTGGACGTGCGCGGCCAGGAGACCGAGCTCGACCGCAGCGTCCTCGAACAGGTCGCCGACCCCCTGCTGCACCTGGTCCGCAACGCCGTCGACCACGGCATCGAGCCGCCCGCGGACCGGCTGGCGGCCGGCAAGCCGCGCCACGGCACGGTCCGGGTCCAGGCGCTGCAGCTCGGCTCCGAGGTGGTGGTGACCGTGGCCGACGACGGCCGCGGCATCGACCTGGAACGGGTCCGCCAGCGCGCCGGCGAGGCCGGCGACAGCCTCGAGGGCTTCGGGGACGACGAGGCCCTGTACGCCATCTTCCGCTCCGGGCTGTCGACCGCGGCCACGGTCTCGGAGGTGTCGGGCCGGGGCGTCGGCCTCGACGTCGTCCGGACCAGCCTGGCCGCGGTCCGGGGCCGGGTCGAGGTGCAGTCCGAGCCCGGGGCCGGCAGCGAGTTCCGCCTCAGCGTCCCCATCACCCTGGCCGTGCTCCCCTGCCTGCTGGTGGAGACGGCCGGCCGGCGCTTCGCCATCCCCATGCACTCGGTGGTGAGCGCCGAGGCCGCCGGCTGGGCCGAGGACCTGGTCGAGGGCCAGGTCGTCATCAGGGTACGGGACCAGGTCCTGCCCGTCTCCGACCTGGCCGTCACCCTGGACGGCCCCGGCGGCCGCGCCGAGGCGCCGGTCGGCGACCGGCCGGTCGTGGTGGTGGCCAGCCTGACCCGCCGGCACGCCTTCCGGGTCGACGCGCTGGTCGGCCAGCGAGACGTGGTCGTCAAGGACCTGGGGCGGCTGCTGCCACGGCTGGAGCTGCTCGCCGGGGCCGCCCTGGAGCCCGACGGGTCGATCCTGCTCGTCCTCGACGTGTCCGGCCTGGTCAACCGGGCCAGGTGGATCCGGGCGACCGCAGGGAAACAGCCTGGTGAACGGCCCGGCGGCGCCGGCGGCGGCGGCGATCCGCTCCGGCCGCCGGGATCGGCGGCCGGGCCAGCCGGCGTCCTGGTCGTCGACGACACCGCCGTGGTCCGGGAGCTGGAGCGCTCGATCCTGGAGGAGGCCGGCTACCGGGTGCGGACCGCCCGCGACGGCCGCGAGGCCCTGGCCGCGCTCGCCGGCGACCCGGCCGACCTGGTCGTCACCGACGTCGACATGCCCAACTGCGACGGGCTGGAGCTGACCAGGTCGATCCGGGCCGAGCCGGCTCTGGCCGGGCTGCCGGTGGTGGTCGTGACCTCCAAGGCCGGCGAGGCCGACCGGCGGCTGGCGCTGGAGGCCGGCGCGGACGCCTACCTGCGCAAGGGCGACCTCGACCAGCGGGCGCTGCTGGAGGTCGTCGGCCGCCTGCTCGGCCGGCCGGTGCGGGCCGCCGGGGAGGTGGGGCGGTGACGGCGGCCGTCCGCGTGGTGGTGGTCGAGGACTCGCCGGTGCAGCGGGCCCACCTGGTCGACGTCCTCCAGGCCGAGCGGGACATCGACGTGGTCGGCGAGGCCGCCGACCCGGTCGAGGCGGTCGAGCTGGTGCAGCGGCTGCGGCCGGACGTGGTCACCATGGACCTTGGGCTGCCCGGCGAGGGCGGCCTCGGGGCCATCGAGCAGATCATGGCCGACCTCCCGACCCCGATCCTGGTGCTGTCGGCCCGGGTGACCTGCGCCGGCTCCGCCGCGGCGGTCGAGTCGCTGCTGGCCGGGGCCGTCGAGGCGCTGCCCAAGCCGGAGCGCTGGGACGCCGAGGCCGAGCGCCAGGTGCGCTGTCGGGTGCGCCTGCTCAGCGGGGTGACGGTGGTCGCCCACCCGCGGGGCCGGCGCCGGCCCCCGGCGCCCGACCCCTATCGCGCCCCGCCGGTCGCCGTCGCCGCCTCGACCGGCGGCCCGGCGGCCCTGGCCGAGCTCCTGCCCCGCCTGGGCGGCCTGGCCGTGCCGGTGCTGGTCGTGCAGCACCTCCACCCCCAGCTGGCCGACGGCTTCGTCGGCTGGATGCAGCGGGTGTCGGCCCTGCCGGTGGTGGTGGCCGCCGACGGCGACCGCCCGCAGCCGGGGATCGTGTACGTCGCGCCCGCCGGCGCCCACCTCCGGCTCGCCCCGGCGCCGGGCACCCCGGCCGTGCCGGCGGGCCCCCCGCGGGCCGTGCCGCCCGGCGGCCGCCGGCTGGTCCTCGACCCCGACCCGGCGGGCCTGCACCGGCCCTCGGCGGACGAGCTGTTCCGGTCCGTCGCCGCCACCGCCGGCGGGCAGAGCGTCGGCGTGCTGCTCACCGGCATGGGCGAGGACGGCGCGGCCGGGCTGCTGGCCCTGCGCCGCCAGGGGGCCGTCACCATCGCCCAGGACGAGCGGACCAGCGTCGTGTTCGGCATGCCCGGGGCCGCCCAGCGGCTCGGGGCCGCGGGCGCGGTGCTGGCCCTCGGCCAGATCCCCGGCGCCATCCGCGCCGCCGTGGCCAGGCTGGCCCGATGAGCCCAGGCGCAGCCGAGGCGGCCCGGCGAGGGGACGGTGCGCAAGGGGGCGGTGCGCCAGGGGGCGGCCCGGTCCGGGAGGCGACCCGGCTGCTGGTCGAGCGGACCGGGATGCAGGTGACCGACGGGCTGCGGGAACGGCTTGCCGCCTGCCTGGACCGGCTGGCGCGGGCCAGCGGCCGGCCGCCCGAGCGCTACGCCGCCGGCCTGGCCGGCGACCCCGGGGCCTTCCAGGAGCTGCTGGACTGCGTGACCGTGCAGGAGAGCGGCTTCTTCCGCCACCCCGACCAGTTCGCCGCCCTGCGCCGCGAGGTCCTGCCCGCGCTCGAGGGCCCGGTCGTGGTCTGGAGCGCCGGCTGCGCCAACGGCCAGGAGGCCTACAGCCTGGCCATGGAGCTGGCCGCCTCCGGCCGGCCCGACTGGCAGGTACTGGCCACCGACATCTCGGCCGCCGCGGTGGCCCGGGTCCGGGCCGGCCGCTACTCGGCCGCCGAGCTGGCCGGGCTCCCGGCGGTCCACCGCCACTGGCTCCGCCCGGCCGGTGACCGGTGGGAGGTCGACCCGGCCCTGCGCCGCCGGGTCCGGGTCGAGCAGGCCAACCTGACCACCCAGCTCCCCGCCGGCCCCGGCCGCTGCCAGGTCGTCTTCTGCCGCAACGTCCTCATCTACCTCTCCAGGGAGGTGGCCCGCGCGTTCCTCGACCGCCTGGCCGCCTGGCTCGCCCCGGGCGGCCTGGTCTTCCTCGGCTACTCCGAGGCCGTGCTCCCCCCCACCGACCGCCTCCGCGTCACCCGGGTCGGGAGCGCCCACGCCCTCCGGGTCGCCCCCCACCGGCTCCCGGAAGGTCCGGGGGGGTTGTGGACAACCCCGCCCCGGTCGCGGCCGGATCGGCTACGCTCCCCCACCGGGGGGCCGGGCGCCGACCGGGCCGGTTCGAGCGCGCTCGGGGACCCGGCGGCGGCCGGGGAGGCCGAGGCCGGCGCCGTCGCGGCCGGGCGAGGGGACCTGGGGGCGGCGGTGGCCGCCTTCCGGCGGGCGGTGTTCCTCGACCCGGACCGGCCGGGCAGCTGGTTCCAGCTGGGGCTGGCCCTGGAGGCGACGGCGGGCCGGGTGGGCGCCCGGCGGGCCTACGCGGCCGCGCTGGCCGCCCTGGAACGGTGCGACCAGGGCACGGTCCGGGCCGACCTCGACGGCTGGGCGGCCGAGGAGCTGGCCGAGGTGCTCCGGGCCAAGCTGGCCGGGCCGGCCGAGCCTGGCGCGGGGGTCGAGCTGGCCGGGCCGGGGCGGGGGTCGCAGGGGGGGCGGGCGTGACCACGGTGGTGGCGTTCCGGTCCGGTGGGCAGGACTGGGCCGTGGACCTCGAACGGGTGCAGCAGGTCCTGGCCGCCAGGGGCCTGCTGCCGTTCCCCGACCCGAAGCCGGGGGTGGCCGGGCTGCTGTACCGCGACGGCGAGACCGTGCCGGTGCTGTCTCCGCTCGGCGCCGCCAGCGGGCAGGTGCTGGTCCTGGACGACCACGGCACCAGCATCGGCCTGCTGGTCGACGAGGTCGTCGGCATCGAACGGGTGGCGGGCGAGGCCGGCCCCCCGCCCGCCGGCCAGCGCTCGCCCCTGGTCGCCGGCGTGCTGGCGGGCCGCGGCCCGCTGTTGCTGCTGGACGTCGCCGCCCTCACCGGGTGGCTGGCCCCGTGAACCCGCCGGCCGTCGTGGTCGCCGAGGACTCCCTGGTCATCCGAGCCGTGCTGGTCGAGCAGCTGCTGTCCCGCGGCTACCGGGTGATCGAGGCCACCGACGGCGAGCAGGCCCTGGCCGCCTGCCGACGGGAGCGGCCCGACGTGGTCCTGCTGGACGTCGAGATGCCCCAGCTGGACGGCCACGCCGTGCTGGCCGCGATCAAGGCCGACCGGCTGCTTGCCGACATCCCGGTCGTGTTCGTGACCTCACGGGTGACCACCGAGGACGTGGTCGAGGGGCTCCGCCTGGGCGCTCACGACTACCTCCGCAAGCCGTTCGAGCCGAGCGAGCTGCTGGCCCGGGTGCACGCCGCCGTGCGCAACAAGGCCCTCCAGGACGAGCTGCGCCTGCGCAACGACGAGCTGGAGCTGGTCAGCCGCACCGACGCCCTCACCGGCCTGCACAACCGCCGCCACCTCGAGGAGCAGCTCCAGCGCCTGGCCGCCGCCGGGGACCGCCTGGCCGTGCTGCTGTGCGACATCGACCGGTTCAAGCAGGTCAACGACACCCGCGGCCACGCCGCCGGCGACCAGGTCCTGCGGGTCGTGGCCGACCGGCTCCGCGAGGCCGCCCGGCCCGGCGACCTCCCGGGCCGCTGGGGCGGCGAGGAGTTCCTGGTCGTGCTCCCCGGCACCGGCGCCGCCGAGGCGGCGGCCCAGGGCGAGCGGGTCCGGCGGGCCATCGCGGCCACCCCGGTGCCGCTGGAGGAGCCGCTGCCCGTGACGGTCAGCGTCGGCGCCGCCGCCGGGGTCGAGGACGGCTGGGAGGACCTGGTCCGCCGGGCCGACACCGGCCTGTACGCGGCCAAGGAGGGCGGCCGCGACCGGGTGGAGGCCGGACCGGTGGCCGGGTCGCGAACCTTCACACCGGAAGGCCAGGATGCGGCAAGATACCGATGACGGGAAGCGGCCCGGCGAGACACAGGGAAACGGGGATCCGGTTGGCCGACCAGCAGGTGATCGGGAAGGTCGGACGCGTGACCGGCACCATCGGCCCCGAACGGGTCGGCGAGGTGATGATCCCCATCCGTGGCGGCAGCGAGGCCTTCAACGCCTACGCCGCCGACACCAAGGACACCATCTCCACCGGGACCCGGGTGGTCGTGATCGAGTACTTCCCGCCGAGGACCGTCGTGGTCAGCCCGCTGTAGGGCTGCGTCGAAAGGCGAAGCAATGGACCCCCTGATCCTGGCCGGTGGCGCCGTCGTCGGCCTGGTCGTCCTGTTCGCGATCTTCAAGCTCATGTGGCGGGTCGCCGAGCCCAACGAGGCCCTGGTCATCTCCGGCCTGCGCGAGCACTCCTCGCCCGAGGGCGTGGGCGAGAGCATGGGCTTCCGCATCGTCACCGGCAAGGGCACCCTGGTGCTGCCCGGCATCCAGACGGTGCGGCGGCTGTCGCTCGACCTGCGGGAGGCCCAGCTCTCGATCGACTGCGTCACCCACCAGGGCATCCCCCTGGGCATCCAGGGCGTGGTCATCTTCAAGGTCGGCGACGACTACGTGTCGATCGCCAACGCCGCCCGCCGCTTCCTCGACCAGCAGCAGCAGATGGACGCCCGGGTCCACAACGTGTTCGCCGGCCACCTGCGGGCGATCGTGGGCAACATGACCGTCGAGGAGATGATCCGCGACCGCGAGAAGCTCACCGCCCTGACCCGCCAGTCCTCCGGCTCGGAGATGGAGAAGCTGGGCCTGATCGTGGACTCCCTCCAGGTGCAGGAGATCCACGACCCCACCGGCTACATCAAGAACCTGGCGCTGCCCCACGCGGCCGCGGTGTCGCGGGAGGCCCGCATCGCCCAGGCCCACGCCGACCGGGAGGCGACCACCGCCGAGCAGCAGGCCGACGCCCTCAAGGCCGAGGCTAGGCGCGAGAGCCAGATCAAGCAGGCCGGGTTCCAGGCCGAGGTCGACCAGGCCTCCGCCCAGGCCAAGCAGGCCGGGCCGCTGGCCGACGCCTCGGCCCGCCAGCACGTGGTGGTGGAGGAGACCAAGGTGGCCGAGCTGGAGGCCAAGCGGGAGGAGCAGCGGCTCCAGGCCAGCATCCGCAAGCCGGCCGACGCCAAGGCGTACGAGTCGGTGACCCTGGCCAAGGCGGCCCGCGACGCCCGCATCGCCGGGGCCGAGGCCGAGCGCCAGGAGGTCGAGCTGCACGCCCAGGCGACCGCCGAGCGGGTCCGGCTGGAGGCGGTCGCCGAGGCCGAGCGGGTGCGGGTCGATGCCATCGCCCGCTCGGAGTCGACCCGGCTCATCGGCGAGGCCGAGGCGGCCGCGACCTCGGCCAAGGGCCGCGCCGAGGGCGAGGCCGTGCAGGCCAAGGGCATGGCCGAGGCCGAGGCGATCAAGGCCAGGGCCGACGCCCTGGCCGAGAACCAGGACGCCGTGATCGGCCAGCAGCTGGCCGAGAACTGGCCGGCCATCGTCGAGGCCGCGGCCAAGCCGTTCGGGTCCGTCGACCAGATGATCATCCTCAACGGCGCCCAGGGACTGTCGGAGGCGCTGGCCGCCGCCCTCAGCCAGGGCGTCGCCGGGCTCCAGCTGGCCCGCAACCTGCTTTCCGGCGGCAACGGGGCCCCGACCGGGGCCGGCGGCGGCGAGGGCGGGGAGCGGGGGTCGCTGCAGGCGCCCGACACCGCCCGCAAGGGCCGCGCGCCCTAGAGGAGGGCAACCATGCTGGTCGCGGTCACCGGGGCCTCCGGGCTGATCGGCACGGCCCTGGCCCGGCGGCTGGAGGCCGAGGGCCACCAGGTGCTGCGCCTGACCCGATCGCGCCCCACCGGGCCGGGCCAGGTCCGGTGGGACCCGGCCGCCGGCCGGCTGGACCCCGACGCCCTGGCCAAGGCGGACGCGGTCGTCCACCTGGCCGGCAAGAACATCGGCGAGCATCTCCGCTGGACGGCCAGGACCAAGCGGGAGCTGCTTCAGAGCCGGGTCCAGGGCACCGGCCTGGTCGCCCGCACCATGGCCGACCTGGCCGGGTACCCCGGGGGGCCGCGGGTGCTGGTGTGCGCATCGGGTGTCCACTATTACGGGGACCGGGGCGACGAGGTGCTCCTCGAGTCGGCCGGTGGCGGCCGCGGGTTCCTGGCCGGCGTGGTGCAGCAGTGGGAGGCGGCCGCCGACCCGGCGAGGGCGGCCGGGCTGCGGGTCGTGCACCTGCGCACCGGCCTCGTCCAAGACGTCCACGGGGCCGGGCTGCCCAAGCAGGTCCTGATATTCCGGTTCGGGCTCGGCGGCCGCCTCGGCTCAGGCCGTCAGTGGCTGAGCTGGATCTCGCTCGGCGACATCACCGGCGCCTACCTCCACGCGCTGACCCACGAGGACCTCGTGGGCCCGGTCAACGCCACCTCCCCCAATCCCGTGACCAACGCCGAGTTCACCCAGGTCCTGGCCCGCGTGCTCGGCCGTCCGGCCCTCCTGCACGTCCCCGCCATCGTCCCGAAGCTGGTCCTCGGCGAGCTCGGCGACGAGCTGCTGGCCACCAGCATCCGCGCCCGCCCGGCCCGCCTGCTGGAGACCGGCTTCCGGTTCGAGCTCCCGGAGCTGGAGGCGACCCTTCGCCACACCCTGGGCCGGCCGGCACGGGGCTGAACCCGGAGACGGCGAGGGGGCGGCCGGTGTGGCCGCCCCCCGCTGTGGGTGCTGGCTACGGGCCGTCGGAGGGACGCTGCTGCCTGGCCCGGTCGGCCTCCTGGTCGTAGACGCCCTCCTCGACGCCCGGCTCCTGCGGCCCGGGCCGGTCCAGCCGCTCCGGCTCCTCGTCGGTGAACAACGACCCGCCGCCTCCTGGCCGGTCCGCCCGCTGCATCTCCTCCTGGTAGAGCGCCTGATCCCCGCCCTCGTCCCGCTCCGCGTACTCGGGCCGGCCGGTGACGTCGGCCTCCTCGCCCGTGTAGGTCTCGGGGACGTCCTGCCCCGACCCCTCCTGGTACCCGGCGTCCCGGTCGTCGGGCAGGGCCTGCCCGGTGGCGCCCTCCTCGGCGGCGGCCACGTCGTAGCCGATCTCCGGGGCGCCCGCGACGTGGGAGCCGAGCCGGGTGCGCATCGGGTCGGCATCGGACATGGCGACGGTGGTCTGGGGCTGGTCGCTGCGGGCGGCGACCGGGTCGGGCTCGGTCAGCGAGGTGTCGCGACCCGGACCGGGCTCCTCGGAGTCGCTGCCGATCATGCCGGTGTCGCCCTGACGGGCCTCGTCCTCGCGGTCGGACATCTCAGCTTCGCGGTCCATCGCGACCTCCTTTCGGTCAGCCCCCGGGTATCCCTCCGAGGCCCTGGGCAAACGCCGGGCGGCGGTCAGCGGAAGTCGCGGGAACGGGTGGTCGCGGCCAGCGGCAGGGGCCGGATCTGGTCGGCGAGCACGTTGATCACCCCCTCGGCCCGTTCCAGCCGCCCCCTGACCAGCAGGGCGGCGGCGGTCCGGGCGACCCGCCGGTAGCGGGTCCAGACGCCCCTCGAGCAGATCACGTTGACCAGCCCGGTCTCGTCCTCGAGGTTCAGGAAGGTAGTCCCGCCGGCGGTGGCCGGGCGCTGGCGGTGGGTCACCACCCCGCCGACCAGCACCCTGGCGCCGGCCGGGACGGCGCCCAGCCCGTCGGCGGCGACCGCGCCCAGCTCGTCGAGGCGTTCGCGGGCGAACTGCACCGGGTGGCTGTCGCCCGACAGCCCGGTCGCCCACAGGTCGGCCGCCCCCAGCTCGACCGGGCTCATGTCCGGCAGCCGGGGCGCCTCCGCCCCCACCACCGCCCCGGGCAGCCGGTCCGCCCTGGCCTGGGCGACCGCCCCGGCCGCCCACAGCGCCGCCCGCCGCTCCAGCCCCAGCGACCCGAACGCCCCCGCGGTCGCCAGCGCCTCCACCTGCCCCTCGCCCACCCCGGTCCGCCTGACCAGGTCGGCCATGGAGTCGTACGGCCGCCCCGCCGCCACCCGCTCGGCCACCTCCTCCCCCAGCGACCGCACGTAGCCGAGCCCGAGCCGGACGCTCCCATCGCCTTCCAGGGTCGCGGTGGCCGCCGACAGGTTGACGTCGGGCCCCAGGACGACCACCCCGTGGCGGCGGGCGTCGGCGACCAGGGTGTTGGGCGACCAGAAGCCCATCGGCTGGGCGTTCAGCAGGGCGGCCAGGAACGCCGCCGGGTAGTGGAGCTTCAGCCAGGCGCTGGCGTAGACCAGGTAGGCGAACGACACCGAGTGGCTCTCGGGGAAGCCGAAGTTGGCGAAGGCGGCCAGCTTCTCGTAGATCCGGTCGGCCACGTCCCCGGTGATCCCGCGTTCGGCCATGCCCGCGTACAGCCGGCCCCGCAGCCGCTCCATGCGCTCGCTGGAGCGCTTGGCCCCCATGGCCTGGCGGAGCTGGTCGGCCTCGGCGGCCGTGAACCCGGCCACGTCGACCGCCATCTGCATCAGCTGCTCCTGGAACAGCGGCACCCCGAGGGTCTTGGCCAGCGACCGCTCCAGCAGCGGGTGCAGGTAGGTGACCTCCTCGTCGCCGTTGCGGCGGCGGATGTAGGGGTGGACCGAGCCGCCCTGGATCGGGCCCGGCCGGATCAGGGCCACCTCCACCACCAGGTCGTAGAACTCCCTTGGCTTGAGCCGGGGCAGGGTGGCCATCTGGGCCCGGCTCTCGACCTGGAACACCCCGACCGAGTCGGCCGCACACAGCATCTCGTAGACGGCCGCCTCCTGCGGCAGCTCGGCCAGGTCGACCTCGACCCCGTGGGCGGCCCGGACCAGGTCGACGGTGTCGTGCAGGGCCGACAGCATCCCCAGGCCGAGCAGGTCGAACTTGACCAGCCCGACGGCGGCGCAGTCGTCCTTGTCCCACTGCAGGACGCTGCGGTCCTTCATGGTCGCCCACTCGACCGGGCAGACCTCGACCACCGGCCGGTCGCAGATGACCATGCCCCCGGAGTGGATCCCCAGGTGGCGCGGGAACCGCTGGACCTGGCGGGCCAGCTCCATGACCTGGGTGGGGATCTCGTGCTCGACGGTCGCCTCGATCGGCCCCCAGGCGTCGACCTGCTTGGACCAGGCGTCCAGCTGGCCGGGCGAGTAGCCGAGGGCCCGGCCCATGTCCCGCACGGCCGAGCGGGCCTGGTAGGTGATCACGTTGGCCACCTGGGCGGCCCGGTCGCGGCCGTAGCGCGCATAGACGTACTGGATGACCTCCTCGCGGCGGCCGGCCTCGATGTCCAGGTCGATGTCGGGCGGGCCGTCGCGCTCGGGGGACAGGAACCGCTCGAACAGCAGGCCGAGGGAGACGGCGTCGGCCTTGGTGATCCCGATGGCGTAGCAGACCGCCGAGTTGGCCGCCGAGCCCCGGCCCTGGCAGTAGATGTCGGCCCGGCGGCAGAACTCGACGATGTCCCAGACGATCAGGAAGTAGCCGGGGAAGCCGAGCTGCTCGATCATGGCCAGCTCGTGGTCGATCTGGCGCCAGGCGCCGGGGGTCCGCTCGGCGTGGCGGGGGCCGTAGCGGCGGGTCGCGCCCCGGGTGGCCAGCTCGCGCAGCCAGGTCATCTCGGTGTGGCCGGGCGGGACCGGGAAGTCGGGCAGGCGGGGCGCGACCAGCTCCAGGTCGAAGGCCAGGTCCCGGCCGAGCTCGGCGGCCTGCTCGACCGCGCCCGGGTAGCGGGCCAGGCGGGCCGCCTGCTCGAACCCGGACCGCAGATGGGCCCCGGCCCCGGCGGGCAGCCAGCCGTCCAGCTCGGCCAGGGAGCTGCGGGCCCGGACCGCGGCCAGGGCGGTGGCCAGGCGGCGCCGGGCCGGGATGGCGTAGTGGACGTTGTTGGTCGCCACCACCTCGACCCTGGCCCGGTCGGCCAGGCGGACCAGGGCGTCGTTGCGGGCCGAGTCGAGCGGGTCGCCGTGGTCCCAGATCTCCACGAACAGGTTGTCCCGCCCGAACGCCTGCACCAGCCGGTCCAGCTCCACCTGGGCCGCCGCCGGCCCCCGCTCCTGCAGCGCCCGCGGCACCGCCCCCTTCCGGCACCCGGTCAGCACCGCCCACTGCCCGCCGTGCAGCCCGGCCAGCCGCCCCAGCTCCCCCACCGGCGCCCCCTTGGCCCCCGCCATCTGCGCCTCCGAGATCGCCCGGCACAGCCGCCCGTATCCCTCCGCCCCCCGCGCCAGCACCACCAGATGCTCCCCCGCCGGGTCGGGGCTCCCGGTCCGCCCCGCCCCCGAGCCGGGGCGGCCCAGCCTCCGCGGCCGCCCGGGGACCAGGGTCAGCTCGGCACCGAAGACGGTGGGCAGCCCCAGCGCCCTCGCCGCCTCGGCGTAGCGGACGATGCCGTACATGCCGTCGTGGTCGGTGATGGCCAGCGCCTCCAGGCGGAGGCGCGCCGCCTCCTCGGCCAGCTCCTCGGGATGCGAACCGCCGTCCAGGAAGCTCGCGTTCGAGTGGCAGTGCAGCTCGGCATAGGGCACCACCACCCGCCCACCCGACCCCCGTGGCAGTTGGCCTTCAGCGGGCGACCGGTACGGTTGGCGCCTGGTCGTCCAGGCCGGGGCGTCGCCTCCGTCCGCCCCGGGAGGCCGGCCCGCGGGCGGCGGGCGGCCCGCGGGGGGCGGGCGACCGGCGAGCCGGCGTTCCAGTTCGCTCCAGGGAAGCGGAGGATTTTGCCATCCCATGGCCGAGATGATCGAACACTTGTTCGGGTGTGACAAGTTCGGCGCTGAATTCCCGAGCGTCCCGCAGGACCCGATCTTGCGTAATTCTCTCTGTAATGTTCATTCACCAATTTCCCGTGCAGACGCCGCCAGGGCCCCCAGCGTCGCAACCCGCCCGGCAGGGTCGCCGCCGGCGGCCGCCCGTGGCGTCGGCGCGACCGTCAGGGGCGGCCGAAGCTGGCGGCGATGCCGTGCTCGGCCGACTCGTAGCTGGCGCCGGCGCGGGCGGTGAGGCGGGCGATGCCGGTCAAGGCCTGTTGCAGGGTCGTGCCGCTGCGCTGCCACTCCGCCCAGAGCTCGAGGAAGCGGGCCTGGGCGACGCCGGCCCAGTCGGACCCGAGCGGGGCCACGTTGCCGGCGAGCTGGCGCAGGGTGGCCTCGATGGAGGAGGCGCCGGCGTCGAGCTGGGCGGAGACCTGCTGGAGTTGTTCGGGGGTGACCCGGATGCCGGTGGCGGCCATGTGCTCCTCCTGAGCGTTCCGAGCGTTCGCTGGTGTCGGAGCAGTTCTACGGTCGGGGGGGAACGGCCGCAAACGGCTGTCCACAGCCCCCCGTCAGTCGTAGATCGCCTCGACCCACCAGCGGCCGCCAGCCAGCCGCAGCAGGTAGGCGGTGCCCTGGTCGGTGGTGGCCTGGAGGCGGACCAGGCGGCGGTGGGCGGCCGGGTCCCACCAGCGCTCGTCGACCAGCCAGGGCCCGGCCCAGGCGGTGATGGCCGACCAGGCCCGGCCCTGGACCCGGGCCCGGCTCGGCAGCGAGCCGAGCAGGCCGCGCCCGTCCACGGCCACGCTGGCGCCGGCGGCGTCCACCACCTCCGCCGGCAGCGGCTCGGGGTACACGACCGCCGGGGCGGGCGCCGGCACCTGCCCCGGCCAGGGCACGGCCCCGCCGGCCCCGGGGACGGCGGGCGCCGGCCGGCCGGGGGGACCCGGGGGCGGGGGGCCGACGAGGGGCGGGGGGCCGGCGGGGGGCGGGGCGTCGGGGGTGGGGGTGAGGGTGACGCGGTCGGCGGGGTCGCGGCCGCCCCGGAGGCTGGCGGTGTGGACCGCTTCGGGACCGAGGAGGCCCTGGAGGCGGGCGAGGGCCCGGGCGGCCCGCTGGCCGGTCTCGGTCTCCCCGCCCCAGAAGCCGAGCTGGCGGCCGTGGTCGGGCACGACCTCGTCGGGCACCAGGACCAGGCGGGTGAGCGCGCCGGGGAGGCGGCCGGTCCGCCCGCTGAGCCAGCCGTCGAGCTGCCACCGCACCCGCTCGGCCATGGCGGCGGCCACCCGCCCCGGGGTGCCCGCGGGACCGGCCAGACCCGGGGAGCCGGCGGGACCCGCCGGGCCGGCCGGGGCGGGGGAACGGGAGACGGGGTCGGGGCCGGGAGGGGGCCGGCGGGTCGGGGGGGCCGGGTCGTGGCGCCAGACCCGGGAGAGGGTCTCGCCCCGGTCGGTCTCGGCCTCGATGCGGAGGCGGGTGCAGGCGAGGCCGAGGCGGTCGAGCCGGGCGACCAGCTCGTCGGCCAGGGTCTTGGCGGTGAAGGCGGCGACGTCGACCCGGTCGGCCGGGGGGTCGAGCTCGGCGGCCACGCGGAGGTCGGGCGGGGGGCGGCGGGCGCCCCGCGGGTGCTCGTCGAGGCCGGCGGCCAGGCGGGCGGCGCGGGCGCCCTCGGGGCCGAAGCGGGTGGCCAGGTCGACCGGGGGCAGGGCGGCCAGGTCGCCGAGGGTGCGCAGGCCGAGGCGGACCAGCAGGTCGGCGAGGTCGGGCCGGTCGAGGGCGGCCACCGGCAGGGGGGCCAGGAAGGCGCGGCTGCCCCCCGGCGGGACGATGGCCTGGTGGCGGGCGGCCAGGCTGGCGGCGAAGGTCCCGTCGGCGACCCCGACCCGGCAGCCGCTCCAGCCGTGGACGGCGGCGGTCACCGTCAGGGCCAGGGCCGGCTCGCCGCCGTGGTAGCGGGCGGCGCCGCGGGCCGGGAAGGCGCACTCGCCCGGCTGGAGGACCTCGACCCAGGGGGTGAGCCGCTCGACCGCCACCAGCACCGGCTCGAAGGCGCGGGCGTCGCGGGCCGGGTCGTGGGCCAGCAGCTCCAGCTCGGGGCAGCGGCTCTGGGCCTCGCGGCGGCGCAGGCCGGGCCGGACGCCCTCGGCCCTGGCGGCCGGCGAGCAGGCCACCACCCGGTTGGCGTGGACCACGGCCGCCAGGTCGCCGGGTCGCGCCCCGGCGGCCACCACCGGCCAGTCGGGGCACCAGACCACCACCATGCGGGGCATCGCGGATCACCCGGTGTCGGCCAGCGGGACCCGGGGCGGCCGGCCCTCCCCCGCCGGGGCATCCCCTTCCCCGGCGAGGGCCAGACCGGCTGGGCCCCCCGACCCAACCCGGTGCGCGCCACCCGCCTGCGCGGCGACGGGGGCGATGGCGCCGCTGGGGGACGGCAGCCAGAGGAGGGCCCGGCGCTCGCGGCTGGCGGCCCCGCGGCCGCTGGCGACGACCTCGACCCGGCGGGCCCTGAGGCTGCCGTGGCCCTGGCCGAGGCCCTGCCAGGCACTGGCGGTGACGGCCAGGCGCAGGTCGGCCGGCTCGGACCAGGCGCCGAGGGGGAGCAGGACCGCGCCGCGCTCGCGGGCCCTGGCGGCGAGGCGGCGGGCCTGGGCGGCCGGGAGCCCGGCCGGCGACCGCACCAGCACGACGTCGACCGCGTCCAGCAGGGCGGCCACCACGGTGGGCCAGGCCCTGGCCCCGGGGAAGGGGACCAGGGCCAGGCGCTCCAGGTCGATGCCGGTCTCGGCGGCGGCGACGATCCCGAGGTCGGGCAGGCCGACCGCGGCCACCCAGGAACCGGCCGCCGAGGCCCCGGCCATCAGGGCGAGGGCGAGGGCGGCGGAGCTGGCGACGGCCACCGTGGTCCCCCGGCGCAGCCCCCGGCCGGGGAGGAGCGGCTCCAGGGCCGGCAGCACCGGCAGCAGCCGCTCGTCGGCCAGGGTCGCCCCCGGCCCCACCAGCTCCGTCCGGCCTTCGTCGCCGGAACTCCTCAGAGTGGTGCTAAGACCACTTTCAGTGGCCGCCATAGGCCTAATGTTCGAACATATGTTCGAGAGTGTCAAGCACCCATGGTGGCCCGGTGATAATATCGGATCACGATATGCCCGACCGTGTTCCGGGAAGCTCGACCAGCTCAAGGGGTGAGGGCCGACCCAGCACCGCCGAGGAGGCGAACCATGACCATCGACAAGGTCCGCGTGGCCGTCCTGCCCAACCGCCCCGAGTAACCCCGGATGGCGAGGGCCGAGCTCGAGTATCGTCTGGCCATGCCGGCACTGGAGCAGAGGGACTACGAGCGCCTGCTCGCGTTCCGGACCGGGCTGCGCCGGTTCCTGGCCTGGAGCGGCCAGCAGGCCGAGGCGGTCGGGATCACCCCGGCCCAGCACCAGCTGCTGCTGGCCATCCGGGGCCACCCCGACCGGCGTGGCCCGACCATCGGCGAGCTGGCCGGCTACCTGCTGGTGCGCCACCACAGCGCGGTCGAGCTGATCGACCGGGCGGTGGCGGCCGGGCTGGTCACCCGCCAGGCCGACGACCAGGACGGCCGCAGCGTGCGGGTGGTCCTGACCGGCCGCGGCCGCGAGCGGCTGGAGGTCCTGGCCGCCTCCCACCTGAAGGAGCTGGAGCGGCTGCCGTCCCAGCTGCACTCCCTCTGGGCCGGCCTGGAGGCCGAAGGCTAGCCCGGCCGGGCCGCCCCGGCGTCAGGGCCAGCCGGCCCCCGGGGCGTCGGCCGGGGTGGTGAGCACCTGGCCGGAACCGGGCGAGACCGGCTCCGGCTCGGTCATGCCCCGCCA
>Ga0307278_10000555_pt1 | contig 18749 bp, 15 predicted proteins | sample ER_DNA_117_FD_194482 | JGI IMG/M metagenome (GOLD analysis project Ga0307278, IMG submission 194482) | Bulk soil microbial communities from the East River watershed near Crested Butte, Colorado, United States - ER_DNA_117 | ecosystem: Environmental > Terrestrial > Soil > Floodplain | place...
GCGCCGCCGACTCTGGGCGAATCACCTGTGCCGTACGCCGAGATGAGGATTGGCGCTCCCGCGGAACCGCTCCGCGAGAGAGTGAGCGATCCGGTCCAGTTGCCCCCGCGCTTGAGCAGCAGCGTGTCGCCCGGTCCGAGGGCGGCGGTGCTCGCCTTCGCGAGCGTTCTCCAGGCGGCGGCGGGAGAGGTTCCGGAATTCGCGTCGCTTCCGCCTGTGTCGTCGAGGTAATAGGACGTCCCCGGGTTCGAGCATGGGCTCGTGCCGGCGGAGAGCGTCGAGCGGGCCGACAGGTTGCCCGCAAGGTCATAGGCCTCGACAGCGAGCGAGTAGGTCCGCCCACACGTAAGCCCTTCGAACGTGTGCTGCGTCGCCGCGGTGTTCCCGTAATCGCCGTCGTCGACGTAGAGGTTGTAGCCGGCGACGCCGATGTTGTCGCTCGACGGGTTCCAGGCGAGCGAGATGCTCGTTCCCGTCACGCTCGCGGTTCGAAGGCCGCTCGGCGCGCTCGGCGGCTGCGTGTCCCCGCAGGAACCGGTCGCAATCGTCAGCGTTGCCTCCGCCGACCGGTTCCCGGCCGCGTCGCGCGCATCGACCGAGAGCGGGTAACTACTGCCGCAGGCCAGCCCGGTGAACGTGTAGCTCGTTGCTGCCGTCGTCCCTAGGAACGAGCCGTCCTGGTAGACGCCGTAGCCCGTGACTCCCACGTTGTCCGTCGCAGCGGTCCAACCGAGAGTGACGCTCGAGGCGGTCGCGGAGATGGGCCTGAGACCCGTGGGCGTGCTGGGAGGGTCGGTATCCGGGACGCCTGTGTCCTCGACGACGAGCTGAGGCGCTCTGGTGGATCCGGCCTCCTTCGTTGCGAGCAGCAGGTAGGCGGAGCTAGACCCCGTGCCGGTGAGCCCGAAGCTGTAGGTTCCGTTGCCGCTCACGAGGGAGCTGACATCGAGGGAGACCCAGGACTTCGCAGCGACCGGACCTGAGACGGCTGTCACTGCGCTCGAGACTTCGGGACGGTTATCCCACCTGAGCGTCCGTTCGTCCCAGATGTTGCTCGCAACCGACCGCGCCTGGAACCCCGGCGAAAACTTACGTGTGGCGTACAACCGCAGCGATGCGCGCGTCACAGACCCCGAAACGCCGCTGACCGAGAAACGGACGTAGCCGACCCGCGGCGAGCCGTCGACGCGCATCGAGGTCAGCGAGCCGTACGTCTTCGAAGGAGCGGAGGAGCTGGCGTACGTATCTGCCTGGGCAGTGAAGACCTGCGTGTCCCCGAGAATCGTCTGGGCGGCACTCGGAAGGAGAGCGACGAGCGCAGCGGCCAGCATGAGCGCGAGGCACATTGCTCGTGCACGGTGGCTGCATCTGAGCATCGGTCGTCTCATTGCTGGGGCGGCTGCAATGGCCGACTTTCGTGGGCCGCCACGGCCCGGCCACACCTACCCATCGTAAGCCGGGACCCGGCGGGCCATCACCCATACGGGTTATTCGCCCCAGCCTACGCCTTCTCCTCCCACCACGCTTGAGGAACACAAGAAGGCGGCTATAGCCTAGAGTCGAGACATGCGAGACAATGGCTGCTACCCAAGTTCGCTGCCCCCCGGGCCCAGGGATGGGAGCCGTCTCGCCTGGTTCAGCTCGACCGCCGCCGGCCCGTGAGGCCGATCCGCGTCCTCGTCGCGGACGCGCACGAGATCTTCTGTTCGGGGGTGAGAATCGTGCTCGCCCGCGAGCCTGGCTTCAGGGTGACCGGGGTGTCGAACCTCGATCAACTGCTCCAGGCCGCGGTCGCGAGCCCAGCGGACATCGTCATCGTCGACGCGGAACTACCGCCGGCCGGCGCTGCCGTCGCCGTCTCGCGGCTCACCGAGCTCGTCTCGACGGTGATCGTCGTCTGGGGCTTCGAACCCTCTGGTGAGGAGGTCCTCGCGGCGATCCAGTTAGGTGCGAGTGGCTATCTGCCCAAGAATATTTCGAGCGACGGTCTCGTCCGCGCCCTGCACAGGATCTCCGCCGGGGAGGCACCGATGTCTCGCGACCTTGCGATGGCGCTCGTCGACAGCATCCACGCTGCCAAGGAGCGTGAGTCGAAGTACAAGCGGGCGGCCCTGCTCTCTGACCGCGAACGGGAGGTGCTGGCTCTCGTCGCCCGGGGCGCTCGCAACAAACAGATCGGGAGCGCTCTCGACATCTCGGAGCTGACCGTCAAGCGGCACGTCCAGAATATCCTCCACAAGCTGGAGCTGCCCTCCAGGCAGGCCGCGGCCGAGTACTACAGCGATGTTCTTCGTGTGGCGACGCTTGGGTCGCCCGAGGAGCATCCGGCCCGGTGAGGCGTGCCTCTTGTCGCACTGCCCAGGAGCTAGACGCGTCCTAAGGCAGGGTCCCTCGAGACCGTTCGTGCTCGAGTCCCGCCCCCGGTATCTCGCAGCCCGTGCAGTTAGGTCGTAACATCCGGCTCGTGAAGCGAGCAGCCTTCTCCTTCGTGCGCATGGCCCTGTGGAAGCGTGCGCTCCTCTCGTTCGTCCTCGTCCTCTTCGCCGCGGTCGCCGTGGCGCCGTCGGCGGGTCCGCCGCGAACGATCGGACGCGGTGTCAGGATCGCGGGGGTCAACGTCTCCGGGCTCGATGCCGGACAGGCGAGCCAGCAGATCACCGCTAGGTTCGGGACGCCGCTGCGCTTCCGCTTCGGGAAACGGCGCTGGAGCGTTTCGACCTCGCGACTCGGGCTCGTTGTCGCCGTCGACGACGCCGTCTCGCGGGCCCTGAAGGCAGGCAGCGGGGACGACATCGACGTCCGGGTCGTCGTCGACCGGAAGAAGGTGCGCCGCTATGTGGCAGCGCTCGACGAGCGTTTCGGGGTTCCCCTCAAGGACGCGAATCTCGTCGGGCTCGTCAACGGTCGACCGTCGATCAGCGATTCCAAGTGGGGCCGAGCAGTACGCCGGAGGACGATGACCGCCGCGATCTCGCGCACGCTGAAGACGCGGATCCGGCCGGCGCTGCCGCTCGTGATGAAGCCGCTGAAGCCGACGGTCACGCGCGCGAAGTTCGGGCCCGTGATCGTCATCCACCGCGGGTCGAACCGGCTCGATCTCTTCAACGGCACACGTCCGGTGCGCAACTTCCGGGTCGCAACCGGACAAGCGCAGTATCCGACGCCGACCGGGCTCTGGCACATCGTCGACATGCAGCGCAACCCGTGGTGGCGGCCGCCCGACTCCGAATGGGCGCGCGGGTTGGAGCCGATTCCTCCGGGCCCCGGCAATCCCCTCGGCACGCGGTGGATGGGTCTCTCGGCGCCGGGCGTCGGCATCCACGGCACTCCTGACGCGGCGTCGATCGGCTACTCCGCTTCACACGGCTGCATCCGCATGTTCATCCCCGATGTGACCTGGCTCTTCGATCACGTGCAGATCGGAACCCCGGTCCTCATCGTCTCGACCTAGGCGCCGATAGGGCGCACCGCAAGCGGCGCCTTGGCCCTGATCTTCGCCATCTTCCTGGCCGTCTTCGTGCTGCCGCCCGGCTGGGGGGTCGCCGTGATCCTGGCGGGAATGACGATCGAGATCGGGGAGGCGGCGCTCTGGATCCGGCTCTCGCGCAGAGCTCGTCCCGCAATCGGAGGGGTCGAGGCGCTCATCGGAGCACACGGGGTGGCGGCGACCGCTTGTCGGCCGGAAGGTCAGGTGCGCGTCCGGGGCGAGCTCTGGCAGGCCGTTTGCCCGGCCGGAGTCGATGCCGGCGACCCGGTCGTCGTCGAGGGCATGACCGGGCTGACGCTCAGAGTGCGCCCCAAATAGACTCATTTCCGTGGCCAAGATCGACGAGGTCTCGGTCGAGGAACAGCCTCTGGAGTGGGACACGCCGCTCTTTCGCACTGCCGTGGCGCAGTTCGAGGAAGCGCTCACCCATGCCGACGTCGACCCCGGCGCCGCGGAGCGGCTCCGTTATCCGGAGCGCGCGGTCATGGTCAGCATCCCGGTCCGCCTCGACGACGGACGCTGGGTCGTGTTCCCCGGCTACCGCGTCCTGCACTCGAGCGTGCTCGGGCCCACGAAGGGCGGCATCCGCTACGACCCCCACGTGTCGCTCGGCGAGTGTGCGGCGCTCGCCATGTGGATGACCTGGAAGTGCGCGCTCCTCAGGCTTCCCTACGGTGGGGCGAAGGGCGGGGTGCGGTGCAACCCGCGCGAGCTCTCCCTCGACGAGGTGCAGCGACTGACGCGGAGGTTCACGATCGAGCTGCTGCCCGTGATCGGACCCGAAAGGGACATCCCGGCGCCAGACATGGCGACGAACGAGCAGACGATGGCGTGGATGATGGACACGTACTCGATGCAGGTGGGCTACGCCGTCCCCGAGGTCGTCACGGGCAAGCCGATCGCGATCGGCGGCTCCGTCTTCCGCAGCGAGGCGACGGGCGCCGGAGTCGTGATGGTGATCGATCGCGCCTGCCACAAGCTCGGCTGGGCGCTGGCCGAGCAGGGCTGCGTCGTCCAGGGTTTCGGCAACGTGGGCGGGGTCGCCGCGCGCGACCTCGCTGCCCGAGACGCCAAGGTCCTCGGGGTCTCGGACATCTCCGGGGGTGTCTATTCCCCAGGAGGTCTTGATCTCCACGCCGTCGACGAGTGGGTGAGGGAGCGCGGGACACTCGCTGACTACCCCGACGCAGAGCACGTCTCGAACGCCGAGTTGCTCGAGCTCCCGTGCGACATCCTCGTGCTCGCTGCGCTGGAGGAGCAGCTGACTGCCGAGAACGCGCCCCGCGTCGATTGCAAGCTCGTTGCCGAGGGCGCCAACGGCCCGACCACCATCGAAGCGGACGCGATCCTCGCGGAGCGGGGAATCCTCGTCCTGCCGGACATCCTCACCAACGCCGGCGGGGTCACCGTCTCCTACTTCGAATGGGTGCAGGACCTCGGCCGCATCTTCTGGGACCGTGAAGAGATCCGCGCCAAGCTCGCCGACAAGCTGCACGATGCGTTCGACCGAGTCTGGGAGCTCGCCGACCAGCGGCACCTGCACCTGCGCAGCGCAGCGCTCGTTGTCGCCATCCGCGAGGTCGCGGCCGCACTCGACGCCCGAGGCATCTACCCATGAGCAAGGTGCGCGAGGCAATGCTCTCCGAGCCACGCACGCTCGAGGCGTCGACGCCGGCGGCCGAGGCCGGGCAGCTACTCGCCCGACCGGAGGTGCGGGCTGTCTTCGTCTGCGACGAAGGCCGCCTCGTCGGGGTCGTGACCCGCAAGACGCTCGTGCGCGAGGTGGTCGCGACTGGGCGTGACCCGCGCGAGACGCGGGTGGGGGAGATTGCCGAGGAGCCGTATTACACGCTCGACTCCGAGCTGGACCTCGAAGAGGCATTCCGGTTCCTCGAGGAGCACGACGCCGAGCGCGTCCCCGTCGTCGAGGGCGGCCGTCTCGTCGGCGTGCTCTCGCGGGAGCTGGTGCAGCGGCGGTTGGCCGAGGACGAGCCGCCGGAGGGCGACCCGGAGGATCAGCAGCAGGTGTAGGCGCCGGGAGGCGCGTCGCCCTCGACCGGCTCCGGCAGAGCCGCGGCCTCGAGCGCGATGCCGTGCAGGATGTCGCGCTCGCTCGCTTCGATCGAGGCGAGTCCGAAGTGGCGCATGATCTCTCGGAGAACGACCGCGCCGGCCACGATCACCGGGGCCCGTTCCGGCTCGAGCCCGGGGACCCGGCGCCGCTCGGCGAGGGGGAGGGCGGCGAGCCGCTCCAGCTGCGCCTTGACGGCGGCATCGCCAAGCCGATGACCGTGCACAAAGTCGCGGTCGTACTCGACCAGGCCGAGGTCGAGCGCGGCCAGCGACGTGATGGTGCCCGCGACACCGATCGCGCGGCGAGCCGTGAGCGTCTCGGGCACCTGCTCGGCGAGCACAGAACGCGTCGCGGCCCCGAGCGTGTCCAGCTCGTCCTCGGTCGGGGGATCGGAGGGGAGGAAGCGCTCGGTCAGGCGCACGGATCCGAGCTCGGTGCTGATCCGGGTCCCGGCGCCGATGAGCTCGGTCGAGCCGCCGCCGATGTCGACGACGAGCGCGTCGTGCCCCGCCTCGCCGACCCCGCGCAGTGTGAGCTCGGCCTCCTCCTCGCCGGTCAGCAGCCGAGTCGTGAAGCCGTAGCTCCATTCGATCTCGCCGAGGAATGCTTCTCCGTTCTCCGCGTCCCGAACAGCGCTCGTCGCGGCCGCCAATGTTCGCTCCGCGCCGAGCGATTCGAGCTCGCGGCGGTAGTCCGCCAGGACGTTTCGCACGCGTGCGATCGGGAGCGGAAGCAGACGACGCCGCGCGTCTACGCCTTCGCCGAGCCGCGTGATCGTTGTTCGTCCGGAAATTTCTTCCACGCGTTCTGCGTTGACGTCGGCGATGAGTAATCTCGTCGTATTCGTGCCGAGATCGATCGCGGCGACACGCATCAGAAAGCGGCAGGTTTAGCGAGCATTGTCACGAGGGTACCAACGCCTTTTAGGATTAGTCTGATGCGACGCGCATGGGCGGGCATGCAACGGCGCGACGGGATCAAGCAGATCCTCATCGTGCTTGCGGCCGTGTGGGCGTATGAGCTCGCCCGGATGCTGATTCACCCAAACTGGTCGGCTGCCATGGCGAACGCGCAGAAGATCGACAACCTCGAGCGTGGGCTCAACTTCGCCTGGGAGCAGTCGCTTCAACGCGCGTTTCTCGGCGTTCCGGAGCTGGTGGAGGCGATGAACCTCTTCTATTTCGTCGGGCACTTCGTGCTGACGGCGATCTTCTTCCTGTGGCTCTATCACCACTCGCGCGATGGTTTCCGCAGCTTCCGCAATGGGTTCCTGGCCGCGACTGCGATCGCGGTCTTCATCCACTGGCAGTTCCCGACCGCGCCGCCGCGTTTGCTCAGCGGCCTTGGGATCGAAGACACGTTGCGGGTGATCTGGAACCTCGACATCGGTTCACCGCGCGCCTCGGCCTTCTCGAACCCGGTTGCCGCGGTGCCGAGCCTGCACGCGGGTTGGGCGGTGGGCGTCGGAATCGGCCTCATCCGCTACGCGCGCCAGGTGTGGCTGCGTGTGCTCGGCGTGTTCTACCCGATCGCGGTCATGCTCACGATCGTGGTCACGGGGAACCATTTCATCTTCGACGCGCTGGCGGGAATCGCGGTGCTGGGGGCCGGTTTCATGGTCGCCAATCTGCCCAGGATCCGCCGGCCGCCCTGGGCTATACTGGATGCCACGCCGCGGGGTGGAGCAGTCAGGTAGCTCGCCGGGCTCATAACCCGGAGGTCGCAGGTTCAAATCCTGCCCCCGCTACTGAGGAAGGCCCTGCTCGTCAGGGCCTTCCTGTATTTGGGGCACTCAGGTCTCGTCGGGGTGTGCGGCCCGTTTGTGGGCCAGCGCACTGTCAGAATACTGTTCGTGAGCGACTACGCCTTGAAGATTGGCGAGGACAGCGGCCCATACACCGAAGGCGAACTGCGTGTGTTGCCGCGCCTAACGCGGCCGTTGCGACCCCCGCCCGGGGCAAAGGACCTATCGACGCTCCATTTCCGGCTGCGAGCAGCGAAGGAACCGGCCGCGCCGCCGGCCGCAGAGCCGCCCCCGGCGACTCCGACCTAAGCAGCGCGCCCCGCCACCGTCCATCGATCTTCCATTCCGCGTCCATGGCACGCGGTCGGGTCGAGGTGCACACTTACGGGGATGCTCGAACCGCTCAAAGCAGGAACGGCGTTTGGAGCCCTTCTCGCAGGCGTCGGCCTCGCTCTGGCTCTCGGCGCCGGGTCGGCGTCTGACGCCACGGCCCGACGGATGCTGCCGGTTACCGGCCGCGCGTCGCTGCCGACCACAGTGTCGGGCCGCTATGTCGTCGCGGGCTATGTCAACGCGACCGCTCGGGTCGGCAGAACGGTCTACATCGGAGGGGAGTTCAGTCGGATCGCCAAGCGCACCGGCTCCGCAGTCGTCGTGCCGGCGAGAGGCGGGCCGATCGAACCGGTTCGAGCCGAGATCGCAGGCGGCTCGGTCAACACCGCGGTCGCCGACGGCGTCGGGGGCTGGTACGTCGGCGGGTCGTTCACCACGGTCGGTGACACATCCCGTCAGGGTCTGGCGCATTTGCGTGCGGACGGGACACTGGATCGGATCTTCGTGCCTCCCGCGCTAGGCGAGGTCAAAGCCTTGGCGCTTGCCGCGCGCATCCTCGTGGTGGCGGCGGCCGAGCCGAAGGCCGTTGCCATGACGCACGCGCTCGATGCGACGACCGGCGGCGTCCTTCCGCTTACGTATGCGCGGCCCCGCCGGGCAGGCGCGGCTCGCGTTCTTCTTGCGAGCGGCGACCGGTTGTACGTCGGCTTCGGAAACCGCCGTCTCGCTGCCTACGGGATTGCGAGCGGGACGCGCCTCTGGGACCGTCATTTTTGCGAGTCGTGCAACCAGGACCCGGGTGGCGTGATTGCTCTGACCCTCGATCACGGGAAGCTGATCGTCGGCGGCGGATTCAAGCAGGGGCGCAACGAAAACCTCGCGGTTCTCGACGCGGGAAGCGGAGCGCTCACGGGTCACCCGTTGCGGATCCCGAGGGGGGTGCAGTCCATCGCAGCGGTCAGCGGGACTCTCTACGTAGCCTACGCGCGCAGCCGCCGAGGCTCGTCGGGTCTGGCCGCTGTCAATCTCGCGACCGGTCGCACGCGATCGTGGGGTGCCATCCGGCCGGACCTGCTCGCTGCCGACGCGACGACGGTGTACATGGCCGGCGTGTCGGCGAAGGACGAGCCGGCGAGCTTTCCGCTCGACCGGGTCTATTCGGCGCGCGCCGGAACGGCCCACGCCGTTCTCCGCCGCGTCTCGCCGCCGTTCGCCGGTGAAACTCGGACGCTCGTATCGCAGGGTGGCCGCCTGCTCGTCGGCGGAGGCTTCACCGGTGTCGGCGGGGCCGTGCGCCACAACCTCGCAGCGTTCGATGGTCGTACAGGGGCGTTGCGAGCGTGGCATCCGAACGCGTCGGATGCGGGGTGTTGCGGAGTGGCGGCGCTCGCGGCGAAGGGTCGCAACATCTACGTCGGGGGGCCGTTCGAACGTGTCTCCGGCGCGCCCCGCTCCGGCCTCGCAGCCGTCAGCGCTGGCGGCGCCGGCCGTGTGTTGCCGTGGCGTCCGCGCTTGAGCCACTGGGACATCTACGCTCTGACGGTCGGCGCTGGGCGTGTCTTCGTCGGGGGCTTCCTCGTTCTTCCCGGGACGACGAGTGCCACCAACATCGCCGCTTTCTCGATGCGCGGGACCGGCGCCCATCTTCGGTTTACGGCAAAGCTCGGCTTCGAGTTCGATGTCGGCGTGATGACCGTCTGGCATCGCACGCTCGTCATAGGGGGGCAGAGCGTGATCGCGTACGCCGCCGGCGGCGAGGGGCGGCAGGAGCTCTGGCGTCGCTCGACGGATTCGTACGTCTTCGCGTTCGCGACGCGCGGCGCGACCCTCTACGCCGGCGGCAACTTCGAACGCGTAGGCCGGCGGCCGCGTCGGAACCTCGCGGCATTCGCGCTCAACCGGCACGGGGCCGTCCTTGAGTTCGCGCCCGCTGTGCCGATCAGCGTGGAAGCGCTCGAGATGTTCGGGTCCGACATCGTCTTTGGTGGCGAGGATGCCGACGGCGATTCGCCGCAGGTGCTCGGCGCAGTCAGCGCGGACGGCACGCTCGAGCCTTGGCGCTTCGACGTGCCGCCAGGATTCGGGAGCCCGACTGGAATCGCAACGATCGGGAGAGGCCTGTTCGTCGCCGGACACTTCGACTGGCTCGGCCCGCCGGGCAATCAAGCAGCCGGAAACCTTGCCTGGCTGCGGTAGGAGAGGCGCATATGGTGTTCGGACGTCCCTGCAAAGCGGCATCCTCGGGGAGCGTCAGGAGGGTGGGCACCCCGTCGCTGTAGAGCCCGTGCTCGCGTTGCCCGGTTCGTATACGCCCCATTGGTAGCAGGCGGTAACAGGAGTCCCTCCCGGACGCATCCGCGAGTGGAGCGACGGCTCGCTCGTCGTCAAGGCGCTCCACGTGGAGCCGGGCGTCCGCCGCTCACGCGCACTCGACGAGGCATTCGACCGTGCTCTCGACCGGCTTCGGCGCACCGTCGGCCTCGAGCGCGTCGTGCGATGAAGATCGTCACAGCCGAGATGCGCCGAACCGTCTCCAGCTGCAAGCGTTCTGCAAGCATCGGGCTTCCGCCGCGATGTCACCGTGTTCCGCCTAAAAGCACGGTCGCGGCCGAAAACTGGCTCGAAGCCGACGTTTCGGCGGAACGCGGCGGCATGCGTGTACACGATCGAGGCGGCTCATAACCCGGAGGTCGCAGGTTCAAATCCTGCCCCCGCTACTGGAAGGCCCCGGAAACGGGGCCTTTTCTCTGCCGAGTCACGAACGCGGCGAGATCAGGATTGGTTCGTCCGCGTCAAGCGGCAGAGCACCGAAGCTCGCTCACACCTGGCCTCAATGAGCCTCTGATTTCCCGAAGAGCAGGGAGCGCACTTCTCCTTATCCGGCCACGTTCCCGAAGGGTCCGCTCGCTGTGCCGCCTTGACGTCTTGCGTGGCATGGGTCAACCTCGTGCCATCTTCGCCGTCGTCTATCCGGTCGCGACCACGTGTGTCACAGCATGGAGCGCCGCGCGAGGCCGCCCGGCTGAAGTCCTCCGGTTCCAGTGACCGCGGGTCGCGTCATCCTCATTGTCCTCGGCAGCATCGGGGTCCTGTTCGGGCTCGCCTTGCTCGCAGGGGGAGGCTTCCTGCTCTGGGCCGACCGCACGCAGCGCGAGGACGGCTACCTAACGACGCCAACCGAGCGGTTTGCGACGCCGACCTACGCCCTGACCCGCACGCGGCTCGAGGTCGATACTGACGGAACAGGCTGGCTCTTGAATGACAGCTGGTTCGGCAAGGTTCGGATCCGCGGCGAGAGTCCCGGCGCGAAGATGCTCTTCATCGGCGTTGGGCCGGAAGCGGCTGTCGCCAAGTACCTGGGAAGCGTCGCCCACGCGAGTGTCCAGGACATCGACTTCGATCCCTTCCGAGTCAAGTACTTTCCAATCGCGGGAGGCGCGCCGCAAGGGCCGCCGACGGAGCAGCGCTTCTGGGCTGCCTCCGCCTCCGGCGTGGGAACACAAACGCTGACGTGGAAGGTGCGCGAGGGCGACTGGTCGGTCGTCCTCATGAACGCCGACGGCTCGCGTAGCGTCGTTGCCGACATCGACGTCGGCGCCAAGCTGTCTTTCCTGCTCTGGGTCGCGATCGGGTTACTCCTCGGCGGTGTGCTCGTCGTTGGGGGAAGCACCGCGCTGATTGTCCTTGCCGCGCGGAGGCGCCAGCCGCCGCCTGCGCCGCCCGTGTCTCCCACCGCGGGGCGCGGATCAGGAAGTACGCCGACCTCCGAGCCTCCCGACCGATCAACAAAAGAGCCCCCACCCAGCTGAACGCTGTCGCGTTGAGCTCGACCTAAACCAACGCGGTGGCTGACGATGGTTGATCCCTCGCCGCAGCAGCCGCATTGAGGACGCTGCGCCGAAGCCGTCTGCGCGGTGGTGCAGGATGGCCCTGCAGCCATGTGCGGGACCGACGCGGCAGGCCTCAACCTGCAAGCGTCCTGCAAGCATCGCGTGGATGTCACCGTGTTCCGCCCAAATGCAACGGCTAAGGGCCAATCTCGCTCTGAGCCTGCATTTGTGCGGAACGCAGCGGAATGCCCAGACCCATTCGAGGCGGCTCATAACCCGGAGGTCGCAGGTTCAAATCCTGCCCCCGCTACTGGAAAGGCCCCGGAGACGGGGCCTTTCGTTTTTCTTCGTGGCGCGACCGGATCGTCGGGCGCGCGGATCTGAAGTCCGAGCGCCGCGAGGGGCGCTCGTCGTCAAGGCGCTCCACCTGGAGCCGGGCGTCCGCCACTCTCGTGCGCTCGACGAGGCATTCGGCCGAGCTCTCGAACGGCTCCGGCGCACCGCGGACTCGAGCGCGTCGTGCCCTGAGCTAGCGCACTGCCGTCGACTTGTGCAGGACCCAGCCGAGGCCTGCGCCGGGTCGGCTCGGAAGGGCGCGCATGTCCTCCAGCCCTGCGCGCAGCTCCTGCTCGGAGACGCCCAGCAGTTGCGTGAGCGCTCCGAGCGCGCTCTCGACGACGTCGGCCGCGTAATTCGCCTGGCGCGACAGGTCCTCGTCCTGCCACCAGTACGTCCGCTCGCCTTCGTCGACTTCGCGAAAACCAGCCTCGCGGAGCCAATCAGGGAGCCGCGTACCGGCGTCGCTCCAACCCGCGGCCGCCATGCCCTGGACCATCGTGCGGAACAACGCCTCGAGCGCACGCGTAGACGGCTCGACATGAACAGTGGAGTAGTCGACTTCGATCGCAGTGATGCTCCCGCCCGGGACGAGAATGCGCCGAGCCTCGCGCACAGCCGCCAGCGCGTCCGGGATGTGCTCCAGCAGCCACATCATCCACACGTGGTCGAACGACTCGTCGGCGAACGGGAGCGCGAGCGCATCGGCCTCCAGCAACGTCGCCTCGATGCCCGCCCGCGCTAGGTGCCCGCGGGCGAACTCGAGCTGCTTCGGCTCGATGTCGACGCCGGTCAGACGGACACCCGGGAACTCCTGTCCGAGCACTGCCAGCACCGCGCCCACGCCGGTGCCGACCTCGAGCAGGCGCGTCCCGGGCTCGAGCTGCGTGCCGTCGCGGATCAGCCGATGCCGCCAGTGCTCCGCCTGCTCCACGAGCCGCTCCTGCTCGGGCGTTCCGTAGCCGTGGACGTATGCGGTCATGCTTCAGACGAACGCACCCCCGGACCGAACAATTCCGGTCATGCTGGACATGGGTGTTTGCATGAGCGAAGGCGAACGTGAGCGCAGGCGGCGGTTCGACGAACTCTTCGGCCCGTACAGCTCGGACATCGTCGCGTACTGCAGCTGGCGAACCGGCTCTACGAGCGATGGCAGGATGCGGTTGCCGACGTCTTCTTGACGGCCTGGCGCCGACTCGACGACGTGCCCGAGGGCGACGCGGCTCGAGTGTGGCTGTACGCGACGGCTCGGCGGGTGATCGCGAACCAGCGGCGCTCGAAACGCCGACGCGTCGCGTTGCGGGAGCGGCTCGCACTCGAGGCGGCCTCTGTTGCACCGGAGTCGCCCGAGCGCGAGGAGTCGCTCGTCCACGAGGCGCTTCACCGGCTTGGCCCCCGTGACCGCGAGGTTCTTCTGCTCGCGGAGTGGGAGGGCCTCTCGCCGGCGCAGATCGCAGCCGTTCTCGGTTGCCTGACCGTCACGGTGCGGGGGCGGCTGCACCGTGCCAGGAAACGCTTCCGCGCCGCCTTCCAGGAGTTGCTGACGCCGAACACCCAGGTTCAAGGAGGATCCATGCACAAGTCACAGAGCATCCAGGCCCTGCGAAGGGCTAACCCGCGGGCCCGCGACGGCTTCGTGAGCTCGGTCGAGGCGGCTACCCATGCCGTACGCTCGCAGATCGACGCGAGCACGGAGGAGGTCGCCGTCAGGCATTCCAGCCGGCGGGGCCTCGGTGTCGCCGCCGGTGCCTCGCTCGCCGCTGCGGCTGCCGCTGCCCTCTTCCTGGCGGTTGGGCAGCCCGGCGGCAGCCCGGGCGTGGCCAATGCGGCCGCCGCCGTCAAGGAGGCCGTGACCGTGACGGCGGCTTCCGCCGAGCGCTCCGGCACCGCGGTCGTCCGGATCACGCACGACGGCCGGCTCTGGGCGGGTACGACGATCCGCTGGCATGGCGACGATGTGGCCGTGCGCGGCGATGCGCCGGACCGGACCGGGAAGGTCGGATCGATGCTCCTCGTCGTGAACGGGACGCTCTACGGCACCGACCCCGAGGTCGAGGGTGGCTGGCTCGACATGGGCAGCCCCGCCAACATCGACCCCGACAGCGGCACGACTCCGGCCGAGTACCTGGCGGCCGTGCGTGAAGACGTCGGCGGAGTGACGCTGCGGAGGTTCACAAGGGGGATGAGCGGGCTCACGAGCCGTGAGCTCGCCGACGGCTCCACCGTCTACAGCGGCACCGTCACGGCCGGCCTGATCGCCAGGAGACCGGCTTCGAGGAAGGCCAGGTGATCCGTGTATTCCCGTTCGGCTATGTGGCCCACGACAAGGCCGTCGACCCGGCTGCGCCCCTCGCGGCGACGGTGACCGTGGGCGCGGGCGGCGTCGTCCGCGAGCTCGCCCTGAGCTGGGGACCCTGGACGTACACGGTCGCGTACAGCCGGCTCGGTACGACCCGGGCCCTGGCCGCGCCCGCGAACGCGCGATCGCTGTTGAGGGAGCGGCTGCGAAAGCGGTAGCCTCGCCTGGCTCCACCTTGAGCCCGGCGTCCGCCCCTGACGCGCGCTCGACGAGGCATTCGACTGGGCTCTCGACCGGGTGATCCCGGCGGTCCGTCGGCCTCGAGCGGGTCGGGCGATGAGGATCGTCACCGCCGAGATACGTCCGGCCGTCTGCGGCTGCAAGCGTCCTGCAAGCATCGGGCTTCCGCCGCGATGTCACCGTATTCCGCCTAAATACACGGTCGCGGCCGAAAACTGGCTCGGAGCCGGCGTTTCGGCGGAATACGGCGGCATGCGTGTACACAATCGAGGCGGCTCATAACCCGGAGGTCGCAGGTTCAAATCCTGCCCCCGCTACCCACAAGGCCCTGGTAACAGGGCCTTCTTGTTCGCAAGACGGTGGCGTTGCGGCACAACGCAGTAGTGCCAAGCCATGGAACGTCGCTACCCGCTGAACTGCGCGACACTACGCCGGTGCAACCCGAAACGCGCTACGCCAAGAGTGGCAACGTCAATATCGCCTACCAGGTAGTCGGTGACGGTCCCCCCGACCTCGTCGCGGTCGATGTGATCTCACACATTGAGCTGGATTGGGAGATTCCTTCCGGGGCTCGATTTTTCACTCGACTCGCTTCCATCTGCCGCTTGTTCAGGGTCAACCAGCGTGGGACTGGCATGTCAGACCGGGACGTGGGCGTGCCCACGCTGGAGACGCGCATGGACGACATCCGCACCGTCCTCGACGCGGTCGGGTCGGAGCGGGCAGTGCTCTTCGGTCTCGGCGACGCCTCTCCGCTCTCGGTCTTGTTCGCGGCCACCTATCCCGAGCGGACCGCTGGGCTGATCTTGATGAATGCGTCGCCGCGTTTCGTGAAGAGCCCTAGCCTGCCTTGGCTTCCGACCCGGGAGGAAACGCAACGACAGGCCGACGACTTTGAGCGTCGCTGGGCGGATCCCGCCTTGGCCTACGAGGTCATCGGCACGGGCAACCCGAGCGCGAGTGAGGAGGAGCTCCAAAGCATTGCCCGTGTCTTTCGGCTCAGTGTCAGCCCGGGTGCGGCCGCTGCCTACATCCGGATGAACATCGACGTGGACGTGTGCGACGTCCTTCCCCTGATTCGGGTCCCGACGCTGGTCATGCACCGGAAGGACGGAGGAGCATGGGACATCCGCAGTGGGCGCTACCTGGCCGAGCACATTCCAGGCGCCCGTTTCGTGGAGTTGCCCGGCGCGGACTTTTCCCCCTCACTTGGCGAGCAGGAGCCGGTCTTCGCTGAGCTGGAGAGCTTCTTCGCCGACGTCGTCGCGGGCACGCGTCCCGAGATTGAACCCGACAGAGTGCTGGCCACGGTCCTCTTCTCGGACATCGTCGGCTCCAGCGAGAGGGCGGCAATTCTCGGCGACAGGGCTTGGCGAGAACTCCTGCTGCGCCACCACGAACTGGTCCGCCGTCAGCTGGTTCGCTTTCGCGGCCAGGAGGTAGACACGGCCGGCGACGGCTTTTTCGCCTCCTTCGACGGCCCGGCGAGGGCCATCCGCTGCGGGTGTGCCATCGCCGAGACCATGCCGGAGCTGGGACTCGAGGTGCGGGTCGGTTTGCACACGGGCGAGTGCGAGCTCGTTGACGGCAAGGTGGTCGGCATCGCCGTCCACACGGGGGCCAGGGTCGCCGCCAACGCGCAGCCGGGCGAGGTGCTCGTCTCCTCGACCGTCAAAGACCTAGTCGCCGGCTCGGGGCTGACCTTCGAAGACCGCGGCTCGCACGAGCTCAAGGGCATTCCCGGCGAATGGCGACTCTACGCCGTCGCAAAGAGCAGCTAGTCCTTAAGGCCCCCAAGCTCAATCTCCACGACCTCGTCGTCACCGCCGCAGCATGGACTCCCGGATCTCCTGTGGGTCCCAGCTGCAAGCGTTCTGCAAGCACCGGGCTTCCGCGGGGATGTCACCCTGTTCCGCCTAAATGCACGGTCGCGGCCGAAAACTGGCGTTTCGGCGGAACACGGCGGCATGCGTGTACACAATCGAGGCGGCTCATAACCCGGAGGTCGCAGGTTCAAATCCTGCCCCCGCTACTAGGAAAGGCCCTGGAGACGGGGCCTTTTCGTCATTAGGCACCCATAGGTCGCCGGCGCGACCAACCAGGACGCCCGTTCACGTGCTGATCAGGGCCAGCCGCCGTCGATCGACCCCGGCTTGACCTCGAGACCGCTCGTGAACGCGGTTGAAGCGGCCAACGCCGACTGGGCGGTGCCGCTGGTAGGCGTCGGCGCGGCGGTCGCCAGCCTGGGTGCTCTACTCGCGCTCATCGCCGGCATCGGGCGCACGACGCTTGCCATGGCCCGGGAGGGGGATCTGCCGCGCTGGCTGGCCTCGGTGCACCCGCGCTACCGCGTGCCGGATCACGCCGAGCTTGCGGTCGCCGCCGCGGTCACGGTCCTTGTCCTAACCACCGATCTGCGCGGGGCGATCGCATTCTCGTCGTTCGGGGTTTTGACCTAACTACGCGATCGCCAACGCCTCTGCTTGGACCCAAGCCGGTGAGTGGCGCCGCTGGCCGCGTGCCGTGAACGCGATTGGCCTGGTGGGATGCGTGACGCTGGTGGCGACGCTCCCGGTCACCGCTATGGCCGCCGGGCTGGCGATGTTCGCGGCCGGCCTCGCCTGGCGGTTGATCATCCGGAGGCGGGGCGGCAGCGACGTCCGGGTGAGCGCTCCGAGGGTCCGTTCCTCGAGCTAGTGCGCCCGCCGAGATCGCACGGAAAACGAACTGAGCAGGTCGCAGCCGCTCTCGGTGACGTGTCCCCAAGCAGCAGCAGCCCGCGGTCTTTTTTGCTGACGACGCGCGAGAAGGCCCAGCTCGTCGAAGGTCGAGACCCGCGCGCTCAGCGAAGAGCCTGCTCGAACCGCGGGTCGTCGCGTACGGCGGCGAAGTCGTCGTCTCTGCGCGCGTCCTCGCGGAACCGCGGGAGCAGCTCGACGGACCGCCGGAGGTGGGCGAACGTGTCGTCGCCGGTGTCGCCCGCGAGCGTTGCGAAGCACGCGTAGTTGTAATGCAAGCCCGCGTGATCCGGCATGTGCTCGAGGGCACCGCGGACCGCTTCGAGCGCGTCGGCGTAGCGCTGTTCGCCGTAGGCCGTCATGGACTCGCTGTGGAACGGCCACGCCTCACCCCAGTCGACCCCCTGGTACGCCTCGCCGGGTGTGGCGCCGACGGCGAGGACGGTTCCGTCCCCGGTCGCCTTCCGCCGCGACTCCGGCCCGACGAACACGAGTGTTCCTGGGGGCGCGTCGACCGCCTCGCCGTCGACCTCGAAGGTCGCCTTCCCGTCGAGCACGATGTACAGCTCCTCCTGGCCCGACCCGGCCTCGTCGTGCTCGTTGATCAGCGTGCCGTCCTCGCCGGGCGTGTAGGCGTTGATTCCGAATGCGTGGATCCCGAGGTGCTCGCGCACCGGAATATCTCTGCCGCGCCGCTCGATGTCGTCGAGGTGCGCGACTTGCCGGTTCGGCTTGTCGTTCATCCGATCACCTCCGTATAGCGCGCGTCGGTGTGAATCGTCGATCGTAACCGCCGTCAAGCACGTCGCCTGACGACAGGGTGCAGCCGGGGACGCGGACCCTCGGCTGAGGTCGCGGCACTGATGCGCCCCATTGCTTGACGCCGAGGGTGGCAAGGCAGAGGTTTCGGCCATGTTCCGGAATGCACCCCGGCGAGAGCAGCGAGGCGATCCGAAGAGTGGCGGTCACTTGGGCGACCGTGCTTTCACACCCGATTGGGCGAGGAAAGGTCTTTAGGCGCGGCCTGGCGCGGAGAAGCCCCACTCATGCGTCGGTTTCCCCCTGTCTTTCGTTCGCGTAACGGGCAACATGGGCTGATCTTTTTGTGGGTGGCCTGCGGTTCGTTATCGGGCCGACCTCCCGCTGAGCAGGTGCGAGTTGAGGAGGACGCCGATCTCCCGTGCACGCAGCTCCTCGAGCAGCGCGCGCACCGTCCTCCGCCCGGCCGGGTCGAGCGCGCTCGTTGGCTCGTCGAGCAGCAGCGCCGGCGGCGAGCCGACCAGCGCCTGCGCGATCCCCAGCCGCTGCTGCATGCCCTTCGACATCGCGTCCACCCGCACGCGGCGGGCATCCGCGAGCCCGACCAGCTCGAGCAGCTCGTGGCGTTCATTCTCTCCGCCTGGCGAGGCGACCAGGCGCTGGTGGAGGCGGAGCACCTCGTCCGCGGAGTACCAGCCGGGGAAGCGGAAGAGTTCGGCGAGGTAGCCCAGCGCCGCCCGCGCCGCGGACGAGCCCGCGGGAGCGCCGCAGATCTGCGCCCAGCCCCGCGACGGACGGATCAGGCCGCAGGCGATCTTGACGAGCGTCGACTTCCCGGCGCCGTTCGGGCCGAGGAGGCCGACGAGCTCACCGCGCTGCACCTCGAGGCTGACCCCGGCGAGCGCCTGG
>Ga0307278_10000556_pt1 | contig 18743 bp, 16 predicted proteins | sample ER_DNA_117_FD_194482 | JGI IMG/M metagenome (GOLD analysis project Ga0307278, IMG submission 194482) | Bulk soil microbial communities from the East River watershed near Crested Butte, Colorado, United States - ER_DNA_117 | ecosystem: Environmental > Terrestrial > Soil > Floodplain | place...
GAGAAATCCGCTGTCTTCCTCACTCACTCGCCGACCAAGAGGCGTGTCGGCTCGCTCGCTCGTCCAGACAGCTGCGCGCGATTTGCCGACGCTCGCAATCTTTGTAGCGGGCCGCGGTCCGACTTACGCCGCACAGAACTCGTTGCCTTCGGGGTCCTGCATGACCCACCAGTGCCCGGCCGGCCCCTTGTTCACCTCCCGGAGGCGGGTGGCGCCCAGGGCCTCTAGCCGGGCCGCCAGTTCCTCGGTGCTGCCGGGTTCGCCGTGAATGTCGATGTGCAGGCGGTTCTTGACGGTCTTGCTCTCGGGAACGTCCTGGAAGAGCAGGCGACGGCCATGGCCAATGCCGCTGGTGTCGTCGAACGGGTCCTCTGGGTGTCGGATCGCTGCGTGGCCGCGGAAGATCCGGTGGCCACGGTGTTCAGTGACCGCGTCGTCACTGATGTGGCCCACGGCCAGCAGCTGGTCGATGAGTGCGCTCGGGTCTTCCACCTCGTACTCCAAGGCCGCGGCCCAGAAGTCCGCGAGCGCGGGAGCGTTCCTGGTGTCGATGACCAGCTTCCAGTTCAGTGCCATGTAAATGTTCTTAATTGGTTACGGGGCGTGTCCGCAAACTAAGGGCGACTGGACCGTGGTGATGCCGAGTTGGACACGGCCAAAGATTCCTCACCGCTGAGGTCCGGCCCGCAAGCGAACCCCTAACGGCACCGCGGCGCGCAGTTCTCGATTGCGGTGCTCAACTCAGCTCTCCTCCTTGGCGTCGACGGCCGGCGCCCGCTCGGCGGCAGTCCGTGCTCCTCACGCAAGATGTTGAAGAGTTCGGAGCCCTTTAGAAACCACGAGAAGCCAGGGGCGAGCACCGCGACCGTTTCGCCCACAAACACGGTGTGGTTGATGTCGGACCCGCGTGCGGCGAGCGCCACACTTGCGACAACAGCGGCGCCCAGATTACGACGGCGGAGTCACGATGGACCCTCCGCCACCTGTTATGCCAGCGCACATTCTTGCCGGCGTGGGCCGCTGCTGACCCCAACCGTCGGTCCAGCGGCTCCCCTACCGTGGTTTTGCCGACGCCATGATCGCGGCCTAGCCGGATCCGCGCGACCGACGGCGAGCCCGTCCAGCTGTGGCGCTGCCTCCACCTGCGCCGCCGCCGAACGCCATTGCCACGCCCAGCATGAAGCCGAAGTCGTACCAGTTGCCGTTGTTCTGAACCTCGTAGATATTGACTTCCGAGGTGAACAGGGAGATTAGGAAGGTGATCGGGCTGATCAGCCCTTGCCACAAACCCAGCCAGAAGCCGGCCGGGTCCTGGCCGGTATCTACCATCGCGTTCGGCCCTGCGGCACACGCTGACAATGTCAGTAAGGCCAGGACCGTACCGAGCCCGAGATATGTGTGCGTTCCTCGCATAGTGATTACCTCCCATGTCAGTGAAGCCTGGTCATGCATTGCTCGACTAGGGCGCTAAGTCCTGCATCATCACCGATCCACCCAGATACGGTCATCTCGTGTCGGAGCATGCCGCCGCGCAAAACCGTGCGCCCTTCGCTCAGCGCTACCTGCCGGGATTGTGGGTGCTTCGCAAACATCACCGGAGCTGGTTGCGTGGAGACCTTCTCGCTGGAGTGACCTCATCACCAAGCTGCACGTCTCCGACCGGTCAGGAGCCACTCTCCGGGCACGAGACGTCGGCTTTGGCGGAGCCGGGTCGGGCTGAATTACCTTTGCCCACTTGGTGTCAAGAAGCTCGAGTGCCATCATCGATGATCATCGACGATGAGTGCGCACGATGTCACTGATTCCCCCGTGGTTGCGACCACCCCGCGTCCGCGAGCGCCTAGCCCCATACCACCTCCGCCCAGACGTGCTGGACGCGGCGGCTGCCATGGCCTCTGACCAGCGCTCCGATATCTACATAGTCCGGCTGGAGGCCGCTCTGACTGACTCAGAGACCGTGCTGCGGATGATGGACGGGCGGCACACCAGGGTGATGGGCCTGCTCGTGCTGACCAGCGAACGCATCCACTTCCGCTCCCGCCGCCGCACCGGGCCCAACTTCAGCGTGCCGCTGGAGGACGTCCGTGCCATCGAGGCCTACACCCGCAGGGGCACCGGTACCGTCCGCATCATCACGCCCTACGGCAGCCTGACTGTCGGCCAGATCCTCGGCAGGCAGGGGGAAATGCTCGCCGCTGACGCCCAAGCGACAATCCGCGGCGAACCTCTGCCAGAGCGAGACCCGCTCCGGCTATTGGCCAAACTCCGCGCACTGCGCGAGAGCGGCGCGATCAGCGCCGCTGAGTTCGAGATCCGCAAGTCTGCGATCTGGCGCGAGATCTAGATGACCGTTCGGGTCGCCAGCGCTCGACGATCGTGCCGTCGGCGATGCGGAAGATCTTGACCCCGCAGAAAACCGCGTTGCGTCCAATCGGCGGTTCGCCCATCACTGAGGCGCGGTAGGTGCCGCGGGCAACAAGTGCTCGTGATGAAGGGTGGCCCGCGCACGTCCCGAGAACAACATCGCCGCCGTGTCAGCCCGGTCCGGTGACGGAAGCCTTTGCTTACGTATGTCGTCCTTCGATTCGATCGTGATGCGGGCTCGTGAGTCCACCCCACTGGCTCCCAGCGGCAGGCCGTTCAGGATTCCGAGCCAGGCGCCCTGCAGCACCAGATCAGCGATCGGCCGGTACTGGCGTGGGGTCGAGGCCAAGCGCTCAGCGTTCGCACCCGGCGATTCGCCTCGTCATTGGTCTAGCCGACACCTACCATTCGATCGCAGGCCGCGAAGATCGCATCCTGGAGGGCGGGGTCCCGCAGCGGTCTGGGGACCGGCGTCGGCGCCCGGTTCTTCCAGTAGGGAACGGCTGGCGATCTACGCGGCTCGTCGATGAGTCGCACTCAAGCAGCGCATTCGGCCGCTATTACAGAAAGGTTGGTGGTCATGGTTAACCGGGCGACAACTCGCGCCAGCCGGTGTGAGTCCGTGTTTCAGTGGCTGCGGACTACGCAGCAGCGGCTAAGGTCATGAGCGGCAGGAGAAGACGGAGGCGATGCAGATGAGGAAGATCCTGCTCGTTCAAGGGGCGAACTTGACGTATCTCGGCAAGCGAGAGCCGGAGATCTACGGCACGACGACTGCTGAGGAGTTGAACGAGACGCTGCTCCAGCACTCCCGCGAGAAGGGCTATCAGCTCGATATCTTCTACAGCAACATCGAAGGGGAGGCAATCAACCGGATTTATGAGGCTGCCGACGCCGGAACTCACGGTTTGGTGATGAATCCCGCGGGCTTCACCTACGGCGGGTACGCCCTCAAGGATTGCATCAAGGGCGCTGGCCTTCCTTACGTGGAAATCCACATCAGTAACATCGCGAAGCGAAATATCCACTGCGTTCTGTCCGACTGTGCGATCGGCATGATGACCGGATTCGGGCTACACGGCTACGTGCTTGCCCTTGAGGCCATGCTGCACATCCTCGAGCAGAACGATGCGCGTCTCCGCGGCTGAGCTCCGAAGGGTTACGGAAACGAGCCTCGTCGGGGCGGGTTATCCCGCGGACGAGATTCCACAAATTGTCGAGGTCTTGACGTACGCGCAGTGGCGCGGGAACTGGCAGAGTCTCATTCAGCTATCGTCGGCCGGTTTGCCTCGCTTTCGGGCAACGGGATCGATCCACATCGAGCGCGAGACCGCGGTGTCGGCGCTCCTACACGGAGAGCTTCATCCGGGCATCGTCGTCATGTGCCGCACCATGGAGGTGGCCGAGACAAAGGCAAAGGCGTCCGGGGTCGCCATCGTGGGAGCGCATCATTCTGCGCCACCGGGCACAGGGGCCGTTGGGTTCTATGCGGAAAAGCTAGCGGCGGAGGGGTTCGTTGCCTTCGGCTGGTCCGGATCGAGCGAGCTCGTAGTGCCCTACGGTGGGGCCGAACCCCGCTTCGGAACAAATCCGGTTGCCGTCGCTTTTCCGACCGCTAACCAACCGCTCGTCATCGATGTCGCAACGTCAGCTATCCCTGCGTTCGAGCTTGCTCGTCATCGCCTGTTCGGCGAGGCTCTGCCGCCCGGAGCCGCCCTCGACGATGAAGGGCATGACACCGACGATCCTGAACTCGCTAAAGCGCTCAAGACGTTTGGGGACAGTCCGAAGAGTTCGGCACTCGCATTGATGGTGGAGGTTCTCACAGGACCCTTCGTCAAGGCATCGTTCGCCGGAGTCGGCGACACACGGAGCAACTGGGGGAATCTCATCGTGGCCATTGATCCCGAGATCTTCGTGGGTCGGGACCAGCTCGAGGCCGAGGTCGATAAGCTCCTCCAGAGTGTCCGAACTACCCGACCTCGCCCCGGCTTCGGGGCCGTCAGGCTGCCGGGCGAATCGGCACGGGCGCGGGCGCGCCAAGTGGAGGCCAGTGGCTACGTGGAAATCGATGACGAGCTGTGGAAGCGCGTGCGAAACAAGGTTCGCCCGTCCTGATCGATCAGATGCTGCTCGGCGCGCTGGCTCGGCAGCAGTCCATCGCTGAATCGCTTTGTTGACTGGTAGGGCGGCCGGGATTTGAACCGGGTATGAGCAGTAATCCGTTCCGTTCGTAGGGTCTCTTCGACCTGCAATCAAGCCCAACGTTGGATAAAATGCCTTGTCAGAGGCAAGTTAATACGTCCAGATTCGTCTACCGCCATCCATGCATATCACTCACCGGGGCCATAGTGATTGGGCCGAGCCGGGCTGCTTGGGGCGAGGCGGTCTCGCGATTCTGCAAGCTCGGTGGGGCCAGCGAAGGCTACGCCGAGCGATCCTCGCTGCTGTCGGTGTACGGCACTGTCGCTTCGCGCCGACGCTCCCAACCAACGCGGACCCGATGGTCTCACTCGTCAAGATCAACGTTGCCCGCGAGTCTGAGAAGTCCAGCCGCAAATGAGGTCTTCCGCGACGCCCCCCGTATGGGTGCGCCGGTGCGCCGACCGCTATCTCGCGTGGGTCCCAAGGACTTCGACCACTTCACCGCGTGATCAAGCCGCCAGGTTTCCATCAGGCGTCAAGGGAAAACCGGCATTGCCAAAAGCAAGTCTTTCGCGGCGTCAAGCGAGGGTAAGCGACCCTGAACGGGGGGTCTGTCTGAGGCTCATCGTCCCTACCTCTCTGTGGCGTACGTAGGGTCATGATCGCGGTCACGATGGCGCTGATGGTGATGACGGCGACGGTGAGGTACCCGGTGCCGGGAGGGCTGTCCCAATTGGCGTGGCTGAAGCGGATCATGATCGCGTACTCAGCGATCACGTGGATGGCACCAAAGGCCGTCGTACCGCACAGCACAACCACCAGGCGCAGGACGCCGCGACCGTGAACCTCTGGTTGCCATGCCGAGATCGCGACCAAGTGCGAGGACTCCGCTGGCTATGCGGCGCCGGCGATGTCGTCACCCGTACCCGCATGAATGACTGCACCCTGAGCTTGTCGAAGGGCTCAGTCCACATCCGGGACACCCGGTCGCCGCACATCATCCACCCGCAGGGACGGCCGCCAACCCCGGCCAGGGCTGGGAATTGAAAGGCGGTCACATTGCAAGGACTTAGGCTTGGCGTCATGCGTGTTGGGGTCTTTGGCGCCACTGGTCAGGTGGGCGGTGTGATGCGGAAGCTGCTCGAGGAGCGCCCGTTCCCGATCAGCGAGCTACGGTTCTTCGCTTCAGCGCGGTCGGCTGGCAAACGCCTTCCCTGGGGTGACAGTCAGATCCTCGTGGAGGACACCGATACGGCCGACTTCACTGGCCTCGACCTCGCACTCTTCTCCATGGGCAAGACAGCCTCGTTGGCGACTGCGCCCAAGGTGGCAGCAGCCGGCGCCATCGTGATCGATAACTCCTCCGCCTGGCGGATGCACCCGGATGTTCCGCTGGTGGTCTCAGAAGTCAACCCAGACGACGCGATCCGCCCGCCTAGGGGCATCATCGCCAACCCCAACTGCACCACGATGGCGGCCATGCCGGTACTGGCCCCACTCCATCGCGCCGCTGGTCTGGTACGCCTGCAGGTCGCGACCTACCAAGCGGTATCAGGGTCAGGCGGCGCAGGCGTCGACGAGCTCGACGGCCAGGCCAAGGCCGTGGTTGATCGGGCGAGCGAGCTCACCTTCGACGGCCGCGCAGTCGACTTCCCGGCCCCGAACAAGTACGTCAAACCGATCGCGTACAACGTCCTTCCCCTGGCGGGCTCGATCGTCGATGACGGCACGGGCGAGACCGACGAGGAGCAGAAGCTGCGCAATGAGTCGCGGAAGATCTTGCACATTCCTGATCTTCGCGTCTCCGGCACCTGCGTACGCGTGCCGGTCTTTACCGGTCATTCGCTCGCCATCCACGCTGAGTTCGCCGATGATCTCAGCCCCGACGAGGCGACTGAACTGCTGGCTCGTGCCCCCGGGGTCCGGCTGATCGACGTGCCGACGCCGCTCGATGCCGCCGGTCAGGATCCGAGTCTTGTCGGGCGGATTCGGGCTGACCAAGCAGCGCCGCCAGGCAAGGGTTTGATCATGTTCATCTCGAACGACAACCTACGTAAGGGCGCAGCGCTGAACGCCGTGCAGATAGCTGAGCTGGTGAGCACCCAGCTGGTTGCCGGCGGGCGGGCGGGAACGCTGTGACTGCAGCGACTTCGACTGGGCATCCGCTGGCCATCTTGGGCGCGGGTGTCATGGGTGAGACCGTGCTGTCCGGTCTACTTCGGGCCGGTTGGCATGCCGATCAGATCGTGGCCACGGACCGCAGGCTGGAGCGCCAGCACGAACTGACCGCCCGGTATGGGATCAAGATGCTCGAGAACACCGAGGCCGTGGCCGAAGCAGAGACGGTGATCTTGGTTGTCAAGCCGCAGGACATGAGCGACCTGCTCAAGGAGATTGCGCAAGCGATCAAGCCAGGCACGCTCGTAGTGTCGCTAGCTGCGGGAGTCGATACCACTTTCATCGAGTCCCGCTTGCCGGAAGGGGTTGCCGTGGTGCGGGTCATGCCGAATACCCCGGCTCAGGTGGACGAGGGGATGGCCGCGATCTCGCCCGGATCGCACAGCACTCAAGATCATCTTGATCGGGTCACGGAGATCTTGTCGGCGACAGGCCGCGTGATTACCGTGCCGGAGCGTTATCAGGACGCCGTGACGGCAATCTCGGGCACTGGTCCCGCATACCTGTTCTTCGTGGTCGAAGCCATGATCGAGGCTGGGGTGCATCTGGGATTACCGCGTGACACCGCCACCGAGCTGGTGGTGCAAACCATGCTCGGTTCGGCCAAGCTACTGCGTGAGACGGGTGAGCATCCCACCGTGTTGCGCGAGCGCGTTACTTCCCCAGGCGGCACCACGGCAGCCGCCGTACGCGAGCTTGAAGATCACAAAGTAAGGGCCGCCTTCCTGCGTGCAATGGAGGCTGCACGGGATCGCAGCCGTGAGCTCGCTGCCGCCGCTCGAAACGACAACGAGGGCAGCGGCGGTCGGGGATGACTGGGCTGCTCGTCTTCTCGGACGATCTGACCAAGTACGACTTCGGATCTGATCATCCGATGGCACCAGGCCGGGTCACCAACACCATCTCGCTGGCCCGGCAACTCGGCGTTCTCGACCGGCTTCGGATCGTGCCACCACCCGAAATCGATCTTGCACTATTGGAGACCGTGCATACGCCGGACTACATCGCTGCGGTGCAGCGCGGCGAGGCCAACCAGCGGTACGGGCTCGGGACGAGCGACAATCCTGTCTTTCCGGGGATGCACGAGATCGCAGCCCTGGTCAGCATGGCAAGTGTCGAGGCCGCTCGCAGGGTCTGGACTGGCGACGCGCAGCGCGCCTGCAACATCAGCGGAGGCTTGCATCACGCGATGCCCAGCACGACCAGCGGCTTCTGCGTCTACAACGATGTCGCCATCGCCATCCGCTGGCTCCTGGACAACGGCTGCGAGCGCGTGGGTTATGTCGACGTCGACGTCCACCACGGCGATGGTGTGCAAACGATCTTCTACGACGAGCCGCGGGTTATGACCATCAGCCTGCACGAGACACCGGCATACCTTTTCCCAGGAACAGGCTTCCCAAACGAGACCGGTGGACGGGGAGCTGAGGGCACCGCCGTGAACGTCGCACTTCCCCCCGGTAGCACCGACGCGGACTGGCTTCGGGCCTTCCACGCCGTTGTGCCACCGGCTCTTCGAGTGCATAAGCCGACGGTGTTGGTGACCCAACACGGCTGCGACTCCCACAAACAGGATCCGCTGGCCGATCTCAACCTTTCGCTCGATGGCCAGCGCGCCTCCTATCTTGCGCTGGCCAGCCTGGCCGATGAACTGTGCGCCGGACGCTGGATCTCCACTGGGGGCGGCGGGTACTCAATACGAAATGTGGTGCCTAGGGCCTGGACCCATCTGCTCGGTATTGTCAGCGGGGAACCGATCGATCCCAGCACGCGCGTACCTGAGAGCTGGCGGGCTGAAATAGGAGAGTCAGCGCCGCTTACCATGTCGGACGGCGCAGATGCCACCTTCCGTCATTTCGAGGCCGGCTTTACGCCGCACAGTCGCGTCGATCAGGCGATCCTCGCAACGCGACAGGCTGTATTCCCCGAGCTAGGTCTCGATCCGAGCCTGTGAGCAAAGATCCGACCGACTAAGTTTGCTAATCGGCTCTCCGTCAACCACCTGAGCGGCGTGTCGGTGAGATTTCCTACGCAACTGCTGTACCAACAGCATCGTTTGCCACTATTCTCACTTCAGTACCTAAGACGCTGGAGGGGAAGCCGGCGCTGATCAGGTGCAGATTGAGAGCAAGATGAACGACGAATCGAGGTCGGCAGAGTCAGCCGGTGGCGTGACTCCGCTCGCCAGCAATCTTCAGGCCGGCAAGTTCCTTACCGTGGCCGAAGTGGCCGCAATTCTCCGACTCTCCAAGATGTCGGTCTATCGGTTGATCCATTCCGGCCAGCTCGAGGCCGTGCAATTCGGCCGCAGTTTTCGGGTGACCGAGAAGGCACTCAACACCTACCTGGAGCACGCTTACTTCAGCGCTGGCTGACTTTTACGGCTGGTGAAACTCAAACCCGAACCGTCGCTGACCCGGCCACAGCGCATGCTCGGGCAACACATCGACGCCACACGCGCGTGAGCCGATGCCATGCACTGCGTCGTCCAGGAACAGGTAGACGCGATCGCTGAGACCGAGCTCGTACGGATGGCGTGCTCGATCGAGCTGCTGTGGCGTATACGCGCTCAGTGTGAAGCCGGGGCGGTGTTGCTCGCTGTTTGGCCAAGTCGTGACGCGTAACCGCTCGGCCGTTCCGTCGGAGATCCCCAGCGAGCGCAACTCGCGGCGGTGCCCGGTCTCCTGGGGGCGGGAGTAGGCGACATTCAGCTTGTCGATGTCTGCTGCAAAACGGCCGACCCGTGCCGCCTGCCGCGTGTCGGGATAGGACTCGTTCGGACCCGTGCCGAACCAGCTGGCATGCCGCAGCTCGGGCGGCAGGTCGAACCGTACGCCGACTCGTGGCCAGGTGGAGTCCCAGCGGGGTGAGGGAACGACATTCACCAAGAGGGCAAGTCCGTCGGACAACAACAACCAGTGATAGGTCACATCAACGAAGAGGTTGGTTCCGGCGGACGATGCTCGTACCACTGCCAGCAGTTGATTATGATCATGGAAGAGTTGATCCAGCCGGTGCACGAGCCGGTCGAGGCCACGCTCACGCCAGCGTTGTTCCGACGATGGTCCGAGTACGCCCTCGCCCTGGGTCTCCTCGGGACGACCCAGCTCAAAAGAGCCGCGGGCACTGCTTCTGTCGTTGTCGGTAGGTGCCCGCCAAAGCTCGAGTCGAGGACCATCGACGTCCATTCCAAAGAGCCGGCGCAGCCGACCGGTATGGGCATCGAACTGGGCAGGTCCGAGCATGATCACAGGCTCCACCGGCTCTAGGGTCGGTGGAGCCGGCCAGGCCGGCAGCGTGATGATCGTTTCGGACTTTGTCAGCTCGAACTGTCCCAGGGCCACCTCGTGGCCACGATCGGCCCACACGGTCGGCGCGGCCAGCTCGGCTCTCAGCGTCAGCCAGGTCTCGCCAACACCGGGCCTCAACAGCTCGTCAGGCAACTTGGCTGCTCCCTGCTGGCCCGGCGGAATCGCCGGTACCTGGACCGTCTCCTCGGCGACCGGATGCCCATCCACTTCCCTGACAGCGACGAAGCGAAGGTGCTCGGTGGAGAGCGTGTGGTAGCGATTACGGACTGTGACGAGGTTGCCGTCGAAGTCGAAGAGGATCGGCTGGTTCACCCGGGTGAACTCGGCCAAGCTCGGCGTCGGTGTACCGTCCGGCAACAGCATGCCGTCCATCACGAAGTTGTCGTCGTGCAGTACCTCGCCGAAGTCACCGCCGTATGCGTAGAACTCGGTGCCATCTGCCGTACGCGACAGCAGACCATGATCACGCCACTCCCAGACGAAGCCGCCATGCAGCCGGGGATAGCGCTCGGTCAATTCGTCATAGATGGTCATGCCTCCAGGGCCGTTGCCCATCGCATGCACGTACTCGCACATTACGAAAGGCTTGCTGCGGACACGCTCGGCGTCGGTTGAGTCCCTGAGGTAGGAGATGAAGCCGCGCTCTGTGCCAATCGCCTCGGCCTCCAGGTAGTTCGGGTACATCCGCGAATAGATATCGGTGTAGTCGCAGGTGTGATCTCCCTCGTAGTGCACCGGTCGCTGGGGATCACGCCGCCGTACCCAGCTGGCCATCTGCGCGAGGTTGCGGCCAGTCCCGGCCTCATTGCCGAGGGACCAGATGATCACTGACGGGTGGTTCTTGTCCCGCTCGACGGTACGCGCCATCCGGTCCAGGCAGGCCTCTGCCCAGTGCGGATCATCGCTCGGATTCCCTTGCCAGTCACAAACTTCAAACCCGTGGGTCTCGTAGTCGCACTCATCGATCACCCAGAAGCCGAGCTCATCGGCAAGATCAAGTACGCGCGGATACGGCGGATAGTGGCTGGTGCGGATTGCATTGACGCCGCCCTGCTTCATCATGATCAAGTCGGCGCGTGCGTACTCCTCGTCGAACATCCGGCCCTTGAGGGGATGGACCTCATGCCGGTTCACGCCGCGGAAGATCACTTGCCTCCCGTTGACGCTGAGCACGTCACCATCAATCTGAACCCGCCGAAAGCCCAGCCGCAGGTTCAACGTCTCGCCCACGGAACTTACGCGTGCGTCATAGAGCCTGGGCGCCTCCGCACTCCACGGCTCAATCCGCCCGACAGAGAACGCTCCAACCTCACCAGGACGGGCGAAGCGCTGCTCCACACCGAGCTCGGGAATCTGAATCGTGATCGGGAACGCCAGCTCGGAGGCGATGATCTCCGGATCAATCGACCCGGTCCCGTCCGCCGCGTACGCGGTGCGCAGCCAGACGTCCTCCACACTTCCGTATGGACGGCCCAGCACAGTGACATCGCGAAAGATTCCGGGCAGCCACCACTGATCTTGATCCTCCAGATAGCTCATCGACGACCACTGGTGCACCCGGACCAAGATCATGTTCTTGCCTGGTCGGACCACCTGGGTGATGTCGAACTCCTGCACCAGCCGGCTAGCCTTGCCAACTCCGATCTCCATGCCGTTCAGCCAGACGCGGTAGACCGATTCCACACCGTCAAAGCGCAGCAGGATTCGCTCTGCCGACCAGTCCGGCAGCTCGAAGGTTCGGCGGTGATCACCGGTGGGGTTCTCATCGGGGACGTGCGGCGGGTCGATCGGGAATGGATACCGGATATTGGTGTAGATCGGCCGGCCGTAGCTGCCTTCCTGAGCTTTCGCGGAAGTGGCGGGTAATACCCAATGCGACGGCACTGGGATGGTGTCCCACGCCGAATCGTCGAAGTCCGGATCGGCGGCGGCATCGTCCAGACCCTCTGCGACGGGCGACCACCGAAACCTCCAATCACCATTCAGGCGGAGCATCGGCGCGTCCGTTGCCAGCCAAGCCCGAGGCCGGCTGCGCCGACCAGTTCCAGGAGAGAAGTCGTCGAGATAGCTGCTCACGAGATCAGTCTTGTGCCGCGTCACCTGGGAGCGCCATCCGGGCTGAGCTTGTCGTCGTCCACTGAAGTGCCCTTCGACGGGCCAGGGCGCATGAAAGCCTAAGACTCGCGTCATGTTGCGCTGCCCGGTAGCATGCGAGAGTTGTCCGGCGACACGCGCCGGGAGTGATCAAAGTCCGGGACCGGAGTGACGTCTCGGGAACGAGAGGTTACACAGTGGGTTCGGTCATCAAGAAGCGGCGCAAGCGGATGGCGAAGAAGAAGCATCGCAAACTGCTCAAGCGCACACGGATCCAGCGCCGTCGCGCGGGCAAGTAGCTTCGCGGCTGGACCTTGATGGCCACGAAACGGGTCGTCCTCGTCACCGGAGTCTCGCGTGACCTGGGTGCCCGGTTCGCCCGCTCGCTCGCCGCTGACAAGGATGTCGAGGTAGTTGGGCTCGATGTAATTCCGTCTCGTCACGACCTGGGCGCCGCCGATTTCGTACGCGCCGACATCCGCAATCCTGTGATTGCCAAGGTGATCGCTATGCGCGGCGTCGACACCGTCGTCCATCTTGCGATGGTGGCTACCCCGGGTGGTGCCGGTGGCCGCTCCTCCATGAAAGAGATCAATGTCATCGGCACGATGCAGCTGCTTGCCGCTTGCCAACGGGCGGAAAGCTTCCGAAAGCTCGTCGTGCAGAGTTCGATCTCGGTGTACGGGGCGTCCCCCCGAGACCCCGCCAAGTTCACCGAGGAGATGTCGGCTCGAGCGCAGCCGCGTACCGGTTTCGGCAAGGATTCGCTAGAGATCGAGAGCTACGTCCGTGGACTGGCGCGGCGCCGGCCCGATGTCGTTGTCACGACGCTGCGGCTGGCGAACCTCATGGGTGCAGGAGTGGACAGCCACGTCAGCCGCTACTTGTCGCTCCCGGTGGTGCCCCGAGTGATGGGTTTTGACGCCCGACTCCAGTTCCTACATCCCAGCGACGCGATCGACGCCTTGCTGCTGGTGACACGCCGTGATGTGCCGGGGACCTTCAACGTGGCGGCGCCCGATGTCGTCGCCCTTTCCCAAGTGCTCCGCAAGATGGGCCGGCCCACTGTCGGCGTCCCGAGAGCTGCGGCACCGTTGGTTGCCACACTGGCACGCCAGGCACGACTGGTCGACTTCTCTGCAGACCAGATCGATGCACTCACCTACGGTCGTGGCATGGACACCTCACGCTTCACTTCTCAGACAGGATTCGTTCCGAGATTCACCAGCCTCGCTGCAGTTGAGGAGTTCGTGGGAGTTAGCCAGCTTGGCTTGCTGAGTCCCGAGCGGGTTGACAGCGCGCTCGAGGCGGCAACGCAGGTGCTCAGAACTGCGGCGGTTCGAGATGGCTGAGGCGAAGATCATCGACTTCGGCAACCGCGGTCAGGCCGCTCGCGGGCGGCGCCGCACCGGCCGTATGCCGGAATCCCAAGAGACACCCACTCTCGGTGACGAAGATCCCGGTTTCGAGTCCGAGGAAGTCCCCCAGACTCCAGCGCTGGGCGCTTTGTTCAGCGAGTTGGCCCGACTTGCGTCGCGGTCGGTCCGCAGCCTGCCGTCGTTGCCGACCACGCAACTGGGTGCGTTCGCTGCCGATCCGCTGCACACCCTTGCTTCGTTGGCGCAGACGCTCGGGGTCGAGTGGGAGGACTCACTCGACGAGACAGTGGCTTTCATCCGTAAGCGTCTTCATGGCGACTATGCAATCGACGAGTTCGGATTCGACCCCGAGTTCACAACCAAGATCTTCCTGCCGGTGCTGCGGCGGCTTGCGGACTCCTGGTTCCGGGTCGAGGTCCGAGGGGCTGAGAACCTTCCTGCTGACGGCTCGGCGCTGCTGGTTTCCAACCACGCCGGCACATTGCCGATCGACGGCATGATCTTGCACACCGTCGTTTATGACGAGATCGGCCGTCACCTCCGGATGCTGGGGGCGGATCTGATCTTCAAGACGCCCTACTCACATGATCTTGCTCGCAAGACGGGCAGCACCTTGGCCTGCCAGGAAGACGCGGAACGCCTGCTCGCCTCCAACCAACTGGTTGCCGTGTTTCCCGAAGGCTTCAAAGGCCTTGGCAAGCCGTACGCCGATCGCTACAAGCTGCAACGATTTGGACGCGGAGGGTTTGTCTCGGCCGCGCTACGGGCTCAGGTGCCAATCATCCCGACCGCGATCGTCGGCTCGGAGGAGATCTTCCCGCTGATCGCCAGAGCACCCGCACTGGCCCGGATGCTCGGTCTGCCGTACTTCCCGATCACACCCCTGTTTCCCTGGTTAGGGCCGCTCGGCATGATCCCCCTGCCAAGCAAGTGGATCATCCAGTTCGGCGAGGCCATTACCACCGACGAGCTGGGTCCGGGTGCCGCAGACGATCCCATGATCGTGTTCAACATCACCGACCAGGTGCGGGAAACGATTCAGCAGACTCTGTACGCACTGCTCATGCAGCGGCGGAGCGCTTTCTTCTAGGATCCGCTGCTCCCTACCCGGCTAGTCTGTGCCACGTGTTCTGGGCGTTGGCGATGATCTTGCTAGCGTTCGCCGGCTTCACCGTCATCGTGGTCAAGCTGCGCCGCCCGGTACGCGCCGCAGATGACGAGAGTGAGGCCACGACCAGCGCCGATCTCGGACGGCGGATTGATCTTGAGCAGCTCAAGGGCTTCGTCTACATCGGGGCCGGCGCATTGGCCCTGCTCGCCGTGGCAGTGATCCTGATGGGCTTGTTCGCAAACCGGACCGGTCGCGCCGAAGGACTGGCCGTGCTGGGGTTCTTCGGCTATGCGGCCTATCTCATCGCCGCGACAGTGGTGGTCTATGTCACGAGCCGCAAGAGCTGAGCCGGCGGAGCCTATCCCCTCAGGCGACGCCGGACGGCAAAACCCGTGGCCACTGCGCCAGCGGTCGCACCTGCCGCTCCGGCGCCGAGAAGCCCAAGCCGAGCCGCCTTTCGACCGCTCCGATAGTCCTGAATCTGCCAGTCCTGGTCTCCGGCATGCGCCCGCAGCCTGCCGTCAGGATTGATCGCGCACGGGTGGCCGACCAGCGAAAGCATGGGGAGGTCATTGTAAGAGTCGGAGTACGCGAAGCAGTGAGCAAGATCAAGCCCGTGCTCATGTGCCAGCGCACGTACGGCCTCCGCTTTGGCAGGGCCGTGGAGCAAATGGCCCTTCAGCCGCCCTGTATAGACGCCGTCAGTGTGCTCTGCCGTAGTACCCAAAGCGCCGGTGAGTCCCAGTCGCGCGGCAATGATGCCAGCTACTTCCACGGGAGCGGCCGTGACTAGCCAGACTTGCTGCCCGACGTCGAGATGCAACTGAGCAAGTGCCCGGGTGCCCGGCCAGACGCGTTCCGCGATCGACTCTTCGTACACCTCGTTCGCGATCTCAGTCAGCTCGGTGACGGTGTGACCTTCGATGAACCCCAACGTCGCGCTGCGCGCATCCTCGATGTGGCCAGGCTTCTCCCGCCCTGCCATGCGGAAATAGACCTGCAACCACAGGCCCCTGACGATCACTCGGGTCGGAAAGAAGCCGCGACGGTACAGACCCTTCGCGAAATGGAACAGTGAGGCGCCCTGGATGACCGTGTTGTCAAGATCGAAGAACGCAGCTGCGGTCGGATCCTCATGGATCAATGGCTCCGGACGGAGGCCGGCTTCGGCCAACTCCTCTGACGTCTCGTGTAGCGGTCCGATTGCTGCTAGCGGAGCGTCGTGGTCGACCGGAATCGCCGATGCGTCGCTGCCCGGCAAATACTCCGCGTGGCCGACGTGCGTGCGGGACGTACCGCCCGGCTCACTCATTGCGCGTCTACGTCCGATCACGTCATCACCATAGTGTCCGGGCCGCCATTTCTCGTGCCAGACTCGGGTGGGTGAACGACCTCGACACAGCGGTCCAGTCGGTCGATGCGGGCTCTGTCGACACCAATCTTGCTGATCTTGTGACCCGTCAGGCAGAGACGCAGCCTGAGGGCGTCGGGCTGGTTCAGCCCGGACTGGTACGCCGCACCATGGCCTGGGCTGAGCTCGAGGGACGAATCGATGCAGTCGCTGCCGGATTGGCGGCGCACGGATTAGTCGCGGGGCATCGAGTCGCGATCTGCGGACCCAACAGCATCGAATTCGTCGTGGCCTATTTCGCTACTTTGCGCGCCGGATATGTAGCAGTGCCGATCAATCCGGAGTCGACAGCCACCGAGTTGCGCGCGATGCTCAACGATTGCGGCGCCAGGGTGTTGTTCACCGCTGCACGCCAACCTCTCGAGGATGTGCATCAGATTTCCCTCACAGCTGCTGGGCTTGACGAGTTGTCCGACGTGGCAGCGCTGCCGGTCAGTTCGCCGAGGGATCCAGAAGCATTGGCCGTCCTGCTCTACACGGCGGGCACCTCCGGTGAGCCGAAGGCAGCGATGCTCAGCCACCGGGCGCTGCTGAGTCATCTGCGGAGCGTCGCGTCCTTCGAGATCCTGGACAGCGAGAGCGTGGTGCTGGCCATGCTCCCGCTCTTTCATGTATTCGGTCTGAACGCGGTGCTCGGGAGCTGGGCGGCCTCAGGTGCCCGGTTGGTGATCATGGACGGGTTTGACGGCTTCGCCGATGTGCTCACAGAGGAGCAGATCAGCAATGTGCCGCTAGCGCCCCCGGTGCTTGCTCGAATCCTGGATGACGAACGGGCCGTCGCCGCCCTGGGATCGGTGACCACCGTCGTGTCTGGTGCCGCGCCGCTGCCAGTTGATCTTCGAGACCAGTTCACGGCACATACGGGACTAAGGGTCGAGCAGGGTTACGGGCTGACCGAGGCGGCCCCGGGCATCTCGGCCACCTTGGGCGGGGAGGTGCTCGGACACGGTCACGTCGGTCGCCCTTTGCCACGCGTCGAAGTGAGGATCGGTGATGGCGCCGAACCGACCGAGCCCGGCGAGATTTGGATCCGTGGCGACAACCTGTTCTCCGGTTATTGGCCGGATGGCCACGGTGGTCCCGGAGAGCTCGGCTGGTTCCCGACCGGAGACATCGGCTACTTACTCGATGGAGAGTTGTTCCTCGTGGACCGGGCTCGTGAGCTGATCATCGTCAACGGCTTCAACGTCTATCCAGCCGAGGTCGAGGAAGCGATCCGGGAGCTGCCGGGGGTTGATTCGGTGGCGGTGGTCGGTCGGTCCAATCGACGTACCGGCGAGCAGGTCGTGGCATTTGTCACTGGTTCAAGCCTCAGTGTCGAGACGATCAACGACTACTGCGCCGGCCGGCTCGCAAAGTTCAAGCGTCCGAGCCTGGTTCGACTGGTGGATGAGCTGCCCAGAGGGATAACCGGCAAAGTAAGGAAGGGTGTCTTGCGGGGCATGCTCTGAACGTAGGGTGCTGACGCCGACAAACTGCATTTGCCCTAGCAGGGCGGCCAACCGCCGGCTCCTGGTCGCTGCATGAGGCTATAGCGTGATCAGGCATCCGTTCTAAAGTCTTCAGATGAAGCTAGCTCCGGCCGAGATCCGGGCGGTGATTGCGCTCGCGGTCGGCATGTTCTGCGTGCAGGTCGATTTCTTCGCGCTCAACCTGGCGCTACCGCGGATGGCGGTCGACCTCAACGAGACGACCACGAACATGCAATGGGTCATCAGCGCCTACATGATCGCCGTAGGCGCAGCCATGATTCCGGGCGGCCGGCTTGGCGACTTGCGCGGTCACCGGCGGATCGTCGTGGCCGGCTTGGCTGTCTTCGGCGGAGCGTCACTGGTCTGTGGCCTGTCCTCCTCGTACGGCCTGCTGATCGGATTTCGGGCGCTGCAGGGCCTCGGTGCCGCGGCGCTGTTCACCGTCAGTGTGGCGGCGGCCAGCAATGCAGTCGCCAGTGATCATCGGGCGCTGGCTATCGGTGCCCTCTTCGGAATCGCGAACATTGGAACCGCACTCGGCCCGTTCATCGGCGGACTTCTGACCGAGCAGCTCAGTTGGCGGTGGGTGTTCTTCCTCAACGTCCCGCTCAGTGCGATCGCCATCTTCTGCTGCCTTCGATGGTTGCCCTCGATGCCACCCGCGGGGGCGAGGGTGCGGATCGATTGGCTGGGATTGATCCTGGTCAGCTCCGGTATTGTCGCGGTGGCGTACGCGGCTGACCGCGGCGGCGAATGGGGCTGGAGCTCGCCGAAGCTGATCGGATTGCTCGCCCTCGCTGTCGTGCTGCTCGTCGCCTTCATCGTCGTGGAGCGGCGCGTGCGGGATCCGTTGATCAACCTATCCCTCTTCCGGAATCGGGCCTTCGACTTGATCACTGTCGGCGGCACGATAGCCAACATCGTGTACACGGTGACGGTGCTGAGTACGACGATCTATCTGCAGGACGGTCGCGGACTCAGCCCAATCGTTGCCGGCCTGGTATTCCTGGCTCCGTCCGTGGCCGTCGCACTGTCTGGTCCGGTAGCTGGCCGACTCGCGGCGTGGCAACCGGTGCCGGTGCTTATTCCGGCGGCCCTGCTGCTCGGCGGCGTCAGCCTGCTCCTTACCTCGGCAGTGGATGCCTGGGGAGTCTACCTACCGCTGCTCGGTCTGACCGGCTTCGCCTTTGGCCTCGGCTGGACGCTACCGAGTATTGGAACCCAGACGGCCGTCGATCCCGCTCGCGCCGGCGAGGCTGCTGGAGTCAACCTCACGGT
>Ga0307278_10000557_pt1 | contig 18734 bp, 14 predicted proteins | sample ER_DNA_117_FD_194482 | JGI IMG/M metagenome (GOLD analysis project Ga0307278, IMG submission 194482) | Bulk soil microbial communities from the East River watershed near Crested Butte, Colorado, United States - ER_DNA_117 | ecosystem: Environmental > Terrestrial > Soil > Floodplain | place...
TCGGGACCGCCGCGCTGGTCGGTCAGGTAGAGCGCCGTTTCGGCTACCTCGTCCTCGCAGGGACGGCAGCATTCCTCCTCGGGCTCTGCGACGACAATCGCTGGATCGGGCCGCGCGCGAAATTCGCCGGACAACTCGCGATCGCGGCTGCGACGGCATCCGTGATCCACCCGACCTGGCTCCCCCTGGCGGCGGCCGTGCCGGTTGCCGTGATCGTCCTCGTCGCCGCGATGAACAGCTTCAACCTGCTCGACAACATCGACGGCCTCGCGGCAGGGACGGCCGCGATCGCGGCGGGAACACTCGCGCTGACAACGCTCTTCGTGGGTGGCTCCGCCCTGCAGCTCCTAGCGTGCGCCGTGGCCGGCGCGTGCCTGGGGTTCCTGCCGCTCAACTACCGGCTCCGTCGGCCGGCGGCGCTCTTCATGGGTGACTCGGGAGCACTCTTCCTCGGCCTGGTCGTAGGCGCGACCGCGCTGCTCGCGACACCTGGGGGCGCGGGTGAGGTGTCGGCGACGGTCGTCGCACCGCTCCTGATCCTCGCACTGCCGATTCTCGATACCTCCCTAGTCATCCTCGTCCGGCTCGCGGAGGGGCGGCCGATCTGGCAAGGGGGAAAGGATCACCTCTCGCACCGTTTGGTCTACGTGGGCTTCGGGGAACGTGAGGCCGTGGCGGTCCTCTTGACGTTGGCTGCGGTCTGCGGCGGGGTGGCGATGCTGGTCGTCGCCGTCGACGACGCGCTGGTCACAGGGGCTGCCGCGGGCGCCGTCGTCGCCCTGCTCGTCGGGCTCGGGTCGCGGCTGGCGCTCGTGAGCGAAGCATCTCGGGTTGCCGTCCTGCCCACACGCCAGGAAGAAGGGAAACTTGAGCCGATACGGCATCACGCGCACGCGGGCTAGTCTCGCCGCGATCGTCACTGCCTGCGTCTGGGCGGCGGGAGCCTATGCCGGCGGGCCCGGTGACGTCTACAACGACTACGCCGCCGACGGCGTCCTGAGTTGCAACCACTCGCGCGCGGACCTCGTCGCCGTTATTCGCAGCGGGTCGCTCAATCAGTACGGCGATCCCTACACGCTCGCGCGCCTGAAGCTGGCGGCCCGCAAGCAGCTCGCCGGGGGCTGCCGGCATGTGAGCCGGTCGCGGCAGGGTGAGAATGGCCGCAGCGAAACGCCCGGCGGACCAGTGGGCCGGGCCGGCGGCGGACGGTCGGAGGGCTCTCCCAGGCACCCCCGTCGTAAACCCCCTGCGCCTCAGGAGGCGGCCTCGCCCGGCCCGGCCGCGTCCACCGGAGAGGACAACGCTTCGTTCGTACTGGGGCGAGGTCTGATCGTCGGATCCCTCGTCGCAGCGCTAGCGTTCGGAGGATGGCTCACGAAGCGCGGACTGGCCGCGCGAGACTGAACGCCGCCGGGCGGCGCACGCGCGTCGCCCTAGCCGGACCGACCACCCGCTCGCTCGCGGGCGCATCCTTCGCCGTTCCTCCCGTGGCGCTGCTCGGCGTCGCCGTCTTCCTCGCATTTCGCGGCGGCGGCATTGTCCCCGAGCAGTGGGCGCCGGTCGCCGTCGGCACAGCCGTTGCGTTGGCCGTCCTCGGCGCGGTCGGGAGCCTGCCGCGACTCCCGCGTCCGGCCTGGCCTGCCCTCGGCGCCCTGGGGGGTTTCTTTGCCTGGAGTTGCACATCCATGACGTGGTCGTCCTCGCCGGAGGCGACGCTAGAGAACGTCGCGCGGCTCTCCCTGTTCGTGCTGGCCGCCGCGGTCGGGGCCACCTACGCGGCGCGGCCCGGCGCCGCGAGGACCCTTGCCGTCGCGCTTGCCGTAGCGGGCGCGGCGCTTGCGCTGACGGTCGAGGTGAAGATTCTCGCCGGTAACACCGGCGCCTTCTCGACGACCCGTCTCGCCTGGCCGATCGACTACGCGAATGGCGACGCCGCCCTGCTCTTGATCGCCTTTCCCGCCCTCCTGGCCGGCGCGGCGGCGGAACGCATTCGGCCGCTTGGGCGCGCCCTGGTCGCCGGTGTTTCGGCGCTGGCGCTCGCGGAAGGATTGATGACGTTGAGCCGGGGCGCCGCAATCGCGCTGCCTGCGACGATAGTCGTCTGCGTCGCGCTCGCCACTGAGCGTGCGCGACTGGCCCTCACGCTGGCCGGGATCGCTCTGCCCGTCGCGCTCCTCTCCACAAGACTCACCGCCGGTCGACCGGGGGAGGTCGCCTCCGACGCGGTCGCCCGCGGACGAGCGGCCGCGCTCGCCGCGGCTGCGGCCGCGCTGATCGTCGCCTTGATCGCGTCTCTCGACCACGTCTGGCCACGGACATTCCGGCGGTACAGGGGCCGCGCGGCGGTCGCGGTCTGGGCGTGCGTCCTTGCGGTCGGCGCGACCGCGTTCGTGGTGCACTACGGCCGCCCCGACACGTGGCTCTCCACGCGCTGGTACGAGTTCCGGAACCCCGACCTGACGCAGCCGGGCGACGCTGGGCGCTTCGGGAACGCCACCTCGAACCGGTACGACTACTGGCGTGTCGCCGCCCGCACCTTCGAGGCGCATCCACTCGCGGGCGAGGGCGCGGGCGCGTTCGCGGTGCCGTGGTTCCAGCGACGCGCGATCAACGAGAGCGTCACCGATGCCCACTCCTGGGAAGCGGCCGCACTCGCGGAAACCGGGTTAGTCGGCTTCCTTCTGCTTGCCGCTGCATTGCTCTTCCCGCTCGTCCAGCTCTTGCGCGTTCGCAAGGAGCTCGGCAGCGATGTCGTGGTCGCGCTGGGCGGTGCCGCTGCGTACTTCGTGCTGCATGGGTCGCTGGATTGGCTCTTCCTCATTTCTGCGGTCGCGGTGCCCGCGTTCACCGCGCTCGGGGCGTGTGCTGCGGCGGGCGGAGCAGACGAGCTCAAGCTCGCGCCGGGCCGACAGCGAACGGCAGTTGCGGCGGGTGCGCTTGTGGCAACCCTCGCCGCTGTTCCCGTGTACTTGTCGACGACGCTGACGGCACGCGCCGAGGACCAAGCGGCTACATCGACACAGCGCGGGCTCGACACGCTCTTGCTCGCCGCCCGCGTGAATCCATGGGCAGTGCAGCCGCTCATCGTTCGGTCGGCGATCCTTGGTTCCGTGGGGGACTACTCACGCGCGTCTAAGGCGGCCGAGGACGCCACGCTTCGGGGACCGAACAACTGGACGGCATGGCTAGCGCTTGCGCAAGCAAGTCACAAGGCACGCCGGGACGTCAGGGCTCAAAGCGCATTTCGGCGTGTAGTCGCGCTGAACCCCCGCGCTCCTCAAATTTCATTGCGAGGCTGAATGTCCAGACGCTCCCCGATGGTCGTCCCTAGGCTTAACCGCCAAGGAGGCTGTTTCTACCGGTCGTATTGCCCTTGCAATGGAGCCTTAATCGGCATCTACATGCCACAATCGCCGCCCAAGCGTATGCAGGCACAGGGACAATCGCTCGAAACGACACCTTCGCCGCCCCGCCCGAGAATCGCACATCTAGTGCGGCTGGACGCTTGGGCGGGAACACAACAGCAGGTCGCGGCTCTGGTTCTCCGCGCTGATCCCGCGGTGACCGAACAGCGCATATTGCTCATGGCCCCTCCCGGCGAGGTGTATCAGTGGCTGAAGGCGAGAGGCGTGCACGTTGAGTCGTTGGCCGATCGGCTCGGCATCTTCGCCATGGTTCTGAGGCTCGTAAGAATACTGCGGCACCGTCCAGTAGACGCTATTGAGGCGTATGGCTTCCGAGCGGTAACGCTCGCGCGGGTAGTCTGGTTGGCCGTCGGTCGGCCGGCGATCATCGTCGGTATACGTGGTTTGCATCTTAGTGAGGCGGAAGATGCTCATGGCTGGAAGACGCGCCTTGGGATCGCAATCGAACGCGCGTTGGCGTGGACGGTAACGTGCTACGACGCGAACTCCGAGGGGGCGCGTGACTTTCTCGTTTCACGAGGGCTTCCCTCCGAGAAGTTTGCGGTCATTCCCAATGGCGTCGATCTTGATTCCTTTTCGCAAACGCGGACGAGCTCCGAATCCCTAGTGAAGACGGTGTGCGTCGCTCGCTTCATTCCGCGAAAGAAACATGACCTGTTGCTGCACGCCCTCGCACGGATTCGAGAATCGGGAGTCGATATGCAGTGCGAGTTGATCGGCTACGGGCCGATGAAGAGGCAAATCGAGGCCCTTACAAGGGAGCTCGCCTTGGATGATCGCGTCATTGTTACTGGGGGTCTGAGTCCCGCGGAGGTACGCCTGCGGCTCGCCGGAGCGGACGTCTTTGTCCTGACGTCGATGTGGGAAGGAATGCCCGGTAGCGTTCTCGAGGCTATGGCAGCCGGACTGCCAGTGGTCGCTTCGAACGTCAACGGCACCAGCGAAGTCATCCAAGACGGAGTGACTGGCTTCCTCGTTCCACAGGATGACGCAGATGCGACGGCGGAAGCTCTCTTACGGCTCGCGCGGGATCCCGAGTTGCGACAACGCATGGGGTCCGCAGGGCGTGAGCGGATTAGACAGCACTTCAGTGTGGCCCGCATGGTCTCGGAAAGGGAGAAACTCTATACCAGGCTCGCGTCGCCGGCATGCTCGTAGTCCGCCTCGCCACCGGGATCATTGAGGCTGGATTGCCGCCTTCACCTATAGCGCGTCCCCGAGAACTCTTAATTGTTTCCAGTACTCTACTCCTTTCGCAAGATCACCGTGATTGATCGCTTAAGCAAATCCTCCTCGGAGTATCGCACGAGCTCGCGGATGATGGATCGAGTGAGATGCTGACGGCCTTCGTATGCGGACGTCACCTCCATGATCTTCAGGTGCTTTCGGAAGACTTCCAAAAAATCGGCCTCGCGCAGTTCGTTAAGGTAGACATGACCGACGTCATGTCGTTCCCTTAGGTGATCCCATGGCGGCACCCGAGCGCTAGCCTGCTCATCCGGGTACGCCCACTCCGGATGGTGCCCGCCGGAAAGGCTCGGGTAAAGATGCACACCGATACGCGCAATCCCGCCTGGGATAAGGACTCGAGCTACTTCCCGCGTAGCGGCTTCCACATCGTCGATATGCTCGAAGACTGCATTCGAGAAGATGTAGTCGAACGACGAATTCTCAAAGGCAAGAGCGCGAGCGTCCATCCTTCGCACGTCGACGCTCCGAAACTGAAGCGGCTGGCCCAACTCGCGTTCTAAGATCGCGTAATACTGAGGATCGAAAAAGATCTGGCGTACCAGGGACTTGGTAGCGCGCCCGACACCATTCGTCCTTGCCAATGCCTTGAACCCAGACCAGGAACGAGTTGTATTGACAACATCGTAGTCGATGCCTGTGATCTTCGCACCAAGCGAATGAAATAACAGGGTGGAGCCGAAACGTTGACCGCAACCAATCTCAAGGATGTCGGTCTCACGAAGGGGTTTAGAACCATATGCTTGTAGGCACTGGAGAGCTCCGAGGAAAACGTGGTGGAAATCGTGGAGTGCGAAGTCGCGATTTCTTGCGCGGTAAAGTCTGAAGAGTCTCAGATATTGTCGTATTGGCAAACCCTTGCAACCGCCGGTAGAGCTAGAAAGAGGGCGCGTCAAGGCTGTAACGGGCCATTGAGCAGCTGCTCGTACAAGCGAAGGTGCCCTGTCAGTACACCTTCGCGTCCGTTGTGCTGCTCTACCTCATCGATGACGGACTGTGGCAGTGGGGCGCGTAGATCGGGCCGATCCAAGACACGTAGCAACCTCTCGGCAAGCCCTAGGCCATCTCGTGGGTCGACTAAATAGCCAGTTTGATCCGGGATCACTATGTCGGTTAGGCCTGAGACGCGGGTTGCCACAACTGGCACGCGCTCAGCAATGGACTCCTGAACGACGCGCGGTTGTCCTTCCCAGCGGCTGACATGAAGTACGACGTCAAAAGCTGCAAATAGCTGCCGGGCGTCCTTCCTCAGCCCTGCGAACACGACGCGATCGGAAAGTCCAAGATTACTTAGCCGTCGCTCGACCTCCGCTCTCAGCGGGCCATCTCCAATTAGTACCGCCCGGAGTTCGGATCGGGCGATCAAGACGGCATGAAGCGTGTCAACGAGCGTCGCCGGATCTTTTTGTGGCACGAAGCGTCCGACCCAGCCGAGTACCTCATCGGTTGAACTAAGACCTAGTGTCTGACGTGCATGCCGCCGAGCTGCGCTGAAGTCCTGCGTACGGGGTCGGTAATCAACGAATTCGGGGATGACATGATAATCGCGGAGCTCGGCAATTCCTAGTCGACACCCCTCGTCGCGCACATCCTCGGAGACGGCAATAAGGGCGTCCGTTCGCCGAAAAGCGATGCGCTCGAGCTGGACGAAAAGCTTCCGCTTCCACCGTGGATCGTCAGGCGTGTGACCCCAACCGTGGATCGTATGAACGACCTTCGCAGGCGGCCTCGGGGCCGCCATACGGCCGAGGATTCCAGCCTTGGAGCTATGTGTGTGAATTATCGAGGGCTTGTCACGTAGGAACGCACGCTTCAATGCTTGCATCGCAGCGATATCCTGAAGGGGCGAAATGTCCCGGCGCAGTTCGGGCACAACCACGACAGGCACCAGCGCCTCCATCTCGTTTCGTAGCGAGCCTTCTGCTCCTTCATCTGGGCCGCAGATGACGCGAACGTCGAAGTGCTCGCGGAGGCTCTCGCATAGACCGAGGACCGTGAGCTGTGCGCCACCGACAATCAAGCGCGTGATCACGTGTACTAGCAGCGGCGGCCGCTGTTGGCGTATCGCGCTCACTCCATCGCCAGCATGAAAGGTGCCGTTGCACGGTCTAGTGTTCGACGCAGCGAGGTCCAAGTGCGTCCAGTCCAAATATAGGTATCCGACTTCGCGGCCATCCCATTGCCTAGCGTGCGGGCTGAAGCTCCGGCGACGAGGGGGCCCAACTCACTCATTGATCTGTCTCCGTTTTGAAGGTGTCTCGCTCGACAGCCGATGGTTGGGCCAGCGCGGGAGCGCACATGAGTCCGACCGCCAGCACAAGCGGCAATGAGGCAGCGGAGACAGTTAAGCCATTTACAAATAAGAGACCGACGCATCCGGCTGCGATTATCCCTGCTCCCGCGGCCTGAGTCCTGCGCTCACAGCGAGCGCTTGCTAGGCCGCGGAAAGTCGCAAAGCCGAGAAGCGTAAGAAAGAAGATGCCAGGGACTCCCAGTTCGCTCGCGATACGCATGTATTCGTTATGTGTGGGAATCTCACCAGACCCGTGTGCGGCCGCGTAGTGCGGGAAAGTCTCCCAGCCTATCCCGCGCATCGGATTCACGGCGAAAGCCTCAGCGGCAAGCCGTATACCGGATAATCGCTCATCGATGTAACTGCTCAGCTTTTTATCAAGCTCGGCCGGCCCGCGGCTCCCAGGGAACCCGGCGAGCTTAGTGGGAATAACCCGAGATGAACGAGTACCGTGTCTAATTGAACCGGTGACGATCTCTATGTCGGAGAGCAAGAAGGCACTGCGACCTTGGGTTTGCCACGCGTATAATCGAGCCGAGGGGGATCTCCTCGTTGGCACCCACCGGAGCTTTACGGCCCGCCACGCCGGACCTAGTACGATGGAATGGATCGCGGTGCCGTTGCCGCGCGTATTGTCCTGAAGGCCGTAGCGCAGCAAAATGTCTTTGCCGGCCGAGCGGGCCTTGAAACGCAACTCATAGCTTCTGCCCGCCTTGGCCACTCCCCACGCACGGCTTACGCCTTCGTTTGGCTGGTTTGCAAGGATCAGCAAGACTGCTCCGCCACGAAGGTTGGAAACCGCTGAGCAACAGTGCGAGATAAGGCCCTGCGGACCGCCATCCCACCCCGATGCGTCGCGCGCCTTTAACGCTTCGACCGTCTCAGTGCCGAAGACGGCGCGTTTCCTGGATTCGTTGTAGGACGAAAATGCGAGCGCTGCCACGCCTGCGGCGACGCCGAGTCCGCCAACCAAGACCGCCGCACGTATTCGCCTAGTTGGCGCAAGCATGGTCAAGGTGACTAATCCTCCCGTTCCCGCGGCAAGAAGCCCACCGCGGGAAAATGTGAGAACCACAACCACGACGGCGAATAAAAGCACCGGCACGAGGATAAGCCGCAGGCGCGACGGGTTCCGAGGAATCCACGCCAAGACGACCGGGATCGCGAACGCAACGGCATAGCCAAGATAGTTCGGATTTCCGTAGACTCCAGACAACTGCGTCGACGTTGATGCCGCTGTATTCCCAAATGGAGAGTGAAGCGTCTTGACCCCCAAAACCGCAAATATCCCTGCGAAAACCACGCCGCCGGCGGCCCCAGCGAGCACCAGCGACCGGCGTCCCGGAGCAAATGCCCCCACGGCAAGAGCAAGGAGAGCAGCACTCGTTAGATCTGCTAACCCGTGAAAACCGCCGCATAAGCACCCCCAGAGGGAGGCGTTAACGAACGCCCACAGAACAAGACCACACATCGCGAAGGCCGGGACGAAAGCGCGAACCGCAAACGCCTGCACGGGTGGGTGGTACCGCAAGAGGTCAAGGCCCATCAGGACGGCCACGACACAAATGAGTCCTGTGCCGACAGTGAAGCTAGCGCTGGGCCCGAACTGGGTCAACCAGAATGGGCCGAGCAACGCCGCGAGGCTGAGCCCGGCGGCGGACCTTCCGAAGGGCGCTTCCGAACCGACGAGCCAACGCGAATGCGGAGCGAAGATGGGATGACGCCGAAACCTCACTGCCACCGCGTGAGCTGAGGCCGAAGTATGGCTGCAACACGGACGCCAATAGACTCGAGTCCATTGACGATTACTGGGGCCTGGTGAAGACGTATTCGTTGCAACCTAAGCCCCCACCGCACGTTCGAAGCTTTGTAAGCACAAAGCCCCGCCGTTTAAAGAATTCGAAAACCCATTCCGGCCGGGCGACCTCGAAAGGGTAACCTCCTACCCAATCGATCAGGTCGTACCAGCGGCTCATGCCTCTAGAACGCTTGTAATGCGTCCAGGACTTGACGTACCGCTGCGGCTGCAATGTGACGAGAGCCTTGCCGGCACATGCCAATTCAAATGGCATGATAACGGCCACGGCGTATGGTTTTCGGAATGGCTGCGGAAGAACGTTATAGGCGTGTTTCACTCGCCGCCACACTCGGCTTAAGCGGCCCTGGTCGTTGTAGATCGAGATGAAGAGACGTCCGCCAGGGGCAACCGCGGAACTAGCGGTTCGCAAAGCCTCCTCCATGTTCCCGGTGTGGTGCAGCACTCCCCACGAGTAGACGACGTCCCATTCACCGAGTGATTCCACATAGGCAGCGTCTAGCGCGCTTCCGGCTTCCACCGTCCAGTTGTCGGCCTCCGCAAAGTACCGTCTGCGCAGTTCCGCCGTGCAGGCGACGCTTAGCGGATCAAGGTCGAACGAATGCACACGGCTAGCCCCGAGGCGCATCGCCGCGAGCGAGAAGAGACCGCTGCCCGAGCCTATGTCAAGGAAGGACAACCCCATAAGGCTACTGACCTCGAGGCTCTGCCTAAGCGAATGCTCGGCCTCAGCGATACGTTCCTCGTCCAGTACGGACAGGAAGCGTTGCCAATTGGCGCCAAACGCAAACCGGTCGGCGCGATTATCCTGTTGGGTGTGCGTGTTCACATGGAGTGAAGCCTTCTCGGCTCGATGAAGTGGTTGCTACCTCGGTGATCGGCAACGTATGGTTCAGGGGACTCGTAGAAAGCCTCAAGCAGCTTATCCACCGTACGCTCCCAAGGCCTGACTCCTCGCATGCCCAGGCCTGATTCCTCGCATGCCTAGAGGTGTAGGGTACAAGACTCTCGGCAGCTGTTCCGCAGCGGGTGGGCTCGCTGGCTGCGACCCATGATCGGTTCGTCGAGGGACGCAAAACGCATGCTGAGGCGCTCATTCCGGAAGGTCCATCAGCACGACGTCGTCTTCTACGCGCCGCGGATGACTCCGCTCCTGAATGAGGGCGAAGATCCCTCGCCTGGCGGCGCTGAGACTCAAACCTTTCTGCTGGCGCGCGAGCTTGCCGCACAGGGTCACCGCGTCGCGCTAGTTGTTCGGAAGACAAACGATCGTCTACAGGACGAGACTGGGAGGGTCAAGATCATCTCGCAGGCCGCAGCGCATTCGGGGCCACAGCTCTTTCGGTCTGCGAGAAATGCCGCCGTCACGCTTAGCACGCTGTGGCCGCTAGACGCAGCGGTTTTTGTGCAACGAGCCGCGGGGAGAGAGACCGGGCTCGTTGCAGTAATTGCCAAGGTGCGCCGGCGCCGATTCATCTACTCGAGTGCCAATGTAATCGACTTCGAGTTCGATCGACTCGAACCGCGGCGAACGAATGTCGCTCTGTTTCACCTGGGAGTCAGACTCGCGGACCGGGTAGTTGTTCAAACGGCCGAACAGGACGAACTGTGCCGGTGCCGCTTTAATCGGATTCCCATCGTGATCAAGAGCCTCGCTGAGCCGGCGGCACAGCGAATTGCCGCACCGGAGGCTTTGCTTTGGATAGGCCGATTGACTGCCTACAAGCGGCCGCTCGCCTTCATTAACTTAGCTCGGGCTCTTCCGGAAGCACATTTCTGGATGGTGGCCACAGGGGAGGGCGAAGTCGCCGGGCGGTTCAGACGCGAAATAGAGGAGGCCAGTCAAGAGCTAGAGAACCTCGAAATACTTGCACCGAGGTCCCGCCCGCAGCTCGCGCGTCTGATCGAGCGAGCGGTCGCAATCGTCAACACCGCCGATTACGAGGGGATGCCGAACGTGTTCCTCGAGGCTTGGAGTCGCGGGGTTCCGGCGCTGGCCTTATCGCACGACCCAGACGGAGTCATCGCGCGGGAAAGACTCGGTGGCTATGCCAAGGGCGACCCCGATCGCCTCGTCGAGCTCACGCGGCAGCTATGGAACGAGCGCCATCACCAACAGGGGCTTGCGCTCAGGTGCCGCCGCTACACGAATCGTGAGCACGCCCCTAGGGTCGTAGCCGCTCGCTGGGCGGTGACGCTTGGGTTGGTGAGGCCGAAGGCAGCTCCGGAGTCCGAGGCGTCTCGTCACCACGGACTCGCCTAGCGATATGTGTGGCATTGCCGGAGCGATCAATTTCGCCGGCCCGGTAGACGAGGGACTACTGCATCGAATGTGTGAAATGATGGAACACCGTGGCCCGGATTCTCGCGGAGTCCATGTCGAGGCGGGGGCCGGGCTTGCGATCCAACGCCTCGCCGTCATCGACGTGGTCGGTGGAGACCAGCCGATCTTCAACGAAGACCGCTCTGTGGCGGTAGTACTTAACGGAGAGATCTATAACTATATGGAGCTTCGCCACGAGCTTGCTGAGCGTGGGCATCGATTCTCCTCTAAATCCGATACCGAAGTCATCGTGCACCTTTACGAGGAGGTCGGGCCCGAGCTTGTGCATCGCCTCCGCGGGATGTTCGCCTTCGCGATTTGGGATCGAACCCAGCGCAAACTCGTCTGTGCGCGCGATCGGATTGGCAAAAAACCGCTGTTTTGGGCTCGACGCGGCCAGCGGTTCTGGTTCGCCTCCGGGGTGACGTCGCTCCTTCAGGACGCTCGACTAGGCCGAGAAATCAACCCGGCCGCGATCGACGCTTTCCTCACCTTCCAATACGTCCCGCACCCTCTTAGTATCTTTCAGGGCATCCACAAGCTTCCACCAGCAACTACGATGGAGGTTACGGCCACCGGTGAGTCGATTCAGGAGTACTGGACCCTTGACTATGCGGACAAGCTGACAGCTTCTCCGCCTGAGTTGGCGGAGAGTCTCCAGACCCACTTGCGGGAAGCAACACGGCTGCGGCTGATGGGCGAAGTTCCCCTCGGGGCATTCTTATCCGGCGGGATCGACTCTACCGCTGTGGTAGCCGCCATGGCGGGACAGATGACCCAACCGGTAAAGACTTTTTCGATTGGATTCAACGACGACGCATACGACGAGACTCGTTACGCTCGACGAGTAGCTTCAGAGTTCGGCACTGATCATCACGAGTTCCTGGTGCAACCGGACGCCCTCGCGATCATGCCTAAGCTGGCGCGCCATTACGGGGAGCCGTTCGCCGATCCGTCGGCCATTCCGAGCTTCTATCTAGCGGAACTCACGAGTCGCCATGTGACAATCGCACTTAATGGAGATGGAGGCGATGAGAGCTTCGCAGGCTACGGCCGCTATGTTAAGAACGATCTCTTAGGGCGCTTCGACAGACTATCGCCCCTGATTGCTGCCAGTGCCCCGGCCTTACTGCGGCTCCTCGGGCGAGGCGGCCGTGAGAAGAGTCTCCGACCGTTGGCACAACGGTTGATCCATGCGCTTGCGACCGAGCCTTGGCAACGCTATGCAACGGGCATGGCTGGTTGGAACTACGAACGGCGGCGTCAACTACTATCCGCCGAATTTGCCGCGGAAGTTGGGGACAGTCAAGCTGAGCTCTTCATGGCTGATGCATGGGCGCGATCGCGCGCCCATGAACGCGTAGACCGTATGCTCGACGTCGATGTGCATACGTACCTCCCTGGGGACCTGCTCGTTAAGATGGACGTCGCCACAATGGCTTACTCGGTAGAGGCACGGTCCCCGTTTCTCGATCATGTTCTGATGGAGTTCGCAGCGGCCGTGCCATCTCGGCAGAAGTTGAGCCGGCTCTCGGGGAAACGACTTCTGAAGCTCGCCCTTCGCGGGACGGTACCCGACGAGATTTTGGACCGGCCGAAGATGGGCTTTGGCGTACCGCTGGCGCGCTGGTTCCGCCGAGAGCTGCGGGACCTTCCCGGTGAATGGTTACTTGATCCCGTCGCACTCGCTCGTGGGTACTTTTGTCGTAGCGAAATCGAACGCACGCTGCGGGAGCATCAAGACGGTTTCATCGACCACTCACTTCGTATTTGGACCCTCCTCCAGCTCGAAAACTGGCATCGTGAAATCGCGGATGCTCCAATCGCTAGCTCTGCGATCGCGTCTTCAAGCGTTGCAACGCAAGCGGACCGAAGTAGATCGCAATCCCCAATCCGCTAACTGCGAAGATGTTGAAGAGAGCCTGAGTTTTCGTTTCGGCGTGTGGGAGGAGAGCGAGTAGGGACCCCGCCGTAAGCGCGACCAGGCCGCTAGCGACGAGTACCATTGCCACCTCCGCTCGCAGGAGGCCCAGTCCGAGGGGACCAAATCGGCGACGCGCCACGGCGGCGTATACGCTGCATAGGATCGTGTACGTCAAAGTCGTGCTAAGTGCCAGGCCGGCAACGCCCAAGAATGGCCGCAAAGCGAAGTTCAATGCCACATTGAGACACACGTTGGCCAACGCGATCTTCATCGGGAATATGGAGTCTCGGCGTACAACGAAAAGAGTACTGAGAAAAATCACCAGGGTTTGCGCCGGAAGACCGAGCAGGAGCATTCCGAAGACGACAGCCGTGCGATCGGCGGCGCTCTTCGAAAAGGCTCCCCACTCGTAGGTGATTGTGAGGACCTCACGGCGCAAGAGGAAGCCGAGTATCACGATCGGTGGCAAGGCGACCAGAAGACCTCGAACCGCTCGTGCGTAGCTTTGTTTGAGAGCGGGCCAGCCCTCTTCCGCGTAACGCGAAGCCCACGTTGCCGCTATCGGCGCGATGAGGGTCGACGCGAGTAACGCAACGGGCACGGAAAACATCCCAACGGCGAGGTCAAGAACGGTGACGTTGCTAGGCGGGAGCGCCGCGGCCATGGTTCGATCGATTACCGGGTTCACTTGCAGGACGCTCTGGCCGATTAGGAGTGGCGCGCTGAACGCCAGGACGCCAACGACGAATCGACTCCGCGAGAACGGCACCAAGCGGAGATCAACACCTGCCCGACGAACGAGTTGCCACAGCAGGCAGATGGCGAGAAGGTTCCCCGCGAGTTGTCCCGCTACAAGTGCCTGAACGCCCAGCAGGGACCCTGCCGTAATGACGAGCAGGGCTCTGAGGATCGGATCGAAACAAAGGACGGCGACGGGTGCAACAAAGTGCCCGCGCACGGTGAGGATCGCGCCTAGCGCACCCGAGCCTGCTCCCAAGAACCCCAAAGGCGCAAGCTCAACCGTCATCAGCCGCGCAAGCGGGAGCGTTTGGCCGTCGTTATCCGAAACGAACAGTGGAAGAGCAAGTACATTCACTAGAGCAGCGAGCGTCACCAGTCCGGCCGAGGCCACCAGTACGGCTGTGAGGAGCTCGCTTGCTGATATCGAGAACCGCTCTGGTCCGAGGCGTTGGGCCTCCGTCAGAGCGGGGATAGCGCCAAGTCGGACTGCCGCCAACATTGTGCCAAACACAACGAGAGGTACGGAAAGGCCGAGGAAATAGGCATCCGTGGCGGAGGAGGCTCCGAGCACTGAGGCCAGCGCGAGTGATGCTCCGAAGCTGCACAGTTGGACGATGACGATCACAGGGAAGACACTGGCCGCAATGCGACCGAAGCTTTGCAGCCCTACCGGCGTGGTCTCCCAGCCGGTGTGTCTTCCCTCCAATGGTCTACTCCAAAGTGTTCATGTTAGGGGGCAGACGACTGGCGGCCCGACCGCGAGCAATTTGTTCGCGGTCGCGCGACTCGTCGAACAACCTCTTCCCCAATTTCCCTTGATCGATACGTTGCTTCTGTACCTTGGGCTCCAATAGAATGGATGACGGCTTCACCAATAGAATGGATGACGGCTTCACGCAAAGGAGCGAACAAAGGAGCAAATGGGGCGGACTTCACTGCAAGTCATTCAAGCGGCCGAACTCAGGACAAAATCCGTGCACCAGCGGGACTGCATTGAACGAAACTCCACGTCTCGCGTGGTCGGTTGTGCGTTTCAAAGCGTCATGTTTTCGATTCCGTAAACCGAGAAGAAACTAGCTTAGGGCCTGGAGGATCGTCGTTAAGCTTGAGAAGCAATAAGGGGTCGTGAGTTACGGCTTGCGAACCGAGTGGGGACGGTATTTGAGTCGCGCTGGTCAGTGCGACGTGGAATGAGATGTTCCTAGTCTCCGGATGTGCCGGTTTTATAGGTTCTCATTTAACGGAAGCTCTGCTTGAAAGCGGCAGTGCTGTCATCGGAATAGATTGTTTTAGCGACAACTATGATCGTAGCGAAAAACTCCGGAATTTAGAGCGCGCACGCAGCTCGGATCACTTCGACTTTCTACCGATCGACCTCGCTCGAGGGGATCTTCACGATCTCGTCTCGGAATGCGAGGCGATTTTTCACCTTGCAGGCGAACCAGGAGTCCGGGGGAGCTGGGGCGAACGGTTTGAGCTCTACCTCCGCAACAACGTTTTGGCGACTCAGCGTCTACTGGACGTTGCGAAGGCTTGGCCTGAAAAGCGGTTCGTTTATGCATCTTCGTCGTCGATCTACGGGGATGCCGAAAAGCTACCGACTCCGGAGGAACTGGCGCCCAAGCCAGTGTCACCTTACGGTATGACTAAGCTCGCCGGGGAGCACCTCTGTCAGCTTTATCGTTCAAGCCACGGGGTCGAAGTCGTTCTAATGCGCTACTTCTCCGTTTACGGACCGCGCCAGCGGCCAGACATGGCGTTCAACATCTTCTGCCGTGCGGCGATCAAGAGTGAGCCGATCACTGTCTTCGGTGATGGCCGGCAAACGAGAGACTTTACCTTCATTGACGACGTCGTCGCAGCAACTCGCGCGGCTGTGAGCGCCCCGCATGCGGTCGGTGGCGTCTACAACGTGGGCGGAGGATCTCAAGTGAGCCTCGCGGAGGGCATAGAGCTCATCGAACAGTTCGCTGGACGTCCGCTAGACGTTCGGCGCGTTGGACGTCCTCGCGGTGATGTCAGGGACACGGGAGCCGACACGGCGCGCGCGCGAAAGGACCTCGGCTTTGTCCCAAGAGTCGACTTCCGGGACGGCTTAGAGGCGGAATTCAACTGGATGCTCAACGTCGAGCACTCGCTCTCGGCGCGGAGGTCAAATTAGCGGATCTGGTGTGGTGTTATCGCCCACCCAGCCCGACGTGAATCGCAGGCTTGCACACATGTTTCCGCCACTCCGGCGGCTCGCGAGTCTGCCGCAACGATTCTCGTCCTCGCGACCCCGAAGGCGCCGGAGTAGCTGTCCACTGGCGATGCGACGGGTCGCTTTGACTGCGCAAAGAATCCCCAAACTCGATCATATTTTGAAATCAGGGATCGTGTTTGGTATTCATCGGGTCGGGGGCCACGCGGGACTCGCGCGAACATCTTCCACGAAGGCTTCCGAACTCCGTCCCAGGTGCGCAGGCCGCTCGTCCAGTTCAGCCACTGCGTGCTGTTGCGCCTCGGCGGCGCGTCGTAGAGCTGGTACCAGCACATCGTGTCCACGCGGCCGAACTTTGACGCCAGCGCATACGCCTTTCGCAGGCTGGCCGCTTGCTTCTTGCGGGGCACGTAGTAGAGCCAGCCGAGCGCCTCGTGCTCGGTGTTCCAGCCGAACTCGTCGATGAAGATCCGCAAGCGCCGGCGGGGCCAGAGCTTGTCGAGCCGGCGGGCCAGCCAGTCGAGGTCGTCGAAGTCGACGCGCAGCGGGCGCTTCGGGAGGGCGAGGTCGAGCCGCCGTTCCGTGTACGGGTTGATCGCGAACATGTCGAGCCGCGGCCGGCGTCCGTTCGGGAGCACCATGTTCGCGATGAACGTGTCCGGCGCCGTCGTGTACTGGTCGTTGCGGCCGGACGGGTGCACGCCGCCGCCGATGACGACGACGCCAGGTCTCACGGCGTGCATGGCCGCGTAGGCCGCGTCCAACAGTCGGGAATAGAGGTGCGGCGCCGTCCGGCCGTTGCCGCCCTGGGGGCGGAAGTTGGGCCAGGCCCCCGGCTCCGAGATGACGATCCAGCGGCGCACCTGCGGGTACTTCAGCACCGCCGCCGCCATGAAGTCGGCGAAGTCCTCCGGACGCTCCGGGGCCCAGTCTCCACTGCGACCGCCGTTCGCCCACGAGGGGAAGTCGCTCACGTTGAGGATCGGCTCGATCCGGTTTGCCCGCGCCTCCGAGACGGCGCGGGTGATCGACGCCGGCCAGCGATAGGCGGGATCGTCGGGCGAGGTCGCCTCGGCCGGCCGCGTCGGCGCCGTCGCCGCCCACGACAGGCCTCCCGACCAGACCCTCGTGCCCAGCGCCCGCAGCTCAGGGAAGATCGTGCGGCCGCCCCGGATCGGCGCGCCGTCGGTGACGCACTTCGAGGGCGCGCGCACATTCTTGGAGGTCGGCTGGGCAGGCGCGACCCGGGCAGCCGCTGCGAGCGACAAACCGGCGACTCCGCACAGAAGTAGGACCCGAAGAGCTGTGCCTCGGAACACGGCAGGCATCGTTACAAAAGTACTTCGCATGCGCAGCCCGGCACCACAGTCTCTTCGGACCTCTGCAGGGTGCGGGCTCGTACATGAAGCATGAAGTGGACGATCCTGGCCGCGGCGCTCGTGCTCGTATCCTCGGCCTCAACGGCGCAAACCAGCGGCACCGCGGTCGCGCTCGTCACCGCTGAGCGGCAGAACATGCTCGTCGCGGTCGAGCTCTCGTCGGGGAAGGTTCTTCGCCGGGTGTCGCTGCCGGCCGATCCGCAGAACGTCGCCATCGGCGATCGCGCGGTTGTTGCCGTCAGCACCCGCGCCGGAGCCGTGACGCTGCTCGACGAGCGCAGCCTCCGGATCGTGAAGGTGTTCCGCGGTTTCGCGGATCCGCACATCGTCGCCGTCAGTCGCAGCCGACGGCTCGCATACGTCACCGACGATGCGCGTGGCGAGCTCGTTGTGATCGGGCTTGGAGCGCGCAGGATCGTCGATCGGCTTTTCGTGGGCGCAGGCGCCCACCACATGGCCGTTAGCCCCGGCGGAAGTCGGCTCTGGATCGCGCTCGGGGAGCACGCCTCTGCGATCTCGATTGTGGATCTCTCGCGTCCGAGCCGACCTCGCCTGCTGCGACGCTTCTCGCCCGGATTCGTCGCCCACGACCTGACCTTCAGCCCTGGCGGGCGCTGGGTCTGGGTGACCTCCGGCGTCGGCGATTCGGTGCACATTCTCCACGCCCATACGGGCAAGCAATCGTTCGCGGTTTCCGTCGGCGCGGCGCCGCAACACGTTGCCTTTGCCGGCCACGGCTTTGCTTTCGTCACGAGTGGCTACAGCAGCCGCATCGTGAAGATCGACCCGCGAACCGGACGCGTACTCGCGACGGCGCGCACACCGTACGGCTCGTTCAACCTCTCGGCTTCGCTGAACTCGCGCGCCGTCGTGACCACTTCTCTCATGAGTGGGCAGGTCACCGAATTCGACACCAACCTGCACCGGCTCAGCAGCGTCAAGGCCGCACGCGCAGCGCGGGCGGTCGCGCTGACCGTTTGGCCTAGCCCGCAAAGAGCGCGAAAAATCACGCGCGTGCCCGCAAGCCGGACTGGCCCCAGGCATCTCTCGGTCGGAGCAGCATGGCCGAAGACGAACCGCAGCCCGCTGAGAAACCAAGAAGGCTTCCGCCGGGCGAGTTCGTCTCGGATGATCTCCGGAGGCAGACCGAGCGCTTCCTCGAGGAGCTGATGCTGCGCCTCCGGACCGCAAGGGCCGAGCAAGGCCCAAGACTGGGGCCTCCGAAGCGCCGCGGCTGAGAAACCCCCTCACGTGAGGGATTAGAAGCTAGGCCAAGCGGGCGATGAGGTAAGCGAGTCAGCGGCCGGCTCAAACACCCGTCTTCGATGGCTTCTGACCGCCGACACTTCCGCCTCGCCCTCGCCGCACTGGCCGCCGCCGCGCTC
>Ga0307278_10000558_pt1 | contig 18729 bp, 19 predicted proteins | sample ER_DNA_117_FD_194482 | JGI IMG/M metagenome (GOLD analysis project Ga0307278, IMG submission 194482) | Bulk soil microbial communities from the East River watershed near Crested Butte, Colorado, United States - ER_DNA_117 | ecosystem: Environmental > Terrestrial > Soil > Floodplain | place...
CCAAGCCCTCCTAGTCCAAGCGCTGCCGGCAGCGCGCGCAGGTCTGGAAGGCGGTCCTCGACCTCCGGGAAGCGGTCATCGCGATCGACGAGGAATGCGCGCATGCCGAGCGCCCGCGCGCCCTCGACGTCGTCGTCGGGCGAGTCGCCGACCATCGCAGCTTCCCCCGCGGCGACTCCGAGCCGGTCGAGCGCGGCCTGAAAGATCGTCGGGTGCGGCTTCGTCTTCCCGTGCGTTGACGAGCTGACCGCGACGTCGACGTCGAGCGCATGGTGCGCGACGAACGCGTCGAGATCGCGGCCGGTATTGGAGACGAGCCCCAGCTTCAGCCCACGTGCGCGGAGCTCCGCGAGCACGGGCAGCGTGTCTTCGAAGAGCTCGAAGTTCTCGGCGTGCTCCCAGGCGCGGGTCATCTCGACCGCGCACTCGTAGGCTCGGTCGGAGTCGCCTCCCATCCCGCGGATGATCCGCTCCGTGAAGAGCACCCAGATCTCCTCGTCGTGATCAAGCTCGGGATGCAGCTCGACGGTCTCGACCGCCGCGGCGCGGGCCTCGGCATAGCGCGCGGGATCTAGGTCGAGGCCGAAGCGGCGTCCGAGCAGCTGATAACCCTCGGGGCCAAGATCGGGCCCCGGCTTGACCAGCGTGAAGTCGACGTCGAAGAGGACGGCCTTGAGCTCCATCACTCTGCTTGTAGCAGCCAGCGCGCGGTCTCGATATGCGTAGTCCGGGAATCGCTGTCGGGGGCCCAGGCGATCGCCTGGCCGAGCGCCCACCTCCGGGCGCGATCTCGGTCGAGGTCGAGCTCGGAAGTCAACCGATCCAGGCGGTGCAGGATCGAGCGCTCGCTGTGGCCGAATTCGAACGACCGGATGATCGACGCGAGCGCGAACTCTCGCTCGCCGGCGAGTGGCTTTGGATCGATCGCGAGCCATGGCTCCCGTTCTGCCGCCAGCACGTTGTCCCCGTGCAGATCCTGGTGGACGAGAACCTGCTCGCCCTGGGTCGGTGCGAGCTCTTCCAGGGCCGAAACGGCCGCGTCGAGCAACTCCTGCTCGTACGGCCTTCCGGATCGTTCCCATTCGTCAGGCAGGTAGCTCACCCACCAGGAGGCCTCCTCAGCGAGTAGCCTGAAGGGCGGCCCCGCCGTCTTCCAGAGGCGCGGCAGCAGCTCGATCAGCACGTCGAGTGCGGCCTCGGAGTCGCGTTCGCTGAGATGGACCCCGGGCCGGCAGCGCTCCAGCAATAGGGCATGTCGATCCTCGTCGTGAGCCAGGAGCCGAACCGCCCCCTCTCCATTCCAGACCGCAAGCGCCGCGGCCTCGTGCTCGCTCTCCCGGTGAGGCCATTGAATCTTCAGCACGACATCGCCTGCCGGGACGACATGGGAAACGTTTCCTCCCGTGAACGGCTGCTCCAGCTCGAGGTTCCACCGCTCGGCGCACTCCGCGACGAGCTGCGGCAGGCGCTTCGCCCAGTCTCGGTCTAGGCCGGAGTCGGCCAGCGGTACGCCTCGGGCCGGCGGGCTGCGAGCGAGGGCAGCCGGCGCCGCACCTCTTCGAGCCACGTGCGGTCGAGCTCGGCCGAGATCACCGTCTCCTCGTCCGGCGCCTGCGCGAGCACGGTGCCCCAGGGATCGACGATCAGCGAACGGCCGTAGCTCGGACGGCCGATGCCGGTCTCGCCGAACTGCGCGGGGGCGGCGACGTAGAGGCCGTTCTCGACCGCACGGGCGCGCAGGAGCAGGTGCCAGTGGTCCTTGCCGGTGTAGAGAGTGAAGTGGGCCGGGACGGTCGCGAGCAGCGAGCCCTCGAGCGCCAGCACGCGGTAGAGCTCGGGGAAGCGGAGGTCGTAGCAGATGGTGAGCCCGACCGGCCAGCCGTCGACCTCCGCGACGACGGGCTCCTCGCCGTGCTCCTCGGCCTCGGATTCGCGATAGGTCAGGCCCCCGACCTCGACGTCGAAGAGATGGATCTTGCGATAGGTCGCGGTGAGCTCGCCCTCGGGATCGAAGACGAGGCAGGTATTCGAGAGCTTCTCGCGACCCTCCCGGCGCTCCGTGATCGAGCCGCCGACGAGCGTGACACCGTGACGCCGCGCCCACTCGCGCATCGCACCGACCGACTCGCCGTCCTCGATCGTCTCGGCGGCCTCGTGAAGGGTCTCCGGAGGGCCGATTGCGTTCCACTTCTCGGGCAGAGCGATGACATCGGCGCCCGTCGAGGCCGCCTCGGCAGTCAGTCGTTCCGCCCTTTCGAGGTTGGCCGCCTTGTCACGCCCGCTCGTGAGTTGGACGCAGGCGACCCGGATCTTGTCGGCCATCGGAGCCAGGATAGCTCCGGGGGCTCAGAGTTCAGGAGTGGACGAGCCCGTCGAGCAGGAGATCGGCGGGCCGCCAGAATGCGGCGCGCGCGGCAGGTGAGGTCCGGAACGGTGCGGTGTGGTCGGCCTTGAAGCCCGACTTTGAGTCGACGAAGTCGAGCTCGATGTTCTGCGCAGGGAATCCCCCCGCCTTGAGGCGCTGAAGCAGGTCCCTCGCGCCCGTCTTGCCGACTACCGCATCCGCCTCGCCCATCTGGATCAGCACCCCGGTCGAGTGGTCGAGCGGGGTGAGGTCGATCAGATGCTGTTGATTCCCAACGGACGACGGGAAGATGCTCATGATCTTGTCCGGCACCGGGAGCTCGCTCTTGGATGCGACGGCTCCGTACTCCAACGCAAGTGCGCCGCCTCGGGAATAGCCGATTGAGAGCACGGGCAGGCCGCTGAGGTCGACGCGCTTCGTCGCCGCCCGGACGCCCGCCACGACGTACTGCATCGGATCGTTCTCGTAGGTCAACTCCCACCGCGGGTACACGACCACGCTGCCCCGAGCGACGAGGTGATCGATCCACGGCCGATGGTTCACCGGCGTGGCTTCCCTGAATCCGCCCTGGCCGTGGAAGTAGACGACGAGGTCCTTGGGCTTGCCGGCCGGCCGGAAGAGCCAGACGCCCGCCGCGCCCTTGCCGATCGGTCCCACGGCACTCGGCCGGTCCGGGTAGCTGGTGCTCTCGCCGCAGCCGAGCAGCGCCAGCACGGCGGTCAGGATCACGAGACCGGGGGCGAGCCTCATGTACTGCTTGCGACGACCGATCCGAGCGAAGGTTAGGCGTCTCGTCGCGCCGTGCCGCCTGCTCCCACTCCGCGTCAGCCGCCGCCAACCTGTACGAGTTCTCGGGGTGTGGCGCAGCCTGGTAGCGCGCTCCGTTCGGGTCGGAGAGTGAACGGGTGAACCCATGGTTCCCCCGTTGGCCCCCTCCTTTCAGACCGCAGAGTCCGACCACTGCGTGGGCTCCCGCCGGGCAAAGCCCGGCTCCGCCCGCCGATCCCCACCCCGCGTCAGAGGCCGCTAACCTGTACGAGTTCTCGGGGTGTGGCGCAGCCTGGTAGCGCGCTCCGTTCGGGTCGGAGAGTGAACGGGTGAACATCTGGGCACCCCGATTGAGAGCTTCAGGCACGAATCCGACACCGTGCTGTCACATTTCCTTCGCTAGCGTTGCCTCATCAGTCAACAGAGGAGGAACGCGTGAACGTCGTCACGCTGATCGGAAATCTCGCCAGCGAGGTCGAGCTGAAGGACATCGGGGAAGACCGGCAAGTCGCGACCTTCCTGCTCGCCGTCGACCGTCCCGGTAAGGACGAGGCCGACTTCGTCCGTATCTCGACCTGGAACAAGCAGGCCGAGACCTGTGCCCGCTACCTCGCGAAGGGGAGGCAGGTCGGAGTCGACGGCCGGCTCCGAAGCAGCTCGTGGGAAGACTCGGACGGCAAGAGGCGAAGCGCGATCGAGGTCGTGGCGAACAGGGTGCAGTTCTTGTCCCCGCCTTCGGCCAAGGAGGGTGAAGCCACAGACGTCCCGTTCGAGGCTGCTGCGGCCTCCTAGAATCGCGGCCACTTGGCCGACCGCGACGAGATTCTCGCCTTCGCCGACGAGCTGCTCGAGCTCGACGCGTATCCGGACTACGGCCCGATGGGGATGCAGGTCGCCGGCGTGCGCGAAGTCGGGCGAATCGCCTGCGGCGTGTCTGCCTCCCTCGAGCTCTTCGAGCGGAGCGAGGCGGCAGGCGCACAACTGCTGCTGGTGCACCACGGGCTGATCTGGGATCGTGACCCGAGGGTGATCGACGACGCGTTTCGGCGGCGCCTAAAGGCTCTGCTCGATCCCGGGACCACGCTCGCTGCCTACCACCTTGCTCTGGACGCGCATCCGGATGTAGGGAACAACGCGCTGCTCGCGCGCGAGCTGGGCGTCGATCCCACCGATCGCTTTGCAGAGATCGGCTTCGGCGGAGCACTGGTGGAGCCATCGAGCGTGGACGTGTTCACCGCCCGCGCTCGCGCGGCTCTCGGCACCGAGCCGCTCGTCTTTGCGCACGGGCCGGAGCGGATCGAGCGGGCCGCGGTCGTGACCGGCGGCGCCGGCCGTCACCTTGCAGACGCCGCCCGCGAGGGCTACGACCTCTTTCTCACCGGTGAGCCTGAGGAGCCGAGCCTGCACATCGCGCGGGAGTTCGGGATCCATTTCGTGGCCGGCGGGCACTACGCAACAGAGCGAATCGGGATTCAGGCACTGGCCAAGAAGCTCGCCGAGCAGTTCGACCTGGAATGGGAGTTCATCGACCTACCCAACCCGGTCTAAGGCGTCGCTTGCGATGCCGCCTTCAGGACGGGCGCGCTTTGCGCGCGCGTCCGTCTGAACTGACCGGTCGACTCGATCGAACGTCGACCGAGACCGCAGCTAAGAACTCCTCGATCGCGTCCACGCACACCTCCGGGCGCTCACCGATCAGGAGGTGGCCGCAGTCGGGCACGACCCGTAGCTCTGTGCGCAAGCGGCGCGCGTACTCGAAGGCGTCGTCCACGGGCACCTGGTGATCTCGCGCCCCCCAGAGGACGAGCGTCGGGCAATGAACGAGGTCGAGCTCGATCCTGGGATCGTCCTTGACGAGGACGCGGGCTGCGGCCGCCGAGTCGGTGTGCATCCGCGGGCTGGCGAGAAAGCCTTCGACCGCTTCCGGCGTCAGCGCCCCCGGGTCGGATGCTCCCCAGTATCCGAAGACGAGATAGCGCAGCGTCGTACTCCGGGCGATGCGCTCCATGTGGCGGGAATACAGACGACCCGGCCGGAGAAACGCACCGATCGTCAACAACCGCTCGACCCGGCGCGTGGCCGTGGAGACCCCGGCCGAGCCGGCCAGCACGAGTGCGCGCACGTCCTCGGGCCGGCGCAGCGCCAAGCGGAGAGCGACGAGCCCGCCGAAGGAATGGCCGACGACCGCCGCAGGCAGCATTCCTTCCCGCTCGGAGAGCTCACGGACGCGCTCGGCGAAGGGATCGAGACTTGCCGCGGCGGGCAGGGGCGACGAGCCGGCGTGCCCGGGCAGGTCCGGCAGGAGCACGCGAAACCGCTCCGCAAGACGTGGCGCGACCGCGACCCAGTTGGCAGCTGCGCCCCCGAGGCCGTGAACGAGAACGAGTGGCGGGCCCGCGCCCCCGACGTAGTAGCGCAGTCGAACGTCCTTCAGCTCGGCGAAGCGCTCCTCGAAGGACCGTAGACCGTTGCGGACATCCTCAGACCTCATTAAAGTTCGACGTGATGAATGTTCTCCAAGCGCGGGATGTCTGAGTCCCGCGTGACATATCAGGTAGCAGCCGAGCCCGACCGTGCCCGCAAGCCGTCGGGTTTTTTCGTGCCTCAAACCGACACCGCAACAAGGAGGAAGCCGCATGCCGAACCACCTGACGCCTGAGGAGCTGTCGAAGGAGCTCAATATCGATCGGCAAGACGTGATCCGCGTCTGCATGCAGGAAGGCGTGCCGATCTATCAGGGCAAGATCGACAAGACGCTCTTTCAGGCTCAGCTGCAGGCGCTTGGCACGAGCCCCCCGCAAGCTCTGGCTTCCTAGATTAGTAGCTAGGACTTTCGAGCCGCTACGCGCTTTCGAGAGCCGTCCTTCGCGGCGGCTCTCGCCTTCCGCGCAGGCTTCGCATCCTTGACCTCCTCGACGCTGCGCTTGAGCGCCTCCATGAGGTCGATGACCGGCGTCTCGGGCACGGGCTCCGGTCGCGCGACTTCCTGTCCGGCCAGCTTTGCCTCGAGCATCGCGCGCAGGTTCTGCCGGTACTCGCTCGTCAGCTCCTTCGGCTCGAAATCGCCGATGAGGCTATCGATCACCTGCCGCGCCAGATCCAGCTCCGGCTCCTTCACCTTGCTCTCGCCGACCGTTTCCTCGATCTCCGCCTGCGAGTTGACGTCCTCGGCTAGGAACATCGTCTCGAGCGCGAGCGCGTCGCCCTTGGGGCGAATCAAACACAGATGCTCGCCCCCCTGGCGCACGAAGCGGCCTAGCGCGGCCTTGCCGGTCTCCTGCATCGCACGGAGAAGCAAGACGTACGGACGCTGCGCGGCCGCCTCCTTCGCCGGCGCGAGATAGTACGTGCGGTCGAAGTACACGGGGTCGACCTGCGCCGCGTCCACGAAGCGCGTGATCTCGATCGCTTTCGAGTCGTCGAGCTGCATGATCGCCTCGAGGTCGGCCTCCTCGACGACCACGAACTCTCCTTTCGCGACCTCCCAGCCCTTGACGAGCTCGTCGCGCTCGACCTCGCGCTCGTGCACCGGGCACCAACGCTTCTGCTTGATCGGAGTCAGGCACTCACGGTGGAGCGTGCGAAACGAGACGTCCGACTGTCGCGCCGCCGGCTTCGTGGCCAGGGCGAGACCGACCGGGATGTTGACCAGGCCAAAGCTGATCGAGCCGTTCCAGATCGTTCGCATAGCGAGAACGAATTGTACTTGGACCGTCGTTTTCCTCCCGTAAAGTCTGCGCAAATGCGCACGATCTGGTCGCTATGGCAAGACGCCCGGGCGGAGGAGAGAACCGGGCCTGCGTACCTGGTCGAGGAGAACGGCGGCTGGCGCGAGGTCTCGTGGGTCGAGGCTGCTCAGGCGGTCGACGAGCTGGCCCACGGCCTGCTCGCCCTCGGCATCGGCAAGGGCGACGCGTTCGGCATGCTGGCGCGGACGCGGCTCGAGTGGTCGCTCCTCGACTTCGCGCTCGCCCAGGTGGGCGCGGTCGCGGCGCCGATCTACCCGTCGGTCACCTCAGCCGAGTGCTGCTACATCCTCGAGCACTCGAAGGCTGTCGGCTGCCTGGTCGAGAACGAGGAGGACTTCGCGCGGATCGAGCAGGCGCGGCCCGCGCACGTGTACACGCCCGAGTCGCTCGACGAGCTTCGCGCCCTAGGTCGCGAGCACGCCGCGCGCGACCCGAGCGCGCTCGAGCGCACGCGCGCCCAGATCGGGGAGGAGGACCTCTTCACGTTCATCTACACCTCCGGCACGACGGGGCCTCCCAAGGCCTGCATGATCCTCAACCGGAACTACTCGGAGATGGTCACGACGATCGATCGGATCGAGAACTTCTTCCTTCCGACCGACGTGATGCTGCTCTACCTCCCACTCGCGCACAACTTCGGCCGCCTCATGCAGCTGCTCGGGGCGCATCTCGGGTTCACGATCGCCTTCTGTCCCGACCCGCGGCGGATCGCCGAGATCATGCCGCAGGTTCGCCCGACGGTCCTCCCGACCGTGCCGCGGGTGTTGGAGAAGGTGCATACGGCCGTTAGCGCCAACTTCGATGAGGCGACCGGCGTCAAAGGCCGCCTGATCGGCTGGGCGTTACGCGTGGGGCGCCGCTCGAGCGAGTTGCAACAGCAGGGACGACCGCTGCCCGCCGTACTGTCCGTCCAGCACCGGCTCGCTGACCGGCTCATCTACTCGAAGGTCAAGGCGCGGCTAGGCGGGCGCCTGCGCGCGGCGATCTGCGGCGGAGCACCGCTGGCGAAGGAGATCGCCGAGTTCTTCCATGCCCTCGACGTGCTCGTCCTCGAAGGCTACGGCCAGACCGAGTGCACGACCGCTTCGAACGTGAACCGGCCGGATCGCTTCAAGTTCGGGACGGTTGGCCCTGCGCTTCCCGGCTTCGAGGTCAAGACGGCCCCGGATGGCGAGATCCTGATCCGCAGCGCGACCGTCTTCGCCGGCTATTACGAGGACGAGGAGGCGACACGTGCCGTGCTCTCGGACGATGGCTGGCTGCACACCGGCGACGTCGGCGAGATCGACGTAGACGGCTTCCTCAAGGTGACCGATCGCAAGAAGGACATCATCGTCACGGCGGGAGGCAAGAACGTCTCACCGCAGAACATCGAGAACAGCCTCAAGAACGCACGCTGGATCTCGCAGGCGCTCGTCGTCGGCGACCGGCGGCCGCACCTGATCGCGCTGATCACGCTCGACGAGGACGAGGTGAGAAAGTGGGCGGTGGAGCGCGGTCCGGACGGAGACCTCTCGCAGCGCCAGGACGTTCGAGCCCTGATCGAAGAGGCGGTCGCCCACGTCAACGCCGACCTCGCGCGCTTTGCTCAAGTGCGCCGCTTCGTGATCTTGCCCCGGGACTTCTCGGCGGAAGAGAACGAGATCACGCCGACGCTGAAGCTCAAGCGCCGGATCTGCGAAGAGCACTTCGCCGCCGAGATCGAGGCCCTGTACACGGACTAACGCTCATCGGTCGCGCCGGCAGAGCCGGCACGACCTCTTCTGGTCGGCGCCGCCAAGTCGGCGCCTTAGTGACCGTGGTGGGCGTGCACGACCGCGTGTCCGCGGCCTTTCGAGATCAGCCAGCGATTGACCGGGAAAGCTGCAACCCAGGCCACGCCAAGTGCGAACGCGAGGCTGCCCCAGAAGAGCAGATCAGCGAGGCCGGCGTCCATCGCCCCGGGGATGGCGACCACGATCGCGTTGTCCACGATCTCCATGATCGTGATCGAAATCGTGTCGGCCGCGAAGGCAATCGGGAGCACCGCAGCGAGGGCAAGCCCCGAGCGCAGGAGCGGCACTACCGTGAACGAGTAACCGAAGAAGAACGCAAGAACGATCGCGGCGACAATCGTCGCGAAGTTGCTCCAGCCGAAGGCTGTGCCGACGACTAGGCCCAGGATTTCCCCGATGGCGCAGCCAGTCAGGCAGTGAGTTGTCGCGCTCGCCGCGAGACGATTCAGGCTCGTTTCGGCGTGGGCCACCCGGTGGCGAGGGTGCGCTACTTCGGGCGCTTCGTCCCGCAGAGCGGGCAGATGATCGGCATGCGCTTGGTCATCGCACGGAGTCTAGAGGCGCCGTGCCCCGACCCAGGTCGAGGAGTACCACCCTGAGATGCTCGAGATCTTGACGACGTCGCCCGTGTGCGGCGAATGGATGAACTGGCCGCCGCCGATGTAGATCCCGTCATGCCCGAGGCCGTTGAAGAAGACAAGGTCGCCGGGCTGGAGCTGGTCGCGCGAGACCGGCATTCCGTAGCCGTACTGAGCCGCTGCGTTGTGCGGCAGCGAAACGCCGACCTGGGCGAAGACGTACATGACGAAGCCGGAGCAGTCGAACCCGGAGGGGCTCGAACCGCCGTAGACGTAAGGCGTCCCGAGGTACTGCATCGCAATCCCGACGACCCCGCCGTAACGGCCGGGAGGGGGCGCGTATGTGGGCTCCGACGGGGTTGACGCGACGGCGCCTGCGCTCGCGTTCAGCACCGCGACGCCATTCGAGGACAACCGGGCGCGAGCTTCTGCCGCCAGCTGGGCCTGCTGTCGGGCCTCAGCTGCCCGGATCTCGTCGATCTGGCTCTTGATCGACGAAAGCAGCTGCCGCCGTTCGGAGAGCTGGCCCTCGATCGAGGCTTGCTGCGCCTGGCGCTCGGCGACGAGCCTCGCCTGCTCAACGTGCGCCTTCTGCAGGCGTTCTCGCCGCTCACGCACGGCCGTCTGGAAGACTTCGACCTCCTTCAGCACCTCTGTGCTCTGATCGGAGACCCGGTTGACCGTGTCGATGCGGGCGATCAGGTCGTCGATCGACTTCGCCCCCAGTAGCACCTCGAGACTCGTGTTCTCGCCGCTCGACGTGTACATCGCCACGAGGCGCGCCGAGAGATCCGCCTGCGCGTGGCGAAGGTTCGTCCGGGCCAGGCGAAGCTGGAGCTTGTTCTCGCGCTGATTGCGCTCGATCTGGCCAAGCCTCTCGTTGGCGAGGTTGTACGCGTCGACGGCCCGCTCGAGATTCGCATCGAGCCCCTGGATCTGCGCCAGGACGTCCTGGGCCTGCGCTTGCTTGGCCGAGACCGAGCCGGGGGTTGCCAAGGCGGCCGGGGAGCCAAGGAGAGCCACCGCGAGGAAGAGCGACCACGTAAGCGCCTGCCGCTTGACCATACTGAACGATGCGTGTTTCCGAGCCACGACGGGCGCACCGGAAGGGGGCCGGTACGTCACGAGCACGGCACGCTAACAGCCTCGGCGGACGACCGCAAACCGACAGCGAGCCAAAAAGACGCCTCCGCCGGGGTACTGCGTGCGAGGGCGCACAAACCCTCGCGGAGCCTGTGGTACGGTTCCGCGCCGTGGAAGCGCCAGGTACCGCCCTTCGGGCTGGGCTCGCCGCTGTCTGCGTTGCCGTCCTCGCCGCTTCCCAGCTTCCGGCTGCAAGCGGTGCGGACTCACCGTCCAGATTGCGGCAGCGCGCGCAAGCATTGCGAGCGCAGAACGGATCCCTGGGGACGCAGGCAAGGTCGGCGTGGCTCAGCTCGATCTCGCTCGGAACGAGGCTCGAGCAGACGCGGGTCGCGCTCGTCCGCTGGCGGGCGCGAACGCAGGCGATCGCAGCCCAGCGCGCCGAGGCGGAGCAGAGCTTGCGGGCCGCGCGCCGGACGCTTGCCGTTTCGCAACAACACCTGGCCGATCGCCTGCGTGTGCTGTACGAGCAGGGCGATACGGACCCGATGACGGTCCTGGTCGGCGCACAGTCGATCGACGACGCGATCAGCGGTCTCGAGAACCTGCACCGGGTCGCAGGCCAGGATCGCCAGGTCATCGACGAGGCGCGCGCGGCGCGGCAGAGGCTCGTCGGGGCGACTCGCCGGCTCGCAGCCCGTGAGTCGCAGGCCCGGCAGGCTGCAGACGCAACCGCCGCGAGCGTCGTCGCGCTCGAGGCCGCGCAACGGGAGCGCGCCGCGATGCTCGCCTCCCTCAACGCTCGCCGGAGCGCGAACTCGGCGGCGATCTCGTCGCTCGAGTCGCGTGCGCTGACGGCCGTTCAGAGCCGCAGCGCCGGAGCACCGCTCTCCGCGCCGGCCGCCAGAGGGAACATGATCGTGACCGCGACCGGCTACTCACTCACGGGCCGTACGGCGACGGGCGTGTCCGTGGGCTACGGAATCGTCGCCGTCGATCCGAGCGTCATCCCGCTCGGCACGCGGATGTCAGTGCCAGGGTACGGTGAAGGGGTCGCGGCGGACACGGGCGGGGGGATCGTGGGATCCCACATCGACGTCTGGTTCCCGACGCGGGCGGAAGCGCTCGCCTGGGGAACGCGAACAGTCACGATCACGCTCCACTAGGATCGGACGAGAGTGAGCAAGAAGGCCAAGGCCGAGGGCAACGGGCTCCGTGTCCTGCTCGTCGACGACCACGACCTCTTCCGTACGGGACTGCGCAACCTGCTCGAGGAGCAAGGGGTTCAGATCGTCGGCGAGGCCGCAAACGGAAGCGACGCGATCCGCTGCGTCCGCGAGGTGGCGCCCGACGTCGTCGTCATGGACCTGAAGATGCCCGGCATGAGCGGGGTCGAGGCGACGCGCGAGATCACCTCTTTCGCGCCGCTGACACGCGTCGTCGTGCTGACGATCTCCGATCAGGACGAGGACGTGATGGACGCGATCGTCGCGGGCGCCTGCGGCTATCTGATCAAGGACTCGTCGATCCAGGAGCTGATCCGCGGCATCAGGGCGGCGGCAATCGGCGAGTCGCTGATCTCGCCGCCGATCGCCGCGAAGGTGCTGCAGCGCATGCGAGCGGTGACGCTCGACCAGGGCGCCGAGACAATCCGGGCCGAGCTCTCCGACCGCGAGCTCGAAGTCCTGCGGCTGATCGCGAACGGGAAGGACAACTCCCAGATCGCCGAGGCACTCCACATCAGCCCGAAAACGGTCAAGAACCACATCTCGAACATCCTCATGAAGCTCCAGATCGAAAATAGGATCCAGGCCGCGGTCTACGCGGTGCGCAGCGGGATCGTCTGACTACGCGGCGGCGTACGCGACGAGCCGGCGGAGCGGGACGAGCAGGGCGCGCAGCTCCGTGCTTTGCAGCTCCGTGTCGTTCAGGCGGCGCAAGAGGACGGAAAGCTTTCCCGCGGGCACCTCGCGGCCGTCGGCGAGCTCTCGCGTCAGGCGATCGATTCGGTGCTCGAGCCGCAGGCACTGCGCGTCGAGCTCGAGCGCGCGCGCGTAGCCCTCGGTCAGCATCGGCTCGACTTCCGCGCGGGGGAAGCCCGCACCCTCGGCGTTGGCATCGAGGAGAGCGCGGATGCGCTCCAGCAGGAGGTCGAGGTCGTCGGCGGCCACGGCTTAGCGCCGATTATCCGTGGCGCGCCGGTCGGACACTATGGGCCGCTCGGCCCATCTTTGTGACGCCCTGGACCTAGATCCCTTGCGCTGCCGGGATGGTCTCTCGACAATGTCCCGGTGCGCCGCCGCCTCGCCGTCCTCGTCACCGTGGTGTTTCTCGCGCCGCAGCCCGCCGCTGCAGCCGGGCAGACTCCGCTCGCGCGACGCCTCGCCCGCGCGCTTGCGGTCCCGCATGTCGCAAAGTCGCGCTCCGCAGCCGTCGCGGTCGACCTCGCCACGGGAAAGCCGCTCTATGCACAGAACCTGAGCCTCCCGCTGATTCCCGCGTCGAACGAGAAGCTCACGGTCACCTACGCCTGCCTGGTCGCGCTCGGGCCGAGCTTTCGCTTCGCAACCGATGTGCTCGGCGAGGGCGAGCTCGATGGCACGCTCTGGCGCGGCGACATCGTCCTCAAGGGTTACGGCGATCCGACGCTCTCGACGCTCGACCTGCTGCAGCTGGCGTCGCAGCTCCACACGCAAGGTATCCGCCGCGTGACGGGCAACGTCGTCGGGGACGAGTCCTTCTTCGACCAGCGGCGCATCGCTCCCGGTTGGAAGCCGTGGTTCTTCATCAACGAATCGCCGCCGCTCTCGGCGCTGACCGTCGACCGCGCCCGCTTCCACGGGTACGTCACCCGTGAGCCGGCGCTGGGGGCGGCGATGTCGTTCCGCGCAGCCCTGCTGCGGGTTGGGATCTCGGTCGCCGGGCGCGCGAGAACCGGCCTGGCGGACGCGGCCGCCCTCCCGCTGGCCTCGATCGAGTCCGTCCCGCTCGAGCAGATCCTCCGCTTCATGGATCACGAGAGTGACAACTTCACCGCGGAGATCCTCTTGAAGCAGCTCGGCGCCGCGCTGTCCCTTCAGGGCTCGACCTCGTCCGGGGCAGCCGTCGTCCGGCGACTGCTGCAGGAGCAGGACATTCCGCTCGCGGGCGTCCGCATCGTCGACGGCTCGGGGCTCTCGCGCCTCGACCGCCTGACGACGGGGGCGCTCGTCGCGATGCTTCGCACGAGCTGGCTGAACGAGGATCTGCGCGAGATCCTGCTCGCCTCACTGCCCGTGGCCGGCCGAAGCGGCACACTCGAGCGCCGCATGCGAGGGTCGGCCGCGGCTGGGCGCGTGCGGGCGAAGACCGGCACGCTGAACGAGTCCTCGGCTCTTTCCGGCTATGTGAAGCGCCGCTTCGCCTTCTCGGTCATCCAGAACGGCTCGCCCGTCTCGGCGTTCTGGGCGCGTCGGGCTCAGGACCGCTTCGCCGCTGTTCTAGCGACGCAGTAAGGATTTCACGATCGCGCCAAGAGGCGGGACAGAGCTTTCTCGTCGAGGATGGGCACGCCGGCGCGCTGGGCCTTTTGCAGCTTCGACCCGGGCTCCTCGCCGACGATCACGCCGGCGGTCTTCTTGGAGACCGAGTTGGAGACCTTCGCGCCCTTCGCCTCGAGCGCCTTCGCCGCCTCGTCGCGCGTGAACGACTCCAGCGTGCCCGTGATCACGTAGGTCTGCCCCGAGAGCGGGCCCTTAACCGGCTTCAGCTCCTCGCCGGACTCGAAGCGCAACCCGAGGTGGCGCAGCTCCTGCACGAGCTTCACGTTCTCCTCGTCCGAGAACCATTCCGCGATCGCCTCGGCCTTCTCGGGGCCGATCCCGTCGATCTCCTGGATGTCCTCCTGCGTCGCCACCGCGAGCTTGTCGATCGAGCCGAAGTGCGCGGCCAGGTTGCGCGCGGTGACCCAGCCGGTCTGAGGGATGTTCAAGCCGGCGAGGATCCGGTGGAACGTGAAGTTCTTCCTCGATTGCTCGATCGCCGCGACGGCGTTTCCCGCTGAGATCTCGCCGTAGCCGTCGAGCTCCATCAGCTGCTCCTTCGTCAGCCGGTAAAGGTCGGGCAGCGACATGACGATTCCCTCGCGCCACAGCCTACGGATCGCCTGCTCGCCGACGCCGTCGATGTCCCAGACCCAGTTGATGAGCGTCTCGAGGCCGCGCGACTCGCACTTGGGGTTCGGGCAGCGATGCATCGCCTCGCCCTGGGGCTTGACGATCTTTGCCCCGCACAGAGGGCACTTTTCGGGCATCCGGAACGGCTTCGTGCCCCGCTTGTGCGGGAGCACCGGTCCCACCACCTGCGGGATGACGTCGCCGGCGCGCTGGACGATCACGTTGTCGCCTTCGCGGATGTCCTTGCGGTTGATGTCCTCCTGGTTGTGCAACGTTGCGGTCGAGACCGTGACGCCGCCGACCTCAACCGGCTCGAGCGCCGCCCACGGGTTGAGCGCCCCCGTCCGCCCGACGCGAATGTGGATCTTGTTCAGCTTCGTCTGCGCGGTCATCGGCGCCCACTTGTAAGCGCGCGCCCAGCGTGGCCGGCCGTGGAGCGCGCCGAGCCGCTGCTGCTGGTCGAACGAGTCGATCTTGACGACGATGCCGTCGATCTCGTAGTCGAGCTCGAGCCGCTTTGTCTCCCAGACGCGGCATACCTCGGCGACCGAGTCGATCGACTCGTGCCGCTCGGCGAGCGGGCTCGTGCGAAAGCCGCGCTCGCGGAGCCACTGGAGGGCCTCCCAGTGGCCTTCCGCGGGCAGGCCCTCGTGGTGGCCCATGCCATGGACCCAGATCGAGAGCGGTCGCGCGGCGGTGATCGCCGAGTTCAGCTGGCGGAGCGACCCGGCGGCCGCGTTGCGGGGATTCGGCGCGGCGCGCTTGCCCTCGGCGGCCTGTCGCTCGGTGAACTCCAGGAAGCCCGAGAGCGGCATGTAGATCTCGCCGCGCACCTCGAGCACGGGCGGCAGGGCCTCGCCGTCCGGAATCTGCATCCGAGAGAGGATCGCCGGGATTGTCCTCAGGTTCTGCGTTACGTCCTCACCGCGGAGGCCGTCGCCGCGCGTCGCGCCGCGGACGAAGATCCCGTTCTCGTAGACGAGCGAGACCGCCGACCCGTCGATCTTCGGCTCGGTGACGAAGGCGACCGGCTCGTTTGTGCCGAGCCGCTTGCGGACGTCTTCGGCCCACTTCTCGAGCCCCTCGTCGGTCGTGACCTTTTCGAGCGAGCCCATCGGCGATAGGTGCTCGACCTTCTGGAAGCCCTTGGCCGGCTCGGCCCCGACGCGGCGGGTCGGCGAGTCCGCGCTCGCGAGCTCGGGATGCTCGTCCTCGAGCGCGCGCAGCTCGTCGTAGAGACGGTCGTACTCGGCATCCGAGATCTCGGGCTCGTCGAGCACGTGGTAGCGGTACAGGTGGTACTCGAGCTGCTTGCGCAGCTCCTCGACGCGCATCTCGAGAGTTTTGGTCGCCATGAAAGTGATGCTAGCGACGCGCTGCCGAGGTGCTTCAAGGGCCATCTACAATGCCGACGTGAAGTGGCCTTATCGTCCTCGGGAAGGCTATCCGAGTGTCCCGTTATGGCTCTTCGTTGTCATCTGCTCCGTAACGATCCTCTTCGCGATCGTTTTCTTCGGGTTGATCGGCGAAGACCCCGACAAGTACGGCCCCGCCCCCTAGTACTCGACACTTTCCAGATAGAGGCCCCACGCAGGCGCCGTCGCCCCCGCTTCCTCGCGCGGGGCGCCTTCGAGGAGACGGGCAAGGTCGGACGGCGTCTGCTCGAGCATCGTCCCGACGAGGGTGCGCACCATGTGGCGGAGGAAGCTGTTGGCCGTGATCTCGAGCTCAAGGGCGTCGCCACGCTCGTACCACGCGGCCTCGCGGATCTTGCGCGTGAAGGCCCGGTGCTGCGTCTCGGTCCGTGTGAACGCGCGGAAATCGTGCTCGCCGATGAGAAGATCGGCGCAGTCCGCGAGCGCCTCGTAGTCGAGGGGCCGCGGATACCAGTAGCTCCGCCGGAGCTCGAAGGGCGACGAAGTGCGCCGCCGCCAGATCCGGTAGCGGTAACTGCGCGCGAATGCCGAATGCCGGGCGTGGAAGTCCGCCCTCGCCTCCTTTGCCGCGGTCACGGACACGTCGTCGGGCAACGCGGTGTTGAGCGCCTCGGGTGCACGCTCGACGGGAGGGCCGCCCTCGACGTCGACGCTCACGACCTGACCCAGCGCATGCACTCCAGTGTCGGTTCTCCCTGCAACTGAGAGGTTTTCGAATGAGCTGTACACCCACCCGAGCCCATCTCTCACGACGCCCTCGACCGTGCGCAGGTTCGGCTGCACGGCCCAGCCGCGGAATCTCGCCCCGTCGTATTCGAGAGTCAGTCGAAGACGCACGGCGCATATCATCCCGCCCTGTGTACGAGGACGAGTGGCGCGTCGAGATCGATCTCGACGACGAGGAGCACGGATACGGGCTCGGCGAGCGGCTCCGCGCGCAGGATCTCGACGACGAGGCCCGGGAGCGGCTCGGCCGGCGAGCGGTCGTCACCCGCGACGGCTCACACGTGTTCCTCTACACGGGCAGCGAGCGCGAGGCTCGGGAAGCGGAGCGAGTGGCGCGCGAGCTCGTCGCCGCCGACGACCTGACCGCCCAGATCGCCGTCACGCACTGGCATCCGGTGGAGGAGGCCTGGAAGGACGCGTCGATTGCTCTCCCCCGCACGCCGGAAGAGGAGCAGGAGGAAGCCACTCGCAAGGAAGAAGCCGAGTGGGAAGAGGCCGAAGAAGAGGGCTCGTACGACTGGATGGTGAAGGTTGCGCTCCCCGGTCGCAGCGAGGCCATCGAGCTCGAGCGGCGCCTAACGGGGGAAGGGTTCCCCGTGCACCGGCGCTGGCGTTACGTGACCGTGGACGTGGTCACCGAGGAACGCGCGAACGAGCTCGGCAGCCGGCTCCGCGAAGAGCTGCCGGAGGCCGAGGTCTGGGTGGAGGCGAACCGGGACGACATCCCCAGCCCGGCCTTCGTGCTGCTCGAGTCGCGCCTCTAGGTCGTGACGCCAGGCGCGGCGGTCGCCTCTTCCGCCTCCACCTCTTCGGGCGCGCGCTCGCGCGGCACCCGGGCCCGCGGAGCCGGCGGGACGAAGTCGACGAGCTCGAGATACACCATCTCGGCCGAGTCGCCCCAGCGTGGCCCGAGCTTGACGATCCGCGAGTACCCGCCCCGCCGGTCGGTGAAGCGAGGCGCCACCTCCGAGAAGAGCATGGTGACGACGTCGTTCGAGCGCAGGTAGGCGAGCGCCTGACGCCGCGCGGCCAAGTCGCCGCGCCGGCCGAGCGTGATCATCTGCTCGGCGATCGGCCTCACGGCCTTCGCCTTGGCGAGTGTCGTCTTGATGCGACCGTGCTCGATCAGCGCGCCTGCGAGGTTCGAGTAGAGCGCCTTGCGATGCGCCGAGTCCCGGCCGAGCTTCTTGCCTTTGCGGTGGTGGCGCAAGAGTGGATCCCCTACTCGTCGCCGCGGAGATTGAGGCCGTGCGTGGCCAGCGTCTCCTTGACCTCTTCGATCGACTTCTTGCCGAAGTTCGGGATCGCGGCCAGCTCGTTCTCGCTCTTGACGACGAGGTCGCCGATCGTCTCGATGCCGACGCGCTTGAGGCAATTGTACGAGCGGACGCCGAGCTCGAGCTCCTCGATCGGGAAGTTCTCCATCCCGTGCGCGAGCGGCGCCTCGGTGGGCACCTCAGCCGCAGCCGCCTCGCCGAAGCCCTCGATCTTCTCGATGTCCGTGAAGATCGCGAGCTGCCGGATGAGGATCTCGGCGCCCTGCGCGATCGCCTCGCGCGGGTCGATCGAGCCGTCGGTGGTGACGTCGAGGTTCAGCTTGTCGTAGTCGGTGCGCTGCCCGACGCGGGCCGCCTCAACGTCGTACGAGACGCGCCGCACCGGCGAGAAGATCGAGTCGATCGGGATGACGCCGATCGTGTGCTCGGGCCCGCGGTTCATCTCGCCCGGCACGTAGCCGCGCCCGCGCCCGATCGTCATCGTCAGCTCGAGCCTGCCCTTCTCGGACAGCGTCGCGATCTGTAGGTCGGGGTTGAGGATCTCGAGGTCGGCGGGCGCCTCGATGTCGCCCGCGGTCACCTTGCCCGGCCCCTTCTTGTTGAGCCGCACCTCGACCTCGGGTGACTCGCCGTGGAGCCGGCAGATCATGTTCTTCAGCGCCAGGATGATGTCGGTCACGTCCTCCTTCACCCCCGGCAGGGTCGTGAACTCGTGCGCGACGCCCTCGAGCTTGACCGAGGTGACGGCGGCGCCCTCGAGCGACGAGAGCAGCACGCGGCGCAGCGAGTTGCCGAACGTGTAGCCGAAGCCGCGGTCG
>Ga0307278_10000559_pt1 | contig 18722 bp, 22 predicted proteins | sample ER_DNA_117_FD_194482 | JGI IMG/M metagenome (GOLD analysis project Ga0307278, IMG submission 194482) | Bulk soil microbial communities from the East River watershed near Crested Butte, Colorado, United States - ER_DNA_117 | ecosystem: Environmental > Terrestrial > Soil > Floodplain | place...
CTCGCCAAGTACGTGCCGGGCACGGTCTGGATCCCGGCGGCGCGGATCGCGGCCCTGCGCCGCGCGGGCGTACGCGACACGCCGCTCGTGCTGAGCTCGATGGTGATGGAAGCCGGGCTCTCGGGGCTCGCCGGCACACTCGTCTTCTTCGTCAGCCTGACGACGGTCGGCTTCAGCTCCGCGCCGGTCCTCCCCTTGCTCGTGCTCGCGCTGATCGCGACCATCGGCCTCCATCCGCGGGTCTTCACACCGGGCATTCGGCGCGTCCTGCGCCCGTTCGGGGCGACCGAGCTGCCGCGCCTCCGCTACTCGACGCTCCTCGGCCTCCTCGCCTACTACTGCTTCACCTGGCTCGTCGGCGGCGCCGCGCTCTTCTTCCTGCTGCGCTCGCTGGGCGGCCACCCTCAGCTCGAGGACATCCCCTACCTGGGCGGGGTCGCCGCGGTCTCGGCGATCGTCGCCGTCCTCTCGCTGATCACGCCTTCGGGACTCGGCGTGCGCGAGGCCTCGATGTACGGCTTGCTGCTCGTGGTCAGCTCGAACGGCGTCGCGCTCGGAGTCACCGTCCTCAACCGGCTGACGATCACGATCGTCGAGGCTGCGTTGTTGCTGGTCGGCGCGATCGCCTGGCGCTACTTCCCGCGCCCGCAAGTCGAACAGGGCGCTTAGCGGGCCGACGCCCCGTATCGGACCAAAAAAATTCGCCGAGCCGGTTGCGCTTTCGTCCACTCAACCGTCTGACTTTCGGCTTGCACCTACAGTCCTACGGTTCAGTTTCGACCTACTTGCGCTCCGTGCTCGACGCAAAGGGCAACCTACGGATTCCTTCGAGCGGTTGCAAGCCCCTTCGGTCGGAAATTAGCGCTCTTTGCGAGATGGCGAAAATCGGCCGCGTTGAAAGTTTTCGCAAAGAGCGCAGATCAGCTCGGCTCGGAGCCGCTACGCCGGCGGCGCCAGAACCAGAGCACGCCGCCGAGCGTGGCGAGCCCGGTTGCGATCGCGCCCTTGTTCGGCCGCATCGAGTCGTCGACCCGGCCGGGCACGGCTCCCTTTGCCTTCCGCTTCGCGACGCGCTTGCCGACCTTCCAGACCGTCCAGCCGAGGACGGCGTTGCGCTTGTTCAGGAGTGCCATACCTCGAGCCTACCCGTCGGAGCGCTCGTTCGAACACAGGACGCCGCCCCCGAAGCGGCGCCCTGTGGAGAGAGGGGAAAGATCCGAGCCGAAGGTGAGGAGGAACAGGGCCCGGATCGACCCACGACCAGAGAGATGCCGGCAGACTGCGGGAACTACGCTCTGCTCGTCGAGCCGATTCCGACGCCGGCGGTCGCGAAGAACGAGGACAGTGAGCTCGGCAACGGCACCTTGGCGAGCGAGCGGAGAGCTGCGCGCTGGGCGCGCTGGCTGCGGTCGAAGCGGGCGCAGTCGCCGCACTCGCGCAGGTGCCGGCGCAGCGAGCGGCGCTCGGAGCGCGCCAGCCGGCCGTCCAGCCGGCGCGAGATCGCGCGCTCGGCCTCGTGGCAGGTGAGCGCGCCCTCGAGCTCTTCGCGCAGCGAGCGCCTGGCCCGGAAGATGAGGTTCTCGACCGCGCCGACGGAGACGTTCTGGATCTCGGCGATCTCCGCATAGGAGCGGCCCTCGACCTCGCGTATGATCAGCGCGGCCCGCTCGTCGAAGGCGAGGTGCCCGAGCGCGCGGCGAATGTCGTCGTGAGACGGCGCCTCGTCGTCCGGGACCGCGATCTCCGCGTGCTCTTCGTAGGCGACCTCCTGCCGACGCGCTTCGTGGCGGACACGCTGATGGCAGAGCTCGTGCACGATTGCGATCAGCCAGTTGCGTGCCGAGCGCGGGCGTTCCCCGCTCTGGCAAGCGCGATAGGCGTTCAGAAAGGCCGTCTGTGTGACGTCTTCGGCATCCTCCGGGCTGCGCAGGACGACGAGCGCGTAGCGGTAGACCTCCCGGACGTGCTGGCGGTAGAGCCGCTCGAAGGCCCGGTCCGTGCGCGGACGCTGCGCAAGCAGAGGCGTCATTACCTAGAAGATGCCGGCGGGACCGGTTCCTTGCGGTCCGGTCGTTACGGGAGCGGCGGCGGCGGCGGGAGCGGCGGCGGCGGCGGGAGCGGAGGCACCGGCGGCACCGGCGGGAGCGGCGGCACCGGCGGGAGCGGCGGAACCGGGATCGCGGGCGTCACCGGAGGAGGCGGGAGCTGGGGAACTTGGATCGGCGGCGCGACGGGCGTCGGGAGCTTCGGCACGACTGGCGAGATCGGGTTCTGCGCGGTCCCGGTCTCCGCGGTGCGTGCGGTGGAGCCTCCGTTTTCGCCCGCCTGATGGTTCGTCGAGGCCTTCGAGTGACCCCCCGCGCTGCCGGTCCGGCGACTCTTCGTCGGGCTGCTCGTCCTCGCCCCGGCGGCGAGCGGGTTCGCGGCGATTCGGCCGCCGGTGAGCGCCGAGATCGCCGAGAACTCGCTGCCCTGGACGAGCGAAGAGCGGTCGGGGCGGGACACCTGATCTTTGGCAGCGACGGATTTGACAGCCTCGAGGCCGAGCCCGCTGGCAAGCGCGCCCGCCGCGAGCACGGTGGCGACTTTTGCGCCGAGCCCGGCCCCGGTCGCGGCGGTGGCGCCGCCGACCGCGCCGCCGCCGAAGAAGGTGAAGGTCGTGAGCGAGGGCGGCAGCGGGATCGTTGCGAGGCCCTTGATCGCGGCGCGCTGCGCTCGGCTGCGTCGCTCGAGCACGGCACACTCCTTACACTCGCGCAAGTGGGCGCGGAGGGCGCCACGCTCTGCGCTCGAGAGCTTCTGCTCGTTGAGGCGCGAGAGTGTGAGCTCCGCCTCCGCGCACGTGAGGCCGCCTTCGAGCTGTTCTCGCAGGGCGCGGCGCGCGCGGAAGATCAGGGTCTCGACCGCGCCGACGGAGACGTCGAGGATCTGGGCGATCTCGGCGTAAGACCGGCCTTCGAGCTCGCGCATGACGAGCGCGGCGCGCTGGTTGAAGCCGAGGAAGCCGAGGGCGCGGCGGATCTCAGAGGCGGTCGGGACGTCGCTGTCGTCGGGCGTCGCCGCCGCCAGACTCTCGTCGAATACGACTTCCTGGGGGCGGCGCGAGGAGTCGCGGAAGCGCTGCCGGCAGGCGTTGTGCGCGATCTTGATCAGCCAGTTGTGGGCGCGTTCCGGGCGCTCGCCGCGCTGGAAGGCTCGGTAGGCGCTGAGGAAGGTGGTCTGCGTTACGTCTTCGGCGTCGGCCTCGTTGTGGAGGACGGCGAGCGTGTAGCGGTAGACGGCGTGGACGTGTTTCTTGTAGAGGCGCTCGAACGCACGGTCGGCGCGGGCTCGCTGCGGCGCAAGCAAAGGGGTCACTGTGGGTCAGATCCCCTTTGCTGCGATTTCTTGCGCTTTGGTTTGCGCTTTGGCTGGGCCACGGGGATAGAACGGGCGAGTCGGGGCGACGGATACCGGCTCCTGTGCTCATTTTGCCGGTTTTGGTGCAGTTTTGGCACTTTGGCGCGAATTTTTCGCGGTACGCTCGGCTCGGGTGGTGGGTGGAAAACCGACTCCCCACCCTTGGGTGGGGAAGTGGGGCTCATCACAGCGCGAAACCGGCTCTCGGACGGGTGCGCTCCTAATATCTGCGGCTGTGTCCGACTCCACGCCCGTGTTCTCTTCTCCCGACGGCCTCCCGCCGCCGCGGGGCTACAGCCACGTCGTCAGCATTCCGGCCGGACGCCTCGTGTGGACGTCCGGCCAGGTGGCGATGGACGCCCACGGGACAGTGGCCTCGGGCCAGGGATGGGAGGACCAGACCCGCATGGCCCTCACCAACGTCGGCAACGCCCTGCGAGCGGCCGGCGCCGACTGGCACGACGTCGTCAAGCTCACGTTCTTCGTCGTCGACGTCTCGGCCTTGCCGACGATCCGCGCGGTCCGCGACGAGTTCGTCGACACCACTCGCCCACCGACGAGTTCGCTCGTACAGGTTGCCGGGCTCTTCCACCCCGACGTGCTGATCGAGATCGAAGCCGTCGCCTGGCGGCCCTGACCTCCCAGGGCTCGAGACCCTAGGTCTTGGCGGCGGCGCGGCGCTTCGGCGGCATGTGAATCGGGCGGCCGAGCGCGACGAGCCCGGCCTCCTTGACCGCCTCCGAGAGGGTCGGGTGCGCGGCCATCCCGTCCGCGACCGTCTCGACCGTGGCCTCGGCGTCGAGCGCGACGACACCCGCCTCGATCAAATCGGTCACGTGCGGCCCCACCATGACGATGCCGAGCAGCTCGCCGTAGCGCGTCTCGTGGATCGACTTCACCCAGCCGACGGTCTCGTTCTGCATCACCGCACGGGCGTTCGCGACCCACGGGAACGTCCCGGTCGCGACGTCGTCGCCGTACTGCTCGCGCGCCTCGGCCTCGGTCAACCCGACGCCGGCGATCTCGGGATCGGTGTAGATCGGGCGCGGCACGCCGCGGTTGTCGACGACGGCATCGTGGCCCATCGCGTTCTCGGCCGCGACCTCGCCCTCGCGAAAGGCCGTGTGCGCGAGCTGCCAGTAGCCGGCGCAGTCGCCGACGGCGTAGATGTGCGGAACGGTCGTCCGCCGGTGCTCGTCGGCCGCGATGCCCTTGCGCCGGTCGAGCTCGACGCCGATCTCCTCGAGCCCGAGCCCCTCGACGAGCGGGCCGCGCCCGACCGAGACGAGCATCAGGTCGCACTCGACGGTCTCGCCGTCGCCGAAATAGACGCGGAGCCCGTCGCCGGTTTCCTCGACCTTCGTGCACTGCTTCTCGAGTTGAAGCGTGATGCCGCGCTTGCCGAACTGCTTCGCGAGCTCGGCGGCCGCGTCGTCGTCCTCCATCGGGATCAGCTTCGGCAGCATCTCGATGATCGTCACCTCGGAGCCGAAGCGGCGGAGGATGGACGCAAACTCGCAGCCGATGATCCCGCCGCCGAGGATGACGAGCCGGCGCGGCACCTCGCCTTGCGCCAGGAGCCCGGTCGAGTCGACGCAGCGGGCGGAGTCGAGCCCCTCGATCGGCGGGCGCAGCGGGAACGAGCCGGTGGCGACGATCCCCGAGCGGAAGGAGACGTCCTCCCCGCCGTCGACGGCGATCGTGTTCGCGTCCTTGAAGCGGCCCTCGCCCTTGACCCACTCGACGCCGTTCGCCTTGAAGAGGCCGGCGACGCCCTGGGTCATCTGCTTGACGACCTGGTCCTTCCACTGGTTCGCCGTCCCGAAATCGAGCTGCGGCTCTCCGATCTGGACGCCGAGCTTGCCGAACGTCTCCTCGGCCTCCTTGATCGCAAAGGCGGTCTGCACCCAGGCCTTCGTGGGAATGCAGCCGACGCGCAGGCACGTGCCACCGAGCTCAGGCTCCTTCTCGATGCAGACGGCCTTTGCGCCGAGCTGTGCGGCGCGAATCGCAGCCGTGTAGCCGCCGGGCCCGCCGCCGAGGACGGCAACGTCACACTCCATGCAGCCGATCCTATCGGCGGGACCGCCGGTGATTGCGGCGTAATGTGCCGCGATGAATCTCGGCGGGGAGAGAACCGCGCTCGCCGCGTTCGTGACCGGCTCCGTGCTGGCCGGGGGCAACGCCGTCGGAGTGCGTTTCAGCAACCGCGAGCTGTCTCCGCTCTGGGGAGCGGGCCTGCGCTTCATGCTGGCGGCGGCGCTGCTCGTCCTGGCCATGGCCGCACTCAGGCTCACGCTCCCGCGCGGACGAGCGCTGGCCGGCGCGTCGCTCTACGGCGCGCTGAATTTCGGCCTCGCATTCGCGCTCGCCTACTACGGACTCGTCCGCGTACACGCCGGGCTCGGCCAGACGCTCCTCGCCCTCGTCCCGCTCTGACGTTGCTCCTCGCCGTCCTACAGCGCCAGGAGCGACTCCGAACCGGGGCGGTCGCCGGAGCGCTGCTCGCCGTCACGGGGATCGGCGTGCTCTCGCGCGCGCCTCTGCAGGAAGCGGTTCCGCTCCTCTCGCTGCTCGCCCTACTCGGAAGCGCGGTGTGTTTCGCCCAGGCCGCCATCCTCGTCCGCCACTTTCCGCCGGTTCATCCGGTGACGACGAACGCCGTCGGCATGAGCAGCGCCGCCCTGCTGCTGATCGTCGGCTCCGTGTTGTTCGGCGAGACGATTGCGCTGCCCCGGCGCTCCGAGACCTTGCTCGCCCTCGGCTACCTGGTCATGGTCGGCTCGGTCGTCGTGTTCGTGCTCTACATCGTCGTGCTCCGGCACTGGTCCGCGTCGCGCGCCGCGTACACGTTCGTGCTCGTCCCGGTCGTGACGATCGTGTTATCCGCCTGGCTCGACGACGAGCCGGTGCGCGCAGGCCTTCTGCTCGGCGGTTCGTTGGTCTTGGCAGGCGTGTACGTCGGCGCCCTGAGGCCGTCGGGTCGCGTCAGCCGCCCGAAGACAGGTCGGCCTTCATCGTGACCGCGCCGTCTCGCTCGTCGAGCTTCTCGAAGCCGTAGCGCTCGTAGAGCGCGACCGCCGGGCTGTCGCTGGCGACGCTGAGGCTGATCGCCGTATAGCCGTCCGCACGTGCGCGGGCGAGGAGCGCATCCATCAGCTCGCCGCCGAAGCCGTGGCCGCGGCGGCTGGGGACGACGGCGATCGAGAGCTCCGGCGTCTGCTCGTCGACGTAGCCGTAGCCGGGCGCGTCGGGCTTGAAGAGCCGGTACCAGGCGGCGCCGACCGGGAAGCCCTCATCGAGCGCGATCACGGCCGCGTCGCCGCGCCGCCCCCAGTTCTCGACGTAGCGCATCGGGTGGAGGCCGCTCTCTTCCTCGATCCCGCTCGAGCGCCAGTAGTAGGCGTGCCTGAGCATGTCGCGCAGGAAGCGGACGTCCTGCGGCGTGCCGGGCCGGATCACGGCCGGAGGTGCTGGACGAGCTGAAGCCGGTTTCCGTCCGGGTCGAAGACGTCGACCACGCGGACTTCATTGTGGAGCTCGAGCACCGTGCCGACCTCGACCTGTTCGCCGCGCAGCCGCTCGGCCTCGGCTTTCACGTCCTGGACGTCGACGCTCGCGACGGCACCGTCGCTCTGCGGTTCGCCCTCGGCGAGAGCGATGTGCATCTCACCGTGCTCGAGCTTCGCCCAGCCGTCGTCGGCGACGTACGTCTCCGCGAACCCGAGCTTGTCCGAGTAGAAGGCGCGAGCGGCGTCGAGGTCGCGGACGTGGTACCAGATCCTCGTCACAGCGCGAGCCCGGGCTCTTCGAGGAGCGTCTTCAGCTCGCGCAGGAACTCGGAAGCCTTTGCCCCGTCGATCGCGCGGTGGTCGCAGGTCAGGGTCAGCGACATCAGTGGGCGGACGATGAGCTCGCCGTCCTGCGCAACCGCCCGCTCCTCGATCGCCCCGACCGCGAGGATCGCGGCCTGAGGCGGGTTGAGCACGGCGATGAACTGCTCGACCCCGTACATGCCGAGATTGGAGATCGTGAACGTGCCGCCCTCGAGGTCTTCTTGGGAAAGCTTGCCCTCGCGTGCGCGTCCGACGAGCTCGCCGCGCTCCGCCGCGAGCTGCACGAGCGACTTGCGCTCGCATTCGCGCAGGACCGGGACGAGGAGCCCGCGCTCGGTCGCCACCGCGAGCCCGATGTGCGCGCTCGGGAAGATGCGGAGCTCGTCGTCGGCGAAGTGGGAGTTGACCTCGCGGTGGCGCAGGAGCGCGATCGCGCTGAGCTTCGTCAGGACGTCTGTCACGGTCACCTTCTCGTCGCGCAGGCGCTCGCGTAGCGCGACTGAGCGCGTCATGTCGGCCGACATCGAGATCTGGAAGACCGGGGCCTGCCACGCCTCGGTCAGGCGGCGCGCGATCGTGCGCCTGAGCGACGTGAGCTTCTGGACCTCGGCCTCGAGCGGAGCGGCTCCGGCCGTCGCGTGCGCGGGAGTGGCGGCTGCGCGCTCGACGTCCTCGGCGACGACCCGTCCTTCCGGCCCGGTTCCGATGAGGCTGCGCAGGTCGATGTCGCGCTCTCTCGCGATCCGGCGCGCGAGCGGCGAGGCCTTGACGCGGCCGTCCGCGCGCATGGGCTCTTTGGTTTCGGCCTCCGGCTCCTTCGTCTCGGCCTCGCGGCCGCGCTCACGCTCCTCCTCGCGCGCCGGGGCCGGAGAACCCTCCTCTTGCTCGTCCTCGTCGACTTCGGTCGTGACCTCCTCGCCCTCTTCGCCGATGACCGCGATCCGCTTGCCGACCTCGATCTCCTCGCCCTCGCCGGCGAGGATCTTCAGCAGCACCCCGCTCGCGTCGGCCTCGACCTCCTGGGTCACCTTCTCGGTGTCGAGCTCGTAGAGCGGCTCGCCCTTCTCGACCTGGTCGCCTTCGGATTTCAGCCAGCGGACGATCGTCCCGGCCTCCATGCCCTGGCCGAGCCGCGGGAGGGTCAGCTCAGTTGCCATTCCGCCCAACGGTGCGCATGATCGCTTCATAGACCTCGGCCTGGTGCGGGACGACGAACTCCTCCATCACCGGCGCGAACGGGATCGGCACGAACTTCGCGCCCACGCGCTCGACCGGCGCGTCGAGCCAGTCGAAGGCCTGGTGCTGGATGACCGAGGCGACCTCGGCCCCGTAGCCGCCCTTCGTCACGGCCTCGTGCGCAACGACAGCGCGGTTTGTCTTCTTCACCGAGTCGACGATCGTCTGCTCGTCGAGCGGTTGCAGCGTGCGCGGGTCGAGGACCTCGACCGAGATGCCCTGCTCCTCCGCTTGCTCGGCGGCGGCAAGAGCCTCGTGCACGAGCCGGCCGGTGGCGACGACAGTGACGTCCTCGCCTTCCCGGTGGACGCGTGCCTTGCCGATCGGGATCGGCTCGAGCTCGTCGGGCACTTCCTCCTTCAGCCCGTACAGCGTGCGATGTTCGAAGAAGAGGACCGGGTTGTCGTCGTAGATCGCCGACCAGAGGAGGCCGCGAACATCGCTCGGCGTCGACGCGAAGACGACCTTGAGACCCGGAACGTGGACGAACCAGGCCTCGAGCTGCTGCGCGTGCTGGGCTCCGGGTGACCAGCCCGCCCCGCCCTGTGTGCGGATCGTCAGCGGGACCTTCACCTGGCCCCCCGACATGTAGCGGTGCTTCGCAGCCTGGTTGACGATCTGCTCGCAGGCGAGTGTCAGGAAATCCTCGTACATGACCTCGACGACCGGCCGCATGCCCTGCATCGCGGCGCCGATGCCCGTGCCGACGAGCGCCATCTCCGAGATCGGCGTGTTCCGTACGCGGTCGGCGCCGAACTCGTCGAGCATGCCCTGCGTGACGCCCATCGAGCCGCCCATCTCGGCGATGTCCTCGCCCATGATGAAGACGTCGTCGTCCTTGCGCATCGCGGCGGAGAGCGCGTCGCGCACGGCCTCGCGGTAGGACAGCTCAGCCATGACCCCTCAAGACGATTTGTGTTGCATCGAACACTTGCGAACGGATGGAGAAAACACGGTTCTCGGCGCGCGGGTGATGCAACACAAAGTGCTCGTCACGCATAGACGTTCTTCAGCGCGTCCTCGGGTTTCGGGTCGGTGCCGTTCTTCGCGAACTCGACGGAGGCCTCGACGAGCTCGACGGCTTCGTGGTCGGCCTCCTCGAACTCCTCGTCGGAGAGATTCAGACGCTCGCGGAGCTTCGTGATCGGATCCTGCGTCTCGCGGAGCTCCTTGACCTCGTCTTTCGGGCGGTAGATCTGCGGGTCGCCGATGTAATGCCCTGTCAGGCGATAGGTCTCAAGCAGCAGGAAGACGGGCCCGCGGCTCTCTCGGGCATGATCGAGTGACGCGAGCGCGGCACGGTAGACCTCCTCGACGTCCTGCCCATCGGCGCGGATCGCCTCCATCCCGTAGGCGACGGCGCGCTTGCTCAGATCCTCGATCGGCAGGTGCTGGCGCGCAGGTGTCGACTCCGCCCAGCGGTTGTTCTCGCACACGAAGACGGCGGGCACCTGCCAGAGCTGCCCGAGGTTGAGCGACTCGTGGAAGGTCCCGATGTTCGTCGCCCCGTCGCCGAAGAAGGCGACCGCGACCCGCGGCTCGTCGCGGAGCTTGAACGCCAGAGCGGCACCGACCGTCGCCGGCAGGCCGCCGCCGACGACCGCATTCGCGCCGAGATTGCCGCGCTCGACGTCGTAGAGGTGCATCGACCCCCCGTACCCGTGGGAGCAGCCCTCGAGCTTTCCGTAGAGCTCGGCCATGACCTCGTTCGGGTGCGTCCCTTTCGCGAGCGTGTGTCCGTGCGCCCGATGCGTCGAGGCGATGACGTCGCCTTCGTCGAGCGCGCGGCAGACGCCGACGGCGCACGCCTCCTGGCCGATCGCGACGTGGAGGAAGCCGGGCAGCTCGCCGGCGCGGAAGCGCTCCTCGACCTTTTCCTCGAACCGCCGGATCAGCAACATCTCGCGGAAGAACTCGCGCAGGAGCTCTTCGGAAACTGCACCTTTCTTCTCGACCTTGGCCACCTCGGCTTTGAGTTTATGCTCAGGCTCATGAGCCTCGTCGGCCAGTGGCGGGAGATCGCTCGCGAGCTACCCGAAGGGTGGGCGGACGCGCGTCTGGGGCTGACGATCGAGGACGAGGGCGACGGCGAACGAGCGGCTGCGCTGCTGGCGCCGCTGAACCCCGGGCGGCGCGGGAAGGTACTCCGCTTCTCCACGGCACGGCACGGAGCCGGCCTTTCTCCCGGCCTCGTCGAGCGCCTGCTGCGCCGGCTCGACGAAGAACGAATCCGCGGTCGGCTCGAGCTCGTCGGCGCGAGCGAGGCGGCGCCGGAGCAGGTGACTCACCGCGCCACGCTCGCGGGCTCCTGGGACGCCGCGACAGGCGCGCTGCCGCCGGACTGGAGCGACCTCTATGCCGAGGTCGAGCTCGTCTCAACGGACTGGCTCGACCGCGCGGCGCTGCTGATGGCGCCCGTCAATCCCGCACGCTATGGAGAAGAGCCCGGCTTCCGCTTCCGGGTCGCGCGCCTCTTCGGCTACGGCGCCTCGGCCGCCATGACGAGGCGCTGCCTCGAGCGCGTCGACGACGAGCAGATCCGCGGAGAGCTCCGCATCCTGCGCGTCCTCTCCGACACCGATCCCGTGTCCACGCAGGGGCCGGTCTGGTACGTGGAAGGAGGGCCGGTGTGAGCGATCCCGTCTCCTGGTTCCTGATCGAGCCGCGGTGGAAGGTCGTCGACGCGGCCGGTGAGGAGATCGGCCATGTCGAGGAGGTCGTCGGCGACAGCGGCGAGGACATCTTCAACGGGCTCGCCGTCTCCACCGGCCTCGCAGGGCGCCCGCGCTACGTGCCCTCGGAGCGGGTGCAGGAGATCACCGAGGGTCAGGTGCACCTGAGCCTGACAAAAGACGAGCTGCACCGCCTGGGCGAGTTCGAGGAACCGCCCGCGAGCCTCGAGATCGAAAGCGACAAGCCGAGCGTGGCCGACCGCGTCGCCGACGTCTTCACCGATCCCGAGAGCCGCCCCCACCCGCTGACCCTCTGGCAGCGGCTGCTCAATCGGCTTTTCCGCCGCGACTAGTCACGGTCACGGGGACTCGCTGCACCGCGTTGTTGCCGTAGCCGAGGTAGTTCCACTCCGGCGCGACCGGCTGGACATTGCCCGCGGCATCGGTTGCCCGAGAGCAAAGCTCGTACTCCCCCGGCCGCACGTCCTCCCAGCGGAAGGTCCACCCAGCCCAGCCGAACTCACCGACCTCCTCGCCGAGCGACGCTTCCTGCCAGCTCGCGCCGCCGTCGACGCTCATCTCGACGCGAACGACCGGCGCCCAGCCGGACCAGGCCCGGCCCTCGAGTAGGCACGGGCCGGGCTCCAGGAACCGCTGCCGACCGGGGAAGTCGGGGATGCCCGGAGGAATCAGGAGCGACCGGGGCAGCATCCGCGTCAGCGGGACGCCCGGATCCTCTTCCGACTGCTTCAGCCGGTATTGCAGAGCCTGCTGGATTCCCTGGAAGGGCTCGGTGAGCACAGTGATCCGGTCGAGCCATTTCACGTGCGCCATGCCGTACCAGCCGGGCACGACCAGCCGGAGCGGGAATCCGTGCTGCGGCGGCAGCGGCTGGCCGTTCACCTCGTAGGCCAGCACGACCTCGTCTCGGAGGGCCTCGTCGAGCGGAAGGCTTCGCTCATAGCTGTGCTCCACGCCGCTGTGAATGCCGCGATCGAGCCCCGTGAACAACACCTCGACGGCCCCGTCCTTGACCTGCGCTTCCTCGAGCAGCGGGCGAAGCGGCGTCCCCGTCCACTCGGCGGTACCGACCGCCTCCTCGAGCCAGGGCTGGCTGATCGCGCGCGGGGAGAGCCGGGCGCGGCTGTTGCCGGCGCATTCGAGCGTGCACGCCAACGTGATCCTGGGACGCTCCTTCAGCTCGTCGAGCCCGAGCGAGACCGGGCTCCGCACGTGGCCGCCGACGGCGAGTCTCCACGACTGCGCCTCCACAAACGGGATGTCGAAGTGCGTCAGGAGGTAGTGGAGCCCGAGCGGCGTCACGTCGTAGCGCAGCGCCTCGAGCGGGAGGCCGTGGTTGCGCGTCGCCAGCGCGAGCTCGACGGGCGTGAGCTCTTCGCGCGCGGAGTGCCTCTCCGTCCCCACGGTTACGGGCGAAACGCTAGGGCCTTCAGCCCGCCGAGGCAAGCTCAGCCGGGCTCAGCTGCCGGCCAGCTCGTAATGGATCCGGCGCAGCCGCGAGGCGCGCTCGCGGAAAGCCTCGACCACTTCGGGGTCGAACTGATGCCCCGCTTCCTGCTCGATCTCCGCCGCGGCGTCCTCCCAGCTGATCGCGACGCGGTACGGGCGATCGCTCGTCATCGCGTCGAGTGCGTCGGCGACCGCGAAGACTCGAGCCCCGACCGGGATCTCGCTCCCGCCGAGCGCATCCGGATACCCGCGCCCGTCCCAGCGCTCGTGGTGATGCCGAACGACCTGGAGCCCCTGGCCTTGAAGCAGGGCGACGCTGCTCAGCAACTGCTCGCCGAGGACAGTGTGAGTCTCGAGGAGCCGGCGCTCCGTCGGCGTGAGGGAGCCCTTCTTCAGCAGGATCCGATCGGGAATCCCGATCTTGCCGATGTCGTGGAGCAGGAATCCGAACTCGGTGCTCTCGTCCTCGAGGAGCACAGGGTCGAGCTCGCGCGCCAACTCGATCGCGTAGCGCTGAACCCGCTGGGAATGGGCGCCGGTTCCGGTGTCCTTCGACTCGAGTGCGCCCGCGAGGGCGCTGACCGTCTCGCGATAGGCCCGCTGGATCAGCGTCCGCTGTCCACGCTCGACCTCGAGCAGTCGTCGGAGATCCTGCGCGTACAGGATCAACTGCTCTTCCGGAGGGAAGCTCGCGGCGCGGAACGGCCCCTCGTAGAGGCCCCCTGCGATCCGCTCGACGACGTTCAGCAGCTCGAGCGGGCTGAACGGCTTGCGCAGATAGGCGTCGGCGCCGGCCGCCTGGGCATCGGTCTCGCTCCCGCCGTCCGAGCCGGTCAGCAGCACGATCCCGATGTCCGCCGTCGCCGGATCGCCCTTCAGCCGGCGGCAGAACGTGAGCCCGTCCATGCCGGGCATGCCGACGTCAAGCACGACGACGTCGGGCACGCGCAGCGCAATCTTCTCGTCGGCCTCTTCTGCGGAGCCCGCCTCGTCGACCTCGATGTCGACGACCTCGAAGGTCGTCCTCAGCAGGATGCGCAGGGCGGGATCGTCGTCGACGACGAGCAGGCGGAGGCCGCGGTCCTCGGGCCGCGGCGAATCGGGCTCCGACTCCGACAGCCGTCTCGTCTCCTCGCGGGCGCTCTCGACGGCCCCGCTGTAGATCTGAATGCGGTTCTTGCCGGCAAACTTCGCCGCGTAGAGGGCGATATCGGCCTTCCCCAGCAGGTCGTCGGCCCTCCCCGCGTGGGTCGGGAAGGTCGAGATACCGGCAGAGAGCGTCGGCAGCGAATGGCCGCGGCGATGTTCGGCCAGCGCCTTGCGCACGCGCTCGCCCACGTCTGCGGCTGTTTCCGCTTCGCCGTCGATCACGATTGTGAACTCTTCGCCCCCGACGCGGAACACCTCGTCCTCGGCGCGAACGACGCGCATCAGCACCCGGGCAACCTCGCGCAGGACCTCGTCCCCGACCGCGTGACCGCCTCGATCGTTGACGCGCTTGAAGTCGTCGAGGTCGAAGAGCACGACCGAGACGCGCTCGTTGGCGACGCTCGCGCGGGTCAGTGCCGACGCGAGATATTCGTCGAACGCACGCTTGTTCGCGAGCCCCGTGAGCGCATCGCGGCGAGCCTCGGCGTACGTGAATGCGAACCGGCGCTCGTTCGCGAGAGAAGCGGAGGCCAGGTCGGCGACGGCAGCGACGAGCTCCTCGTCGACACCGGCTTGGACGTTGGCGGGCATCGCGACGAGCAGGGCGCCGAGCGCCTGACCGTCTGCGACGAGTGGTGCGGCGACGGCGTCGGCACAGGCGGCGCCGAGGCGGTACAGCTCGCCCAGGTCGTGCGTGTCAGCCCGCTCCAGCTGCAGCTCCGAATACGCACGTGAGACGACGCTCGGGGGCGAGGCGAACCACTCCGGCGCACCTGGCCCCGCGAGGGCGGCCAGCGAGAGGCCGACCTCACCCGAGGCGAGATACGTGGCGACGAACGCTGCGCCGGACAGGTCGGCCAGCTCGCGGGTGAGGAGCTCGGAGGCCCCGCCGCCGTTCACCGACCGCGCAAGCGCATGCGCAAGCCTGACCAGCGGATCGCTCGCCCCCGCGACGGCGCGCTCGAGCTCCCAGAGCGGCGCGCCCTTGACGAGGTAAGCGTCGGCGCCCGCGGTCATCATGCGCATCACGTCTTCGCTGTCGTCGGAGCCCGCATACGCGACGATGCGCGCTTTCGGAAGCAGCTCGCGGATCCGCCTTGTGGCGCCGATGCCGTCCAGGACCGGCATCACCACGTCCATCAGGACGACGTCAGGTTGTGTAGCGGCGGCCAGCGCGACCGCCTGTTCTCCGTTCTCGGCCTCGCCCACGACCTCGATCTCGGCCTGGGCGGCAAGGCTTGCCTTGACGGCTTCGCGCGCTTCCGGCGAGTCGTCGCAAATCAACAGTCGAAGCATCGGAGAAACCCTCTCCACAGACGGCGGCGGCAGATCAATCTGTGCTCGTTATCGGCAGCCGCCGCCGAGCTCTGAGCCGATAGTTTCGAGGAGGATCGAAGGGATTTGAGAGCATTTTTCTACTCGAACCTGTGCACTTTCAGGCTCTGAGAGGCGAAAAATCCCCCTTTTGGGTGCCTGGCCGCGCTAGCCGATCAATTCGGCGAGCTCGCCGGCGAGGATTGCCGCTTCGCGCGTGCTGCGTGCGATCGCGATGCACGTGTCGTCCCCGGCGATCGTGCCGACGATCTTCGGGTGCTCGAGCCGGTCGAGGGCGCGTGCGACCGCCGGAGCCGAGCCCAGCTCGGATTGAACGACGACGATGTTCTCGGCGGGCAGTACCCGCCGTCCGAACTGCGACAGGACCCCGGCGAGCGCGTCACGGGGGTTGCTGCCGCGCACGGCCTGAGGAGCGACATAGCGTGGCCTGCCGAGGACGTCGTGTGTCTTCTCCAGGCCGAGCTCGCGGATGTCACGGGAGATCGTCGCCTGGGTGACGTCGCACCCCGCCCGTTCCAGAAGATCGAGGAGCTCGTGCTGAGTCCCCACGCGGCGTCGCGAGACGATGCTCGTAATCAGCCGCTGCCGCTCACCCTTTTCGAATGGCCTTCGATCGTTCCGCATAGGGAAAGAATAAGTATGCAGGCTGCCTTCTCAAACGTTTCGGGCGACGCCCTTCGCGGTACGCTTGCAGCGATGCTGCGCAAGCTGATGTGGACCGGCCTCTACGGGGGCCTCGCCGCTGCGGCCACGATGGCCGCACGCCGCGCCGCTTCGAAGATCTGGCGCGTGACGACAGGCGAAGAGCCGCCCGTGAAGAAGAAATGACGAAGGCCGACCAGATCGTCGACAAGGCAGCGGCCAGGCTCCAGGAAATGGCGGAGAGGGCTGCTTCCGAAGGCGGGGTCGCCGCCAAGCTCGCTCAGCCGCTCGCCGACGACGCGGCCTTTCTGCGCAAGCTGAAGCCGAGCCTGATCGTCGCCCGGGCGAAGGGAAGGGCGCCCACCGACCAGAAGCCCGCCCAGGGCACGGTCGCGCCGTCGGGCCCGCAGCTCGGCAAGCGCCGCAAGCCCCGCCACGGGGGGCCGAACCCGCTGCTCGTCGTCGGCCTCGCCTTCGCGGCGGGCATCCTGCTCGCCAAGATCATCGATTGGAGAGGACATGCCCACCCACGCGACTGACCCCCATCCCGGTCTCGGCGCCTCCGCGAAAGAGGTCGCCGAGCACGCGAGCTCGCTCGTCCGACTAGAGCTCGAGCTCGCGACGCTGGAGCTGAAGCGGAAGCTGACGGCGCTCGCGTTCGGGATCGGGCTCGGCATCGGCGCGGCGATCCTCGCCGTCTTCGGGCTCGGCTTTGCCTTCGCCACGATCGCCGCCGCCATTGCGACGGCCGTCTCGACCTGGCTCGCGCTGCTGATCGTGACCCTCGGCCTGTTTGCCCTCGTGGCCATCCTCGGCCTGCTCGCGGTCGGCAGGATCCGCAAGGGCACGCCGCCCGTGCCAGAGCAGGCTATTCGCGAGGCGAGGCTGACTTCGGAGGCGTTGAAGGCGAATGGCCGGTAACAGCCGCACGCTCGAGCAGGTTCGACGCGAGATCGAAGCCGAGCGCGACCAGCTCGCCTCGTCCGTCGACGTGCTGCGCTCCGAGATCGATGACGCGACGAACATCGGCGCCAAGCTGCGCTCGAAGCTGCCTGTGGTGACAGCCGGGGCGCTGGGCGCAGGATTTCTCCTGGCCGGCGGGATCGGCGCGACCATGAGGCTCCTGGCGCGCCGTGGCCGCGAGGGCCGGGAGAAGGCCCGTTTTGGTCGCTTCTCCTTTGTCGACCGCGACTGAGTCGCCCGCGAAGACCGGCCGAGCACCGACCGGGCCCGAGCGGTTCAGCGCCGCCGAATGGCTCGCGGTTTTCAAGCGCGCCTCCCGGCAGTTCATGGCCGACGACTGCATGGGCCTCTCACAGCAGGTCGCCTACAGCTCGTTGCTGGCCTTCTTCCCCGCCATGGTCTTCCTCATCGCCGTCCTCGGCCTGATCGGCGCTTACGACTCGCTGCAGAGCTTCTTGAACCCCGTGGCGCCGAAGTCGGTCACGGACATCATCGAGCAGCTCCAGCAGGACTCGAACGGGAGCGGCTCCGCGGTGGCGGCGGTCCTCGGAGCGTTCGGAGCCGTCTGGGCCGGGAGCGGTGCGATGGGCTCGATCGTGAAAGCCGTGAACCGCGCTTATGACCGGCTCGAGACTCGACCCTTCTGGCGGGTGCGGCTGATCTCCGTCGTGCTCGTCGTTGCGTCCGGGCTCGTCCTCGCCGGAACGCTCCTGCTGATCGTGCTCGGCGGCAAGCTGGGCGATGCGATCGCGCGGAGGGCACACCTCGGTGGAGCCTTCACCTGGCTCTGGGACGTCTTTCGGTGGCCGCTTGCATTCGTCGCGGTCCTGCTCCTCTTCGCGCTCATCTACTACCTGGCGCCGAACAAGGAGCAGCGCAACTGGAAGTGGGTGACGCCGGGCTCGCTCGTCGGCAGCATCATGTGGCTCGGGCTCTCCGGCCTCTTTGCCCTCTACACCTCGCTCTCCGGGTCGTACTCGCGGACGTACGGATCGCTGGCGGGCGGCATCGTGCTGCTGCTCTGGCTGAACTACAGCGCGTGGGCGGTGCTTTTCGGCGCCGAGCTCAACAGCGAGCTCGACCGCCAGGCCGACGTCCGTGCGGCGGGCGGTCCGAACGCGGGACTCGTGAAGCCGGCCCGCCGCGTCTAACGGTTAAGCGGGCGGCACCGTGGTGACGGTGAAGGACCTGCGCAACTGCCTGTTCTTGTCGGAGCGGTAGACGTACTTTCCCGGCTCGAGTGCGAGTGTCCAGCTCCTCTTCACTCTCGCGGCAATCCCGGTCTTGCGGTTGACGCCCGGGCCGATGAGATGGAAGTTCTGTCCCGTCGTCGAATCGCTGACCGTGATCTTGTACGTGTTCCGCGGGATGCTGGTGACACGGATTCCGGCGGCGTTCCTGAGCGAGATCGTCCTGCTGGTCACCTTGGCGCTCAGCGGCGGCTGGACCGGGCTCTGCGGCTCGGTTGCGACGGCCGGGAGGGCAGTCGCGACCGCTACGAGAGCAACAGCGAAGAATGCGCGTGACACGGTTCCACCTCCTCTATGAGCGCCCGCTCAATTCTAGAGGGCTGAGAGGTGTTCCCGGGCTACGCCGCGGGCGGCGGGGTGCTCTTGACCGTGAAGGTGCGGCGCAGAGTGGTGTTCTTGTCGGAGCGGTACACAAACTTGCCGGGGCTGAGGAGGAGCTTCCAGACGACGCTCGCCCTGGCGGCGACACGCGTCTTGCGATTGACGCCGGGCCCCTTGAGGTGGAAGTTCTGCGCCTTTGTCGTGTCGCTGACGACGATCCGGTAGTTGCCCTCGGGAAGTATGCGGACGCGTGCCCCGGCTGCGGTCTTGAGCGAGATCGTGCGCGAGGTCACCTTCCCGTTCAGCCGCGGAACGACCGGCGGCGGTTGCACGGTGCCGACAGTGAAGCTCCCGCGCATGAAGGACGGGTGGGCGTCGCATAGGAATCTGTAGGTCTTTCCGTCCTGGAAGGTCACCTCCCACGTCGTCGTCAAGGTCCCGTCGACGGG
>Ga0307278_10000560_pt1 | contig 18716 bp, 16 predicted proteins | sample ER_DNA_117_FD_194482 | JGI IMG/M metagenome (GOLD analysis project Ga0307278, IMG submission 194482) | Bulk soil microbial communities from the East River watershed near Crested Butte, Colorado, United States - ER_DNA_117 | ecosystem: Environmental > Terrestrial > Soil > Floodplain | place...
AGATGACTGCGGTGGAGGACGAGGTGTAGGCGCCGCCGTCGAACACCATCCGGCACTCGACGTTGACCAGCCTCCCCTCGCGGGTGGCGTGGTGGCGGTACCGGAGCCGGGCCGGGTGGCGGTGCACGTGGCCGAAGAACGACTCCTCGCGGTTGTAGACCATCTTGACCGGCTTGCGGGTGACCAGGGCCAGCAGGCAGGCGTGGATCTGCATCGACAGGTCCTCGCGGCCGCCGAAGGCGCCGCCGGTCCCGGCCAGGGTGAGGCGGACCTTCTCCCGGGGCAGGTTGAGGCAGGCGGCGATCTGGTCGCGGTCGACGTGCAGCCACTGGGTGGCCACGTACAGCTCGACCCCGCCGTCCTCGGCGGGCACGGCCAGGCCCGACTCGGGGCCGAGGAACGCCTGGTCCTGCATGCCGACCTCGTAGTCGCCCTCGACCACCACCTCGCCCTGGTGGTCGGGGTCGCCGAAGCGGACCTTGACGTGCCGGAACAGGTTGCCCGCGGGGTGGATGGGTGCGCCGGTCATGGCCGCCTCGGGGTCGACCACCGGGTCGAGGACCTCGAAGTCGACGCCGATCGCGGCCACGGCCCGGCGGGCGATCTCGGGGTGGTCGGCGGCCACGGCGGCCACCGGCTCGCCGTGGAACCGCACCACCTGGTCGGCGAACACCGGCTGGTCGTGGTGCTCCAGGCCGTAGGTGCGGCTGCCCCACAGGTCGTCGTTGGTGATCACCGCGTGGACCCCGGCGATGGCCATGGCCGGGGCGGTGTCGAGCGACCGGATGCGGGCGTGCGGGTGGGGGCTGCGCAGGGTCGCGCCCCAGACCATCCCCTCCAGGTACAGGTCCGAGGAGAAGGCGAACTCGCCCTTGGTCTTGGCCGGGGCGTCGGGCCGCAGGACGCTCTCGCCCAGGCCGGGGGCCCGGCGCGTGCGGGTGAAGGTGCTGGGCAGGCTAGGTGCTGGCACGGGCGCGCTCCTCCTTGACGGCGTGGAAGGCGGCGAAGATCCGTCCGTAGCCGGTGCAGCGGCACAGGTTCCCGGAGATGGCCTCGCGCAGCGCCAGCTCGTCGGCGTCGGGCCGGCGGTCCAGCAGGTCGTGCATGGCCACGATCATCCCGGGGATGCAGAAGCCGCACTGGACGGCGCCCTGGGTGACGAAGGCCCGCTGGACGTCGGTCAGCTCGCCCTCGGGGCTCAGCCCCTCGACGGTGCGTATCTCGCTGCCGACGGCGTCGGCGGCCAGGACGCAGCAGGAGGCGACCAGGACCCCGTCGAGCATCAGCGAGCAGGAGCCGCACTCGCCCTGCTCGCAGGCGTTCTTGGAGCCGGGCAGGCCGAGGCGCTCGCGCAGCACGTACAGCAGGCTCTCGCCGATCCAGGCCCCGTCGACCTCGCGCTCGCGTCCGTTGACCTTCAGGCGGTAGCGCTCCTGGGCATCGACGCCGGCGTCACCGCTCATGCCAGGCTCCTTGTCAGCGCGCGGGTACAGATCACCTGCACCGCCCGCCGCCGGTACTCGGCGGTGCCGCGGTGGTCGGTGATGGGGCGGGCGGCGGCGGCGGCCAGCTCGCCGAAGCGGGCGACGGCGTCGGCCGGGGCGCGCGGGCCGTCCCAGTCGATGGCGCCGGCGATGAACGCCTCGGCCTCGGCGGCCCGCACCGGGGTCGGGGCCACCGAGCCGAGCCCGCAGCGGACGGTCCGGCCGTCCAGGTCGACCACCAGGCCGGCGCAGGCGATCGAGATCACCATGGCGTTGCGGGTGCCGACCTTGAGGAACTGCTGCGGCCCGCGCAGCCGGGGCACGCGCACCTCGCGGATGATCTCGCCCTGGCGCAGGGCGGTGCGCTTCACCCCGGTGACGAGCTCGCCCAGGCCGAGGGTGCGCTCCCCCGCCCGGCTGACCAGCACCACCTTGGCGTCGAGGGCGGCCAGCACGGGCAGGGAGTCGCCGGCGGGGCTGGCGGTGCCGAGGTTGCCGCCGAGGGTCCCGGCGTTGCGCATCTGCGGCGAGCCGACCGTCCGGGCGGCCGCCGCCAGGGCCGGCAGCTCCCCAGCGAGCTCGTTCTCGATCTCGGTGAAGGTGAGGCCGGCGCCCAGCACCAGCTCGCCGTCCTCCCGCCGCCAGCCCCGCAGCTCGCCGACCCGGCGCAGCCCGACCACGGCCGGCGGGCGGCGGTGACCGAAGTTCACCTCCACCACGAAGTCGGTGCCGCCGGCGAGCAGCTGGGCGTCCGGGAGCCGTTCCAGCGCGTCGAACGCCTCGTCAAGGGTCCGGGGGTGGGCGACCTTCATCGACAGCCTCCGCAAGGTCCGTCCCAGAAGTTTCCGTATAGTGGAAAGGCCCTTCGTACTGTCTGGAGCCTAACGGCGGCCTGTGGCCCCGTCAACCCTCGACTCCGGCGGCGTGCCCGACGCGGTCAGGAAGGCGGCGCTGAGGGCGGCCGAGATCCGCAGCATCTCCGGCAGGACCCGCTCGACGTCGCGGTCCTGCAGCCGCCCCTCGGGTGCCGAGACCGACATGGCGGCCACCGAGCCGCCGACGCCGAACACCGGGACGGCCAGGCAGCGCACCCCCACCTCCTCCTCGCCGCTGTCGATGGCGTAGCCCTGGCTGGCCACCGTGTCCAGCTCGGCCAGGAAGCGGGCCGGGTCGGTGATCGTCCGCGGGGTGCGGCTCGGCAGCCCGGTACGGGCCAGCAGCGCCTCGACCTCGCCCCGCGGGCGGAAGGCCAGCACCACCTTGCCGACGCCGCTGGTGTGGGGGTGGACGCGCCGCCCGACCTCGGTGAACATCCGCACCCGGTGGTGGCGGGAGGGGACCTGGGCGACGTAGGCGACCTGGCCGTCCTCGAACATGGCCAGGTTCGCCGTCTCGCCGCTGGCCTCCATCAGCTCGGCCAGGTAGGGGCGGGCGAACTGGGCGAAGCGCCGGGCCGCCGCCTCGCCCAGCCGGATCAGGTGCGAGCCGAGGGTGTACTTGTGCGAGCTCGAGTCCTGGCGCACGTAGCCCCGGGAGACCATGGTGGCCAGCAGCCGGTGGATGGTGGCAACGGGCAGGCCGGTGGCCCGGGCCAGCTCGCTGACCCCCTTGGCCTCCCCGGGCTCGGCCAGGGCCTCGAGCAGCTCCAGGGCCCGCTCCACCGACTGGACCCCGTCGCCGCCCCGGGACCCCTCCGCCGCCGGCCGCCTTGGCTTGCTCACGTCGCTCCTCGCACGGGTGGACGACTCGACGGTCCCATTATGCGCGGTGATGGAACCGCCTGGTGGAATGAGTTTTCAGGATCGCTTCCGGCGACCGGGCGGGGGCCGACTCGTCAACCTCGCCGTCCCGGAACCGGTGCGCCAGCTCGGGAGGCAGCGGCGCCGGCGATGCGCTCAGCGACCGCTGCTCGTGGATCGCGACCGGGCACAGGACGGTCCTGACCCGCGCGGCGGTGCGGAGCGCCTGGGGTTGCCGGTGAGACCGATCCTCATCTCGTCCTCGTCGTGGGTGGCCGGCCGGATGCGCCGACAGGTTGCCGGACCGGGGGTGTGCATCGGCGTGTGACGGGGCGCTGGCGCTCGGCCATCCGGGCGAGGGCCGGGTTGTCGATCGTGGCCGCCGGCACCAGCAGCGCCGGGCCCCGGCCGGCGGTCGCGTACGCCACCCGCACGCCCGAGGGCGTGGCACAGAACCGGATCTGCTGTCTCGGGTCGGGGTCGACCAGCACAGGCCTCCAGGCGTCGGCGGGCGCGGCGGGCATCCGCGTCATGATGCCGCGCCCGGAGCCGCCGGGCCACACCCGCCGTGGCCGCGGGCCTCGGCGGCGAGCACGCTCAAGGCCGCTGCCGGTTCGGTGTGGCGACCGCCAGCCACCGCTGGACGACGGCGTCGATCGGGCCGCTGCCGGCGTCGCCGTTGGCCAGCAGCGCGATCCCGGCCCGCCGGTCGGGCAGCAGGGCCAGCCCGGCCCGCCAGCCGCGGTTGGCGCCCTCGTGGTAGGCGAGCCGGTCGCCGTCCGGCAGCAGCCCGAGACCATAGCCGAGCCCCCAGCGGCCCTCGGTGGCCGGGGCGGCGGTGAGCGCCAACCGCACCCCAGCCGGGCTGAGGACCCCCCGGCCCGGCGGCTCGCCACGCGGGCCGGGCAGCGCCGCCGCGACGAAGCGCGCCAGATCGGGCGCGGTGGTCACCAGGCCGGCGGCGGCCTGCTCGGCGAAGGCGAAGTCGGGCAGGGGCCCGCCGCCGACGTCATGGCCGCGGGCGGTCTCCGCGGTCCGCGACCACCAGAAGCTGCTGGCGGTCATGCCGAGGGGCTCCAGCACCTCGGCCTGCATGTACTCGGCGAACGGCCGGCCGGTGAGCTCCTCGACCAGCAGCTGCGCCACGCTGTAGCCGCCACCCGAGTACAGCCAGCCTCGGCCAGGCGACTCCAGCAGCTCGACCGGGAAGCCGTCGCCCGTCTCCCCCGACAGCGAGGCCGCGATCGACGGCGGCGGCCCGTCGCGGGTCTGGCCGACGTAGCCGTGCACCGACAGGCCGGCGGTGTGGCTGAGCAGCCGACGGACGGTGAGACCGTCGGCATCGAACGGCGAGGGCGGTGGCCGCCAGCGTCGCAGGTGGCCGACGACCGGCTCGTCCAGGCCGATCCGGCCCGACTCGACCAGCCGGAGCACGCCCCAGGCGGTCACCGGCTTGGAGAGCGAGGCGGCCTGGAAGCGGGTGGCGGCCGTCACCGGCCGGTGGGTCGTGCGGTCGACCACGCCGTGGCCGGCCGCCCACACCACCTGCCCGTGGAAGACGAGCGCCACCGCCAGCCCCGGCGTCGTCGAGGTGGCCATCGCCTGCCGGGCCGCGCCCTCCACGGCCTGCACCAGGCCGGTCCGGAAGGGGTCGCGGTCCCAGCGGCGGGTCATCGACCTCCCTCCGGCTCGGCGGTCGGGTGGAGAAGCCTTCGCGGGCTCAGGGCGCCGCGGGGGTGGGATTGCGCAGGGTGAGGAGGGCGGCCAGGAAGGCGACTCCGAGCAGGCCCACACCGAGCAGGTACAGCACCGCCGCGACCGCACCGACGTCCTGGGGGGCCAGCCCAGCCGCGGTCTGCAGCACGCTGACCACCACCAGGGCGACGTAGCCGACGGCCGCCGTGCTCACCAGACCCGTGCGCCGCCGCTCGGAGAGGGTGGCGAACGACAGCAGCCACGCCAGGGCGGGCAGCACCTGGATGGCGTGGATGGCCACCGCGTGCGGGACCTTCATCACCCCGGCCGCGCCGAAGGTTGTCAGGCCGACGGTCTGGCCGTCGCTGGCCGGGCCCACGCCGTGCTGGATCATCCAGCCGCCGACCGCTTGGCCGACCAGGAGCACGAGCAGGCCGGCGCGGATCGCCAGGGCCATGCTCGGCGTCGCCCGCATGGCCGTGAACGCCAGCACCGTCAGGACCAGGATCACGGTGACCGTGACCGCGATCGCGACCCCGCCCAGCAGGAACAGCCGGGTATCCAGGCTGGTGGCGAAGTTGAAGTGGGAGGCGACGCCGCGCCAGCGCTGGACCGCGACCCAGACCACCTCCACGGTGTCGGCCACGGCCAGCGGGCCGAGCAGCAGCCAGCCCAGCCGGTCGGAGATCCGCAGCTGGCCGGCGACCCAGGCCAGGGTGATGGTGGTGAGCCCGAAGGAGATCCCGAAGGTGGTCGGCTTGCGGAACGAGATCGGGCCCGTCCACGCCCCGCCGACGACCAGCCAGGCGGCCAGATGCGCGAGACCGGCCACAATCAGGGCAGCGCCGACGACCGCGGCGAAGCGCTGCGGAGGGTGGGCCTGGCGCCAGTAGCCGAGCAGCGAGGTCCCCATCCGTGCCGGCAGGGAGGTGGCGACCGGCTTCGACGCGGCGGGCAAGGCGGCTCCCTTCAGCCTGTCTGCTCGTTCGACCGTACGGCCTCGAGCAAGGTGGCGGCGGCGGCGGTCCGCCGGTACAGCACCGTCCGTCCGCGCCGTCGCGCGGTCACCAGTCCGGTGTCCTTGAGGACCTTGAGATGCTGGCTGACCGCGGGGGGGCTGAGGTCGAGCTGCGCGGCGAGCTGGGTGGTCGTCCTTGGCAGGCCGAGCGTGGCCAGCAGGGCCGCCCTGGTCCTGCCGACCAGGGCGCTCAAGGGGTCGATCTGCTCGGCGGGTGCCTCCTGCCACAACTCGGCCACACCGCGCGTCGGGTAGGTGATCGTGGGCTGGTCGACGCCGCAGCACTCCACGATCACCGCCGGCCAGATGAACGCGCACGGCAGCAGCAGGATTCCGGTCCCGGCCAGGTCGAAGCGATGGGAGCAGTGGTGCGGCTTGTCGACCTGGAGCAGGTCACGGTCCAGGACGACATCGGGATGGAGGCGGCCCAGGACGCGGGCCAGGCCGCCGTTGGCGAACTGCTCCATGCGGTAGGTCAAGTCGGCCATGCCGAGCCCGTGGAGCCGCGGCCAGAACGGCTCGACGGCAGCACGCCAGTACCGGTGCATCGCCTCCACCACGCCGGGCAGGTGGCCGGCCGGGTCCTGGTAGAGGGGCCGCAGCACCCGCGCCAGCGGCCGGCCCTCGCGGACCGTGTCGAGCTCGGCCCGTACGACCCCGGGCGGGCTGGCGGCGACGGCGGCCAGCTCGTCGGCCAGCAGCGCGAGCGGCGCGGTCGGGGGCGGCAGCAGGAAGGAGGGCAGATACCGGCCGGGGGGTGCCAGCGCGGTGAGCAGCTCCAGCTCCACCCCGCCGAGCCGCCCCCGCACCGCCGACCGCCAGCGGCCGTGGATGCCTTGGTGGCTGGGATCTTGGAGGACGAGCAGGCTGGCCACCAACTCGCGGACGGGTGAGTGGGCGAACCGCACCCGGGCAAGGTCGACATGGGCCAGCGCCATCTCGATCATGAGCCATCCCCAACGCCGACTGGCACGGCGGTGATCGTAGCCAATGGTCCGGCCGGCGGGCAACGATTCAGCCAGCACGGAATCGTTGGCGGCCGCCCCCATGATCGTGTTCGCATCTGACATGCAGGCCATGGCGTGGATGAGCCGGCAGGAGGAGGCGCTGATCGTGATCGGTGGGGTGAGCAAGGTTGTCATCGAGGTCGAGGACCAGGAGCGCGCCAAGCGGTTCTGGACCGAGACCCTCGGCTTCGAGGTCGTCCAGGACGCCCCCTACGGGGAGGAGCGGTGGCTGGAGGTGCGCACCCCCGACAAGGCCGTGGCGGTGGTCCTCGACGTCCGCAAGGGCCCGCGGCCGGTCCCCCGGGATCGGAGCCTGCCGACCTCCAACGTGTCGTTCTACACCGACGACCTCACACGGACCCACGGTGAGCTGACCGCCCGGGGGGTCGAGTTCCCCCAACCGCCGGTCCAGCAGCCGTTCGGCTGGTGGTCGATCTTCGAGGACCCGGACGGCAACCGCTTCGCGCTGGTGCCCCGCGGCCAGTAGCCCGGACATGCACGTCATCACCGTGGAATGTTGCATGCGCAAGTATCCTTGTAGCGGGTGACGATCTCGATCCCACACGAACGGAGCGGGCATGCCGGCCATCAGTGCCGACACCGTGGCCCTGCCGCGGATCCCGGACCCCGACCCGACCGCGGCCGACCGCCCGGTGGTCTCGGTCACCACCGCACCCAGTGGCCTGGAAGGCGAGGGGTTCCCCGTCCGGCGCGCCTTCGCCGGGGTGGACCTGGCCGCCCTCGACCCGTTCGTGCACATGGACCAGATGGGCGAGATCGACTACGCCCCGGGCGAGCCCGAGGGCACGCCCTGGCATCCCCACCGTGGGTTCGAGACCGTCACCTACATGATCGACGGGGCGCTCCGCCATGACGTGGCATCGTCCCCTGGTTGCTCGCCCATCCGAGGACCTGCTCCTCGGAAGGGCGGCCAGCTCCGGGTCGACCGCCGCGGCGACATGTGTGCCGCGTAGCCGGAACCCTGGTGTACGGATCCTTCAGCGGGGGGCGTCCTTGGCCAGCAACGCGTCCGGCTCGGGGGAGGGTGGACCGTCCAGGACCCAGTCGCCGCCGGAGCGGCCGAACCGGTACCACAGCCCGTCGGCGCCCAGCCGAAGCTGGAGCCTGCCCCGGGTCAGGCGGTTGCGCCATGCGCGTACCGCACCCGGGCCGGCGGACCGCTCGAGCGCGGCCCGCCCCTCAGCGAGGTCGGTGGCCGCGGGCTGCCAGGTGGTGCGGAACGCGTCCAGCCCACCACGGCCGGCCTGCTGCCAGGTGGCCGCCCATGCCAGCAGCTCCCGCGAGGGCATGCCGGCCGAGGCGGCCAGCGCGGCCAGGCCGCGTCCCGTTCCCAGGAACCCTGCGGCGCGGCGGGCCAAGTCGGCTTCGAGGTCGAGCGACAGGCCACCGTCTCCGGACCCGGTCGCCAGCTGGAAGGCGCGCACCGCGGCGTCGGCGGCCAGCGCCGCCAGCTCCTCCGGCCGCAGGCCGGCGTCGGGTGGCGGGTCCACCGGCAGCACCGCCGGCTGGCCCGGTCGCTGCGGCGGCAGCGGCGGCGCGGGCAGCGACGCCAGCGAGCGTTGGTAGGCCTCACGTGCGTCGACCCCGGGGTCGGCAGCCGGCTGGGAATGGCTCGGATGGGCCATCGTCACCTTGGCGGAGCGGCGGCGGGCGCGGAGGGCGGCCAGTACCTCGTCGCGCCGGCGGCCACGCAGCAGCAGCAGCGAGAACGGGTCCGCGTCCAGGGCACCGGCCACCAGGTAGCAGACCGCCGCCGCGTGCTTGCACGGGTCCGCCCAGTCCGGGCAGGAGCAGCGCGGCTGCAGTTCGCCCGGGCCGGGCAGCAGGTCGGTGCCCGCGCTGCGCACGTCGTCGGCCACCTCGGGCAGCAGCTCCCCGTCGAGCAGGGCCGCGGCGTGCCCGAGCTGGGCGGCGATCGCGTCCAGGACCCGGTCCCACTCGGTGGCCTCCAGCACCCGGACCCGCACCCGGACCTGGTATGGCCGGACGCGGCGGCCCTGCACCGCGGCGCGCACCTCCCCGGGCGCGATGGTGAGCTCCCCGACCGTGCCGCCGCGGGCGTAGCTGCGGCCGCGGGGCAACCGGTTGGGGTCCAGCCGCGCCCGCTCCTCCAAGGCGGTCACCCAGGCTTCGCCCCACCAGGTGAGGCCGAAGCCGCGACGGCGCCGCCGCGACCCGGCGGCCGGCCGGCGATCCGCGTGCGGCAGGTTCCTCATGGCGTCCCCTGGAGGCTGACCAGCTCCGCCAGCTCCGCGTCGGACAGCTCGGTGATCCACGCCTCGCCGGCGCCGACGACCGCCTCGGCAAGGTCACGCTTGGACGCCAGCAGCGCGGCGATGCGGTCCTCAAGCGTGCCCTCGGTGACCAGCCGGTGCACCTGAACCGGCCGGTCCTGCCCGATGCGGTAGGCCCGGTCGGTGGCCTGGTCCTCGACGGCCGGGTTCCACCAGCGGTCGTAGTGGACCACGTGGGTCGCCCGGGTGAGGTTCAGGCCAACCCCGCCGGCCTTGAGGGAGAGCAGGAACACCGGCGTCCCGCCGTCCTGGAACCTGGCCACCAGCTCCTCGCGGCGGCGGGCCGGCACGCGGCCGTGCAGGAACAGCGTGGGCACGCCCCGGTCGGCCAGGTGGGCCCGGATCAGCCGGCACATCTCCACGTACTGGCTGAACACCAGCGCCGCCTCCCCCTCGTCGAGGATGACGTCGAGCAGCTCGTCGAGGGCGGCCAGCTTGCCGGAGCGGCCGGGCAGCGGCGCGGCCTCGTGCAGGTACTGCGCCGGGTGGTTGCAGATCTGCTTGAGGGCGGTGAGCAGCCCCAGCACCAGTCCGCGCCGCTCGATCCCCTCTGCGGCCGCGATCTTGGCCAGTGTCTCGCGCACCACCGCCTCGTACAGCGTCGCCTGCTCAGGCGTGAGCGGCACCACCCGGTCGGTCTCGGTCTTGGCCGGCAGCTCCGGAGCGATCCGCGGGTCGCTCTTGCGGCGCCGCAGCAGGAACGGCCGCACCACCCGGGCCAGCCGCTGGGTGGCGTCCGCGTCGCGGTACCGCTCGATCGGCACCGCGACCGACCGGCGAAAGCGCTCCAGCGGGCCGAGCAGCCCAGGGGTCGTCCAGTCCAGGATCGACCACAGCTCGGTCAGCCGGTTCTCCACCGGCGTGCCGGTCAGCGCCACCCGTGCCGTCGCGGGGATCGCGCGCAGCTCCCGCGCGGTGCGCGACAGCGGGTTCTTGGCGTGCTGGACCTCGTCGGCGACCACCAGGCCCCAGCCGACCTCGCCCAGCACCGCCCGGTCGCGGCGCACCACCCCGTAGGTGACCAGCACCACCTCATCGGCGGCCAGCTCCTCCAGATGCCGGTCGCCGCCGTGGTAGCGCCGGACCGGCACGTCCGGGGCGAAGCGGGCCAGCTCCCGCTCCCAGTTGCCGAGCAGCGACGTCGGACACACCACCAGCGTCGGCCCCGCCTCCAGCGGCCGCCGGTGCAGGTGCAGCGCGATCACCTGCACGGTCTTGCCAAGCCCCATGTCGTCGGCCAGGCAGCCGCCCAGCCCCAGCTCGCACATTTCTGCCAACCAGGACAAGCCTCGGCGCTGATATGGTCGCAGGGTGGCCTGCAGGCCGTCGGGAGGCTCGACGGCGGCTCGCCCCGCCCTGGCCAGCCGGTCGACGAGGTCGGCAAGTGCGCCGGCGGCGTGGAACTCGACCCTTTCTCCGTCCAGCACCAGGCTGCCGGTGAGCGCGGCGGTCAGCGCCTCGGCAGCGGGGACCCGTGGGCCCCGCCGGCGCCGCAGCCGCTCGAGCAGATCGCGGTTCACCCGAACCCAGCGGCCACGCAGCCGCACCAGCGGACGCTTGGCCTCGGCCAACGCGGCGACCTCCTCGGCCGTGAGCGCCTCGCCGCCCACCGTCACCCGCCAGTCGAAGCTGAGCAGCGCCTCCAGCCGGAAGACGGGCGCCGCGGTGCCGGCCGGTGTCGGGGTCGCCAGGCTGGCACGCACGTCCAGCCCCTCGCCGAGCAGCTCGGCCGGCCACAGGACCTCGATACCGGCACCGCCGAGCGCCTCGGCGCCGGTCTCCAGCAGCTCGGCCACCTGCTCCTCGTCCAGGCTGACCTCGGTCGGGGCCGCCGAGCGCAGCAGCGGCGCCAGCGGCGGCCAGGCCCGGGCGCCGCGCCGCAGGGCCAGCAGCAGATCGGTCTCGGCGCGCTCGCCCAGCCGCGCCAGCACCGCCGCCGGGGCGCTCCACAGCTCTCCGGCGTCCACCACCAGGCTGGGGTCGGCCGCGCTGCGCACCTGGACCACCGCGGCGAAGGGCTCCTGTTCCTTGGCCGGCAGCTCGACCCGCAGCTGCGCCTGCGCCCCGGCGTCCAGCCCCCGGTCGGTCTCGGCCAACCAGCCGGCAAGCTCGCCCACCGGGACCGGCTCGACCGCGGCAAACGCACGCGCCTCGGTGGCGTGGACCGCCGCAGGGGTGCGCACCAGGGTGTCGGCGATCGCGTCCCACAGCTCACGGACCAACCCCTCCGGCGAGCGCAGCCGCGGCGGACGCCGCCCGTCGATCGGCACGGCGTGCCCCTCTGGGGGCATGGCGGCAGCGATCCGCCGCAGCCAGTCCAGGTCGGCCGCATCCAGCGGCCCGACCCGCCACGCCCCATACCCTTGGGGGCTGGCGGCAGGCAGCAGGCGCCCCCGCGCCACCAGCCCGACGCCGGCCGCCGCCGCGGCCGACCAGGCCGCCACCGAGGCGCTGGCGCCGGCGGCCGGAGCCAGCAGCGCCGGCAGCGCCGACGCGAGCGGCAGCAGCCGCCCACGGACCCGCCTGCGCCGCACTCCCCCGCCCGCCGGCAGCACCAGGGTGAGCTCGTCCGAGCCCTGCCCATCGCCCCACACGGCCAGCGCGCCGGCCCGCGGCGGGTCGGCCGGGACGAAGGCGGCGGAATGCTCAGACTCCAAACGCACGGCGGCACTCTACCCAATCCGCTTCCGACCGCGGTCCGCATCGGACCCGTATCCTCTCGTGTCATGCTGAGAGATCCCGCCGGCCAGCCGAGATCCGTTCCCGAGCGCCGGGTCGTCGCGGCCGCGGAGTCCATGGTGGTCATCGAGCCGCTCAACCCGTGGACCTGCGCGGGCTGCGGCGGCTCGGGCTCGTTGCTGCTCATGGATGACGCCGGGCCGCTCTGCATGGGCTGCGCGGACCTGGACCACCTGGTGTTTCTCCCGGCCGGCGATGCCGCCTTGAGCCGGCGCGCCCGGAAGGCAAGCCGCTTGGCGGCGGTGGTGGTCCGCTTCAGCCGCTCGCGCAAGCGCTACGAGCGCCAGGGGATCCTGGTGGAGGAGGCCGCCCTGCGCCAGGCCGAGGCTGCGTGCCTGGCCGACGAGGACGCACGCGCTCGGCGCCGCGAGCGAGACCGGCAACGCCGCGCCGGTCAGGACGTGGCGTTCGAGGCGCGGCTGGCCGAAGCGGTCGTGCGGCTGTTCCCGGGCTGCCCGGCCGGGCGTGCCGAGGCGATTGCCCGGCACGCCGGCCTGCGGGGCAGCGGCCGGGTTGGGCGTTCGGCGGCCGGGCGCGCGCTGGACGAGCAGGCGGTCACCCTGGCCGTGGTGGCCTCCGTGCGGCACCAGGGCACCGCCTATGACGAGCTGCTGATGGCCGGCGTGCCCCGAGGAGAGGCACGCGCGCTGGTGCGGCCCGACATCGACCGGATCCTGGCCGCCTGGCAGGACCCGTAGAGGCTGCGCGTTGACCGACCGTTGTGTCGCCGAGCGCGCCGCCCACCACCCTCGCCGCCCCGTCGTGTCGGTCACCACCGCCCCCAGCGGCCTGGAAGGCGAGGGGTTCCCCGTCCGCCGCGCGTTCGCCGGCGTCGACCTGGCCGCCCTCGACCCGTTCGTGCACATGGACCCGGCGGGCAGGCCGAAGCAGCGGATGCAGTAGCCATCGGCGGCCGGCGGCCGGGGTCTCGACCCTGGGCCGGCACGGAGGAGCTCCGGCCAGGGAACCCGGTGGCACAGCCCGCGGATGTGAGTCCTGGACGGACATTTCACCGCGGACCTCATATCGGCCCCGCCGCGATCAGCAGCTGCGCTTGGGCTTGCTGCGCAACCGCGGACTCCGCCTCCGAGGTCCTGCACTCGGTTACGGGACGATCGGGTTAGTCGAAGATGACGACGACCTTTTCCGCGGCGCCCGGTGTGGAGGCCGTCGTCAGGGCCTGCTGGACGTCGGCGAACGGGAACCGGTGGCTGATGATCAGCGAGAACCGCTCCCAGTCCTGGGCGATCTCCTCGGCCACCTGGAAGATCTCGGTGGGATAGCCCATCGAGGTGACGATGTTCACCTCGGCATCCAGGATCGCCCCGAAGTCGACGCTGACCGGCTTCTTGTGCAGGGCGACGACCCCGAGGGTGGCGCCGTGCTTGGCGGCGGCCAGCGCGGTGTCGACCACCACCGGCACCCCGGCCGCGTCCAGGTAGATGTCGGTGCCCGCTCGGGGCTTGCCCATCGCGGTCGCCGCGCTGCCGTGCAGCTCGGTGAGGCGGGCGACGACGTCCTCCTCGGCGGAGTTGATGACGGCGTCGGCGCCCACGGCCAGAGCCTTCTCCAGCCGGGAGGGGACCACGTCGGCCACCACCACGCTGTGGGCCCCGCTCAGCTTGTAGCCGATGGTCGCGCCCAGGCCGATCGGGCCGGCGCCGAACACCACCACCGAGTCGCCCGGCTGCACCCCGGTACGGTTCACCGCGTGGCGGGCCACGGCCATCGGCTCGTTCAGCGCCGCCACGTCCAGCGGGACCTCCGGGGGGAGGACGGCGAGGTTGTGGCCGGGCTTGGCGTCGGGGATCAGCAGGAACTCCGACAGGGCCCCTCCCGCCCCGCCGCTGCCGATCATCCCGCCGGTGATCGGGTTGATGACCACGTGGTCGCCGGGCTTGATGCCCTCGACCCGGTGGCCGACCTCGACGACCTCGCCCGCCGGCTCGTGGCCGAGCGGTGTCTGGCCCTGGCGGGGCGGGATGCCGCCGATGGTGATGTAGAAGCTGTCGGAGCCGCAGATGCCACAGGCACGCATGCGGACCAGCACGTCGGTTGGGCCGGCCGACGGCGTCGGCACCTCGACGACCTCGGTGGTTCCGGGTCCTGTCACCATGACCGTCTTCATCTTCGAGCGACCTCCCTCGCTGGTGGATTGGTAGGACTCGGCAGTTGTCGTCATCGTCAGCTCCTCACTGGTTGGATTACTGGTGGCAGGGAAGCATCCCGGGACACCGCGCGGTCGCGCGTGTCGAGGTGGTCCTCGGGATCGGGTCCGGCGGCGGCGGCGTGGTCGCGATCCTGGTCCCAGTCGATCCGGGCGGCGTCGGGACGGTCCAGGAGCTGGGCGCCCCGGCTGTTGGTGACACGGTCCCAGGTCCAGTTGATGACGGCCGCCACGTGGGCGCGGGCGTCACCCAGCAGCCAGGCGTGCACGCCCAGCCACAACGCGCGCGCGATGCGGCCGTGCAGCTGGTAGCGGCGCCGGCCAAGCTCGGCGGCCGCCGCGTTGCGGCCGATCATGGCCATGACGCCCCGATCGTGGTAGCGGAACGGCTTGAGGGGCGTTCCCTTGATCTGTGCCTCGATGTTCCTGGCCGCCCACCGCCCCGACTGCAGCGCCACCGACCCCAGCTGCGGCAGGGACCCGCCGTCGGGTGCGGGGATGTTGGCCAGGTCCCCCAGGACATACACCCCCGGCCGGCCCGGGACCGAAAGGTCCGGCTGGACGTCGATCCGCCCACCCCGGCCCTGGGGGAGGCCGGCGTTGGCGGCCAGGGGCGCCGCCATGATGCCCCCGCTCCAGATCACACAATGGGTCGGGATCGTGGTGGCGTCCGACAGCACCACCCGGTCCTTGTGGATCTGCTTGACCGAGGTGCCAAGCCGCAGCTCCACGCCGTCGCGCTGCAGGACCTTGGCCGCGTACTGGTGGGTCTTGCCGGAATAGGGCGGCAGCACCGTGGGGGCCAGGTCCACCAGGATCACCCGGGCCTGGTGGACGGCCAGGTCCTGGTACTGGTCGGGCAGGACGTCGCGGATCAGCTCCGAAAGCGCGCCGGCGGTCTCGGTCCCGGTGGGTCCGGCGCCGACGATCACGAAGTTCAGCGCGCCCCGGTCCAGGAGTGAGGGGTCGCGGTCGGCGGCCTCGAACAAGCCAAGGATCCGCGAGCGCAGCCGCTGGGCGTCCTCCAGCGAATAGAGGGGGAAGCTGTGCTCGGCGCCCGGGGTGTGGAAGAAGTTGGGTTGGCTTCCGGCCGCGACGACCAGGAAGTCGCCCTGGATGGTCTCGCCCGACGCCAGGGTGACCTGCTTGGCGGCCGCGTCCACCGCGGTCACCTCGCCCAGCTTGACGGCCACGTTGCGATGCTTGCGGAGCTGCTTGCGCAGGCTGGTGGCGACGTCGGTGGAGGCGAGCTGGCCGGTGGCCACCTGGTACAGCAGGGCCTGGAACTGGCGGTAGTTGTGCTTGTCGATGAGTGTGACGCGGATGTCGGGGCGTTTGGCCAGCCTGCGGGCGGCGGCCAGTCCGGCGAACCCGCCGCCCACGATCACGACATGGTGGCTGTCTGTCATGGCGATCCTCTCTTTCTTGCAGGGTGGGTCAGGCGCGCAGGGCGGGTTCGGCGTGGCGAGGCTCGTGCTGGGTGGGTCCCGGAATGGACGGCACGGCGTCCGCGTCGGCGGGGGCGGCCAGGCGTTCGCCCTCGACGTCGACCTTGGGCAGGGCGCGGTCCACCCAGCGGGGCAGCCACCAGGCGGCCCGGTCCAGCAGCGACATCACCGCCGGGACGATGGTCATGCGGACCACGAAGGCGTCGACGAGCACGCCGAATGCCAGCGCGAAGCCGATCGACTTGATCAGGACCTCGGAGGAGAGGATGAAGCCGCTGAAAACGCTGATCATGATGATCGCGGCGGCGGTGACCACGCGGGCGCCGTGCCGGAAGCCGGTGATGACCGCGGGCTGGGCGCCGGCGCCGTGGACGTAGTCCTCGCGCATCCGGGTGACCAGGAAGACCTGGTAGTCCATGGCCAGGCCGAACAGGATACCGACCAGCAGTACGGGCAGCAGGCTCATGATCGGCCCGGTCTCGGTGACGCCCAGCACCTTGCCCAGCCAGCCCCACTGGAAGACCGCGACCACCGCCCCGAAGGTGGCCCCGATGCTGAGCAGGAAGCCCAGCGTGGCCTTCAGGGGGACCAGGACCGACCGGAACACCAGCGTGAGCAGCAGGAACGCGAGCCCCACGACGAGGGCCAGGTAGGGCAGCAGCGCTGCCCCGATCTTGTCGGAGGTGTCGATGTTGAGCGCGGTCTGGCCGGTGACCGCGATGTCGGCGCCGGTCGCCCGGTGCAGCGCCGCCTTACGGTCGCGGATCGCGTTGACCAGGTCGGTGGTGGCCTGGTCGTTCGGGGCGCTGGCTGGGATCACGGTCAGCAGGGCGGTGGCACCGTCCGCGCTGAGCGTCGGGGGGGCGACCGCGACCACGTCCGGCAGCCGCTGGATCGTGGTGGCCACCTGCGCGGCGGCCCCCTTGGCGTTGCCGCTGGTGCTGGCCACGACGGTGAGTGGGCCGTTGAAGCCGGGCCCGAACCCGTCCCGGATCAGGTCGTAGGCCTTGCGTTGGGTGGTCCCGGCCTTGGCCGTACCGTCGTCGGGCAGGCCCAGCCGCAGGTGGGTGGTGGGGATCGCGACCACAAGCAGCCCGGCCAGCGCGACCAGCAGCACCGGCACCCGGAACCGGGTGACGAACCGGGCCCACCGCTCGCCCATCGCCAGCCGACCTGCGTCCGGCTGCGGGTCCCGGGTGGTGCGGCGGAAGCGGCGGACCGGCCGGCCGGCGGCCACCCGGTGCCCGGTGATGCCCAAGAGGGCGGGGAGCAGGGTGACCGCGACCAGGACCGCAACCGCGACCACGGCCGCCGCGGCCAGGCCCATCGAGCGCAGCAGCGGGATGCCCACAACCGACAGCCCGGCCAGGGCGATGATCACGGTCAGGCCGGCGAACACCACCGCGGAGCCGGCGGTGCCGACCGCCCGGCCGGCCGCCTCCGGGCCGACGCCAGCTTCGCGGGCCTCGTGCCGGAACCGGGAGAGGATGAACAGCGCGTAGTCGATGCCGACCGCCAGGCCGAGCATCAGGGCCAGGATCAGGCTGTTGGCGTTGATGTCGACGAACCGTGACGCGACCATGATGGCCGCCAGCCCGACGCCGACGCCGGCGGCGGCGGTGAGCAGCGGCAGCCCGGCGGCCATCAGCGACCCGAAGGTGATGACGAGGACCAGCGCGGCGACCAGCACCCCGACGATCTCGGTGGCTCCGTTCTCCGGTGTGGCTCGCAGCGCGTCCCCGCCGGCCTCAACGGTCAGCCCGGTCGTCCGCCCGGCGTCGAGTCCCCGCAGCAGCGCGGCCCGGTCCTCGGCGGTCAGCTGGGTCGCCTGCACCGCGTAGCTGACCTGGGCGATCGCGTACCGGCCGTCCCGCGAGAAGGACTTGGTCTGGTACGGGTCGGTCACGCCGGCCACCTTGGGCGCCGCCTGCAGCGCCGCGACGGTCTTCTCGACCGCCGCCTGGTTGTCCGGCGTGGCCAGGGTCGCGCCTTCGGGCGCCACGAACACCACCCGCGCGGTCGCGCCGCCCACGTGGGCCTGCGGGAACCGGGCGGCCAGCTGGTTGATGGCCTGCTGCGCCTCGGTGCCCGGGATGCTGAACGAGTTGGACATCGTGCCGGACAGGGTCGCCGCGCCGGTCCCGACCAGCGAGAGCAGCAGGACCCACAGGCCGGCGACGAGCCAGCGTCGGCGGTACGAGAACCGGCCGAGCTTGTACAGGAAGCTTGCCATGACCTACTCCAGTCTGAGGAGGGATGGCCGCGATACTAGCCGATCGGCAAGGCGATGTCTAGCCGATCGGCAAGGTGTATCCTTGCCGATCGACAGGTAGAATCCTGCCGTTCGGCAAGCTATCGTTGCCGCTCGAGCTCGGACGTTCAGGAGGAACCGTGGCCACGGCCCCATCGCGTGCCGCCTCGCGGACCGACAACCACGCCGGCGAAGGCACCCGTGAGCGGATCCTCGACGTCGCGCTGCGCCTGTTCGCCGAGCACAGCGTCGCCGGCACCTCCCTACAGATGATCGCCGACGAGCTGGGCATCACCAAGGCCGCCGTCTACCACCACTTCCACACCTGGGAAGAGCTGCTCAGCACCCTGGTCGAACCGGCCGTGGAGGAGATGCGAGCGCTGGTCGACGCGGCCGCGGCGCACCGCACCCCGCACGGCCGGGCCGAGCACATGCTCACCGGCTTCGTCGACCTCACCATGCGGCACCGCAGGCTGAGCGCCATCCTCAGCTCCGACCAGGCCATCGCACGACTGCTCAAGGCCCAGGCACACTACGAGGAGCTGGTCGAGCGCCCACTCGCCCTGCTGGGCGGCGCGCTCCCCGACCCGGCCGGCCGGATCAACGCGACGGTCGCGCTGTCCGGCATCGCCAGCACCGCAGGCAACGACCTGCTCGGCGACCTGGACGACGACACCATGCGCAAACTCCTGATCCAGACCGGCCGCCGCACCCTCGGCCTACGCCCCCCACGTACGCCCCGGACCACCAGCTAGGTGGCTGGTGTCTTTCGCGGGCGTGAGCGCTCGCGATGTGGTTGGGGATGGGTGAGAATTACATGGTTGTAGTTCTCGACTGGGAGCGACCGATGACC
>Ga0307278_10000561_pt1 | contig 18713 bp, 14 predicted proteins | sample ER_DNA_117_FD_194482 | JGI IMG/M metagenome (GOLD analysis project Ga0307278, IMG submission 194482) | Bulk soil microbial communities from the East River watershed near Crested Butte, Colorado, United States - ER_DNA_117 | ecosystem: Environmental > Terrestrial > Soil > Floodplain | place...
GGTCGTCCGTGGATTCGACGTGCGGGCCGGGCCGTTCGGGCCGGGGCACCGCGGCATCGACATCGCCGCCCCCGTAGGCGCGATCGTGCGGGCCCCGGCCCCCGGGACGGTCGTGTTCGCCGGTCCGGTGGCGGGCACCACCTGGATCAGCCTCCAGGTCGCCCCGCGGGTCCTGGTCACTCTCGGTCCCCTGCTCGACCCGGCCCCCGCGGGCCCGGCCCGGGCAAGAGCCCCGGTGGGCAGGGTCGGCCCGGGCCACCCTGGCGGGTCCGTGGGTCCGGGCGGGTCGGCCCCGCGGCCGGTGACCCTGCATCTGGGGGTGCGGGTGGACGGGGTGTACGTGGACCCGCTGGCGTATCTGGTCGACCGGCCGAGGGCTCGGCTGGCGCCGCTGCCGACGCCGGGTGGCCTGCCGGGCGGGCTGCCGGGCGGCGGGTGAGCGGTGGGGCGGGGTTGGCGGGCTTGTGCTATCGTCCGCCGCGGGCCCGGATGTCCGGGCTACGACGCACGCCCGTCGACGGGACTCGACGGTGCCCGCTCCGGGTAGGACCCGAGCGGGTCGAGGACCCGGCCCCCCACGATCCGACGACTGTGGGAACCACGACGGGCGGAGGACGAACCGAACGGCAGGGAGGACAGGCGTGGCAGTCGTCACCATGCGCCAGCTGCTCGAAGCTGGCGTCCATTTCGGGCACCAGACCCGGCGCTGGAACCCGAAGATGAAGCGTTTCATCTACGGCGAGCGCAACGGCATCTACATCATCGACCTGCAGAAGACCAGCGCCGCCATCGAGTCCACCTACGGGTTTCTCCGCGACACGGTGGCCAAGGGCGGCAACGTGCTGTTCGTCGGCACCAAGAAGCAGGCCCAGGAGTCGGTCAAGACCCAGGCCGAGCGGGTCGGGATGCCGTACGTGAACTTCCGCTGGCTGGGCGGGATGCTCACCAACTTCACCACCATCTACAAGCGCCTCCAGCGGCTCAAGGAGCTGGAGGCGATGGTCGCCACCGGGGCGACCGACGTGCTGCCCAAGAAGGAGGTCCTGCGGCTCGGGCACGAGCGGGAGAAGCTGGAGCGCAACCTCGGCGGCATCCGCGACATGACCCGGCTGCCGGCCGCGGTCTGGGTGGTCGACACCCGCAAGGAGCACATCGCCGTGACCGAGGCGCGCAAGCTCGGCATCCCGGTGGTGGCGATCCTCGACACCAACTGCGACCCGGACGAGGTCGACTACCCGATCCCCGGCAACGACGACGCCATCCGGGCCGGGAGCCTGCTCACCCGGATCGTCGCCGACGCGGTCGCCGAGGGGCTGCGGCTGCGCAGCGTCTACGCCTCCGATGCCGCGGGCAAGGAGGGCGCCGCCGCGATCTCCGCCAGCCCGGCCGACGAGGAGCCGCTGGCCGAGTGGGAGCGCGAGCTGCTCGAGTCCGAGAGCGGCGACCAGGCCGGGGCCGGCCGCTTCGGCCGCGCCGGCGAGGACGCCGCCGCCACCGGCCAGCCCGCCACCGCGAGCCGGAGCGGCGCCCAGGGCGCCAGCGGCCGGGCCGCCTCCCGCGGGACCGGCGGCACCCGGACCGAGGGTTCGACAGGGACCAGGCGCTCGACTCCGGCCAAGTCCGGAGCGGCGGCGGGCCGGCCGACCAAGGCCGCCGGCGCCGCCAAGCCCGAGGCCAAATCCGCCAAGCCCGAGGCTGAGGCCGCGGGAGCCGCCAAGCCCGAAGCCGAGGCCGAGGCCGCGACCCCGGCCGAGCCGGACACCGGCACCCAGGCCGAGCCCGGCGCCGGCGCCGAGGCCGCGACCCCGGCCGAGCCGGACGCCGGCACCGGTCCCGAGACCGAGGTTGCGGCCGGCGACGCCCAGGCCGAGCCCGGCACCGGGGCCGGCACCGAGGCTGCCGCGTCCGACGCCCAGGCCAAGGCCGGTTCCGAGGCCGAGACCGAGGGTGCCGCGACCGACACCGAGGCCGAAGCCGCATCCGGGACCGAGGGCGGCGCCGGCGGGACCCCGGCGGAGGGGGCCGAGGCGGCGGCCGACCCGACCAACGAGACGCGATCGCCAAGGGCGTAGGAACGGCCGGCAACCGGGTTCGACGACAACGATTTCGACAGCGCAGCAAGGAGCACCGCCCGACATGGAGATCACGGCCGCTCAGGTCAAGGCCCTCCGGGACGCCACCGGGGCCGGAATGATGGACTGCAGGAACGCGCTGCGCGAGGCCGGCGGCGACCTGGACCGGGCCACGCAGCTGCTGCGCGAGGCCGGCAAGGCCGGGGTCGAGAAGCGGGCCGGGCGCAGCACCACCCAGGGCGTGGTCGACGCCTACCTCCACACCCCCGACCCCAACCTCCCGCCCAAGCTGGGCGTGCTGGTCGAGCTCGACTGCGAGACCGACTTCGTGGCCAAGACCGACGAGTTCCAGCGCCTGGCCCACGAGATCGCCCTCCACATCGCCGTCGCCGACCCCCGCTACATCCGGCGCGAGGACGTGCCCGAGCACGTGGTCGAGAAGGAGAAGGAGATCTACGCCAGCCAGGCCGAGGGCAAGCCCGACCACGTCGTCGAGCGCATCGTCGAGGGCAAGCTCAACGACTACTACAAGCAGGTCGTGTTGCTCGACCAGCCCTACATCCGCGACGACAAGCGGTCGATCCAGGACCTGCTCGACACCTACTCGGCCAAGGTCCGCGAGAAGCTGGTGCTGCGTCGCTTCTCCCGGTTCAAGGTCGGGGAGGGCGCCTAGCCCGTTCCAGCGACCATCGACCGGGACGGGCAAAGGAGCGACCCATGGCGTACGTGATGGTGGGGGACGGGCCGGGGGGGGAGCCGGGACCGGTCGATTCCGAGGTCCGGGACGGCAAGCCGCGCTACGACCGGGTCGTGGTCAAGCTGTCGGGGGAGGCCTTCGCCGACTCGAGCGTCGGGTTCGGGCTCGACTACGGCAAGATCGACGGCGTCGCCCGCCAGCTGGTCGAGGTCCTCGACCTGGGGGTGCAGGTCGCGGTGGTGGTCGGCGGGGGCAACATCGTCCGCGGCTCCGCCGCTGAGGCGGCCGGCATGGACCGGGCCAGGGCCGACTACATGGGCATGCTGGGCACGGTGATGAACTGCCTCGCCCTCCAGGACGCGCTGGAGCGGCGGGGGGTGGTCACCAGGGTCCAGACGGCCATCCAGATGACCCAGGTCGCCGAGCCGTACATCCCGCGGCGGGCCGTGCGCCACCTGGAGAAGGGGCGCATCGTGATCTTCGGGGCCGGCATGGGCGCCCCCTACTTCTCGACCGACACCACCGCCGCCCAGCGGTCGCTGGAGATCGGCGCCGAGGCGCTGCTGATGGCCAAGAACGGCGTCGACGGCGTCTACGACGCCGACCCCAAGAAGCACCCGGAGGCGCGCAAGTTCCTCTGGCTCGACTACCTGGAGGCGATCCGGCGGGAGCTGCGGGTCATGGACACCACCGCGCTGTCGTTGTGCAAGGATCACGACCTGCCCATCATCGTGTTCGACCTGCTCACCGAGGGCAACATTCGACGGGCGGTGTGTGGCGAGCCGATCGGCACGGTGGTCGGCCCGAACGACGCCGCCGACGCAGACGAGACGCAGCGAGGGGAGCCAAGGTGATCGAGGACACGCTCCAGCTGGCGGAGAGCAAGATGCGCAAGGCCATCGAGGTCACCAAGGAGGACTTCGGCGGGATCCGCACCGGCCGCGCCAACCCGGCCCTGGTCAACCGCCTCCAGGTCGACTACTACGGCACCCCCACCCCTCTGCAGCAGCTCGCCGGGATCGCCGCCCCCGAGGCCCGCCTGCTGGTGGTCTCCCCCTACGACCGCAACGCCACCGCGGCCATCGAGAAGGCGATCCGCAACTCCGACCTTGGCATCAACCCGGCCAACGACGGCCAGGTGATCCGCCTGGCCTTCCCACAGCTCACCGAGGAGCGGCGCAAGGAGTACGTGAAGCTGGCCAAGCACCGGGCCGAGGAGGCGCGGACCAGCATCCGCAACGTCCGCCGCCACGAGAAGGGCGAGCTGGAGCGGCTGGAGCGCGACGGCGACATCTCCCAGGACGAGCTCCGTCGGGCCGAGCAGCGCCTCCAGGGCATCACCGACAAGTACGTGGCCGAGGTCGACACCCTGCTCCAGCACAAGGAGCGGGAGCTGCTCGAGGACTGAGCGCCGCATGTCCGAACCCGCCCCCCTCGACCCCGCCGGCGCCGAGGCGGGGATGCCGCGGCGCGAGCGGGGCGCCCGGGCCGGGCGCAACCTGCCGCTGGCCATCGCCACCGGGCTGCTGCTGGCCGGGGTGCTGATCGGCACCCTGGTGCTGTCCCGGCCGGCGTTCATCGCCTTCCTGCTCGGGATCGTCACCCTGGCCCTGCTGGAGCTGCTCACCGTGCTGCGGGCGCGGGCCACCCGCCCGGCCGGCCCGGTGGTCCTGGCCGTGGGGGCGCTGCTGGTCGTCGGGGCCTACCTGGAAGGGGCGGCGGCGCTGTCGTTCGGGCTGCTGGTGGCCATCCTGGGCGCGTTCGGCTGGTACCTGGTCGACCGGGGCCGCACCGAGGTCACCCGCAACGTCGCCGCCACCGTCCTGGCCGTCGTCTACGTGCCGTTCATGGCCGCCCACCTGTCGCTGGTGGTCGGCCGGGCCGACCATTACGTCGGCGCCCTGATCGGCTACGCGGCCCTGGTGGTGATCTACGACACCGCCGCCTACGCCACCGGGGCGACCATCGGCCGCCGGCCGATCGCGCCGCAGGTCTCGCCCAACAAGTCGTGGGAGGGCGCGATCGGGGCCTCGGTCGCCTGCCTGCTCGCCGGGGCGTTCCTGCTGCCGCTGTGGGTGCCGTGGACGCTGGCCTCCGGGCTGGTCCTGGCCGCCGCCACCTGCGTGGTGGCGCCGCTCGGCGACCTGTCGGAGTCGATGCTCAAGCGCGACCTGGCCGTCAAGGACATGGGCTCGATCCTGCCTGGCCACGGCGGCATGCTCGACCGCATCGACGCGCTGCTGTTCATGGCCCCGGTCCTCTACTACGTGCTGGCCGCCTTCGACCTGATCCGGTCGCCGTGACCCGGTCGCTGTACGACCTGGACCCCGGGCAGCTGGAGGCGCTGGTCGCCGAGGCCGGCGAGCCGCCCTACCGGGCCCGCCAGCTGGCCCACTGGCTCGACCGGCGGCGCCAGCCCGACCCGGGGGCCATGACCAACCTGCCCCGCTCGCTGCGGGCCCGGCTGTCGGAGCGGTTCGCCGGGGCCGGGCTGGCCCTCGACCAGCACCAGGCCGGCGACGGCGGCTGGACCCACAAGTTCCTGTTCCGCCTGCCCGGGGGCGACGCCGTCGAGTCGGTCCTGATGCTGTATCCGCCGGCGGGGACCCGACCGGAGGACGACTGGGAGGGCGGGCCTCGGGGCCGGGCCACGGTCTGCATCTCCAGCCAGGCGGGGTGCGCGATGGGCTGCACCTTCTGCGCCACCGGGCAGTTCGGGTTCACCCGGCACCTGACGGCCGGCGAGATCGTCGAGCTGGTGGCCAGGGTCTCGACCTTGCTGCCGGAGCTGCGGCCCGGCCCGGGGGCGCCCGACCACCTGACCAACGTGGTGTTCATGGGGATGGGGGAGCCGTTCGCCAACGCCGACGCCACCTGGGCGGCCGCCTACCGGCTCCACCAGGGGTTCGGGCTCTCGGCCAGGGCCATCACCATCTCCACGGTCGGGCTGGTCCCCGGGATCCGGCGGGCCGCGGCCGAGCCGCTCCCGGTCAACCTGGCCGTCTCCATCCACGCCGCCGACGACGAGACCCGCGACCGGCTGGTGCCGGTGAACCGGACCTGGCCGATCGCCGAGCTGCTGGAGGCGGTCGGCGACTACGTGGCCGCGACCCGGCGGCGGGTCTCGTTCGAATACGCGCTGATGGCGGGGGTGAACGACGGCCTGGAGCAGGCGGCCGAGCTCGGCCGGCTGCTGGCCCCGCTGCGGGTCCCGGGCAGCGGCGGCCACGCCGCCCACGTCAACCTCATCCCCTACAATCCGACTCCCGGCACCGGCTTCTCGGCCCCGTCCAAGGCCGCCGTCCGCCGCTTCCGCGACGCGGTCGCCGCCACCGGGGTCCCGGTCAGCGTCCGGGCCAACCGCGGCGTCGGCATCGACGCCGCCTGCGGCCAGCTCCGCACCGCCGCCGGCCGCCCCGGCCGCCGGGTCCTGCCGCTGGCGGTGGGGGAGGAGACCGGGGCCTCCTTGGGGGATCCGCGGTGACCGGCCCGGCCGAGGGGTCGGCGGCCACCCCGACCGGCGTGGCGCTGCTCGGGTCGACCGGGTCGATCGGGGAGCAGGCGCTGGAGGTGATCCGGCGGGCGCCGGGGCGGTTCCGGGTGGCGGCGCTGGCCGCCGGGTGCTCGGCGGAGCGGCTGGCCGCCCAGGCGCGCGAGTTCCGCCCGGCCGTGGTCGGCCTGGTCGACGAGCGCCGGGCGGTCGGCCTGGCCGGCGAGCTGCCGCCCGGGTGCCGCCTGGTCGTCGGGCCCGAGGCGGTCGCCGACCTGGCCGCCGCCGACGGCGCCGAGGTGGTCCTCAACGGCGTCACCGGCTCGGCCGGCCTGGCCCCGACCCTGCGCGCCCTGGAGGCCGGCCGCCGCCTCGCCCTGGCCAACAAGGAGAGCCTGATCGTCGGCGGCGAGCTGGTCACCGCCCTGGCCGCCCCGGGCCAGATCGTCCCGGTCGACTCCGAGCACTCCGGGCTCGCCCAGTGCCTGCGGGCCGGCCGCCCCGGGGAGGTCGCCCGGCTGATCGTGACCGCCTCCGGGGGGCCGTTCCGGGGACGCTCGGCCGCCGACCTGGCCGGCGTCACCCCCGCCGAGGCCCTGGCCCACCCGACCTGGACGATGGGCCCGATGATCACCGTCAACTCGGCCACCCTGATGAACAAGGGCCTGGAGGTGATCGAGGCCCACCTGCTGTTCGGCGTGCCCTATGACCGCATCGAGGTCGTCGTCCAGCCCCAGAGCATCGTCCACGCCATGGTCGAGTGGTCCGACGGCTCCACCGTGGCCCAGCTCTCCATGCCCGACATGCGCCTGCCGATCGGCCTCGCCCTCGGCTGGCCGGAGCGGGACGACCGGCCGGTGGGCCGGATGGACTGGACCCGGGCGGTCACCCTCGAGTTCCAGCCGGTCGACCGTGCCACCTTCCCCCTGCTCGACCTGGCCGTGGACGCCGGCCGCCACGGCGCCACCGCCCCGGCGGCCCTGAACGCGGCCAACGAGGAGGCGGTGAGCGCCTTCCTCGAGGGCCGGCTCCCGTTCCCAGGCATCGCCGAGGTCGTGGCCGAGGTGCTCCGGCGCCACCGGCCCCCGGCCGACCTGGACCTCGAGGCCGTGCTGGGGACCGAGCGGTGGTCCCGTGGACTGGCCCGTACACTGGTCGAGGACCTGATCACCTCCCGGGGGACCCGATGACCAGCCTGCTCGGCATCACGCTCTTCGTTCTCGCCCTCATGCTGGCCATCTTCCTGCACGAAGGCGGCCACTTCGTGACCGCCAAGCTGTTCGGGATGAAGGTCGAGCGCTTCTTCCTCGGCTTCGGCCCGACCGTCTGGTCGTTCCGCCGGGGCGAGACCGAGTACGGCGTCAAGGCCCTGCCCCTCGGCGGCTTCTGCAAGATCTCCGGCATGAGCCCGTACGAGAGCGACGCCAACTTCCTGGAGGAGGACCGCTCCACCCGGCGGGCCGAGCCCGCCGCCGCCGGCGGCGTCGGGGTGGCCGCGCCACCTCAGACGGCACCCGACCCGACCCCGCCGGAGCGGCAGTTCCGCAACAAGCCGGCCTGGCAGCGGGCGATCGTGCTCGCCGCCGGGTCGATCACCCACTTCGTGGTGGCCATCCTGCTCACCTGGATCGTGCTGGTGGCCATCGGCATCGGCACCGGCCAGGCCACCACCACCATCGACCGCACCGTCGCGCTGGAGAACGGCACGGCCAGCCCGGCCCAGAAGGGCGGGCTCAGGAGCGGCGACAAGATCGTGGCCGTTGGCGGCCGCCAGGTCGCCACCTTCGAGCAGCTGCGCGACGCCCTGGCCGACAAGGGCAACCGGCAGGTCACCATCGAGTTCATCCGCGACGGCGAGCGGCGCTCCACGACCGTGACCGCCGCCCCCCAGCGGGGCCACGGCTTCCTCGGCTTCCAGCCCACCGAGGAGACCCGGCGCATCGGCGTGCTCGCCGCCGTGCCCGAGTCCGGCCGGCTGTTCTGGGACACCACCGTGGCCACCGTCAAGGGCCTCAGCGGCTTCATCACCGGCCTGGCCGACCGGATGAACGCGCCCGCGGCGGCGCCGGCCGCCGGGGGCGGCGGCGGTGGCGAGGTGGGCGGCCCCATCGGCATCGTCGGCATCACCCGCCTGGCCGGCCAGGCCGTGGCCAACAACCAGTGGGCCATCTTCGTCGCCATCCTGATCCAGCTCAACATCGTCGTCGGGGTGTTCAACCTCCTGCCTCTGCCGCCGATGGACGGCGGCTACCTGGCCTTCGTGCTCTGGCAGGTGGTGACCCGGCGCGAGGTCGACCTGCGCAAGGTCGTGCCCGTTGCCGCGCTGATCGTCGGCCTGCTGGTCATGCTCACCGTCGGGCTGGTCTGGCTCGACATCACCAACCCCGTCCAATACCCCTTCCGATAAGGAGCTCCTGGTGGCCTTCCCGCTCGAGCTGACCGACCTGGCGGCGGGCGTCGGCCGGCGGCGCTCGCGCCGGATCAACGTCGGTCGGGTCCCCGTCGGCGGCGGCGCCCCCATCAGCGTCCAGTCGATGACCATCACCAAGACCGCCGACGTCAACGCCACCCTCCAGCAGATCGCCGAGCTGGCCGCGACCGGCTGCGACATCGTCCGGGTGGCCGTCCCCGACACCGACGACGCCGCCGCCCTGCCCGCGATCGCGGCCAAGTCGACCATCCCGGTGGTGGCCGACATCCACTTCCAGTGGAAGTACGCCATGGCCGCCATCGAGGCCGGCTGCGCCGGGGTCCGGATCAACCCCGGCAACATCAAGAAGCACGAAAAGGTGAAGCTGATCGCCACCGAGGCTCAGGCTCGCGGCATCCCCATCCGGGTCGGGGTCAACGCCGGCTCGCTGCAGAAGGAGCTCCTGGCCAAGCACGGCGGCCCGACCCCCGAGGCGCTGGTCGAGTCGGCCCTGTTCGAGGTCGGCATCCTCGAGGAGGTGGGCTTCGGCGACATCAAGATCTCGGTCAAGCACCAGAACCCGGTGTCGATGATCGCCGCCTACCGGCTGCTGGCCGCCAAGGTCGACTACCCGCTGCACCTGGGCGTGACCGAGGCCGGCACCCCCAGGGACGGCATCGTCAAGTCCGCCGTCGGGATCGGCGCCCTGCTCGCCCAGGGCCTCGGCGACACCATCCGGGTGTCGCTGACCGCCCCGCCGATCGAGGAGGTCAAGGCCGGCAACGCCATCCTGGGCGCCCTCGGCCTGCGGCCCAAGAAGCTCGACCTGGTCGCCTGCCCGTCCTGCGGGCGGGCCGAGGTCGACGTGTTCGCCCTGGCCAACGCCGTCGAGGAGCGCATGGCCGAGATCGAGGCGCCGATGCGGGTGGCGGTCATGGGCTGCATCGTCAACGGCCCCGGGGAGGCCCGCGAGGCCGACGTCGGCGTGGCCTCCGGCAAGGGCAAGGGCCAGATCTTCCGCCACGGCCAGGTGATCCGCACCGTGCCCGAGGCCGAGATCGTGGACGCCCTGATGCACGAGGCCAAGCTGCTGGCCGAGGAGTACCGGATGGCCGGCGGCGGGCCGGGCAGCCCCGAAGTCGTCCGGAGCTGAGGTGCTCCGGTCCTGGACCGGCGGGGATGACCGGGCCCGGGCGGCGGCGCGGCCGTCCCGGTTCCAGGTGCGGCCCCTGGGCCGCGAGGACGAGACCGTCGCCCTCGCGGCGCTGGACCGCAGCCCGGTCAGGGACGTGTTCATCGCCAGCCGCATCCTCCACGACGGCGCCCTGAGCTCGCTCGGCCCCAGCCCCCTGTGGGGCGCGTTCGAGGACGCCCGGCTGCTGGGCCTGCTCCACGTCGGCCCCAACCTGGTCCCGGCCACCGACGACGAGGGCGCCTGCGAGGCCCTGGCCACCGCCGCCGGCGGCCTCTACCCGACCCGCATGGTGGTCGGCGAGCGGGTCACGGTCGAGCTGCTGTGGTCGATCGTCGGGTCGAGCTACCCGGCCCCCCGGGAGGTCCGGCGCCGCCAGTTCGTCTACGCCGTCGATCCCGACCAGCTGGCCGGCGGCCCGCGGTCCGGCCCGGGCATCGCCCGATTGGCCGAGCGGTCCGACGAGGACCGGGTCCTGAAGCTGTCGGCCGCCATGTACACCGAGGAGATGGGCGAGAACCCCATGGCCCGCGATCCCGACGGCTACCGCCGCCGGGTCCGCATGCTCATCTCCCGTGGCTGGACCTACGTGTACGACGCCGGCGGCCACCTCCAGTTCAAGATGGACGTCGGCTGCGCCAGCCACCGCACCGCCCAGATCCAGGGCGTCTACGTCCCCCCGGCCCTTCGCGGCCACGGCGTCGGCACCACCGCCATGGCCGCCTGCTGCCACCTCGCCCTCTCCCGCCACCCCAACCTGTCGCTGTACGTCAACGACTTCAACGCCTCCGCCATCGCCCTCTACGAACGCATCGGGTTCCGCCGCCAGCCCTACGACTTCCAGACGATCATGCTCCCGTAGGGGCGGGGCGGGGCGGGGCGGGGCGGGGCGGGGCGGGGCGGGGCGGGGCCGGGGGCCCGGGGCCCCGGGGCTTCCCGGGGTTATCCACATCTTTCGGGTCGGCCGCCCCGGCGCCGTGCCGGCGTCGTAGCGTGCGGGGCATGGCCACCACCTCGACCACGGCGACCAACCGCGCAGCCGCTGCCGCACCGGCGACCTCGCTGGTGCACCGGCCGGTGCGCGCACACCCACGTCCGCTGCCGGGCGGCGACCTCACGATCGCGGCCCCGCCCACGGTCGGCTGGACCACCACCAGCCTCGGCGGCTGGCTCCAGTACCTGGTGCCGTTGGTCGGAAGCGGCGGGTCGGTCGCATTCCTGTTCGCCGTCCCCGGTCCCCGCCCCGGCTGGCTGGTCGCCCTGATCGTCGCCGCGGCCGTCCTTTCCGTGGTGGTCGGGCTGGCCCTCCGCCTGCTCGAACGCCGTGCCACCCGCCGGGCGCGGCGCCGCGAACGAGCCCGCTACCTCGCCCATCTCGCCCGGACCGCGGTGCACGCCGACCACCTGGCCGCGCGACAGCTCGCCACCGCCGAGCAGGTCCACCCCGACCCGGCCCAGCTCTGGACCATCCTCAACCGAACCGACCGCCTGTGGGAGCGCCGGCCGTCCGACGCCGACTTCCTCACGGTCCGGGTCGGCCGCGGCCCGGTCCCGCTGGCCGCGCCGGTCGGGCTCGACGGCGGCGGCGACCCGCTCGCCGAGCACGACCCGGAGCTCCTCCGGGCCGCGGAGCGGCTCGTCCGCCGCGCGACCTGGCTCCCCGGCGCCCCGGTGACGGTCCCGCTGGCGCAGCTCCCGGTCGTCGCCCTCACCGGCCCGGCCGACCGCACCCGCGCCCTCGCCCGCGCCGTCGTCTGCGAGCTCGCCGCCTTCCACGCCCCCGACGACCTCCGGATCCTCGCCGCCTACCCCCCCGCCGCCCGTCCGGCCTGGCAGTGGATGCAGGCGCTGCCGCACACCCGCGACCCGACCGCCACGACCGAGGTTCCGGGGTGGGCCGGGACCCCCTCGGCCGGCACGGCGGCGGCCCCGGCCGGGCCGGCGGGCGCCGGGCCGCACCTCGTAGTGGTCGTCGACGCCACGGTGGCCCAGCTTGCGAGCGCCCATCCCCCGGACGGGGCTCCGCCCCCCGGTGAGACCTTCCGGAAGCCGACGGTGGAGGACCTGCTCGACCACCCCCCGGCCGCCGGCGTCACCGTCATCTGGCTGGCTCGGACGATCGCCGGCGAGCCGTCGGAGCTGTCGATGCGGGTCCGCCTGGACGAGCACGGCTCGGCCACGCTTCAGGAGACCACCCCGGGTGGGCGCACGGTCACCGGGATCCACGGCGACGCCGCCCCGCTCGCCGGCTGCGACGCCATCGCCCGGCAGCTGGCCCCACTCCGGCTCGACCGGCTCCAGGCCGCGGCGACCCGGACGGGCACGGTCCGCCTGCTCGACCTGCTGGGTCCCGAGATCGTCCCGGTGGTTCCCGAGACCGCCCGGGTGGGGCCCGGCGGTGGGGGCGGCTGCGGTGCTCGTGGTCGGTCCAGGGTGCTCCGGGTGCCGGTGGGGAGGGCGGCCGGCGGGGACCCGGTGGTGCTCGACCTCAAGGAGGCGGCCGAGGGCGGCATCGGGCCGCACGGGCTGGTCGTCGGGGCCACCGGGTCGGGCAAGAGCGAGCTGCTGCGGACCGTCGTCGCCGGGCTGGCCGCCACCCACCCGCCGGACCAGCTGGCCTTCGTCCTGGTCGACTTCAAGGGCGGCGCCGCGTTCGCCGACCTGGCGCCGCTGCCGCAGGTGGCCGGCCTGATCACGAACCTGCAATCAGACCTATCGATGGTGGACCGGGCCATGGCCGCCCTCCAGGGCGAGCTGGCCAGGCGCCAGCGGATCCTGCACCAGGCCGGGAACCGGCCCGACCTGCGCGCCTACGCCGCCGCGCTCGAGGCCGACCCAGGGCTCGAGCCGTTGCCGCATCTGCTGCTCGTGGTGGACGAGTTCGGCGAGCTGCTGGACACCCGCCCCGAGTTCCTGGACCTGTTCATCACCATCGGCAGGGTCGGCCGCAGCCTCGGCATGCACCTGCTGCTGGCCTCCCAGCGCCTGGACGAGGGTCGCCTGCGCGGCCTGGACGGCCACCTCCGCTTCCGGATCTGCCTCCGCACCTTCAGCGCCGCCGAGTCCACCGCCGTGCTCGGGGTCCCCGACGCCTTCCATCTGCCACCGGCCCCCGGAGCCGCCATCCTCAAGGTGGATGCCGCCCCACCCGTCCCGTTCACCGCCGCCCTCGTCTCCACCGACCACCCCGGGCACCCCGAACAGGGGGTCAAGCCTTCCGGCGCCGGATCCGGGCCTTCCGGTGTCGAGGGTGGGCGGCCTTCCGACCTGGAGGTCCTGCTGGGCGGGGCCGCCGGCCTCGGCCGGCCGGTCCACCAGGTGTGGCTGCCGCCGCTGGCTGCCGACGTCGGCCTGGACCCGCTGCTCCGGTCGCGAGCCCCCGGCTGGCTCCGGGTGCCGGTCGGCGTGGTCGACCGGCCGCTCGAACAGGACCAGGAGCAGCTCGTTCTCGACCTGTCGGGGGGCGCGGGCCACCTGGCGGTGGTGGGGGCGCCCAGGACCGGCAAGAGCACGCTGCTGTGCACTGTCGTGGCCGCGCTGGCCGCCACCCACCGGGCTGACGAGGTGCAGGTCTACGCCGTTGATCTCGGCGGCGGGCTGCTCCATCGGCTCCGCGACCTGCCGCACGTCGGGGCGGTGTGCGGTCCCCGCGAGCCGGAACGGGTCGGCCGGCTCGCGCGCGAGCTCCGCTCGCTGGTCCTCGAGCGCGAGCGGCGGTTCCGCGACCTGGACGTCGACTCGATGGCCGCCTGGCATGCTCTCCGCCGGGCCGGGCTCGACCTCGGCGACCACGGAGAGGTGTTCCTGGTGGTCGACAACTGGGGCGCGCTCGTCCGCGAGCTCCCCGAGCTGGAGGCGGAGATCACCGAGCTGGCCGCGGTCGGGCTGCACTACGGGATCCACCTGGTCCTCTCCGCCAACCGCTGGGCCGAGCTGCGCCCCGGGCTGCGCGAGAGCCTCGGCGGGCGGCTCGAGCTGCGGCTGAACGACCCGCTGGAGTCGGAGCTCGGCCGGGCGGTCGCCGCCGCCCTGCCGGAGCTGCCGGGTCGCGGCCTCACCCAGTCCGGGCTGCAGTTCCAGGCCGCCCTGCCCGGCGACCCACGCGCCGTCCTCGACCGCGCCCTGGCCGGCCGGGGTGGCGCGGCCGCGCCGCCGTTGCGGCTGCTCCCCACCCTGGTGGGGGAGGCGGCCCTACCCGTTCGAGGGCCGGGACCGCCCGCGGGCCTGCCCTTCGCCGTCGAGGAACATCGCCTGGAGGTGGTGTGGCTCGACCTGTTCGAGGGGTCGCCGCACCTGCTCGTCCTCGGCGACGCCGCCTGCGGCAAGTCGAGCCTGCTGCGTCGCATCGCCAACGGCCTCGCCGCCCGCCATACACCCGACGAGGTCGCCCTGCTGGTCGTCGACCTGCGCCGCCAGCTGGTCGACCTGGCCGACCTGCCGAACCTGGCCGGCTACGCCTGCACCACCCCGGCGGTCACCCAGGCGGTCGACCACCTGCGCCAGGAGCTCGAGGAGCGCATGGCTGCCGGCCTCGGCGCCCCGGCCCGCGAACCGGCATCGGCGCGGACACCAGCCGGCGCCGGGCAGTCCCTCGGTCCCGGGCAGTCCCTCGACGCCGGGCAGTCCCTCGGCGCCGGGCAGTCCCTCGGTCCCGGGCGCCCCCTCGGCGTCGGGGCCCTCGGACGCCCCGCCGGAGCTGGGCGTGCCGTCGCCGGCGATCTTGGGCAGCGGCCGCGCTATGTGGTGCTGGTGGACGACTACGACCTGCTGCCTTCGGCGGCGGGGAGCCCGTTGCTTCCCCTGCTGGACCTTCTCGGCTTGGGGCGGGAGCTCGGGGTGCACGTGGTGCTGGCGCGGCGGGTCGCGGGGGTGGCGCGGGCGGGGTTTGAGCCGGTGTTCCAGCGACTGCGGGAGCTTGGCGGGCGGGGGCTGATCATGAGCGGCGACCCGGCCGAGGGGCCGCTGCTCGCCGGACAGAAGGCGGTCGCGCTGCCTCCCGGGCGGGGATTGCTCGTGGATCCTCCGCGGCCGCCCACCCTGGTACAGGTCGCCTACAGCCCGCCGCCGGCGCCGGGCCGGCCCGATCCACCCGGATGACTCGCCCATGAGGCGCCTGAGAGACCGGTAAATGCGCAGGCCAGGGCCGTGAAATGGGTTGCTGGTTGGCCTGGCGAGTGCTATCTTGCAGCCTGTTGACGTATGGCCGTCCGGCCTGTTGCCAGGTCAGGCACCGGTGAGGAGCGAAGTGGGCATTGCGCCCACTTCTGTGTTGTCAGGGGGCCGGCGGCGCGCCAACGGGCTGGAATGGTGCCGCTACCGAGAGGGCGAGCAGCAACGCGCGACATGTGAGGGAGGTCGGTGAGCGTGACGGCGCTTCCTTCGCATGTCCAAGAGCTGGCCGACCGGGTGGCGACCGGCCACGGGGTCGAGGTGCTGGAGCTCGCCCTCCGCGGCCAGGGCCGCGGGCGGGTGCTGAGCGTGGTCCTCGACGCCGAGGAGCCGGTCGAGGCCGACGTCGTCGAGCTGGTCTCCAAGGACCTGTCCCGCGCCCTCGACGAGGCCGATCCCGTCCCCGGCCGCTACACCCTGGAGGTGAGCACGCCCGGCCTCACGCGACCGCTCCACACCCGCCGGGACTTCCGGCGCCAGCGCGGCCACGAGGTCGCCATCGTCGTGGCCGGGCCGTCCGTTGCCGGGACCACCGACGGCGGCGGGACGGCCGGCGACCCGGAGGAGCCGACCCCCTCGGTCCGGGGGGTGGTCGTGGACGCCGACGACCAGGCGGTCGTGCTGGAGGTGGACGGGGGGCAGGTCCGGGTGCCGCTGTCCGAGGTGGTTCGCGGGAAGGTGGTGTTGCCGTGGTGACGCGCAACCGACCCCGGCCCGAGAGCACCAGCAACGAGAGGACGGCGACGTGAGGATCCCGATCGACGAGCTGCGCTTCCTCGAGCGCGAGAAGGGCATCGCACTCGAGACGGTCATCGGCGCGCTCGAGAGCGCCCTCGCCGCCGCCTACAAGCGCCAGCCGAACGCTCCCGAAGGGGCGCGGGTGGTGGTCGACCGCGACACCGGCGACGTGACCGTGTTCGCCCAGGAGCTTGACGACGAGGAGCAGGTCATCCGCGAGTGGGAGGACACCCCCTCCGACTTCGGCCGGATCGCCGCGGTCACGGCCAAGCAGGTCATCATGCAGCGCCTGCGCGAGGCCGAGCGCGACGTCACCTTCGGCGAGTACGAGGGCCGGGTCGGCGACATCGTCACCGGCATCGTGCAGCAGCGCGACCAGCGCCACATCTCGGTCGACCTGGGCAAGATCGAGGCCGACCTGCCCCACTCCGAGCAGGTGCCGAGCGAGCACTACCAGCACAACGACCGGCTCAAGGTGTACGTGACCGACGTGGTCCGCTCGGCCAGGGGCCTGCGGGTGGTGGTGTCGCGGACCCACCCCAACCTGATCAAGCGGCTGTTCGAGCTGGAGGTGCCCGAGATCGCCGAGGGCATCGTGGAGATCACCAACGTCGCCCGGGAGCCGGGGCACCGGACCAAGATCGCCGTCCGCAGCCACGAGCCCGGGGTCGACCCCAAGGGCGCCTGCGTCGGCGCCCGCGGGTCGCGGGTGCGGATGGTGGTCAACGAGCTGCGCGGTGAGAAGATCGACATCGTGTCCTGGTCGGAGGACCCGGCCCAGTTCGTGGCCGAGGCGCTCTCGCCGGCCAAGGTCAAGAGCGTCCAGATCGACGAGCCGGAGCGGACCGCGCACGTGGTCGTTCCCGACTACCAGCTGTCGCTGGCCATCGGCAAGGAGGGCCAGAATGCCCGGTTGGCCGCTAGGCTGACCGGCTGGCGGATCGACATCGTGAGCGAGAGCCAGGCCGCCGAGCAGACCAGCCAGGGCCCGAGGCGCTGAATGGGAGGAACGGTGCGGACGGCGGAGGAGGTGGGAATGCGCAAGCACTCGTCGAGCGTTGCAGGTGGCGAGGCCAAGTTGGATGTGGCCACGCCGGATGCCGTGCCGGCGCGGCGGGCCGGGGCGACGCGGACACCGCGGCGGACCTGTGTGGTGTGCCGGTCGACGGCCGCCAAGCGTACCCTCCACCGGATCGTTCGTTCGCCCGCCGGGACGGTCGCCTACGACCCGACCGGCAAGGCGGCCGGCCGTGGCGCCTATCTGTGCGGGCAGCCCGCCTGCCTGGAGCTGGCGGTGCGGCGGGGCAGCATCCAGCGAGCCTTGAAGGTGACCGACGCGGCGGCGGCCGACGCCGCCGTCGAGGCGTTGCGGAACGAAGTGTGGAGCGGGTCGGCGGACCAGCCGGCGTCTCGCTCGAGCGATGACGAGGAAGTGAGATCTGGTTGAGCAACCCGCGGGTGTATGAGATCGCCAAGGAGCTTGGGGTCCCGTCCAAGGACCTGCTCGCCAAGCTGTCCTCCATGGGGGTGGAGGCCAAGAGCCATTCGTCGACGGTGTCCCCGGACGTCGCCGACCGGCTGCGTTCCGCGGCCGGCGGCGGGCGCCGGGCTGCCCAGTCCCAGGGTGAGGGCCGCCCCGCCCAGGCCCGGGCCGGCGCCGGCCAGGCAGGGCCCTCCGGCCAGGCCCGTGGCGGCCAGGCGCGGTCCGGCCAGGCCCGTGGCGGCCAGGCCGGCGCCGCCGAGGCGCGTGCCGGGTCGCCGGCTGGCGATCGGGCAGGGTCGGGCCAGTCCGGCGCCGGGCAGTCCGGCGCGGCGCGACCCGCCCGGCCCGCTGCGGGGCAGGGGCAGGCTCGGACCGGCCAGCCGGCCAGCGGCCAGGCGCGGACCGGCCAGCCGGGCACCGGCCAGGCTCGGACCGGGCAGCCGGGGCAGACAGGGCAGACAGGGCAGCCGGGGCAGGCCGGGCGGCCGCTGCCGCCCGGGGTGCGGCCGTTGCCGCCGGGGGCGCGACCCCTTCCGCCCGGGGTGCGGCCGTTGCCGCCGGGGGCGCGACCCGTCGGGCGTGACGGGCGGCCGCTGCCGCCTGGCGTGCGGCCGTTGCCGCCGGGGGCGCGACCCCTTCCGCCCGGGGTGCGGCCGTTGCCGCCGGGGGCGCGACCGATCGGGCGTGATGGTCGCCCGCTGCCGCCCGGTGCCCGTCCGGTCGGGCAGGGCGGTCGTCCGCTGCCGCCGGGCGCCCGCCCGGCCCCGCCGGGGGCTGGGCGTCCCGGCATGGGCCAGCGCCAGGGTCCTCCCGGCGCCGGCCGTCCCGGCACGGGCCAGGGTCGTCCCGGCCAGCCGGGCATGCGCGGCGGCCAGCCGGGCCAGGGCCGCCCCGGTGCCCCCGGTGGCGGCGCCACCGGCCGTCCAGGAGGCTACGGTGGCCGGCCGGGTGCGCCCGGCGGCACCGGCCGGCCCGGGGTCGGCGGCCGTCCCGGTGGTCCCGGTGGCGGCGGTGGCCGTCCGGGCGGCGGCGGCGGCCGACCCGGCTTCGGTGGCCGTCCCGGTGGTCCCGGCGGCGGCCTCGGCCGACCCGGCGGCAGCCGCTTCGGCGGCCGCGGCCGTCCCAAGAAGCGCCGCGGCGGGCGTCGCCGCGAGGAGTTCGAGGCCATGGGCGCCCCGACCATCGAGGCCAACCCCGACATCTCGGTCGAGGGCCTGGTCCGGGTGCCCCGCGGGGTCACCGTGCAGGACCTGGCCGACCGCCTCGGCCAGCCCGCCGGCGACCTGATCCGCGTGCTCATGCAGATGGGCGAGATGCTGACCGCCACCCAGTCGATGTCCGACGAGGCGGTCGCCCTGCTGGCCGAGGAGATCGGCGCCCGCATCGAGGTCGTCGACCCGAGCGAGGCCGACGCCCTGCAGGAGATCGAGGGCTGGGAGGACACAAAGGCCGACCGCGACGA
>Ga0307278_10000562_pt1 | contig 18702 bp, 20 predicted proteins | sample ER_DNA_117_FD_194482 | JGI IMG/M metagenome (GOLD analysis project Ga0307278, IMG submission 194482) | Bulk soil microbial communities from the East River watershed near Crested Butte, Colorado, United States - ER_DNA_117 | ecosystem: Environmental > Terrestrial > Soil > Floodplain | place...
TCACCGCCGCCGATGTTAGCGTCGCCAGAACGATGTTGCGCCGGTTGGACGTGGCCCTCCAGCCATGTCCCGTGCCTGGCACCGGACACGGCCATCGAGGACATGTTGGGTGCCTGGCACCGGACGGGTGTCGAGCGGACCTGTCTGTTGAAAGCTGGGCTACGCTTGTCGCGCCGGGCCCGTAGCTCAGCTGGTTAGAGCAGCGGACTCATAATCCGTTGGTCCCTGGTTCGAATCCAGGCGGGCCCACAGAGAGAGCCCCCGCACAGGGGGCTTTCTCGTTTCCGGGCTCGGCAACGCGAGGGGCGGAGTGTCAACGGAAAGTCAACACTCGAGCGCGCGCGAACGTCCATACGCCTTGGCCCGCCGGGAGAGAGAACGACGTAGCTGAGCCGAGCTGACGCCGATTCGCTACTCCATGCCAGAGAGAACGTCGGGTCAGGTGCGGCACTCATCACGGGGTTCGACTTCAAGTGGTTTGGCGAAGGGTGGACCCGCACAGCGCAGCAAACGGTGGTCCCTCCGGGTCAGCTGACACGTTTCGATTTCAGCCGCGGTGATCTTGACCCCGGTGACGCCGACATGCAGGCATACGCGCTCGCTGACGGGCCTTCCGAGAAGGTTGAAGTCGAGGTGCGGTACACAGACATGGATGGGGAACAGTCCACCCGCACTAGGGTCGTCGCGTACAGCTTCAGCGGCGGCGGCGGCTCGGTTAGTGAGATTCTCCTCTACCACGGCGACGACACGGAGCCGTTCGCCGAACTCACGAAGAGAGTGGAGCCGGACTAGGCTCACCGGTTTTGACACGCGGGGGCCGCGAACCCCGCGCAGACAACTTGTTGCGCAGCCAGGGTTTCCCGGCGACTTGCTCGGTTACTTGCCTAGAGCGCGGCGTGCCGACGCGTTCGCCTTGCGCAGCGCACCGAAGCCGGCATCAATGCTCTGCTCAGCGGCTTCGAGATCCTCACGTGGCACGTCTCGGTTGGAGTCGGCGTTCAGCACGGGCGTCGTGATGAAGGACGCGGCCAAGCCGAATTCACGGCACGCAGTCTCCATGTGCGCGAGTACAGGGACAGTCCGCTCGGAGGGCGCCCGCCCGACCCTTTGTAGCTTCTCTCGGCAGTCGAGCATCCCCGGCAGCGCCACGGTCACGAGTACGCCTCGCTGTGTGGAGTCCGGGTCGAAAATCCGGGGATCGAAATCAAGCACTACATTCGGCGGTTTCCACCCGCCGCTGAGGCCGCTTAGTGCCTCAATTGAGCGGATCAGCGCGGCCTCGAAGCGTCCCAGCCGTCCTAACCAGCGCGCCTCTCGCCGCGACAGTGACGCCTGGGCAGACGTGGTCGTTCGTTCCGATCGCCCGCTGGACTCCTCTCGTCCGTTGTCTCTACACGCGCCAAGCAACAACACCGCCACAACCCCAGCGACCACAGCTCGCGCGCACACGGACTCACGATAAACGGCGCTGTCGCACGCTGACAGCCTTTGTGGCGGGTCGGATCCGCCGGACGACGCAGCTCTACATCGATCTCGCCGGCGAGGCGTTTCGACAGGAAGCTGAGAAGCTCGGTGCGCGGGTCTTCGCTGACGTTCTCGCCGAGACCAGCCTCGCCTGAGCTGCACGAGTGGCGATGATCGCGCGGGCTCGTAGCATTGAACCGCCACGAGCCTCAGGTAGGACGTACCCATGCTGATCCCGTGCGAGGAACACATCCGCTTTCTGACCGAGGCGCTCTCAGACGCGGGCGTGCCTGAAACAACGACGACCTTCTTCCTTGTTGGCGGGAGGCCGCAAGGCGAGGAATCAGAGGTCGTCTACATCCCGCCGCCCCCCGTCGGACGGAACAACTACCCACTCCTAGCATGGGTGGGCGAGGCGCGTCTGCACGACACGAACGGACTCCACCGCTTCGCCGCATACCAGGAGGTGGACGAGGCTCCGCGCGGCGCGCTTCACGGAACTACGGCATGAAGCCCAGCACGCAGTTCAGTTCGACGAGCTCGGCCCGCAGTTCATTGAACTGAATCAGCTTCTGCGGGATCTCGTTCGGGAAGGCGGCAGCCTGCCGTACAGACAGATCCCGTCTGAGCGCGACGCTAATCGCGTCGCTGCTGGGTTTGCATCGACTCGCTATTCCGATGACCTGGAAGCGATGGCCGCGGACGACCGCTTCCGGGAATACACGATCGAGGTGGCCGCCATCGGCGATCTCCTGGCCGAGACTGTCGAGATGATCTGGCAACTCGTACGTCCCGATCAGACCGATGAGCATACGCGGCGGCCGCTCGGCGAAGTCGTCGACGAGCTTGAGCGGGCGGCTGAAGGCTGGCGCCGCGAGGTTGAAGCCGGCGCCGACTTCAGCGTCTCGCGCCAGGAAAGCCAGGAGGCCGTGATTGTGGTGCCGGGCAGGTAGGGCGGGGCCTAGATGCTTCTTCCCTGGAAGGATCCCCGCTGCATCATCTGCCTCGAGGAGCATCAAGACAGGCTCACCAATGCCCACGTGATCCCGCGGTCGGTAGGTGGCCGCCTCGTGATCACGAACGTCTGCGCCGATTGCAACAGCAGGCTGGGTTATTCAGCGGAGGCGGGCCTATAGTCCAGGGCGCGATCTACGACCAAGCCTTTCGGCTCGAGTTGCCGGGCCGCTTCTCGATCGAGTCGTTCTTTCCCGGATGGAAGCAGGGCGACGCAATGAACATCACCCTGGTCCCGTCGAGCAGCGAGCTGGAGAAGGAGAGGCGAGGTAAGCCGACCGAGGCGCGCTCGATCTCCTTCGGCGAACGGTGGTCGTGGTGAGGATTTCAGTCGCTCCGCGATGTGAATCATTGAACCAACCGGGTGCTAGTTCCTCGGCAGGCGGTCGAGGTGCCAGAGGAAGTACGCGAGGTAGGTCGAGAGAAAGAAGAGAAAGAGCGTCAACGTCAAGTCGTCCTGACGGTCGCTTTGCCTTTGATCCTCGTTTGCCTCCATCTTCTTCTTCAGGTCGTCGAAGCGCTCTTCTATTCGCTCGGACAGCGCGTGCACTATCTCCCCAACCGCCTCCACAGTCGGCGCTTCGGCAACGGCGATGACCTCCGCGCTGACCGCCCGCAGCTCGTTGGCCTCCTCGTCGTCCCCCTCCTGCTCAGCGATGGTCGCTGCCTCGCCTGCGGCGCGTAGAACCTCATCAACAGTCACGATCCGGCTGTGAGCGAGCGACTGCAGAGCCGGCGCCATGGTCGAGGTCTGATACACGCTCAACGACCTGTTCAACGACCGCGAGAGCTCGTCGGCGATCGCACTAGGCAGCCGGATCCGCTGAGAGAGCAAGGTCAGCGTCGGCATCTGCGCCAGATGCACCGCAGGTGCCGACTGAAAGGTCGGAAACATCTCCTTGCGGACGCTGGCTGTGAGGCCGAGGCTCCGCATCTGCTCGTGGATGGTTGGCGTGGGAAGGGCGCCGAGATGCGAGCTACTGAAGCCACGCGTGATCGCGTCGAGCGTTCTACGCTGCTGTTCGGCCCAGCGCAGAACTGGCGGGTTAAAGGCCATTGACAACTTTCGGATTCCGCTGAATGAGTCCGAGAGCTGCCTCGAGAGCCGCTCCATCTGCTCTCGCTCGACGTCCTGGGCGCTAACGAGCTCGGCGGCGAGCGCCTCCGGCGTCTTGCTCTCGAGGTGCGGCGACTCCGAGCAATCCGTCACGAGGTCGATCAGGCGTGCCAGATCGGCGCCCTCCCAGCGGAATGTGGGGGAATGGCTCTCGACGCGTGAGCGGACGAAAACCCAAGCGACATCTTCGGCCGAGGCTGAATCGGCCCGGAAGCGCTCGAGGGCCCTACTCAGGCTGTCATCGCCCAAGACGCTGCCGATGCCGGCCCACCGGCGGATGGTAAGGGTCGCGCGCCCATAGCGCTTCTTGCAGATCGCCCGGCGACGCAGCGCGTCAAGATCGATGACTTTGCGCTCGTCTTGGTCCGCAGGAGGGGTCGGGTGATTCTGGTCAGTCAGTGCGAACCCACCTCCCAAGCGAAGACGCTGCCGGAGACGAAGATCGGGTGGACGAGGGCGCGAAGCGGGACCTCATGACGCGGCCCGAGCTCGACTCGCTGCTTAGCGATCAGCTCGAATGCGTCGATTAACCAGAGGAGCGGCCGCTTGGCATCCTCGAACCCGTAGATCAGGATTGCTTTGCGTCCAGCGAAGCCGCTCTGAGCGAGCTTGACGCAGTCTGTTACTGCACTCCGATCATCGTCGTACGGGGAAAGGATTTTCTTTACGGCCGTGTCCTCATACGTGCCGTTATCTCGCCCTACCCGCGCGAGCTTCACCTCAATCGCCCAGTTAGGAAGCTCGCCCCCCACAACTAGGTCGCACGTCTTGCGGCCTGTTGGGTACCGACGCTTGCAGAGTGGCTCGTAATCATCCGCGCCTCGAAGCCTCATTTGTTCGACTGTCAGCGCGACTGCCTCATCCTCCGAAAAAGGGGCCGATACCGGGCCGATACGTCCGCGTCACGTCCCGGTGGCTGTGCGCCTGTGGTCTCAGCGCATCGGCGGCTTCCATCCCTGCCGCGAACTCGTCCACGAACGCCTTTAGGTCGACCACTAGCCTCCCACGCGATCGCTACGGGTCCAGAGCGAAGTAGTCCCGATGATACGCAAGGTAGTCGTCACTGACGCCGTGCCCTGGAACCGTTCGTAGCGCACCAATCGCCTCGCCCGCGATCCTGTCCGTGATAGTTAGATCTGGCTCGATCACGATTGCCCCATACTCGAATCGAACGTGATCGTTGGGGCACAGACAGAGCACGTTTTCAGGAACGTCGAGGCCGCTGTGCGGCTCACCGAGGGGCCGGACGTGTGCGCCTTCGGCATATGCGCCAGAAGCGATTGAGAGCTTCTCGCCGCAGACTTGGCACGTGTAGTTGTGGAGCCGCTTGACGGCGAGGCTGACGTTGGTGTTCCGAACAATCCTTTGAACCGTCGCTGGCTCTCGCGGAGCCGGCCCTGGCTCTTGCTCAGGCTCGACTCGGAGCGGTGTTCCATCCTCACTCAGTTGAACGAGTCGGTATCGGCACACATAGAACCCTGAGATGCCGCGCTCGCGCCAGGACTGCTCGACGCGGAAGAGGCCGTCGTACGGGAAGCCCGTCGCCGGCGAATGAGCCGGGTCGCCCCCGCTGCCGCGAGTCACGCGGACCGGAATCCCTCAGACTCACTCTTTACAAGCGCGAGGTTTTGAGCCGTGAACTCCTGGTCTGCGATCTGCTTGCCGGAGGCCGGATCACGACCGCCGGCGCCCGTGTAGATGATGTAGTCGCCGTAATCCCGGTCGTCCTCGTAACCGCTGACAACGATGGAGTCTGCGCCCTCCGCGGCGGCACCGGAGATCCCGTGCATCGGTGGCGGATGGACCCCAGTTTCGGCGAGCTCGGCCCGGCTCGCGTAGGTCGTGCCCGGTGGGTTTCCCTGGATATGGCCGAACCGGCGTGGCACGCGCTCATCCTCCCCGCGAGTTCGGCCCGGTGCAACCCCCACATTCGCTTCAGGTTGGCGGACCTAGCGACGTTGATGCTTCATTGAATCCGGACAATCCGGACGCAGTAAACGTCTTGACGATGGCATTCTTCGACGGCGTCCTTCGGCGACGAGCTCGGCCGATTCGCGACCACAAACGTCTCCAGCGCCTCACACGCAGCGACGTGCTCCGGATATTTGGCCCGGACCTCGTCGCGGTAGCGGATCGGAGGGCTCACCATCGTCGGGTGCGACGATAGCCCTCGCTGCCCTTACCCCGGTCTGCGAAACCGGGGCGCATGAGGCTTCAAGCGAGTGTGCGGCGGGTCGTGCCTCGAGTTGTGCCTAACGAGGCGCCCGTCAGATTGCTCGGTTACTGCGCAACACGTCGGTCGCGACTTTCTCAGCCTCCGCATCGAAGCCAAGGTCACGAATCCGCTCTGTGATCGCGCTCGCGGCAACGAGTATCCCCGGCTCCTTCGTCGCAAGAGGCTTGACCACGTACTTGAGGACGAGCTCGACCGCGGCAAGCGCACGCCTGCAGTCGGAGCAGTTCAGTTCCTGACTGAGCCGGTTGAAGGCCTGGTTGAGAAGGAGCTTGTCGGCCTGAAGGTGAAGGAGTTTCTCGGCAAGATCGAGCTGATCCTCGTTGCGACGCCTTGCAGCTCGCTCGCGTTTGATCTCGTTCGTCCTTTGGGCCCCCCGCCGCCGATCCTCGGTCGTGAAGTCGTGCGCGGGCGCTCCGCTCTTCAGCAGGCGCCTTTCTTCGCTTCGCAGCGCCGCCTTGGCGTCACTCCCGTTCAGATCGGCGATCGCGACCGAGTCAGGGCGGCGTCCAGCTCGGTAGTCGCGCTTGGCCCGGAAGCCGCCGGCGCCTCTGTTCAGGAGCAGAGAGACGGTGTTGGCGCGGGAACGCTTCGGAGCGACCACCGCAGCCGACGATGCCACTCCTAGGCCTTGACCGTCGCCACGCCTGGCTTTAGGCTGGGCTCAGCTGACGAGAGGTTGCGCGTATGTCACGCGGAGGCACATCGCTGCTGCGGCGGGGTGGCTCCCAAGGGAAGTGGCGTCCGCTGGACCGTCGGCAGGCGGCCGCCGCGACGAGCGAGTCAGCCTAGGCGCGGATGCGGCTGCTCTGGATTTCCGATAGCCCGATGACGCCGTCGGGCTTCGGCATGGTCACGCGCGAGGTGTGCAGTCGGCTCGCCGACCGGGGTTACCGGGTCGAGATCCTCGGATGGCAGCAGCACGGGCGGAGCGAGCGGTGGCGCGAGATCCCGGTGCACCCGGTCCGACACGATATGTTTGGAGCGGACACGGTGCTCGGCTATCTGATCCGGCAGCGGCCCGACTTCGTGATCACGCTGGCCGACGTCTGGTGGATGAGCTTCCTCGCCGACCCACCGGTGCAACGCTTCCTCGACCAGTCGGGCGCGCGCTGGGTCCTGTACTACCCGATCGACGGCGCCGACCCGTCGGGCCGGTTGCCGTCCAGTTGGCGGCGGATGCTCGAGACCGCCGACGTCCCGGTCGCGATGAGCCGGTTCGGTGCGGAGGTGTCGGCCGCGTGCGGCGTCGATGCCGGCTACGTCCCCCACGGCGTCGATCTCGACGTCTTCTCGCCCCCCGAGGACAAGACCGACGCGAAGGCGCGCCTGGGCTACGACGGGCAATTTGTCGTCCTCTCCGACGCACGCAATCAGCCCCGCAAGCTCCTGCCTCGCACGCTCGACATCTTCGAGCGCTTCGCCCACGGCAAGGACGATGTGGTCCTCCACCTCCACGCCGACCCGGACGACGACGCAGCAAGGTCAGACCTCTACCACTACGACCTGCGCGCCGACATCGCCGCACTCGACCTCGAAGGGCGCGTGCGACTGACCGACGGGTTCATCATGCGCGGCGGTCTCGGCCTCTCGCCGCCCGAGCTGGCGTCGCTCTATCACGCGGCGGACGTCCACCTGCTGGCGTCCTGGGGCGAGGGGTTCGGCCTGCCCAACCTGCAGGCGGCGAGCGCGGGTGTCGTGCCGATCGCGGTCGACTGGGCGGCGAGTCGCGAGCTCGTCGACGGCCACGGCTTCGCGATCCCCTCTGAGTCGACTATCGTCGACGAGTTCGGCCTCCTTCGCTCCCTGCTCGACCGCGACGCCGCCGCCGAGGCGCTCGAACAGCTCTACCGCGACCGCGAATTCCTGGCCGATCGTTCGCGACGCTCCCGCGAGTTCGCGGAGTCGTACGGCTGGGACGGCGTCGTCGATGGCTGGGAGAACGTCTTCCGCTCCGCGCCGCCGCGGCGTCGGCCCGTCGCGTCGCGCACGTTCGACTGGACCACGGGGACGCAGCCGCCGATCAGCGACCTGCCGGCGCCCACCGTCCACGCGGCGAAAGACGCGTTCGCGCCCCTGCCCGACGGAACGCGCCTCTCGCTGACGATCACGGAGCGCTCGTACGGCGAGGTCGCGGCGGCGATCAGGCGCGACGCGTTCACGGAGGGCGACGAGCTGAGCATCCCGGTCCGGCTCTCTCCCTGGTTCGAAGGTGCGCCACGTGCGCAGGTCGGCAAGGTCCTCGTCGGCGCAGCCGACCTGCCGCTCGCAGGGGCGCTCAAGCGGATCTTTCCCGGGCTCGCCTACATGCTCCCGCAGCGGAACGCAAATCCCTCCGAGCCCGAGTCGCTGCCGATGGCGGAGCTCCTCCCTGTCGTTGCGCAGTGCGCGCTGGTGCTCGACTACGGCGGTCGCGCGCCGATCGGCCTCGACGCCGCCTGTGCGGCGCTCGGAATCGCGTACGCGGGTCGCAGCCCCTACTTCCCGGACGACGAGGCCGACCCGATCCGGGCCGTCCGCTGTCTGCTCACCGACCAGGGCCGCGCCGAGCTGCGACGGGAGCACGCGGCGCGCGCGGTCGAGGCCGCCTTCGGGGCTGCGCTCGTCGGCCAGATGCACAGCTTCGTGCAGGCGTACTTCGCGGCACCCGTGGAAGAGACGGTGGCCGCGTGACCGGCGCCGAGACCACGGAGGCGTTCTTCATCCGGCTCGTCGACGGCGCGCCCCCGGATGCGACCGAAGCCGTCGCCGACCAGGTCGCCATGCTCGGCGGACTCGTCCTGATGGCTACTGGGCACGGCTCGCTCGTGGTCGCGCTCCCGCGCGAGGCCAAGGACGTGATCGCGGCGCACTCGCTCGTCGCGCTGATCGGCGGGGTGACCCTCAGCAACGAGGGCGCAGCGGCCGAGGCACTCCGCCAGCGCTTCGCCGCCAACGCTGCCCGCCAACTCGCACATCCGGGGTCGCTCACCGGCCCAGCGTCGAACGAGCTCGACCCCCAAACCGCCGGCCAGGTCGGCCGGTTTCCCGTCGCATCCGTGAGACCCGAACCTGAAAGGAGCCCGACATGAGCGTCGGCCAGGACCTCCTCGACGTCCCGTTCCCCCAGATGGTGCAGAACCTCGCGTTCGCGATCGCACGTGGACAGCTCGCGCTAGACCGGACCTCGCTCGCGACCGCACGCGCGCTCGCGCAGGAGCGTGTGTCAGTGATCTCCGAGATGTCCGAGGTGATCGTCCCCGACCCGTACGACGTCAACCTCCCCGGCGGCGGCACAATCCGCGTGACCGGCGCGCGCGTGCAGTTCGACCAGACGCGGCCGACGAGCATGACGCTGCTGCAGGCCGGACTCTTCCCGACCTTCTACCAGTTCACCGAGTCCATCATCGAGGTGAAGATGTCGATCTCGCAGAAGACCGCGTCGAGCTCCGAGCTCGAGGTCGGTGCCTCGCTCGAGGTCTCCGGCGGCTTCTTCGGCGTGTCCGTCGCGTTCGCCTCGCACGTCAACTACAAGACGTCGAACACGTACTCCTACTCGGCAGAGGGGTCGAGCTTGCTTCGCACGACTCTCCGTCCGGTGCCCCCGCCGTCGCGGCTGACGCCGCGGATCGTGACCGTGAACATGATCGCGCAGCCCCCGGTGGTGACGATCGCCTAGGACGACCCGAGGAGAGGAGGCAACATGGCAATCGGACGCGACCTGCTCGACCTCCCGTTCGCGGAGCTCGTCCGCAATCTCGCGATCGCGATCGCTGATGGGCAAACCGCGCTCGACCGCAACTCGCTCGACACCCTGAGGGAGCTGCTCAACGAGCGGGTCGACGTGCTCACCGACATCGTCGAGGTGATCTCGCCCGAGCCGCAGACGATCACGGTCGACGGACAGACGGTCACTGTGACTGGTGCGCGCATCCAGTCGACGGGCGCCCGCACGATCAATATGAACATGCTGCAGGCCGGCCTCCTTCCGACCTTCTACCAATTCACCGAGGCGGCAATCGAGGTGCGCCTCTCGATCACGATGCGAGAGGAGCGCGAGGGGACGTCCGAGGGCCGCACGAGCCGCGAGGGACGCCTCGGCCCGTTCGCGCTCGGGTTCTCCAGAGCCTACGCGTCGCCGGTCGACTACCGCAACTCGAACTCGTACAACTACCAGGCGCAGGGCGCGAGCCTCCTGCGCGCGACGATGCGGCCGGTGCCGCCGCCGAGCCGGCTGCAGCCCGGCGTCACGACCGTGAACACGTTCGTGCAGCCGCCCGCGATCACCCGAGCGCCGACCTAGGGGGACACGATGCCGAACGGCGACGCGCAACAACTCGGAGAGCTGATATCGACACCTCTCGAGGAGCTGCTCGTGTCGCTCGGGTCCGGGATCGGCCGCTCGCAGGCGGAGCTCGACCGTCACTCGATCGAGACGCAGCGCCGGATCGACGAGGACGCCGTGCTCGCGCAGTACGGCCTCCAGGCGACCTGGTACCAGATCCCGACCGCGGACCTCGAACTCAAGATCGCGGTCGCGATGGAGCGTCAGGCCCGCAAGGACGAGGCCGGACCGGCGCCGGCGCCGATCGAGGCCGTGGGGTCGCTTATCGGCGGGAAGCTCTTCGGGCGTCCGCTCCCGCGCCTGTTCGTCCAACCCGTAAACGCACGCTACGTCAACCAGTTCGACTACGACGTGAACGCGTCGAGCACCGTCAAGCTCCAGATCACGGCGGTGCCGCCGCCTGGCGCGGCCTCGGCCGGCCGACCGACGCGCACGGTCGACGACGTGATGGCCACGGCGACGCCGCATCTCCTCGTCACCGCAGGCGCTCCGAGGGGACGAGTGACCGTCAACTTCAACCCGGGCGCGCGCGCCTGGTTCGTCGTGCAGACGGAGGAGCAGGACGACGTCGTCACCCAGCTGACGCTGCTCAAGATCGACGATGAGAGCGGGGCGATCGTCAAGCAGACTGGAGGGAGATAGTGCCCCCGACTCCCGAGCGCGGCCTCGAACGTGAGCTTCGCGAGCGGCTGAAGACGACCGAAGCGGAACTCGGTGAGTTGCGGCAGGCGGTGCAGAAAAACGAACGAGAGCTCGGCCGCCTGCACGCGGTCGAGGAGCAGGCGGGCGAGCTCAAACAGGAGGTCGAACGCGAGCGGAAGGCGCGAGCCGAGCTCGAGCGGCAGGTCGTCAGGCGCATCGAGGAGTCGGTCAAGGCGGCGCTCGCGGACGTTGAGGTCGAACACGCTGCGACGGTCCGGGGGCTGACGGAGGAACATGACCGGCTGCGAGGCCGCATCGAGGAGCTCGAGGACCGGCCGGAGCCGCCTGGGAAGACGCGAACCGTCACTCCCACGGAACTCGCCGGGAAGTTCGCGTCCGTTCTTGACCAGCTCGCCGCCCCGGCACCCGCTCCGGGAAAGCAGTTCTCGGCCGCCCTGACCCGGCTCGAGGTCGAGGCACGCGGTGTGCTCGAGGCCCCCGAGACAGAAGAGGAGGAGCCGCGACTCCGGACGGGCCCGGGGCTCGATCCCGCCCAGCTCTCGACGGTGCGCATGAGCTTCCGCGTGCTCCCGCATGTGCTCGAGCCGCCGCCCGAGGAGTGAGCCGGTGCCCGACGCAGACGTCCGCACGCTGACGGCGCCGGCACGCGCGGTACGCGCGGAGGCGCTCGTCCGCGCGCTGCAGATCGACCGCGAGCGTCTCAAGGGCGTGCTCGTCGACCGCGAGAGCGAGCTGGAGCGGCTGCATCGCGTCGTGGAGCGGCAGGCCGCGCAGCTGAGCGAGCTGCGCGAACAACTTCGCGACCTCGAGCGACAGGCACGGCAGGTCGAAGTCGAGACACTGATCGGCTCGATCGCCTCCGCATTCGCATCCGGCGAGCGCGCGCTCCTCGGGCGGACGATCTCGTCGGCGCGCGCGGAGATCCGGGCAGGCCTTCAGGCGACAGGAGACGGAACCGGCCTGGTCCTCGCACCGCCGGGCGCGTACGACACAAGCGCGCTCAGCACGATCGCCTTCGACCTGCGGGGGGTGCCCGCCGACCCGGCACAGGAGGCGCGCGCCTCGGCGCTCGTCGCACTCGTGCAGGCGCTCGTCGAGCTCCAGACCGTGCTCGACCGAGAACATCCTCCGGCGGCGCGGGAGCCCGCCGACAAAGCGCTCGGGCAGACGGCTTCGTTGCTCGGCGACACCGAACTCAGCCTCGACACCGCTGCCGCGAAGCTGCGCTCTCTCATGCGGCAACTCTCGGAGCTCGCGAAGGCGCAACCCCGCCTGCGAGCCTCGGCTCGCGCCGTTGCCGAGCAGCACGCGGCGCTGACGGAACCCACCCGGGCCGACGCGCTCCTGTCCTTCGCGGACGCGCTCTCCGCGCTGGCGCAGGAGCTCGAGCGCTTGCGCCGATGAGCGTTCGCGTCGGGGTCGACCGGGCCGCGCGCGACCCGACCGGGCAGCCGCCGACCTTCACCGTCGTAACCGATCGTTCTCTGTGCGAGATCCAGCTCGCGACAGATCCCGCGCTCTTCTCGAGCGCGCTCGCGGCTCGCCGCCGCGCCGACACCTTCTTCTCCGTGCGTCCTGCGATCTCCCGAGGTCGGGCTCAAACCTCGCCGGACGCGGCGTCTTGGAGGCGCCTCGCCCGCTCGGCGCTCGTCTACTATCGCGCGGTCGCGTATCGAGGGTCGCACACGCAGCGGCAGGACCTCGAGGAGACGACGCCCGAGACCAACTACACGAGCGCGCCGGGGATCTTGCTTGCGAGTGCCGGTCGCCAACCGGTACCGCTGGGACGCCGGCTCTCCGGCACGCTCCCCTGGCTCCGAGCCGAGGGGAATCGCCTAGTCAACGAGGCGGGCGACGTCGTCGTCCTGCGCGGCATCGTCCGTTCGGGAATGGAGTCAACGGAGCGGAACGGTCTCGATCCGACCGGGGTGCAGCGCGTGACCACACGCGAGGTCGCCGGGATCGACCAACCCGAGATCCGCGAGCTCACACGCGAGTGGCGGGCGAACGTGATTCGTCTTCCGCTTAACCAGGAGTGGATCCTCACGCGTGTCGACTACATCGCCAACCTCGACAGGCTGATCGAGTGGGCTGCGGCGGAGGGTGCGTACACGCTGCTCGCGATCGAGCTGCTCGACCTGAGGCGAGTCTTCGGGACGGTGGGGGGACAGCCGAATCGGCTGCCACCACTGCCTGAGGAGAACACGGTGCGGGCCCTGCGTGTGCTCGCCCAGCGCTACCGGAATGATGCCGCCGTCCTCTACCAGCTGCTCGGCGCACCCCACGAGGCGCTCCCCGACGACAACGGGTTCCTGTTCCCACGGCCCGCGAATGAGGCCGGTTGGCTAAACCTTTGGCATTCGTGGGTACGCCGGCTCGAAGGTGCGATCCACCGTGACCACCCGCGAGCCGTCGTGCTGGTTCCGGGCTGGAACTGGGGGCTGACGCTGCGTTCCTACCCCGTGTTCGCGGCAGGCGGGAACGTCGTCTACTCCGCCCGAGTGGAGCGCTCCCGGGCCCCGACCGCCGCGGACTTCGACTTCAACTTCGGCTTCGAGCGGCTCCGCCGAATGCGCCCGGTCCTCATCGGCGAGTGGGGCGGCGACACTCCAGCGCTCACGTGGGGCAACATCCTCGAACGCTACGCGCGTGTTCGACATCGCTTTGCGAACGGAGCCTGGCCCGGGTTCGCTGGATGGACGGTTGGTTCCTGGGGCGGCGGCCCCTCGCTCGTGGAGCGTGGCCAGGGACAGCGGACAACGGGCGGGGTCACGGCGCGCTGGCGGACGTTCGTCCGCGACGGCGCCGGCCGGGCGCAGCCGACGGTGTTCGGCGAACTCGCTCGCGGAGCGCTGCGAACCCACCCGTACGCGGCGACGGCCGACTTCGACCTGTCGCGCCCGCGTGGTCAACGAAGCCGATACCGGATCACCGCCTCGCCGGCTCGGCGCGACGATGTCTTCTTCGTTCAGGGACACGACTTCACGCCCGGCACGCAACTCGAGTTTCGGCCCGCGGCCGGAGCGCCGGTGCGCGTTGCGGCACGCGCGATCGGCGACTTCCTGCTGCTGGTCCCGAGCCTGCCGGCGGCGGTGCCGACGGGAGCCGGCACGTGCGAGGTCGTCCGGCCGGACGGGATGCGGAGCGAACGAGTCGGTGTCGCGGTCGCGGTCCCCGGTGGGTCTCCAGCGGTGCAGACGCTCATGGCCGGGACGACGAAGGCGACGCGCTTCTCGCTCGTCTTCCTCGCGAACCCATGGATCGAGACGACGGCCGGTGGCCTCGACCCGGACGGGATCCACGCCGACCGCCAGCGGTTCTACGAGGCGGTCGCGGAATCGCTCCAGGCCCTCTTCAGCTATAGCGAGCACTTCGTGCACCAGTACGCCCACGAGATCAGGGTGACGACGCGATTCGCGACTGCGACCAGGGTCGTCGCCAACGCCCTCTGTCGCGAGTCCGCGGTTCCGAACTACATGGAGCCGATGGCGGAGCGGATCCGCGACCACCTCGCTTCGGCCGCGGTCAACCTCGCCGCCGACATCTGCTTCGTGGTCTTCGTCTCCCCCACTCGAACGCTGGACATTGCCTACCTCACCAGGGACGACGCCGGCTCACCCGCGAAGCCGTTCAGGTACGACGCGCGGGCCGGCAACCACCGACGGCGAGCCTCCACGCCCGGCGCGGTGTCGCTCTATGCACCGACCCAGGTGCTGACCCCTCTGCACGAGTTCATGCACGCGATCAGCGACGACAGTGCCCGCTGCTTCGACCTGTACGTGGACGGAGGATCGGGCGGCTTCGACTTCAACAAGAAGATGCGGGCGGCGGCAGCCAACCCGGTGCCGGCGGCGTTCGCGACCGTCGACGGCGTCGCCTACTCGAGCGACCCGGCCCGCGACGGGCTCGGGTACGTCCCGGGCTGGGTCTCGTATCACTCCGAGCTGATCGAGCGGCGGCGGCCTAACGTGATGGACAACTACTTCCTCGCCGCGGATCAGCGAGAGTGCCGGCTCGACAAGCTGACGCTCAAGTTCATGCGCGACCGCATCGAGTGGAAGCTCGCGCGATGAGACCGCTCTCGCCTGCCGAACGGCAAGCCGTGCTCGCGGCGAACCCCAAGGCGACTGAGGCCGACCTGGACCGGTTCCAAGAGCTTGCCGCGCGTCGGATCTACGGCTCCGAGCTCGACGAGGAGCAGTCGCGGGCACTCGACGAGGAACTCGCGGAGATCCAGGCGAGGCTACCGCGCCTCGAGGAAGCGGTGGCGAACGTCGACGAGCGCGGCTTGCCATGACCAGCAGCGCGTTCAGACGGCAGCAGGAGCGGCAGAAGGCCGAGCGCGAGGCGGCCCGGCGGGAGGCCGCGCGTGAAGCGGCGCTCGAGCGCGCACGCGAGGAGCGGCGCGAGGCGGAGCGGGAGGAGCAGCGCCGAGAAGAGGCTCGCGCTGCGGCCCGTGCGGAGGCCGAGGCCGAGCGCAAGCGCGAGGAGCGGTCGGCGGCAGTGCACGAACAGCGTCGCCGAGCGCGGCTCGCCGCTCTTCGTCGCGCCGCGCTGGACGCTCGGGCGATCGAGCAGCGCGAGTCGGAGCAACATGCGCTCGCGCAGCAGCAGGCTCGTGAGGCCGAGCGCGCAGAGCGGCGTGAGGAGGAACGGCTCGAATCCGCGCGTGCCCGGCGTCGCGAAGCGGCTCAAGCCGAGGAGCGCGACGAGGAGCGCCTCGCCGCCCGCCGCGCTCAGCTTCACGCGCAAGCGCGCGCGCAGGAGGAAGAGCGCGAGCGGCGCCAGCGGACTCTCGACGAGGCGCGGGCGACCGCACGCCGGGAGGCCGAGGACGCTGCGCGAGCCGAGGAGCGGGCGACGGAACGTCGAGAGGCGGCCCAAGAGGCGGCGCGCGCGGAGGCCCGGGAGGCGGAGCTGCGGGAGCGCGCGCTCGAGGCGGCTCGCGTGCGCGCCGAAGAGGAGCAGCGCGAGCGCGAACGTCGGGAACAGGCGAGCGACGAAGCACGGGAAGCGGCGCTGGAAGTGCGGCGCGCCGAACGGCGCGAAGCGGAACGAGCGCGACGCCGCGACGCAGAACGCTCGGCACGCCGCCGGGCCTCACCGCGCATAACCCCGCAGGGGCTGACGCGGCTGCAAATCGACGGTCGCTTCATCGTCGACGAGACGGGAACCCGCGTCGTTCTCCGCGGCGTGACCGCGCGCGGTCTCGAGCGCCTCCCGGAGAGCGAACCGCTGCGCGCCGTCCTCGATGAGGGCGAGGCGGGACTCATCGCGGAGATTGGCGCAACCGCGGTCGTCGTCCCGCTCGCCCAGGACCTGGCGCTGGACGGCAGCGCCGAGGGAGAGCCCGAGGAGTACTTGAGCGCGCTCGACGCGACGATCGCGGCGGCGACGTCGGCGCGGCTGTACACCGTCCTGCAGCTTGCGCAGGTCTCTTCGTCACTTCCGTTCGCCCCGGGAGGCTCCGGCGATTCGCCTGTCCCGGACCGTGACTCGATCGACCTTTGGGGACTCCTCGGCCGCCGGTACGCGCACGAGCCGTGCGTCGTCTTCGATCTCTTCCGCTCGCCGCACGATCCAGAGCCTGGCGACATGACGGCTGTGCTCATGCCGCGGCTGACCTGGCCGATCTGGATCCACTGGCTGCTAGCGATGATCGGTGAGCTCCGGCGCTGGCGTCCCGACGCAGTCGTCGTCGCGAGGGGGCTCGACAACGGCCGCGACCTCAGCCACTTTCCCCTCCGATACGCAGACGGCACGCTCGTTTCGCGGGCCGTCTACGCGGCCGGTCTGGAGACGGTGGGCGTCGACGAGGCACTTCCTCCGCTGGCGCTCCTCGCACGGCGGTCGCCGGTCGTCGTCGCCCCGTGGCGGGCGAGCCCGGTCGAGGCACGTGCCGTCGAGACCGTCGGCCGCCGGCTCGCAGGCGCGGGCCTGCACTGGTTCGCCGACAGCTGGCGCGACCCCGATCGCCCTCTCGCGGCGTCGCGCGGAGATCGGCTCGCGTTGACGCCCCTCGGCCGGGCGGTCTCGAACGCACTGGCCCAGCCGTCCCCTACGAGCAACGCGGTGGCGCCACGGATCGGACCGGTGCGGACGGCCCGACCGTGAGTCCACGCCCGCCGCTGATCGCCGCGTACGTGTTGTCGTGCCCGGACCGCGAGCAGGTGCGCGCGCGAACGCTCGCGAACCTCGCTGCGACCGACTGGGACGAAGAGCCGCGCGTGGTCGTCGACGAGACGAGCTGCGATCGCCGCCAGGAACGCCAGGAAGAGACCACTCTACGGCTCCTCCTGCTTGCGATCGACGACGATTCTCCGTTTGTGCTCTTCCTCGAGGACGACCTCGAGTTCAACCGCCACCTTCGGCACAACCTCGAGCGCTGGCCGCCGATCGAGGACGCCGGCGGCGATCACTTCTTCGCCTCGCTGTACAACCCCGCGGTGCTCGCAAAGCGGCGCTATCCGGAGCGCGCGTGCTTCGTCGCCGAGGCGGACTGCGTGTATGGAAGCCAAGCGATCATCCTGTCCCGGGCGATGGTGTGTTTCGCCAGCGCACGTTGGCGTGACGTCCCCGGGATGCAGGACATCAAGCTCTCACGTCTCGCGGCGCCGCTGTGTCCGCTGCTCTATCACTCGCCCTCGCTCGTCCAGCATGTCGGCGTGGCGAGCACGTGGGGCGGGTCGTACCATCAGGCGATCGACTACGACGCCGACTGGCGCGCGTGAAGCCGTGCTTGAGGCGCCGCGGTGCATTTCCGACGCCGCCGGGAAAGCGGTCGGGCTATGGTCTCTCGCCGTCCGGGCTAAAAGCTCGCGGATCTTGGGCCAGCCCATCAGACGATCGTGATGAAGCGGCCCTAGCGGTTGCAGGTGCTCGTTTGTGAAGAACGCCGCAGACGAGACCAGTCTTCCATCGGCCGCCGAGATGAGCGATAACCGACTGGGCCGCTAGCGTGACCACCGATGAGCGCCAATGGACACGGGAAGCGCCAAAGCGATGAACTAATCGTCGCTGCATTGGCCACCGGAGCGACCTACGCGGAAGCCGCAACGTCGGGCGGTGTCTCGAAATCCACGGTGCGGCATCGAATGGACGAGCCCGACTTCCGTGTGCGCGTATATGCAGAGCGACAAGACCCAGTTGACTCGATGCGGGCGACGCGCGCGCCTTGACGTAGCTGACCGCCCGCGGGATGATCGCCGCGAACAACGGGAGAAGCACGTGAGCGTTCGCTGCGACTCGCACGATTTCTGCGGCTCACGTCTGATCCGCCTCGTTAGGCGGCCCGTAGTATGACTTCCGAGGGCCCGGTGTCTGGACTGCAGCCCACCTGCCCGCGCTGTGGGAGCGATTCTGGAGGCGGAGCGTGGTGCCCAAAATGCGGGCTGAACCTGCGCTTGCGCGAGGGCGCCTTGAGGCTTGCGCACGTCATCGCGCACAGCGCGAAGTTGCCTGAAGCGGTGCCGCTGGGCCGCGACGGCTGCACGAGGAATCAGCCCGAGGATCGGCCAGTGGCGTAGACGAAGCAGCGGGTAGCCCTCAAATGCACGTGTGATCAGATAACTGCATCCGGACAACGAGAGCCCCCGACAAGCGCAAGCCGCCGAGGATTAGGAGCTGTGTCGCGTCCGAGTGGTGACGCGTCAGGGCATCCGGAACTAGGTCTGGGCTCGCGAAGAGCCAAAGCGACACGAGCCCGACGTAAGCCGACCTGAGCACCGTGGGCCTAGCGACCGGTGCGAGACGTCAGCTGCCGCAAGGAGCGGCGAGCAAGCCACGCACTGGGCGCGATGACAAATGTGCGGACGAGCGTACGCCCCAAGGATGAGCGCGCGATTACTCGAGCGACCGGGGGCGAGACGCTCTCGTAGGCGGCAATCA
>Ga0307278_10000563_pt1 | contig 18701 bp, 14 predicted proteins | sample ER_DNA_117_FD_194482 | JGI IMG/M metagenome (GOLD analysis project Ga0307278, IMG submission 194482) | Bulk soil microbial communities from the East River watershed near Crested Butte, Colorado, United States - ER_DNA_117 | ecosystem: Environmental > Terrestrial > Soil > Floodplain | place...
GCACACGACCTCGAGGTCGAGGGCGGCTGGGAACTCGCGCAGGACCTGCCGGCACGCCCCGCACGGGGTGACCGGGGCCTCCCCGCCGCCGGCCACCGCGATCGCCTCGAAGCTGCGGTAGCCGGCGGCCACGGCGGCCACCACGGCCGCCCGCTCGGCGCAGATGCTCAGGCCGTAGGAGGCGTTCTCCACGTTGGCTGCGGTCACCACGTCCCCGCCGTCGGTGAGCAGGGCCGCGCCCACCCGGAACCGCGAGTAGGGCGCGTAGGCGCGCTCGCGGGCGGCGCGGGCGGCGGCGACCAGCTCCCCCACCGGCAGGTTCGTCACCGGCACCCCCTTGTTCCGCGCACGGCTCCTGGTGCGCCCGCCCGCATCACCGGCGCCCCCCCGTTCCACGCACGGCTCCTGGTGCGCCCGCCCGCATCACTGTGGGCGGGCCTCGGCCGGGGCGTCCTGGCCCAGCTCGGCCTCGTCCAGGCGGTGGATGCGGATCCGCCCCAGGCGGCGGCCCTGGACCCGCTCGGCCCGCAGGCGGAGGCCCATGAACTCGACCTCCTGGCCCTCCTTGGGCACGTCGCCGACCAGGTTGAACACCAGGCCGCCGATCGAGTCCCACTCGGTCGAGGGTAGCTCCACGTCGAGCAGCTCGTTGACCTCGTCGATGCCGAGCCGGGCGTTGACCCGGTAGTCGCCGTCGGGGAGGGGCTCGACGTTGGGCTCCTCGCGGTCGTACTCGTCGGTGATCTCACCGACGATCTCCTCCAGCAGGTCCTCGATGGTGACCAGGCCCGAGGTGCCGCCGTACTCGTCGATCACGATCACCATGTGGCTCTTGCGCCTGCGCATCTCGCGCAGGCAGTCGGCCGCCTTCATCGACTCCGGCATGAACGGGGCCGGGCGCAGGATGTCGGCCAGCGGCTTGTCGACCTGGCCGTCGTGGAGGCTGCGGAGCACGTCCTTGGCGTAGGCGAGCCCGACGATGTCGTCGATGTCGCCCTGGTGCACGGGGATGCGCGAGTACCCGGAGCGCAGGATGACCTCGAGCACCTCCTGCAGCGACCGCCCGACGCTGACCGTGACCATGTCGGGCCTGGGCACCATCACCTCGCGCAGGATGGTGTCCCCGAACTCGAAGATGGAGTGGATCATCTCGCGCTCCTCCTGCTCGATGACCTCCTCCTTCTCGGCCTCGTCGACCATCGCGCGCAGCTCGTCCTCGGACAGGAACGGGCCCGTCCTGAGGCCCTTGCCGGGAGTGACCACGTTGCCGATCCCGATGAGCAGCCGGGTCAGCGGCCCCAGGATCGGCAGCCGCACCAGCAGGTACACGAACGGCGCCACGCCGAGGGCGACCCGGTCGGTGTGCTGGACCGCGAACGTCTTGGGCGCCACCTCGGCGAAGATGAACGTGAGCACGGTCATGGCCGTGGCCGCGACCGCCACCCCGGTGCCGCCGCCGATCAGCCGCTCGGCCACCGAGGTGGCCAGCGCGGTCGCGAAGAACTGGACCACCAGCACCAGCAGCAGCACCAGGTTGAGGAAGCGGGGCGGGTCCTCCACGAGCCGGAGGAGCTGGGCGGCCCCGCGCTGGTGCTCCTCGGCCAGGTGCATGGCCCGGATGCGGCCCATCCGGGTGAGGCTGGTCTCGGCCGCGGCCAGGAACGCGGCGACCCCGGTGAGGACCACGATGGCCACCAGGATCCAGACGTCGCCGGTGGAGGGCGCCTTCATCGGCCTGTTCCCCTCCCCCGCCAGCTCGCCAGCAGCTCCTCGGTGCGCGCCCGCATGAGCTGCTCGTCGTCGGGCTCGGCGTGGTCGAAGCCGCACAAGTGGAGGATGCCGTGGACGGTGAGCAGCTCGAGCTCGGCGGCGAGGGTCTGCCCGGCCCGGGCCGCCTGCTCGGCCGCGTAGGCGGGGCACAGGACGATGTCCCCGAGCATCCAGGGGGCGTCGTCGTCCTCCTCCTCGTCCTCGTCGACCTCGTCGTCGACCATGCCGTAGCGCTCGCCGGCGAAGCCGGGCGGGCCGACCGGGCCGTCGGGCGGGCCGGAGGCGGGCAGCGGCCCGTCGATCGGGAACGCCAGCACGTCGGTGGGCCGCTCCTCCCCCATGAAGCGGCTGTTCAGCTCGGCCATCACCGACCGGTCGACCACCAGGATGGAGACCTCGGACTCCTCCACGCCCTCGGACTCCATGACCAGCCTGGCCAGGGCGACCAGGCCGGTCTCGTCGACGGCCTTCTGGCTCTGCTCGTTGGCCAGGTACACGCTCACCGGCGCACCCTCATCCCGAACACCGCTGCCGATGCGCCCGCCGTGCTCGTCGGCGGCCGGCCCGGGCCCGGCGATGCGGAGGCTCGATCCCGGCCATCTACGCCCTCGCCTCGTCAGAGCGGCGGTAGGCCTCCACGATGTCCTGCACGATCCGGTGGCGGACCACGTCCCGGCTCGACAGGTACATGAAGGCGAGGCCGTCGATCCCGGTGAGGATCTCGCGTACCACGTTCAGGCCCGAGTGCTGGCCGGACGGCAGGTCGATCTGGGTGATGTCGCCGGTGACGACGGCCTTGGAGTTGAACCCGAGCCGGGTCAGGAACATCTTCATCTGCTCCGGGGTGGTGTTCTGGGCCTCGTCGAGGACGATGAAGGAGTCGTTGAGGGTGTTGTGGGTGACCAGGAAGTCGTCCGTCACGTACAGCGAATCGGCCGCCGCGACCTGGATGCAGAGCGTCTCCTCCTCGCCTGCGGGCTCGATGCTGTGGATGAAGCGCATTGGACGGCCGCCTCCGGACACCCGGTAGACCTCCCGCTTCCGAGTCAGCCGGAAGGGCTCGATGCCCTCGGGCAGACGGATATCGAGGACGAACACATCCGAGCGGTGGTGAACGTCCCGCCCCCGGGCGCGTCCGGGAGGACGCCCGGCGGCGTCGCGGGTCCTCCGGTACGCGACGCCTCCCAGGGACCGCACGAGGAACACGACATCGTCCCGCAATCGCTCCGAGGACGTCCCGTACTGGATACGGCAGGTTCGTCCGCGCTGGGTCACGGGTCCTCCGTCGGTGTCCAGCAGGCCCTGGAGCACGGCCAGGCGAACCTCGGAGGAGTTGTACAGGTAGAGCTCCGGGACGAACTTCGTGTTCGAACGCGTGCCGGCAGGGCCGAGGCCCCGAAGCACGACCGTCACGGGATTCGAGACGATCACTCCCCCGCGGTGTCCGGCCGTGTGGCGGAGCACGTAGTCGACCTCCCCCTTCCGGCGCAGCTCGATGCCGTCGAGGGCCAGCTCCAGGGCGAGGGCCAGCTCCGAATCGATGGTCGCGAACGAAGGCGTCGTCGACGTCGTCAGGCATCCGTCGCCTAGGAGGAGCCCGAGCGCGTAGGGGTCCATCGGGACGTTCCGGGACTCGAACTCGACTGCGTGCGAGACCCGCGGCAGCTCGAATCGGTGAGCGTGCGCCCTCCTGAGGCGGCCGATCATCTCCCGCGTTTCGATGACCCGATGGGGCCGCCCGCGTCTCCGATCTTCGGGCGTCGTGACCGACCAGAGGTGCTCGCCGCAGCAGAGCGTCGACGCACCGTCCTGCGTCTGGATGCGGAAGACCTCCTTGCGGCCCTGCGGGTACACGCCGAGCACCGGCGTGGGGAGGCCGTTCGATCCGATCACGAGGTCCCCGACCTCGAGACTTCCGATGGGACGGAATCCCCACGGTGTCAGGACCTGGCTGTCGTACGGCTGCGCGCGGCCCCGCATGTAGCCGAGGGGGGCGACCTCGATGGTGCCCCGCTCCATCAGCCGTCCGATCTGCTCGGCGTCGACCATCTCGTACAGGGCGTCGTAGAGGGGCCGCAGGTACGGGTCGATCTTCTCCGACAGGGTCCCGGGCAGAAAGCCCAGCTTCTCGCCCGCCTCGACCGCCGGCCGGGTCAGGATCAGGCGGTTGACCTGCTTGGTGAGCAGGGCCTGGACGGCCACGGCCATGGCCAGGTAGGTCTTGCCGGTGCCGGCCGGGCCGATGCCGAACACGACCGTGTTGCGGCGGATGGCGTCGACGTACTTCTTCTGCCCGACCGTCTTGGGCTTGATCGAGCGGCCCCGCACGGTGAGCACGGCGTCGCCGAACACGTCCGAGGGCCGCACCGCCTCGTCGCCCCGGAGCATGTCGATGGACCGGCCGACGGTCTCGGCGGTGAGGGCGTTGCCTTGTTCGAGGAGGTTGATCATCTCCTCGAACAGGCGGGCGACCCGCTCGGCGTCGGCCTGCTCCCCGGTGATCGTGATCTCGTTGCCGCGGACGAACACCGTGCTCTCGAACCCCGCCTCGATCAGCTTGAGCAGCTCGTCCCGGGTGCCGAGGAGGCTGACCATGGGATGGTTGCCTGGGACCAGTACCTTGACCTGCGTCTGTTGCTGCACGCTTGCTGGTAGCCCCTCCTGTAGGGGACGCGAATGGCGCCGGTCCTTCGATCGACGTTTTGCGAGTATATCTGTAGTTCACCGGGCGGCGGCGCCGGGGTCGCAGGTGCTGGGCGGGGTCGCAGGTGCTGGGCGGGGTCGCAGGTGCCGGGCGGGGTCGCAGGTGCCGGGCGGGGTCGCAGGTGCCGGGTGGGGTCGCAGGTGCCGGGTGGGGTCGCAGGTGCTGGGCGGGGGTGACAGGTGCCGGGCGCCGGGGGTCGCAGGTGCCGGGCGCCGGGGGTCACAGGTGCTGGATCGGCACCGGCTCGATCGGGTCGGCCGGCTCGAACCCGAAGACGCGGCCGTAGAACCACAGTTCCGCCTCGAACGCGCGCTTGATGTTCTCGGCCTTGCGGAAACCGTGCTGCTCGCCCTCGAAGGTCAGGTAGGCGTGGGGGATGCCGCGCGCGGCCAGCGCCCGGACCATCGCCTCGGCCTGGGAGGGCGGCACGACCTCGTCCTCGAGGCCCTGGATGAGCAGGACCGGGCAGTCGATCCGGCCGGCGAAGTGGGCCGGGGAGCGCTCGCGGTAGAGGTCGGCCCGCTCGGGCCACGGGCCCACGAGCTGGTCGAGGTAGCGCGACTCGAAGTTGTGGGTGTCGCTGGCGAACGTCTCCAGGTCGGCGACGCCGAACCAGCTCGAGCCGGCGGCGAACGCGTCGCGGAAGGCGAGCGCGCAGAGGGCGGTGTAGCCGCCGGCGCTCCCCCCGGTGATCGCCAGCCGCGCGCCGTCGACCTCGCCGGCCTCGACCAGGTGGCGGGCGGCGTTGACGCAGTCGTCGACGTCGACCACGCCCCACTGGCCCTTCAGGCGCTCCCGGTAGGCCCGGCCGTACCCGCTGCTGCCGCCGTAGTCGACGTCGACCACGGCGACGCCGCGGCTGGTGAAGAACTGGACGCCGAGCTTGAGCAGGCCGACCACGCCCGCGGTGGGGCCGCCGTGGCTCATCACCACCAGCGGCGGCCGCTCGCCGTCGGGACCCCGGGCGTCGGGGTTGGCGGGCGGGTAGTACAGGGCGTGGGCGGTGCGACCGCCCTCGGTCGGGAACTCGACCAGGCGCGCGACCGACAGGTAGCCGGGGTCCAGGTCGAGGTCGCGGGCCCGGCGCAGGGTCTCGACCTCCCCGGTCGCAGGGTCGACCACCACCACCGCGGGGGACAGCGTCGAGCTGCCCGCGATGCAGGCCACGCGGTCGCCGAGTGCCAGCAGCTGCGGCGGGTAGAAGCAGGTGAAGGGGAGGTCGACCGGGGTGGGGCGGTCCGACCCGGGCTCGAGCAGACCGAGGTGCTGGACCGGGCCGCGCCCGTACAGGCAGGCGATCCGGCCGCCGGGCAGGAACGCGTAGGTGGCCAGGCCGAACACCCACTGGGGCGCCCCGAACTCCGCCTCCATCGGGGCCAGGGCCTCGACAGACTCGCCCGAGGCGCGCGAGGCCAGATCGCCTGAGGCGCGCGAGGCCAGATCGCCTGAGGCGCGCGAGGGCCCGTGCTCGCCGGCGGCGGCCTCATCGCCTGAGGAGCGCGAGGGGTCCCGCTCCCGGTACAGGTTCCACCAGCCGGTGCGGTCGCTCACGAAGTGCAGGGCGCCGCCCGGGCTCCACTCGGGCTGGAAGATCGACTCGGAAGGGCCGCCGGCGACGAGCCTCGGCTCGCCGACCACCACGCCGCCCGAGAAGTCCGCCACCTTCAGCTCGGTCCCGTCCCAGGGCATGCGCGGGTGGTCCCATTCGAGCCAGGCGAGCCGGCTCGCGTCCGGGGAGAGGCGCGGGGACGCGTAGAAGTCACGCCCGCCGGCCAGCACCCAGGGCGCCCCGGACCCGTCGGCAGGCACGGCGACCAGCTCGTTGACGACCCGCCCGGCCTCGTGGTGGGACTCCCGGACGCAGACCAGCAGCGCGCCGTCGGGGGTCACCCGGGCGTCGGCGTAGCGCAGCGCGGCCGGCCGGTCGGGCTCCGGCGTGATCGGCTGGGGCGGCTCGCCCGGGTCCTGGCGCCACAGCCGCTGGTCGGCGTAGTTGGAGAAGAACAGGGTGCCGGCGTGGACGGCGTAGGCGCCGCCGCCGTACTCGTTGACCCGGGTGCGCACGTCGAACTCGTCCCCGGGCGGGGTGAGGTCGACCGGGTCGGCGCCGGGCTCGGCCCGGCAGACCACGTTCCGGCCGCCTTCCAGCGGCCGGCCCTCGATCCACAACAGCGCCTCCCCGTCCGGCTGCAGCGCGTCGAGGGAGATGCCGCCCCCGGCGAGCAGGTCGCCCGAGATCGGGGACTTCCACGAGCCGTGCGGGCCGGGGGAGCCGTGCGGGCCCGGGGAGCCGTGCCGGCTCATCCTGGCGGCCAGCCCATGTTGCGGCCGCCGAGCACGTGGAGGTGGAGATGGTCGACCGACTGGCCGGCGGTCCGCCCGATGTTGGTCACGACCCGGAACCCGCCGGCCACGCCCTCCTTCCTGGCCACCTCGTTGACCGCGCCGACCAGGGCGGCGAGCAGCCCGCCGTGACCCTCGGCGACCTCCTCGAGGCTGGCCAGGTGCTCCTTGGGGATCACCAGCACGTGGCTGGGCGCCTGCGGGTTGACGTCCCGGAAGGCCAGCACGTCGTCGGTCTCGAGCACGACGTCGGCCGGGATCTCCTTGCGGGCGATCCTGCAGAACAAGTCGTCGCCGCTCACTGGCGCACCCTCCTCCCAGGCACGGCCCAAGCTGCGCCCGCCGTGCTCATGGCGTCGCCTCCATGCCTTCGTTGTCGGCCCGGGCGCCGCGCACGGTGACGACCCGGTCGACCAGGTCGGGGCCACCCGGGAAGCGGACCTTGATGTAGTTGTCGCTGGTCCCCTCGGCCAGGCCGTCGCCGGCCGTCTCCACCAGCACCGAGAGCGGCCGCCCGACATGCGCCTCGTGGAAGCGGCGGCGCAGCTCGTTGCCGAGGGCGATCAGCTCGCGGGCGCGCGCCTTCTTCTCGCCCTCGGGCACCTGCTCGGGCATGGTGGCGGCCGGCGTGTCGGGCCGCTGGGAGTAGCGGAACACGTGCAGCTTGGAGAAGCCGACCCGCTCGGTGACCCGCAGGGTGGCCGCGAACTGCTCCCGGGTCTCGCCCGGGAAGCCGACGATCACGTCGGTGGACAGGCCGAGCCCGGGGATCTCCGCCTTGGCGTGCTCGACCCGGTCGAGGAACTCGGCCACCCGGTAGGGGCGGTGCATCCGCTCGAGCACCTCGTCGTCGCCGGCCTGCAGCGGCACGTGCAGGTGGCGGCAGACCTTGGGGTCGTCGCGGACCCGCCCGACCAGGGCCGGGGTGACCTGCACGGGCAGCACGCTGGACAGGCGCAGGCGGACGAGCCCCTCGATCGCGGTGAGGCGGTCGACGAGCCGGGCCAGCCCCTCCCGCTCGCCCCGGTCCTCGCCGTACTTGCCGAGGTGGACCCCGGTGAGCACGACCTCCCGGACGCCCCGGGCGACCTGGCGGCGCACGTCGGCGACGATCTCGTCCTCCGGGTAGGACTTCAGCGGCCCCCTGGTGCGGGGGATGATGCAGAACGTGCACCACTCGTCGCAGCCGGTCTGGGCCTTGATCGCCACCCGGGTCCGCAGCCGCTCGACCGGCGCCTCGCGGACCATGAGGGGCAGCCGGCGGACCCTGGGCACGGCGGTGACCAGGTCGGCGAGACGGTCCTTGCCCTCGTTGTCGACCACCAGGTCGACCCCTGGGATGGCCTTCACGACCTCGGGGTCGCTGACCGCGTAGCAGCCGGTCACCACGACCGTCGCTCCCGGGTGGGCCTCGGCCGTCTTGCGGATCAGCCGGCGCGAGGACGCGGTCGACTCGCGGGTCACCGTGCAGGTGTTGATGACCACCACGTCGGGCTCCTCGCCGGCGTGGGCGAGGTCGAACCCCTTGGCGCCGAGGGCCTCCAGGGCCCGCTCGGACTCGGCCTGGTTCAGCCGGCAGCCGAGGGTCTTGAAGGCGACCTTCGGCGCGGGCGCGGTCTCGGGGACCACGGGCCGAGCTACCGGGTGGACACGGACGAAGGCGGTGGCGGCGAACACCTCGCGCCAGAGCTCCCCTGCGCGCATCATCGCCCTGAACGGGTCGGCCTGGGTGCGGTGCTCCTCCAGCGCCCGCCAGACCTGCTCGGCCACTGGCGAGGTGTCCACCCAGCAGGTGAAGCGCTCGTCTGGGGTGCCGCGGGGCCCGAACGGGTCGTCCTCGCCCGGGAGCTCGACGCCCTGCTCGGCGGCCACCTCGCGGAACCGGGCCATCTGCGACGCCGGCACCCCCCAGTAGTACAGGCGCGGCTCGCGCTCGCCGGGCGACTGCGCGTAGGCGGCGAAGGCGGCCAGGACCGCGACGGACACGGCCACGTGGTCGGGGTGCGCGGTCACCCCGCCCGGCTCCATGGTCACCACCACGTCGGGCCGCACCCGCTCGAGGGCGCGCTGCACGGCCCCGACCAGCTCGGCCGGGTCGGCGTCGCTCACCTGCCCGTCCATGAACTCGCCGAACTCGACGTCGGTGACGCCGAGCACCGTCATCGCCGCCCGCTCCTCGGCCTCCCTGACCTGGCTCAGCGTCTCGCGGGTGGCGCCCGAGCCGTCCGCGATCTCTCCGGCCTGGCCCCGGGTCGCGGTCCACGCCGCGCAGCGCACGCCCTTGGGCACCAGCAGCGCGAACGAACCGCCGAGGGCCCAGGTCTCGTCGTCGGGGTGGGCGAAGCAGCCGAGCAGGACCAGCGGACGGGCCTCGCCCGCCTCAGCCATCCGGGACTCTCGCGCTTCAGGCGTCACGTCCTCCGGCACCTCCAGGCGCGACGGTCCACCCCCCGGCGACGGACGTCGCGCGCGTCAGTTGAACGCGGGGCGGCGCAACCCTAGATCGGACAGTCGCGCCACCAGGCTCCCCGGGGACTGATCGAGGATAGCGGCAAGCACCCGGACGTCGTCACGCCGGATCGTCAGCACCTTGCCGTTGAAGTCACCCCGCTGCTGCTGGATCAGGGACAGGTAGCGGCCGAGTGTACGCGCCTCCGGCTCCCGTCGGGCCTCGAGGGCCTCGAGGTCGATGCAGACGGCCTCCTCGGCGGCGACCGCTGCGCCCTCGGCCGCCTCCGCCGAGATGCGGGGCAGCAGGTGGTCGACCGGCACGCCGTAGAACATGGCCAGGCGCTGCAGGCGCGGGACCGAGATGCTCCGCTCGCCGCGCTCGTAGGCCCCCAGCACGCTCGCCTTGAACTCCTTGGACGAACGCTCCTCGACGTCGTGCAGCGACAGGCCCTTCTGCAGCCGGATGTTGCGGAGCCGCTCCCCCACCTGCTCCGCGTAGCTGGCCATCCCACACCTCCTGGGCTCGTGGTACGTCGGGGACCGGTAGCGGTGGCCGCCGGCGACCACCCAGTGTGGCGGACTCTAGCATCGGCAGAATGACCCCTTCAATCACCCCGCGAGACGAAATTTCACGAAGGGTGGGGACACGAAGGTGGGGACTCTCCTCGCCCCACTACCCGAGGTGGCCGTAGCGGAACGCGACCGCCGCCGCCGCCGCGATGGCGGCGGTCTCGGCGCGCAGCACGAGCGGCCCGAGCGTGACCGGCACGGCGCCGGCCTCCGCGCACGCGGCCACCTCGCCGGCCTCGAGGCCGCCCTCGGGCCCGACCACCAGGGTGAGCGCGTCGGGCGCGGTCGCCGGCAGCGCCGCCGACAGGGGCTGGCCGCCCTCCTCCCAGCAGACCAGGCGAGGTCCGGGCGAGCCGGCCAGCTGCGCGGCGAGCTCGTCCACGGGCGCGACCACCGGCACCCGGTCGCGGTGGCACTGCTTGGCCGCGGCCAGCGCGATGGCCGCCCAGCGGTCGCGGGCGGCCGCGCGCTTGCGCCCGTCCCAGTCGACCACCGAGCGGCGGCAGACCGCCGGCGCGATGCGCTCCACCCCGAGCTCGGTCAGCTTCTGCACCACGAGGTCGAGCCTGCCGCCCTTGACCAGCGCGGCCACCACGGTCAGGGCGGGGCGCCTGGGCGGCACCACGCGCACCGCCTCGACCCGGGCCCGCACCTCGCGGCGGTCGACGGCCACCGCCGTGGCCTGGGCGACCCGCCCGGCACCGTCGCCCAGCAGCAGCCGCTCCCCCACCTTCAGGCGCAGCACCTGGAGCGCGTGGCGGGCCTCGTCGCCCCGCACGACCGCGACCTCGCCGGTCAGGTCGGCCGGGTCCACGAAGAACTGGGGCGCGCTCACGGGTCCGAGTGGCTCCCCCTTGGGAGCCGGTCGGGTATCAGCGACTGTCCGACTTGCGAACCAGCAGGTGTGGTCATGACCTGCGCGTCTTCCGTGCCGGCAGAAGCGCAGTCAGCCCGGTCGGGATACCCGACCGGCTCCCCAGCCGGCCAGCAGGGGTGCGGGGTCAGCGTCCGGAGCCCTTGAAGCGGGCGAAGAGGCCGGCCGGCTGGGGGTTGACCGCCTCGCCACGCAGGTCGGCGAGCTGGCGAAGCAGCCGCCGCTCCTCCTCGGAGAGGTCGTCGGGCGTCTGCACGGCCAGCTCCACGAGCAGGTCGCCGCGGCCCCGGCCGTCGGTGTGGGGCACGCCACGCCTGCGGAAGCGCTTCACCGTGCCCGGCTGGGTGCCCGGCTCGACGTCGATGATCTCCTCGCCGTCGAGGGTGACCAGGGTCACCGTGCCGCCCAGGGCGGCTACGGTCATCGGCACCGGCATGCGGCAGAGCAGGTTGTCGCCGTCACGCTCGAACACCTTGTGGGGCGCGACCACGAGCCGGACGTAGAGGTCCCCGGGCGGCCCGCCGAACTCCCCGGCGTGCCCGCGGCCGTGGTAGCGGATCTGCATGCCGCCCTCGACCCCCGGCGGGATCTCGATGGTGAGGCTGACCTTGTCGGCCACCCTCCCCTGGCCGCGGCACTTCGCGCACGGGGTGAGCACCTCCTGGCCGCTGCCCGAGCACGCCCCGCAGGTGGTCGTGGTCACGAGCTGGCCGAGCAGGGACTGGCGCACGGTGCGCTGCTGGCCGCTGCCGTGGCAGGTGCGGCAGACGGTCGGCTCGGTGCCCGGCTCGGCGCCGCTGGCGTGGCAGCGCGGGCAGCCGATGGCCGCCACGTACTCGAGGTCTCTGGACGCGCCGAACACGGCCTCGGTGAACTCCAGCGAGAGCCGCTCCTCCACGTCCTCGCCGCGGCGGGAGCGGGACCGGCGCCGGCCCCGTCCGACGAAGGGGTCGCCGCCGCCGAAGAACTCCCGGACCACCTCGTCGAAGGTGCCGAAGCCGAAGCCGAACGGGTCGCCCATGGACGGCCCCTGGCTGTCCATGCCCGCCTCGCCGTAGGCGTCGTAGCGCTGCCGTTTCTCGGGGTCGCTGAGCACGCTGTAGGCCCGGTTGACCTCCTTGATGCGCTCCTCGGCGGCGGCGTCGCCGCCGTTGACGTCCGGGTGGTACTGGCGTGCCAGCTTCCGGTAGGCGCGCTTGATCTCGTCGGACGTGGCATCGCGGCCGACGCCGAGCACCGCGTAGTAGTCGGTCACCCGTCTCCCCTCGACCTTGCAAGCGTCATCCGGAACGATGCCACAGCGTGCCTCACCCGACGTCGTCGAGCACGTCGCCAAGGTACCCGGCGACGGCCTGGACCGCCGCCATGGCGCGCAGATAGTCCATCCTGGTCGGGCCGAGCACCCCGATGCTGCCGGCCGCGTCGCCGGCCAGATAGGTCGAGGTCACGAACGAGCAGGCCTCCATGCCCTCCACCGGGTTCTCCGCCCCGATGATGACCGACACCCGGTCCTTGCCGAGAGCGGCCTGGAGCAGGCGCAGGACCAGCACCTGCTGCTCGAGCGCCTGGTAGACGCGGTGCACGGTCTCGATGCCGTCGAACCCGCCCGGCCCGGCGATGTGGGCCTGGCCGCCGACCCAGACCCGCTCGCTGGTCTGGTCGCCGACCACCTGGCCGATCGCGTTGACCAGGGTGGTGAACAGGACCTGGCGGTGCGGGGGGACCTCCTGGGCCATGGCGGACAGGACCAGCTCGGCCCGGTCCAGCCGCTCGCCGACGAGCGTCTCGTTGAGCTGGCGGCGCAGGTCCTCGAGGTCGCTGGCGCTCACCTCGCTGGCCGTCTCGACCAGGCGCTTCTCGACCCGGCCGGTGTCCATGATGAGCACCATCATGATGACGTGGCGTCCCAGGCCGATGAGCTCGACGTGGCGGACGCGGGAGCGGTCGAGCGAGGGCGGGGCCACCATGGCCGTGTAGCGGGTCAAGCTGGCGAGCAGCACCGAGGTCCGGCGCAGGGTCTCTTCGAGGTCGGCGGCGCCCTCGAAGTACCGCATGATCGCCTCCTCCTGGGCACGCGCCAGCTTGCCGACTCCCGACAGCGAGTCGACGTAGAAGCGGTAGCCACGATCGGTGGGGACCCGGCCCGCGCTGGTGTGCGGGTGGCTCAGGTAGCCCTGCTCCTCAAGGGTGGCGAGCTCGTTGCGGATGGTCGCAGCGGACACCCCCAAGGCGTAGCGCTCGGCCAGGGTCTTGGACCCCACCGGCTCGGCGGTCTGGATGAAATCGTGCACGACGGCGCGCAGCAGCCGCGCCTTTCGGTCATCGAGGTTCATGGCCGTCCTTCCCACCGGCAGAGTAGCACTCTGCCTGGGGGAGTGATGACCAGGACGACCCTGGGCCACCGCTGCCGCCTGGGGCTACCGCTGCTGCCGCCGCCGCAGGCTACCGCCCCCGCCGGGGGCCACCACACCCGCCGGGGGCCGCCGCTGCCGCGGGGCTACCGCTGGCGCCGGGGCATGGGCAGCAGGCCGCGCTCCAGCGCCCGGGTGACCGCGGCGGTCCGGTCGTCGACGCCGAGCTGCTGGTGTCCTGCTCAGCCACCGGGGCGGCCACCGGCGGCGCCTCCACCCGGGCGGGTTACGGGCAGAGCTGCTGGTGTCCTGCTCAGCTGGCGAGGCGGGTCACGACCTCGCCATGCAGGAACATGCCGGGCTCGGTGAGGGCGACCCGGGGGCCGCTGGCGAGCAGGCCGGCGGCGCGCAGCTCGGCGACCTCGGCCCCGTCCGGGTCCACCCCGAGCTCGCGGGCCTCGGCCGGGTCGAGGCCGTCGGCGGTGCGCAGCCGCAGGGCGAGCAGCTCGAACGCGGCCTGTGCGGTCGACAGCTGCTCCTGCCCGGCGGTCGGGCGCCGGCCGTCTGCGACCGCGGCCAGGTACTCGGGCACGCCAGGGACGTTCCAGCGCCGGACCCCGCCGGTGAACTCGTGCGCCCCGGCGCCGAGCCCGAGGTACGCGCCGCGCCGCCAGTAGGTGAGGTTGTGCCGGCTGGCCCGGGCGGGCAGGGGCCCGGCCGCGCGCCGGGGGTCGTCGCGGGCCCAGTTGGACACCTCGTAGTGGCGGTAGCCGGCCCCGGCCAGGGTGGCGCAGGTAGTCTCGTAGCGGTCGGCCAGCAGGTCCTCGTCCGGTCCGGCCATGCGGCCGCTGGCCACCAGCCGGCCGAACTTGGTGGCCGGCTCGATGGTGAGCGCGTAGGCCGACAGGTGCTCCGGGCCGAGCCCGACCGCGGCAGCCAGGGTGGCTGCCCAGGAGGCCTCGTCCTCGTGCGGGCAGCCGAAGATCAGGTCGAGGTTGACCGCCTCGATTCCGGCCGCGCGCAGCGCCGCCACCGCCCGGCCGGTCTGGGCGGCCCCGTGCGGCCGGCCCAGAGCGTCGAGCACGCGGTCGTCGAAGCTCTGGGCCCCCATCGACACCCGGGTCACCCCGGCCGCGGCCAGCCCGTCGGCGACCGCCCGGTCGACGGTCTCCGGGTTGGCCTCGACGGTGACCTCGGCGTCGGGCGCGACCTCGAGCAGCCCGCGGAGCCGGTCGAGCACCCGGGCGAGGTCGCCCGGGGGCAGCAGGGTGGGCGTGCCCCCGCCCACGAACACGCTGGTGACCACCTGCCCGGTCTCCGGACCCAGGGCGGCCGTGGCCAGCTCGGCCTCGGCCAGCAGCGCGGCCGCGTAGGGACGGCGCAGCCCCTCCATGCCGGTGTAGGTGACGAAGTCGCAGTAGTGGCAGCGGGTCAGGCAGAACGGCACATGCACGTACACACCGAAAAGCGACCGCCTTGCGGACCGGTGCAGGCTCGCACCGTGCTCGTCGAGGCCGGCGCCAACCCGGGGGGCCGATGCCGGAGCGGGAGCCAGGGAGGGTTCGGGGGGGCGCCATCTGCCCCCCCGATGGATCGGGCCGACCTCGGGTGTCGTGGTGCTAGCTCTCATCGGTCCTGAGGGCGGCCACGAACGCCTCCTGGGGCACCTCGACCCGGCCGATCTGCTTCATCTTCCGCTTGCCTTCCTTCTGCTTCTCCAGCAGCTTGCGCTTGCGGGTGATGTCGCCGCCGTAGCACTTGGCCAGCACGTCCTTGCGCCGGGCGGAGATCGTCTCCCTGGCGATCACCCGCGAGCCGATCGCGGCCTGGATGGCCACCTCGTACAGCTGCCGCGGGATGAGCTGCTTGAGCCTGGTCGCCATGGCCCGCCCGTACGCGTACGCCTTGTCCCTGTGGACGATGGCTGAGAACGCGTCGACCGGCTCGCCCTGCAGCAGCAGGTCGACCTTGACCAGGCTGGCCTCCCGGTAGCCGCTCGGCTCGTAGTCGAGCGAGGCGTACCCGCGCGTCCTCGACTTCAGCTGGTCGAAGAAGTCGAAGATGATCTCGGCCAGCGGGAGCTGGTAGCGCAGCTCCACCCGCTCCTCGGACAGGTACTCCATGGTGTCCAGGACGCCCCGGCGGCTCTGGCACAGCTCCATGACCGCGCCGATGTAGTCGGACGGGCAGAGCACCATGGCGGCGACGTACGGCTCCTCGATGCGCAGGATCGCGTTCGGCTCGGGCAGCTCGCTGGGGTTGGACACCATCACCGTCTCCCCGGTCACCGTCGACACCCGGTAGGCCACGTTCGGCGCGGTGGTGATCAGGGCGAGGTCGAACTCGCGCTCGAGGCGCTCGCGCACGATGTCCATGTGCAGCAGCCCGAGGAACCCGCAGCGGAAGCCGAACCCGAGGGCGGTCGAGGACTCCGGCTCGTAGACCAGGGCCGCGTCGTTGAGGCGGAGCTTGTCGAGCGCCTCGCGCAGGTCGGGGAAGTCGTCCCCCTCGATCGGGTAGAGCCCCGAGTACACCATCGGCCGGGGCTCCCGGTAGCCGGGCAGCGGCTCGGCGGCCGGGCGGGCGGCCGTGGTCACGGTCTCCCCCACGCTGGCCTGGCGCACGTCCTTGACCCCGGGGATGAGGTAGCCGACCTCGCCGGCGGCGAGGTCGGCGGTGACCACCGCCTCGGGCGCGAACACCCCCACCTCCTCGGCCTCCGACACCCCGCCGGTCGCCATCATGCGGACCCGGTCGTTGCGGGCCAGCCGGCCGTCGACCATGCGCACGTAGGTGATGACGCCCCGGTAGGGGTCGTAGAGCGAGTCGAACACCAGCCCCCGGGCTGGCGCGTCCGGGTCGCCGGTCGGCGGCGGCACCCGGCGCACGACCGCCTCGAGCAGGTCGGGCACGCCCTGCCCGGTCTTGGCCGACACGCGCAGCATGTCGGCGGCTGGAATGCCGACCACCTGCTCGATCTCGCGCGCGACCCGCTCGGGCTGGGCGGCGGGCAGGTCGATCTTGTTGATCACCGGGATGATCGCCAGGTCGGCCTCGAGGGCCAGGTAGAGGTTGGCCAGCGTCTGGGCCTCGATGCCCTGGGCGGCGTCCACGAGCAGCACGGCGCCCTCGCAGGCGGCCAGCGCGCGCGAGACCTCGTAGGTGAAGTCGACGTGCCCGGGCGTGTCGATCAGGTTCAGCACGTAGTCGAGCCCGTCGGCGGCGGTGTAGGACAGGCGCACGGCCTGGGCCTTGATGGTGATCCCGCGCTCGCGCTCGAGGTCCATCTTGTCCAGGTACTGGGCGCGCATCTGGCGCTCGCTGACCGCGTGGGTGAGGTCGAGCAGGCGGTCGGCCAGGGTCGACTTGCCGTGGTCGATGTGGGCGATGATGCAGAAGTTGCGCAGGCGCGCGAGGTCTGTGGTCATTGGCGGAGGGGTGGTGCGTGGTGCCGGGGACGGGCCGCTGGGCCGCGTCCCCGGGTGCCCGGCCGGATGGCGAGCATACCATCGCCGCAGGCAGCGCCCGCCGCGGTGATTGAGCCGCTCGGAACGGGTGTGCTACCGTCTCACGGTTGTCCTCGACGGCGCGCGGCCCTCCCGCGGGACGGGGCCGTGCCGGCCGAGCCTCCTGATCAAGCACTGCTGCCCTCACGGGAGAGGTACCTCGTTGGCGAACATCAAGTCCCAGATCAAGCGGAACCGGCAGAACGAGGCGGCCCGGATGCGCAACAAGTCGGTCCGCTCCGCGCTGAAGACGCACGCCCGGCGCGTGCGCGAGAGCCTGGCTGCCGGCGACCGCGACGCGGCCGAGTCGGCCTACCAGCGCGTCGCCCGCGCCTACGACAAGGCGGCCAGCAAGGGTGTCATCCACCGCAACAACGCCGCCAACCACAAGTCGCGCCTTGCCAAGGCCGTGAACGACCAAGGCGAGTAGCGCGCCGCGAGACCCGCGAGGGCGGCCCGGTGGCCGCCCTCGACGCGTAGGGAGGCGACGGGATGGTTGTTCAGTGGCCGCCTAGCGGCGGGCGGCCTCCTAGCGGCGGGCGCCGGCGGCGGCCAGGCGGGTGACCACCAGCTCGAGGAGCAGGCGGGGCGGCAGGCTGCCGTTGCGCACCTCGGCGTCGGCCTCGGCGATCACGTCCATGCCCCGGCGCAGGTCCTCGGGCCGGAACTTCCTGGCCTGGCGCCGGGCCCGCTCGACCTGCCAGTCCCGGGTGCCGGGGCCGAGGAGCTGGGCGACCTGGCTCGCGGGCGCGCCCGGGTGGTCGGCCACCCTGAGCAGCAGGCGGAGCTGGCGGGCGAGCATCCCGAGCAGCCCGAGCGCGTCCTCGCCCTGGCCCAGCAGGGAGTCCAGGTGCCCGAGGGCGGTGGCGGCGTCCCCGGCGAAGACCGCGTCGGTCAGCTCGAACACGCCCCGGTCGGCGGTCTGGCTCAGGAACTCGGCCACGTGCGCCGCGGTCAGCGGGGCCGGCGGGGGGACGGCCACGTGCAGCTTGGCCACGGCACCGGCCAGCTCGCGCAGGTCCTGGCCGACGGTGTCGACGAGCGCGGCGAGCGCCGCCTGGTCGGCCTGGCGGCCGAGCCGGCGCACCTCCGACCGCAGCCAGCTCGTCCGCTCCGACGGCTTGAGCCGGTCGGCCAGCTTGACGGCGGCGTGCTGCTGCACCTCCTTGAAGAACTTGGCCTGGCGGCCGACGCCGGCCGCCCGCAGCACCAGCACGGTGCCCGGGCTCGGGTCCCTGGCCGCGCCGAGCACGGCCGACCGCGCCGTGGCGTCCAGGGCCTCGGCGTCGTGGATCACGACCACCCGGCCCCCGCCGAACAGCGACGCGGTGGCCAGGTCCATGGCGAACCCGTCGGGCAGGGCGCCGGCGCGCACCTCCTCGACCGTGGTCTCCGGCCCGAGCTCGCCGACCGCGGCGCCCACCGCGTCGGCGACCGCGCGCTCGGCCAGCAGCTCCTCCTCCCCGAGGACGACGGTGACCGGGGCGAGCCCCTCGCGTGACGGCATCCCCGGATCCTACCCGCCCGGGCACCCGGGCGGACCGGCAGGCCCGGTCCGCTGGCGCGGCGAAGTGGTCGGCAAGGCGCGGGAGAACCAGCGCCGCCTCGGCCTCGGCAGATCGGTCCACCCTGCATGAGGGCCGGGCTACATCCGTAGCCGGGCCCTCATGCAGGCTCGGCCCCCGCACCTGAACGTGACGCCGGGCTACCGCTGCCCTGCTGCCAGGGCGTCCACCAGTCCGCTGCCGTAGAAGTTGGTGTGGCCCTGGCCGCCGGTGCACTGCCTGGGCGCGGCGAAGGGATCCTGCTGCTCCTCACAGACCTTCGGCATGGCCGTGTTCTGCATGCGGGCGATCACCGCCAACGGCGGCATGCCGGGATGGGCCGCGCGGATCAGGGCGGCCACACCCGCCGCGTGCGGTGAGGCCATGGACGTGCCTTGGATCCAGCCGTACAGGGCGCAGACGGTCTGGCCGCCGACCGGTGCGCAGTCCTCCACCAGCCGCCGCAGCGTGGTGTTGAGCAGCGGCGCCTTGGAGCCCCAGGCGTTCAGCACCCGCCCGAAGGGGTTGGGGGCCTGCCCGGAGGAGCCGCCCGGCGCCGTCACGTCCACCGCGGCGTTGCCGAAGTTG